>Ga0129306_1000075_pt1 | contig 162161 bp, 148 predicted proteins | sample P827metagenome_FD_94438 | JGI IMG/M metagenome (GOLD analysis project Ga0129306, IMG submission 94438) | Capybara group fecal microbial communities from Wisconsin, USA - P827 metagenome | ecosystem: Host-associated > Mammals > Digestive system > Large intestine > Fecal | place: USA: Wisconsin...
AAATCTAAGCTGGGATGGCTCAGCCCAGTGGATTACCGTTTACGTCATGCCGCAGCATAAAAAACGGTAGTAGCAAATAATTGCTACTACCGTTAAGGTCTAACTTTATGGGGTCACTACAGATAACGCAGTCCTCAAATTTATGAAATTATTTTGCCACGAAGCGGTCTGGCTTCGCATGTCCCTTTCCGTACTTATGAAGAATAGCCTCCACAATACGGCGGGATGCCTGGCCGTCACCATATGGATTGCACGCCTCTGCCATGCTATTGTACTCATTTTTATCAGTCAACAGCTTCTTGGCTTCCTCATACACAACCTTTTCATCAGTACCGATAAGCTTAACAGTACCTGCCTCTACGGCCTCAGGACGCTCAGTGGTATCACGAAGCACTAAAACAGGCTTGCCCAAAGCTGGCGCCTCCTCCTGAACTCCACCGGAATCAGTAAGAATCATATAGGCTCTATGCATTAGGTTGGCAAATGGCTCATAATCCAATGGATCGATAAGGTAAACCTTATCATGGCCACCCAATTCTTCCTTAACCACCTCACGAACCTTAGGGTTCTTATGAACAGGGAATACAATCTCCACATCCTCAAATTCCTCAGTGAGTTGACGCAGAGCCTTATATACATTGCGCATTGGTTCACCCAAATTTTCACGGCGATGGGTAGTAACCAAAATTATTCTCTTGTTCTTGTAGTCAATGTTCTGCAGGGTTTTATTTTCAAATACAAAATCCTCACGAACAGTTTTATGAAGAGCATCAATAACGGTGTTACCAGTTACAAAGATACCCTCCTTATCAATGGATTCGGCCAACAGATTACTCTCGGAGGTATTAGTAGGCGCAAAGTGCATATCAGCAATGGAGCCGGTGAGCTTGCGATTCATTTCCTCCGGGAATGGCGAATACTTATTGTGAGTTCTCAGACCTGCCTCCACATGACCTACAGCAGTCTGATGATAATATGCAGCCAAAGCCCCGGCAAAGGTGGTGGTGGTATCACCATGTACCAACACGATATCTGGCTTCTCCTTCTGCAATACCTTATCCAGGCCCATCATAGCCCTGGAGGTAATATCAAATAAGGTCTGGCCAGCGGCCATAATATCCAAATCGTAATCTGGTTTAATATGAAAAAGATTTAATACCTGATCCAGCATATCGCGATGCTGGGCAGTAACAGCCACCACTGGCTGAATCTCCTCAGGATGTTTGGCCAGCTCCAACACTACAGGAGCCATTTTAATTGCTTCCGGACGGGTACCAAACACAGTCATTACTTTAATCTTCTTACCCATCTTAATCCCCTTCCACATACGAAATAGTTGCGAAATATATTACATCAAGGATTCTTCATTCTAAGAATACCCAATTTCCTTGCACCAAAAAATACCACCAGAATTACTGCTACTACGATGGCAATAGCAATTCCGCCGGACACTTCGTTAAGAAGCACTGCACTCAGCCCAAGCATGGCACTGATAACATACATTAAAAGCACAGCCTGACGCTGGTTAAAGCCCATATCCAAAAGGCGATGATGGAGATGGCCCTTATCTGGCTTAAAAATAGGCACACCACCGCGATAACGGCGGATAATGGCAAAGGATGTATCAAGAATTGGCACACCAAGAGCCAAAATAGGCACAATAAGAGCAATGGTTGCTGCACTCTTAACCGCGCCAATTACGGAAATTCCTGCCAACACAAAGCCAAGGAGCATACTACCAGTATCTCCCATGAAAATCTTTGCTGGATTAAAGTTATACCAAAGGAATCCAATAGCTGCTCCAGCCAACGCTGCTGTAATAACGGTCACCAGCACAAAATCATTCTGAATAGCTACCAGAAGAATGGTAATGGAGGCAATAGTTGCCACCCCTGCAGCCAAACCATCCAAACCGTCAATAAGATTAACGGTATTGGTAAGACCTACAATCCAAAAGATGGTAGCTGGAATAGCAAAATATTCCAGATAGAAATAATCTCCAAAAGGGTCAGCCACGAAGTCAATCTGCACCCCAAAGGCCACAAGAACTCCTGCAGCCACAATCTGCCCCAAGAGCTTTACTTTAGGAGGAAGATTCTTGTAATCATCCACCAAGCCAAGGATAACAATGAGCGTAGCACCGACAAGCAGACCAATAACACCTGACCGAACATCATCAGGCAACAGGTCCAGCTGTAAAGTCCCCAGCACTCCTGCCATAAAGGCAATATAAATACCTAAACCGCCAATACGGGGAATAGGCTTTTGATGTACTTTTCTGGCATCAGGTGCATCCATGGCACCAGTTTTATCTGCAAATAGTATAACCGCCGGGGTAATCACCAGTGATACCACTAAGGCTATAAGTAATGCCCAAACGAAATTTGGCATAAAAAGTCACCTGCTTTCTTTAGAACATACCAATTTTACTGCACGAAATACGCTCTGTCAACAAGATAAAAAGCAGGTATAAAGGAAAAATAGATGGGCACACTAGTGGAACAATTAGGGCATGAGCCGTTAAGAAGCTCTTTTGTCCGCTCCTTTGTATTAGTGGAAAACTCATTTGTTTGAGCGAAGCGAGTTATGATTTTTTCACTATATAAATCGGACAAAAAGCTTTAGGCTCATGACCGACGTTACACTAGTATGCCCATCTATTGGCTTACTTAATATCCTTTGGCTCAACTTCCACCACTGATCCATCAGACTCCAAATAAATTACCTTGTCCAGCATGGCATTTCTAAGCATGCGCCTGCAGAGAAGACATGGCTTGCCACTGGCCAGGGTTCCGTCTGCATTATAACCCACAATATAGGCTGTGGCCCCCTTCATTTTCTCGGGGTCACCATTAATAATTGCATTCTGCTCTGCATGAACTGCCACACACAGCTCATAATTCTGCCCTGGCTTGATACCCAGGCGCTGGCGCTCGCAAAGGCCAGTATCGATGCAGTTGGCCTCACCTCTAGGAGCACCATTATATCCGGTACTAATGATAATTTTATCCTTAACGATAATTGCCCCGTATTTGCGTCTAAGGCAGGTGGATCGCTTACCTACTGCCTTGGAAATATCAAGAAAATACTCATTCCATTCCGGTCTCTTTGAAGCATCAGCCATTTATTTCTCCCCTTCTCTTTTACATTTCCCTATGTCCTAATTATTTATGTTCTTCCAGAAATCTTCTGGCCAGAATAACCGCCACAAAATCGTCCACTGGCTCCGGTGGCTCCTGCATACTGGTAGGTAGCAGTTTTCTCCACCCCTTGGGTGGTTTTACCTTCCAATATTCCCTACGGGCCAGTTGGGTAGTAAAGTACTCGTCCACTTCCACCAGTTGAAGGTCAGGGCACACATTTTTTATACGGGTCTGGGCCTCACTGGAGGTGGTACCATTACCAATTACAAGTATATCAGCTTCATGGTCTCTCTTCAAACTGTCAATTATATTTGGCAGAGAGGCCGTATCCACCACCCGCTGATAAAGTACTGTACCATCTGTTGACAAAGCGGCCACGCCACACTTATCCCGTCCCGGGTCCACAGCCAGTATACTTTTTCCTAATATTTCCATATCCAAAACAATTACTCCCCTATAACGAGCTTTAAGATGTCCCCTTCCTCTTCAGGTGGGGGAAAACAAACTACAACAGCTGGTGAGCATATCTCCCAGCTCGTTGCGACACGAACGAAGTGAGTTAGTCCTTTAGGGAAACGCTAATTGGAAGATTTTTCTTCTAAAGAAGAAAAATTTGAACAATGGCGTTATAATGAGTAAATGCAGAGGCTGATTGCCTTGAGCATTAAGTTTCGGAGCGTTAAGAAACGATTTTTTGCTTACTTACACAGCGAGAAAACATCCGCTGTCTGAGCGACGCGCAGCTAGTCCCGTAGGGGCGAAGCGAGTTCGGATTTTTCTTGCAGTTAATTACAATGCAAAAAATAGTTTTAGCGACGAAACTGAGCGAAAGGCAACAGTCTCTGCATTATTATTTATGATGATTATTATGAATGTTCACCTAAGACTAAAATGCACCTATAACCCCGGTGGCAATAATCTTCAGTCTTACACGCAGCGGCCCGAATACCTCACAGGCCCCCTTGGCATAGGCATAAATAGTTGCATTTCCGCGGGCTGCTCTAAGGTCATTAATGGCATTATAAATTTCTTCACCTTCAATTATTCCCACATTACCGGAAATAGGATCAGGCAATATTCCCTTTTGGGTGGCAATACCGTTAACCTCCTGAAGGAAGCTGGTAATTTCTGCATCCACTTCATCCTCTTTATTTACATTTACATGGAGGCTCTTGGTGGCAATAAGTTCACCGTCATTGAATACGCGCTTGTTACGATAAAGCTGCAGCACAGTGCGGACATCCTCACCACGAACCAGATTGCCAATGGATACAATGCGAACAACCATATCATCCTGGCTCTCAGAAATAATCTGAGAAGCCTGTTCATAATCAGACTGCAAGATCCATATCTGCTTTTCCTGTTCAGTAGCCTTATCACCCAGACGACGGGCGATATTTTCCTGGGCCTCCGCTGTTAGCATGCGCAAGTCATCCATAGTTTCCTCAGTACTGCGGCCGCATTTCACTACGCCACCAGACAGCACTTCACCGGCACGAAAGGTAATATCCCCCTCACGCATAATCTGAATGCCTGTGGTCAGATAAGCATTTCTGTCCTCCAGCTGCTTGTTATCGTTAGTCAGCTTGGCATTATCATTTGCCAGCCCTTGATTCTGGGAGGCCAAATTGTTGTTTTCTGCCATTAACTCAGCCTTGGCTGCCTCCAGGGCATCATTCCCCCGCTGCAACTCATCAGCTCTCTGCTCCAGCTCACGGCGTTGTTCCATAAGCTGATCCAAATCCTTGCGGGTCTGGGCCAAAGTAGCATCTGTCTTTGCCTGCTCTGCCTTTGAATTTTCCAGCTCCTTGGAAGCATATGCCAAGCGGTTCTCCGTCTCCGCCATAGTCTGGCGAAGCTGCTCCATGCCAAAAAGAGCAGTACGTACATTATCAGATACAGTGGTCATTACTGCCAAGGTCATGGTGGTAATGCTGATACCTGTAAGAATTGTTACCAACACAGAAGTATGCTTTGGCCTAAGTCCAAAAATTGTCAGCTTTTTCTTGCCAACCTTGGACCCTAGTCTATCACCAATAAAGGCTATGGCTCCGCCTACCACTACCAGAACCACAATCAAAAACAGACCATACACGGCGAAGTCACTTCCCTTCAAAATAAAAATCAAATATTACAAACTTATTTGGATGCCTTGTTTATAAGCCAGCCACCAGCAATAAGTCCCACAATATTAGGCAGCCATACAGCAATAATAGGTGGAACAGTCCCCCCCTGGGCAATAGCCCCAGCCATGGTCATTAAGCTGTAGTAAATAAAGATAATAATTATACTAATGGCAAAACCACGGGATGAGCTGTTTCTGTTTGGCTGCATTCCCAATGGAATAGCCACCAAAGTGAATACCAATGAGGCCATTGGAATGGTTACACGCTGATAAAGCTCCGTTTCCAGCTTGGCGGTATTAACATACTGACTCTTCATTATCTCAATCTGGGCTGTCAGCTCTGCCATGGACATCTGCTCTGGCTTTTTCTGCTCACGTACGATTTCCTTTGGGCTTTCATTAACTGGCAGCACCTGGGTATCAAAATGCATAGTATGACGGGATTCCCCATTGGACACATCATAAATAATGCCCTGATGCATGGTCCACTGATGATCCTTCCAGTCAGCATACTCCGCATTTTCCACATGACTAAGCTCACCATTTTCAAAGGACTGCATGGTTATACCCAGCATCTGATTTGTGTTGGCATCATACTGACGGGCGTAAATAAGATTTTCTATTTTGCCGTTCTTTATATCCTTAATAATAATATGCTCCTGGGACTGAGGTGCCAAATTACCCTTAATCTCATAATTAAGCACATGGCTATAGGCTTCATTAGACCATGGCACTACGTATTCACTGAAATAAACAGCAAATATGCTTACAAAAGCGCCCAAAACAATAGCCGGTGCCGAAATACGATAAAAGCTGATACCGCAGGATTTCATGGCAGTTATTTCGCTATTGCCGGACAAACGGCCAATTGTCAAAAGACAGGAAAGCAACATGGACATTGGGAAGGTCCAAATCACAACGCCCGGCAGGCTCAGCACAAAAATCTTGGCCACAGAGGTCAAAGAGGCACCATATTCAGTAATATACTGTGCAATACGGAACAGGGTTCCAGAACCGATAAATACGGCAGAAAATGCACATATGCCAAATATATAGGTCTTGAAAACCTCTTTAAATATGTATTTGTCTAAAATTCGAATCTGCATCTTCTTACCTCTATTATAATGTAAAGTCGTTACCAAGATAGAATTTCTTGGCCAGCTCACTGTTCGCTATAGTATTACTGTCACCTTCCAGGAGGATCTTACCGTTGTTAAGGATGTAGGCTCTGTCTACAATATGTAAGGTCTCTCTTACATTATGATCAGTAATGAGAATACCCATTCCCCGCTCCTTCAGGTATTTAATAATTCCCTGAATATCTGCCACCGCCAAAGGGTCAACACCGGCAAATGGCTCATCCAAAAGAATAAACTTCGGTTCCAAAGCCAGACAACGGGCAATTTCCACACGACGTCGCTCACCACCAGACAATTCAGTACCCAGTCTGTCAACAACATGGGACACATGGAACTCTTCAAGAAGCTGCTTTACCTTCTTCTTCCGCTCATCCTTGTCCTTAATGGCGCCCTCCAAAATGGCCATAATATTTTCCTCTACAGTAAGACTGCGGAAAATAGATGCCTCCTGGGCCAAATAACTGATACCCAGACGGGAACGCTTATACATTGGCATATCCCCAATTGGGAAATCAGATAAAAATACATCGCCTGCAGTTGGTTTCTCCAAGCCTACAATCATATAGAAAGTGGTGGTCTTGCCGGCACCGTTTGGTCCCAGCAAGCCTACGATCTCCCCCTTGCTCACCTTAAGGGAAACACCATCCACAACATTTCGTTTTTTAAATGTCTTAACTAAATTTCTGGCCTCAATATGCAACTCAATAGACCTCCCAGTTACTTTACAGATGTGGTGCCGTCTTCAGCCAAATAAACGGTAATTTTCTTGCTCTTCAGAGTATTATTGTCCTGAACAGCCCAGGCATTGCCAGTAATAATAGCCTTGCCCTTTTCCTTGCCCCAATAATCCACCTGGTCGCCGCCGGCCTCCATGTTATTCTTCGGGCTTACCATGTAAGCATTACCATTACCCACAATGTGGTCTTCCTTCATAAAACCGCGAATCAAATCAGCTTTAAAAGTACCATCCGCAGATGTTATGCTTCCACCACTTGGAATCAATACATATTCATCCTTCTGGAAGTATTCCACCTTAGGTCCCATAAAATGCTTGTCGGCCTTGGTACCATTCACAGATCCTACCGCAATCATATGATCAGGACCATCAGTGGTTACCAAATCAGCAGTTACCCGCATGTCTTCCTTGGTAGCAACCACATTACCGCTTACCTTCCCCTCCTGGGTCTTGGAATTATATTCTGCATAATTACCGGTAACGGTGGCATTTCCCTTGGTCATTACCACATTGCCCTTGGCAGAGGCCATACCACTTTCCATATCGTACTCTACTTCCTCTGCATCCAAGGTTGCCGGCTCATTGTTATCAGCTGCATAAATGGTGCCGGAAACTGCCATAGTAGCAATACCAGCCATTACAATTGCTTTTTTTATGTTTAATTTCATGCTCATAGCCTACTCTCCTATTCCTTTTTTCCTTTTTCCAGATGTGCCTTGCCAATGGCCTTAAACTTTGTAAAACCATTAGTACTCTCTATACGGTCACCAGAAGCCTTTACATGCTCCTTTTCGTACTCGATCTTGGCATCCCCCTTCATGGCCAGCATATCCTTATCGGAGAGCCATTCTACTTCCTTGCAGGAGAACTTGCCACCATCACTGGATTCCCCCTCAACTCCGTCGGTAATCTCCAAATGATGGTCCTTTTCCTTATAAGTAGCCTTTGGAGCCTTCAACTCAACAGTACGGCCGTCCTCAAAATTATATACAGCCTTCACATTGATAAGAGAAGCATCCTTGGTATCAATATCCATTTCTATATTTTCGGCAGTTACTGTCCAAATGATTTTACCGTTCTTTTCCTCACTAATGGTATTGCCATCAAAATTAACAATACGCTGTGATGGACCATTGCCGTCATCTCCAGGAGGCTCTGGTATACTGTTCACAGCCCATACAATAAGGCTTACCAGCAAAACTGTAAATATACCTGCCAAGGCCTTTCCTTTTTTATTCATCGTCAGTTACCTCAGATTTTACTATATGATGCTTATGCACCTGCTGCTCAGGAGCTGTGTTCCAGCGCTTCTGGAACCAAAGCCACTGAGTCGGATTTTCAATAATAATTTTCTCAAGAATTTTGGTCATTTTATAGGTTAAATCAAACAAATCCTTATCGCTGTCCCCAGTGTCCTCATAACGAAGCACCTCACCAATCACAACCTTATGATGGCCATCGGGTTGGCGAAGTATAAAGGCTGGCAAAATCGGAGAATTAAATTTCTTGGCAAATACAGCTGCTCCCATAGGGGTTGAAGCAGTCTTTCCCAAAAATTCAATAAAGGCACCACCAGGACCAGCATCCTGGTCTGCCAAAAATCCAAGTATTCTCCCCTTTTTCAGTGCCTTGGCGGCTGCCAAAAGCTCACTGGTGCCACGGGAGAATATCTCGACATTAATGGTTGCCCGCAAATCATTAAGGGCATTTGTATAATCCATATTAGGCTGCTGCTTGGCGATGGCACTGACAGGCATGTCATTCATGGTAAAAGCGGCAGAAAGCCACTCCCAGTTCCCCACATGACCTGTCAGAACCACAACGCCGTGCTTTTCTGCCAAGGCAGCCTCCATCCGTTCCAGATGCTCAATTTCAATATGCTTTTTAAAATTATCCTTATTAAGGGCAGGCATATACAGCACTTCAAAGAAATTACGGCCCATATTAATGAAGGATTCACGAACCAGATTTTCCGCCTCTTCCTGAGAAACTTTCAATGACTCCCTCATCTGCTTAATAGCCAGATTTCTCTGTTTCTTTATTAACTTGTAGTACAGAATGCCCAGTCCCTTGCCTGCTGCCAACAGCCAGCTATAAGGAGTTCTGCAGGACACCCAGCTCAGAAACATAAGAAGCTTGTACACCATAAAAATCCAAATCTCCCATCCCTATTACAAAGAATACTATTATTATTGACTTACACCGTCAACTGCTTTCTTACCAGTAAAGGTGCTAACAAGGGAATCCCATTTCCCCTGCTCCTTTAAGATAAACTCAAGGATTTCACGAACTGCCCCTTTGCCGCCAGGGTATTCAGCCACCACCTGGGCCAAATCCTTAACCTCTGGAACAGCATCCCCTACGCAACAGCCAAGCCCTGCCTGCTGAATAAGAGGAATATCATTGAGGTCATCTCCCACATAGGCAATCTCATCATCTTTAAGGGAGAATTTCAACTTAAGCTCTTCATAGGCGCCACGCTTATCCACGCAGCCCTGATAAAGGGCATCGAATTTCAGCTCATTGGCCCTTTTGGTCATAATTCTGGAACTACGTCCGGTAATAACGGCACTCTTAATATCTCCTTTGTGAGCCAAAGCAATCCCCATGCCATCACGGGCAGAAAAAGCCTTCATGGCTTCTCCTTCAGGCCCCATATAGATGCACCCATCTGTAAGGGTTCCATCCACATCAAAAATAATCAGCTTAATTTTCTTGGCAATTTCAGAAGCACCTTTTTTAGTTTTCATATTATACAACTCCCTGACGCAAAAGGTCTGTCAAATGCACAATACCAACTGGTTTATTATCAGCACTTACCACTGGCAAAACAGTAATTGGCCGTGGCTTATGCTTTTCCATAATACTTAAGGCTGATGCCGCCAGCTTCTCCTGGGTAATGGTGTGAGGATTCTTAGTCATAAGCTCCTCCACCGGCTCATCCAAAAATTGACTGCCCTTGGCCAGACAACGACGGATATCACCATCTGTGACCAAACCGATAAAATTACCATTATCATCCACCACAGAAGTAGCACCCAACCCCTTGTCCGTCATCATAAAGAGAGCCTCTTTAGCGGTAGCACTATAGTGAATAATAGGATTATCCTCGCCACTGTGCATAACATTCTCCACAGTTAGGAGTAAGCGTCGTCCCAAGGAACCACCTGGATGGAACAAGGCGAAGTCCTGTCGAGTAAAGTTTCTGGCCTCCAGCAATGCCACTGTAATGGCATCCCCCATGGCCAAGGTTGCCGTGGTGCTGGCAGTAGGTGCCAATCCCAAAGGACAGGCTTCCTTCTCTACACTGACATCAATGAAGAAATCAGCATTACGGCCCAAAGCAGATTCCCTGCGGCCGGACATGGCGATAATTTTGGCACCAATACGCTTTACTACTGGCAGAATATTTACCACCTCGGTACTTTCACCGCTGTTGGAAATGGCTATAACCACATCATCAGCAGTAACCATACCCAAATCGCCATGAAATGCCTCCGCTGGATGCATGAAAAACGATGGTGTACCGGTGCTGGCCAGACTGGCAGCAATCTTTCTGCCCACATGGCCAGACTTGCCCATACCAGTAATAATAACCCTTGCCTTGCACTCCAGTATACACTGAACCGCTTGGACAAATTCCTCATCAACATGATCAATCAGCTTCAGTACTGAGTCCGCCTCAATACGAAGTGTCTCAATTGCAGAATCCTTAATCATTTAATAAAAGCCTCACAAATATATTACAACTGTTTTCTTACAATATCATGAATTGCAATGGCATCCTTCAGAAGATCCTCCAGCTTGTCCAGATAAATCATATTAGGACCATCGCAAAGAGCCTCTTCCGGATTATCATGTACTTCCATAAAGAGCGCATCCACGCCAGCACCAACAGCAGCCCGTACCAGATTGGGCACATACTCGCGATTTCCTGCAGAGCAAGTCCCGGCGCCACCTGGCAACTGAACACTATGGGTACCATCAAAAACTACAGGGTAACCAAAGGAACGCATAATAGGGAATGCACGCATATCCACCACCAGATTATTATATCCGAAGGTTGCCCCGCGCTCGGTGAGCATAATCTGGGAGCAGCCACCCTCATGGAGCTTGTCCACCACATTACGCATATCTGCTGGAGCCATAAACTGGCCCTTCTTAACATTTACCACAGCACCGCTCTTTGCTGCTGCGTAGAGAAGATCTGTTTGACGACACAAAAATGCAGGAATCTGAATAATATCTGCCACCTTGGCCACAGGCTTCACCTGCTCCTCAGTGTGGATATCAGTTACAATAGGCACTTGCAACTCATCCTTAATGTGCTGCAACATTTCCAAGCCCTTCTTAAGGCCAGGACCTCTGAAGCCATTAAAAGAAGAACGATTGGCCTTATCAAAGGAAGCCTTGAAAACATAAGGAATACCCAGCTTACCACAAATATCTTTGATTGTGCGGCCAATCAACAGACAGCGGTCCATCTCCTCCAGCACACATGGGCCAGCCAACAGAGCCAGCGGCTTGCCATTACCAATCTCAAAATTTCCCACCTGAACAGTATTCATAATGCTACCACCCTTCTTCCTCAGGCATTCTGCCCATTTAAACGCTGTTTATATGCTTTATTGACTGCTTCCAAATCTTCCCTTGTATCCACTCCAACGAAATGGAAGTCAGTATTGATAACCTTAATTTTATAGCCATTTTCCAAGGCCCTAAGCTGCTCCAAAGACTCAGTGTTTTCCAGAGGAGTAGGCTCCATTTTGGCGTAATGCAGCAGGAAATCCCGCTTGTAGGCATAAATACCAATGTGCTTATACACCGTTACTCCCGTATCCTCCCTTGGATAAGGCAGAACACTTCTGGAAAAATACAGTGCATAGCCATTTTTATCAGTAACAACCTTTACATTGTTAGGATTTTTTATATCCTCCGAATTTGTCATAGGCGACTTTACCGTGGCCATCTGCAAATCCGGATCATCATCAAAGGCTGCTGCCAATTCATCAATAAGAGAAGGCTCAATCATAGGCTCATCCCCCTGAACATTGATAATAAGCTCTGCTTCCGGATGAGCTGCTGCCACCTCTGCCAAACGGTCAGTCCCCGTTGGATGATCCTTGGCAGTCATCATGGCTTTACCACCATTTTTAACCACAGCATCATATACCCGCTCATCATCCACAGCCGCAATGACGCCTGTAAGGCGCTTTGCCTTGGCCGCCTGTTCATAAACTCTGGAAATCATAGGCTTTCCGCAAATATCCGCCAGTGGTTTCCCCGGAAGACGGGTAGATGCAAAACGCGCCGGAATCACACAAAGTGTATTCATTGACATATCAGCCTTTCTTTATCAATTAGACTTATGCTGCCCCAGCTTTTCAGCAATCTTTTTCTGCAGCATCTCTTCAAATTCATCCTTGCCATTCTGCAGTACCACCTCAACAGTGAGGATAAGCACTGGAATCTGTTTTTCATCAGGCACCGCTGCCAAAAATTCCATAGGCAGCTTAACAGCATCCTTCTCCGTGGTTACAATGGCCTCAGCCCCCTGACGAACGGCCTGCTCCATGGCATCCACCATTTCCTCCTGGGTGTATTCGTGATGGTCCGGGAAACGGAAGCTCTCAATGATTTCCGCACCGGCACTGGCCACCGTCTGCTCAAAGGAAGCAGGATTACCAATTGCCGAAAGGGCCACCACCTTCTTATCCTTAATGGTAGAAATGGACATTCCCTCGCTGGCCACATTGCGCTTCCAATCACACAACTCAATACAGGACTGAGGATGGTGAATACTTTCCACTACAGTAGGATTGCTGCCATATTTGGCAATTTGGTCCCTAATATATTTCTTAAACCCTGGCAGACCTTGGTCCACCTTGGTCATAAGGCAAACATTGGCACGCTCCAAATGAGTGATTGGCTCACGGAGGGTACCCCTTGGCAATACATGTCCGTTACCAAAAAGATTTACGGAGTCAATAAGCACCACATCAAGGTCACGGGCCAGCTTCCAATGCTGGAAGCCATCATCCAGAATAGCCACCTCGGCACCAAAATGTTCTATGGCGTACTGACCGGTTTTATAACGGTCACGGCCAATAAGCACAGGCACCTCTGGCAGATGCTTGGCCAACATATAGGCCTCGTCACCGGCCTGATCAGCCTCCATATAAATATGATTGCCATCAGATACAAGGCCAACCTCTCCCTGCCACTTGGCACGGTAACCACGATTAAGGATTACCACCTTGTAGCCCATATCACGGATATACTTGGCCAATCGCTGGGCTGTAGGAGTTTTACCAGTACCACCAACAGTAATATTACCTAGACTGATAACAAAACAGCTCAGCTTGTTTGTCTTCAAAATACCAAACTTATAGCTGTCCAGCTTTAAGTTTACCAGCATACTGTAAACCTTGGAGAGAATAAAGAGAACTGCCATTACACAACGGGTAAAAAAGCCCTGTGGTTCCTTATTATGGATAATCTGCATGAAATAGGTCTGGAAATTTTCCAATTTATCAGTGGCCTTAACCTTGTTCATTTCCACCTTAGTAAGGAGGTCATTTAGGATTACAGCAGTTCTGTGGGCTGCTCCCTTGTTTTCCTTACAAATGGCCAATGTCTCGGCTTCCATGCGATGACGCTCCTCATCATCCCTAAAGAGATGCAGTGCCTCCACCGCCAAATCCTCTCCAGACTTAACGGTAATTACAGCATTGCGGTTCTTAAAAAGTACATGGGTATCCTTGAAATTCTGCATATTTTCACCCACAATAATGGCCTTGCCATGGGCTGCAGGCTCCAATATATTATGGCCGCCATGTGGAATCAAGGTACCGCCAACAAAGATAACATCGCCTACGCTGTACATTTTTCCCAGCTCACCAATGGTGTTAAGGATAACCACATCATGGTCAGTGGTAAAATTCTCCTGTAGCTGGGTTCTGGTTACAGCCTTAAAGCAATACTCATCACAAAGCTCCAATATGGCATTTGTGCGAAGAATAGCCCGGGGAGCTATTACCAGCTTGGCTTTAGGATAAATGCGGCGAATTTCATTAAAGGCCTTTAACACATGCTCCTCTTCCCCCTTGTGGGTAGAGCCAGCCAAAAATACCCCCTGATTATCCTTAAGTCCCAGCTCCAACAGCAGATTATGCTTTTCCTCAGGACTGACATCTGTGTAGGTCTGGTCAAACTTGGTATTACCGGTAACAGTTACCAGATCAGGGTCAGCTCCCAACTTCAAAATATTTTCCGCATCCACATTGGACTGCATGGCAAATACCTTTATGGAGCTGAGGATCTCATCCCAAAGGCCCATCATATAACGATAGCTTTTGGCACTTTTGTCACTGATTCGGCCATTAACCATAAGAACCGGAATATCCAGCTTCTTGCAGGCTCTAAGGAAGTTTGGCCAAAGCTCTGTTTCCACTGGCATAAATACCCGTGGGCGAACTCTATATAAAAGATTGGCTGAAAGCCAAGGTAAATCAAATGGGAAATGAATTATACTGTCCGCATCCTTAATAATGCGATTGGCCATTTCATAGCCACTGTTGGTAAATACAGACACCAGAATAGGGCTTTGGGGAAATTCCTTATGGAATTCCTTTATCAGTGGGCTGGCCGCCACAATCTCACCAACGGAAGCGGCATGAACCCATATACAATTTTTGCGGGCAACCTTGTCCAGGGCATGCTTAGGCAAGAATCCCAGCTGCTGCTTGATTCGTTCCACGAATCCCTTTTCCCGGACTCCCCGTATGCAGAATACCGGAATCATCAAAATGACCACCAGTACACCTACAATATTGTACACTAAATGGAGCATAGAATAGTTTTCTCCTCAAAAATACCAATAGTTATGCATTACTGCTGCGGAACTGTATGTTGTAAAGATTGCTGTATAGACCATCCTTTGCCAACAGTTCCTCGTGGGTACCATGTTCAATAACATGGCCATTTTCCACAACAAAAATCTGATCTGCATTAAATATAGTAGACAGGCGATGGGCAATGACAAAGGAGGTTCTTCCCACCATCAGCTTGTCCAAAGCATCCTGTACGATTTTCTCACTTTCTGTATCAAGGGCAGAGGTGGCCTCGTCCAAAATCAGAACCCGTGGGTTCTTCAATATTGCTCTGGCAATGGCCAAGCGCTGGCGCTGACCGCCTGACAGATTCAACCCACGCTCACCAATTTTGGTGTTATAGCCCTCAGGTAACTCCTGGATAAACTCATCAGCATTGGCAGCCTTGGAAGCCTCGATAATTTCCTCGTCAGTGGCATCCAAGCGGCCATAACGGATATTTTCCATTACAGTGGTGCTGAAAAGCATGGTTTCCTGCGGAACCAGACCAATCTGCTCACGAAGGGAATCTGTGGTAACCTCCCGCACATCATAGCCATCAATGGAAATGGAGCCGGAATCTATATCATAAAATCTAGGTATCAAATTAGCGATAGTGGACTTTCCGCTACCGCTTGGTCCCACCAGAGCAATCATCTGGCCTGGCTCTGCGGTAATGCTGACATTGGAAAGAGCCTCCTGCCCCTCCTTATAGGAGAAGGTAACATTATCAAATACCACCTTACCCTCTATCTTAGGAAGAACCTTAGAATCAGGACCATCCTTAATCTGCTCATCCATGTCCATAACATCAAATACGCGCTCAGCTGCCGCCATGGCCTTCTGAATTGCACCATAAACACGGCTAAGACGCTTTACAGGGTTCGCCAGATTTACAGCATAGGTAAGGAATGCCACCAGTTCACCTGCAGTGATGGTTTCATTAACAACCTCGTAACCACCAAACCACACAATGAAGGTTACAGCCACAGCAGCCAAAAACTCCACTGTTGGGGTAAGCAGACTCATTAGCTTAACATTCTTCATGGCTGCCTGGAAATTCAGCACATTCTGATGATCAAATCGCTTAATCTCATAAGCTTCACGAACAAAGGATTTAACCACTCTTATGGCCGCGATACTTTCCTGAAGCATAGAAGTAATATCTGCCATGCGCTCCTGAATAAGAGAACCGGAGGATTTCAGCTTACGGCCAAAAATCTTCATAGCATAACCAACCAAAGGAATGGTCATCAAAGTCAGCAAGCTGAGACGCCAGTCCAGATAAACCATCATTACAAGAGAACCTACCAGTATGGAGGCCTCTGTAACCATCTCTATGAGATTATTGACAATGGCACTCTGCATGGCAGCCACATCATTAGTGATATAGCTCATTACGGTACCAGTCTGCTGTTTATCATAGTAGGAAAGAGGCATTTTCTGAAACTTGCGGAACAAAATGCTGCGCACATCGATAATAACCTTCTCGCCCACATAAGAAACCAAATAGCTCTGGCCATAGTAAAACACACCTCTAATGAACATTACTACCAAAATACCAAGGGCAATAAGGTTCAGCATGTACATGTCCCTTTCCATGAGCACCTTATCAATCATATCCTTGATAATCCATGGAAGGTAAAGATTGGCTCCTGCAGCCATAATAATACAAAATACTGCCGCCACCAGTCTTCTGGTGTATGGCTTTATATACATAAGCAAACGCTTATAATTCTTCATTTACTAACTAACCTCCAGGCGGTTCTTACCATATCTTTTTGCCGCCGCTAAAATTTTCTCTGCCACTCTACCCGCCGCACCAGGATCACCCAGCTTGGCCACAGCTTCTTTCAGGCCATCAAGGACCTTGTCCCGAAAGCCATCTTCGGCATAATATTTTCTTGCCTCTTCAAATATTCTCTCCCCGGTAACCTCATCCTGCAAAAGCTCCTTTTGCACCTGACGTCCCACTAAAATATTAGGGAGAGTAAAGAATTCAATATCCACCAACAGCATGCCAATAGCATAGTTGAACGAGGCCATTTTATAAAGGCATACACATGGAAGCCCCAAAAGTGCCGCTTCCAAAACCACGGTTCCAGATGTAGCAATGGCAAATTCCCCAATGCTCATTAAATCGTAATTTTTGTCCTCAGTATAGTGAATATCCACTTTATAACGGGATGCAATACCTGTAATCAGCCTCTTGTCTATCCCCGGTGCCACCGGCAGATAAAACTCAAGACTGTCATTTTCCTGTTTTAAAAGCTCAGCTGCACTAAGCATAGCCGGCAACAGCATATTGATTTCCTGCTTACGGGATCCCGGCAGTAAAATTACAGGATTTTTTTCTTCAGCCACTCCGAAGTATTCTCGAGCCTCCGCCTTGGTCATACTTGGTTCAACAGTATCCACCAAAGGATTGCCATTAAAGGAAATATTGGCCCCTGCCGCCTGATATACAGGCAATTCAAAGGGGAATATGGCCGCAAACTCATCGGCAATGGCAGCACATTTCTTGGCACGACCCTTCCGCCATGCCCAAGCTGAGGGAGGAATATAGGAAAACACCGGTATTCCCATGGCCTTGGCTTTTTTTGCCAACCGCCAGTTAAAATCCGGATAATCTATAAGCACCAAAATATCAGGCTTCTCAGACCTCATGAAAGCCTCCAGCTTATCCAAAAGAGCGAATATCCTGCGAAGGTTTTTTATGACCTCCCACACTCCCATAATGCTGTATTCACGCATATCTGAGCACAGTCGCACCCCTGCCGCCGCCATTTTGGGTCCACCGAAGCCAACAAGCTCCGCCTCGGGACACTTTTCCAAAACAGCCTTGGCAAGACTTTCCCCATGTACATCTCCAGAGGGTTCTCCCGCAGAAAACATTATTTTCATTGTAGCCCTCCTTCTTAAAAATACGCGCAAAAATCCATTAAAAAAGCATTACAATATATTATCGCATATTTTATTCTCACATACAACACGAAAGGGACTGAAATCTTCCAGTCCCCAAAATATTCCACATAATATTTTATTCCATAACAGCAATGGTAATATCATTGGCGTCAGCCATTTCAATAACCTTTGCCCTATCCACCAGCAAGGTTCTGCCAGCTTCAATAACCAGTGCCTTGGCTCCCACAGAAATCATGCTTTCAAGAGTGGTAGTCCCCACAGCAGGTACATCAAAGCGCAAATCCTGATTTGGCTTTGCCACCTTGGCCACCACAGCACCACCGCGGGCCAGCTCGCCTCCCCGGCGAATGCAGGCGTCAGTGCCTTCAATGGCCTCCAAAGCCATAACCCCCAACTGTTTTACCACAGCTGTTTGCCCAACATCCAGACGGCCGATTTCCCGGGCCATCTCCATGCCGAACTTCATGTCCTTGATTTCCTCATCTGTAGGCTGTCTTTTGGTAAGAACCCCCACCTCTGGCATCAAGGACTTTATAAGAGCTGTCTGATCAAAAGCCTCCAGATTATCCTTGGCCAACTCTTTAATAAAAGCCAGCATCAAAGTATCATCCTTGCGATCAGGCAAAGTAAATATCAAAGAAAGCATTCGCAAATCCGGCTGAACATGCTGTCCACTATACAGAATTTCCTTGGTAACCTTGCCAATCATGGTTACCTTCTGAACCCCATTTTCCTTCAGATAGTCAATGATGGCCTGTAACTGAGCCACATTTATATCCTTGTAGCCCGCAGTACAGCTTTTAAGCTCCTCATCTACCCCGGGAACCAGCCCCACACAATATACCTCATAGCCCATAGCCTTGGCAGCCATTGCGCATTCCACCGGCAATCTGCCCACACCGGCCAAAAGACCAATCTTTTCCATACTCATCCTCCGATTTTATTCCTCAGAGTCATCTCCAGCCTTGGAGCTGTGCTTAACATTTGGACGGCAGATACCCCTGTCCGCATTTCTGAGAAAGTTCAACAAATGCTCAATTTCTTCGCAGGAGTCAACCTGTTCCTCGATGGCCTCAATAGCCTCCGGCAAACGAAGTCCTGAGCGATACAGGAATTTATAGGCCTGCTTTATCTTGCTGCGGTTCTCAGCGCTAATGCCAGCTCTGGACATCCCCACGCTGTTAAGACCACAGGCCCTTGCAGGGGAACCATCCACAATAGTAAATGGAACAATATCATGAATATTACGGGACATGCCACTGACCATGGCATTACGGCCAATGCGCACAAACTGATGCACTCCGGCCATACCACCGATAACAGCCCTGTCCTCTACAATTACATGACCAGCCACCATAGCGGCATTAGCCATAACAATATTGTTGCCTAAAACACAATTATGAGCCACATGAACATAGGCCATCAGCAGACAATCATCACCAATACGGGTAACCTCATCTTCACCACAGGCACGATGAATAGTGCAGAACTCATGGATTTTGGTACGATCACCAATTTCCACAAAGCTGCGCTCTCCCTTAAACTTAAGGTCCTGAGGCTCCTCTCCAATAGAAGCTCCCTGGAAAATATGACAATCCTGACCAATCTTTGTCCAGCCAGTAATTACCACATTAGGACCAATCTCTGTACCGTCACCAATCTCTACATTTTCTCCAATAACCGTAAATGGCCCGATTTTTACATTTTTTCCCAACTTGGCATTGGGATGAACCACGGAAAACTTATGTATATCAGCAACAGAATTATTTGTATCTGTCATATAAAATTACACTCCTTTAGTATGCCCGTAGGGCCTAAAACAGTCCATACTTACTGTCACAATGTATAAGTCATGGAACAGCCCTATTTGACTACACTCCATTTTCGCTTATTTTAAACGCTTTTTCGGGCAAATACTAAATCTTTCTCAGTATTTCTTCTCTTTTCGTCTTTTTTACTCGTTTGCTAGCTGCTGCAGCGCAAAGGTGAAGTCACCCTGAGCGGCAAACACACCATCCACAAAGGACTCCGCATGAAGTCTGCCATAATCCCCATGAACCTTTACCAGCTCAGCCTTCATTACAAGCTGATCTCCAGGAACAACAGGCTTCTTGAACTTAATGTTGTCCATTCCACCAAAAAGGGCAATCTTACCACGGTTTTCCTCAGGATAAAGCATAGCAATGCCCCCCACCTGGGCCATAGCCTCCAAAATAAGTACCCCTGGCATAATAGCCTGATGTGGGAAATGACCACGGAACTGTGGCTCATTATAGGTTACATTTTTAATACCGGTGGCAGACTTAAACGGATCAATTTCAATAATACGATCAACAAGTAAAAATGGTGCGCGATGTGGCAAAATTTTCTTGATTTCATCAATTTCCAATACCATATTTAATACCTTCTTCCTTTTTCAACGTAAATAACTTTATGACTAAAATCTCTTACTTGCAAAATTCCTCAGCCAAATGCTTGGCCATGGTGGTATTCAGGGCGTGACCGGATTTAACGGCAATAATATGTCCCTTTATAAATCCCGCCAATCTAAGGTCTCCCACAATATCCAAAATCTTGTGGCGCACCAGCTCATCAGGATATCTCAGCTCATTCATCCACCCCTGATCATTGTAGACAATTACATTTTCCATGGTACCGCCTAAACCCAGTCCCATCTTTCGCAGGGCCTCCACCTCTGCCTCATAGGCAATGGTTCTGGCAGCCCCCACCTCTTTGTTGTACTCATCAGGGGTAATCTCATAATCACCATACTGAATTCCAATAAGAGGATGTGGGTTAATAGAAGTAAAGCTCACCCTAAAGCCATCATATGGCACTGCCAAAATAAACTTATCCCCGTCATCCACCCGATACAGCTTGTCGATAACAATTTCCCGGCGGGGAGCATCCAGCTCTTTAATACCTGCCTGGATAATAAGGTCACAAAAAACCTTGGAACTGCCATCAGCCACCGGTGGCTCCTCGGAGTCAATAAGCACACGACAGTTATCTATTTTCATTGCATTAAAAGCAGACATCATATGCTCAATGGTGAACATCTTAATGCCATTATCTTCAATTGTAGTAGCTCTAAGAGTAGAAGTAACATTTGCCGCCTTGGCTTCCACCTGAGGTGAACCTTCCAAATCGTTTCTTACAAAAACGATGCCGGTATCCGCCTCAGCCGGCTGAAGAGTCATATGTACCTCTACGCCAGAGTGCAACCCTACTCCAACATAACTTATTTCGGAGTTAAGGGTAGTCTGATTACTCAAATTCAGCCCTCCTTGACATAATATCTCAACTTTAATTATACAAAATTATTAGGTATAGTGCAAAAATCCTAGTCCAGTCCTATATTCCGTACAGATTTCCAACGGTCATGTAGCCAGAACCAATCCTCAGGATATTCCCGAATATGGTTCTCCAGGAGATTCATAACCTGCTGTGTTGCTTTTTCTATATCTGCTTTTTTATCCTTTGTCTGATCCACATAAATTGGTGGATAAATAGTAATATGATGTCCACCATCAGGGCGGTGAACTATTTGTCCGTGAAAAATAGGGGCCTTCTGAGACCGGGCAATTGTAGCAGGACCAGTGAAGCAATTTGTCTTTCGGTTAAAGAAATCAAGTATAATGCCATCCCGCAGGCTTGGATCCTGATCTGTTATAAGGCCGATCATCCAGCCCTCCTTTATCATCTTGAACATTTCCCTTACACCGCTGGTATAGGTAATGTGCATCCCCACCAAAGTTCGGTACTCGTTGATAAAACGGTCCATGGCACCGTCCTTCTGTTTCCTGGCGACTCCCACCAGAGGCACCCCATACTGGGCCAGGGCAGCCCCCATAAGCTCCCAGCTGTCACTATGGGAAGTAGCAATTACAGCCCCTTGCTTATTATCAATAGCCTCCTGCAAATACTCCAAGCCATCAATGGTAACATATTTCTTTATGTAATCTTCTTTGATAAGCTCAGGATAGCGAAGTACCTCCATCAGCATGGGACCAAACTGCACCCAGGAAGCCTTGGCAATTCTCTCCGCCTCTCCGGCATCCACTCCCAAACAGCGAATGATATTATCATAAGCCATGAATTTTCTCTTTTGGGGCAACACTGCCCAGGTCAGCTTTCCCAGTACCTTGCCAAAACTATTGCAGTTTTCCATGGAAAAAAGACAAGCTAACCAGCTGAAAAATTTCATAATATAGTATGCCATTATTTCTAATACTCCTTAACGCCAATCCTACTGTACCATCTCAGGATGGCGCACCAACCAACCAGTAATATCCTGTAAGGATTCGCGTTCCTCCACATATTCTTCCACATTGATTTTAGTTTCAACAGAATCCCTGGATTCTGCCAGCTGCTGACAAGTGTTATCCAAATAGGACCCAATATTTTTTGTGTCCATCCAGCTATATGGAGTAACCACATGGTCTATTTTCTCCGTAAGAGAAGGCTTAATACTGTAATACTCAAATCCCGCATGAGCAATAAGCTCCATTATGGTCGGCAAAATATTCTGGTGCTCACCTAAAACATTATTGGCCAACATATCCTGAGTCAAATCCGGGTGATGAATATAGAAGGATGTCAACATTCTCTCCCTAATAGTCTGATAGTTCCGTGGCAATATACCTTTATCAAATGGAAGCACAGCCGCAGAATGGTCACCAGTGATAATAAACAAGCTGTCAGGATACTGTTTTCTCATATCCTCAACAAAATTCATCAGGCAGCGGTCAGCATAACACACTCCCATAAACCTTCTGGCCTGTATATCATCGTGACGCAGCTTGTCCGGTATTTCCGGCATAAGCTCATCAATATTCAGCCCATACTCACCATAAGGAAGATTATACGGGCCATGATTGGATGTTGTATAAATAAAATGAAATTGTGGTGTATCATCCTTGTTTTTCTTGATAATATCCGCCACAGAATTTAAATAAATGTGATCATATATTCCAAGCCAAGTGGAAGGAGAACCAGGCGGGCAAAAATCAGGACCGCCATGAGCCTCATCGAAGCCTGCCCCGGGAACAAAATGCATCAGGCTTCCCCAATTAAGACTGCCACCATACCAAAAGCTTGTATGGTATCCAAGCTTTTTCATCTGGGCAGCCAAAGAAGTTGGGATCTTGTTAATATCACAATCCCACAACACCTTATTTTCGTTGAGTTCCAAATCGCAATCATACAATCCCAGCAAAATACTTCCAAGAGCTGTCTGGGAAATCATTCCAGACGGCAAAAAATTAGATATTGTAACCGTGCCCTTTTCCTGCTGGAATTTCTTGCTGGCATCCATAAGATGAAGCTTGTCATAAATGCTATCAAATGGTGTCTGGCACTGGCTTTCTCCCAAAAGATAAAAAATATGCTTAGGCTTCTTAATCTTCGGCCCTTTGGCAATGTGCTTGAAATGTATCAAGGGATTATCATCGTTACCTAAAAAATCAGGACAAATTTTATTTATGCTAATCTTGGCGTCCTCATCATCTTTTTTTACAAAGTCAGGAACAGGATGCTTAAGAACCAGTTCCAAGGCAATCAAATCGTCAATGGTTGCTTTTCCCAAGAATACATCTTCTTTTACAATTGGAGGAACCTCATCCCACTCCGGCTTAAGTCTATGACGGAATGTGCCACCAAAACGGAACCAATAAAAAATTGCAACTGTAGATAAGAACATTAAAGTATTGCAGGCATACTGCCAATACTCATTTTCCAATACAACAAATCCATACTTTGGAATACCAAGTACCATATTACCCAATCCAACACACAGAGCAATATATGGTATAAAGCTCAACAAAATCCATAATCCATGATTCTGATTAAAGAAAATATCCGTCAAATTCTTTTTATCCGCATTCTTACCAAACAGAATATTCTTATTGATAATATCCTGATAATGGTAATAAAAAATCATTTTTGTCCAAAACAGCACATATATGGCTACCAAATACAACACTACAAGCAACACTCTTACAGTGTCACCCAGTTCAAAATACGAGCTAAAAAATACCCCGGGAATACTTACCACAATGAGGGAAATCAAATAAACATAGGCATTAAAATCCATGCCCCACCAAAAGCCATATCTAAAGCAATGGTACAGTCTCTTTCCACCCCATTCGCTTAATTTTTTGGGGCCAAAATATAAAATAAAAACCAATCTGAAGATTGCACACATCAACGGTGGCAAAATTGCTATCTTAATATCCTGCTGCCATCCCATAAAAAAGGCATCAAACAAGGTCAACTTCAATCACTCCAATTTTAAGCATAGGAATATTCTACCACATTTCTCCCTATATAGGTAACAATATATTATTTCCTCACATAAAACAAACTCACCCAATTACTTACTAAAAGTAATCAGGTGAGTCAAGAATCAAAATAACAATTATATGGCCACTAAGCTATTAGTAGGAAGCGTCAGCACCGCCGGTAACCTTGGCAGTCTGAACCTCTACATGGTCTGGAGTCAGATGATACTCAGACTGGAATGGATGCTTAGGATAGAGCTTTGCACCCTTCTTTTCCAGGAAGGAGCGGAGAATCCATGGCTTATCGGAGATAAGGCCATCAACTCCCATATCATACATCATTTCCATATCCTTAACATCATTTACGGTCCAAGGTACAACCTTCATGCCCAGCGCATGAGCCTCGTCCACCATGTTCTTGCTGATTTCACCATAGTATGGAGATACAATATCAGCACCAAAGGAATGAGCAGCAGCTACTGCGTCACCCTTGAAATCCTTAATATCCAAGCCACCAAGCCAAGGAGATTTTTCCTTGTCAAAAGGTCTCAGGGACTCAGCAGACTTACCCCAGGATGGCTCTTCCTCAATAAGAGCGGAAAGAGTGATATTTGGATTCATCTGCTTTTCCATCATGAGAGTTTCCCAGTCGAAGGACTGAAGAACAACTCTGTCTTCCATGCCATACTTAGCCACCAGCTCATTGAAGCGGGTGAGGAATGCCTTCTTGTCAGCATTACCGCTATAAGCAGTACCCATCAATGGATCAGGATAGGACTTGGTCTCAATGTTGAACTTAACATTCTCGTTACCGGACTTCTTAACCAGCTGGAAAAGCTGCTCCAAAGTAGGAATCTGAGCAAATTCAGGATCTACTCTGGTCTGACCATGAAGCTTGTAATAGTCAACCTCAGGATTAATCTTGGAAACATTAAACTTCTGAATTTCAGCAACTGTCATCTTGCGGATATCATACTTGCCGTCTTCAATCCAGTTACCATTTGCATCACGGGTGATTTCATGGTTCAGAATTGGGTTGTGGCTCATTACAATATCACCATCCGCGGTGAACTGCATATCGCACTCGATGCAGGTTGCGCCATTTTCAATGGCATAAGCGTAAGAATACAAAGTATTCTCTGGACGGGCATCTCTACCGCCACGATGAGGCTCAAAATCGAAAACCCCTTCGAAATCAACCTTTGCCTCAGCCTGTGGTGCATCAGTAAATCCGGCTACCCCTGTGGCCATTACTGCTGCCAAAATACCCATAGCGATTTTTTTACGATTCAATTTCATTTTATTTCCCCCTTAAAATAATGAAACTAAGGTAATTATAGCAAAAAATAGTTTAAATGTTTATACAATTTTAGTCCTCTATTTATAGGCTTTATGTCTTAAATTAATTAGTTTTATAATTTAATAAGCAACACTTATGGATGTAAAAAAATAGACGGGGGCTGCTAGATTTAGCATTTAGTTCCGCTGCGTTAAGAAATTTTTTGTTGCCACACCTATGTAATAGTGTAAAAAATCATCTGTTTGAGCGAAGCGAGTTATGATTTTTTGCACTATATAAAAGCAAGAAAAAATTTTAGTAGTGGAACGGCGCTAAAGATAGCAGTCCCCATCTATGTTTATTCTGTAGGTCTACTTATTTAGAAAGCTCTTCGATTTTCTTTTCTAAAGCCTTAATTTTCTTCCCCATATCATTCAGCTTCTTCATATGGGCCTGCATACGGAGCCACTCCTGATGTGGTCTTGCAGGGAAGCCCGCATAGAATACCCCCTCGGGAGTATTGCCAATAATACCGCTTCTGGCTGCAAATACAGAATTGCCCCCGATATTAATATGCCCAACGGTTCCGGTCTGGCCACCGAAGGTAACATTGGCTCCAGTATTGGTGGAACCGGAAATACCAGTCTGGGCCACAATAAGGTTACCAGGACCAATATGGCAATTATGACCGATGTGCACCAGATTATCTATCTTGGTCCCCTTGCCAATAATGGTGGAACCAATGGTGGCACGGTCGATACCTGCATGGGCACCGATTTCCGTATCATCCTCCAGCACCACATTTCCCACCTGAGGAACCTTGGTATGTACCCCGTCCTTGGTGGTAAAACCAAAGCCATCAGCTCCGATAACTGCAGAGCTGTGAACAATGACCCTCTTGCCCACTTTGCAGTGTTCACGGACAGTCACGCTGGAGTAAAGAACAGCATCATCGTCCACAGTTACATACTGACCCACATAAACATGAGGATAGATAACCACCCGGTCCCCGATTACGGCATGATCATCCACATAGGCGAAAGGCAAAATAGTAACATCCTTGCCAATAGTAACATCTTTGCCGATATGAGCCTCAGGGTTTACACCTTTTTCATGTTGAATAGGAGGAATAAAGGTAGTTAACAGCACTGCGAAGGCAGCTCTGGTATTTTCCACATAAATAGCAGGCAGTGGAAAATCCACCTCTACCCCATTAGGCAACAAAACAGCCCCTGCATTACATTTTGCAGCTTCCTCCACATGGGCTTCATCTGCAAAGGTAATTGTCTCTTTGGTTGCTCCTTCAATATTATTTACTCCATTAATGACAATAGAAGGATTTCCTGCCAGACGGCCCCCTACCAGTGTCGCAATCTCCTGTAATGTCATTTTCATATTCCCAAATCTCCCTTTAAATTACAGATTACTGTAACTTGGCGATAACATCATCAGTAACATCCACACCGCCAATAACCATGCCATCCTTACCGTTGCTCTTCACAACAGTGTCCAGCTTCTTTTCCTTGGCAATGCTGTCCATAGCAGCATAAATCTTGGACTGAACCTGAGTAGCGTACTGCTGCTGGATTCCGGCCCCCTGCATTCTCAACTGCTGCTGAAGTTCCTGAAACTTCTGGGCATCCTCTTCAGACTTAATATTAGCCCCCTGCTCCTGAAGCTGCTTTTCTGCATCCTTCTGGAACTCCTCCATACGCTTCTGCATTTCTTCCATGGAGTTCTTTATCTGAGGTGCCTCAGTCTGAACTCGGGCGTAATCCACATAGCCCACATTTACCTTACCGCAGCCGGCTATCATCATCACGGCGCACACTGCAGACATTATCAAAACCAAAGTTCTTTTCTTGAAATTCATTGAATACGGCCTCTTTTCGTTTAAAGATATAATAAAAATAATTACTGAATATTTTTCATTTCCTGTAGCATTTCCTGGGTAAGATCCAAAGTATTAATGCCAATAACAGGCGACTTCAGCTCATGCCAATCACCCAAGCCAAAGCTATTATACTCCATTCCCAATATATTATCTATAGGATCTGCAATTATCAAATTAAGATGATGGACAATAGCCAACTTGGCAGCCCTGCCGCAAATGTCATCAAATATTTTCTGCTCCAACAGCTTCATTTCTGTCAGCTTTAATTCTAGGGCAGTCTTTTTCTTGGCCATATCCATCTTCAGCTGAATTGGCTTCATTGCATCATCAATAGCTTGGGCATTTCTGTCCTGAACCTCTTTAAAATGCAGCATTTCATCGGCCTGGGATTTCCCTGCTATGCTGTCCCGTTCCGCCAGCATAGCCCGTCTGATTTCCCCGGTCTCAGTCTCAACAGCTTCCTCATAGCGGCGCTGCTGATCTGCCAACAGCTTATTATGCCTTTCATTGCGCTCATCCTTCAGCCGATTCCACTCCGCCTGAAGACTTGCCTTCTCCTCATCAGACAGCTCCAAAGTAACAGCATTATCTGCTTTAAGCTGGATGTTTAGGATACGGTTGCCATATTCCTTATCTATGGCCTCCCGCTCCTTGTCAAACTGGGGCTTCATACGACGATAAATATTGTCAGCCCGCACCTTCAGCTCGTCCATTGTTTCTGAATGTCTGGTGATAATCTCCAAATTTGCCTTTTGTCTGGCAGCATCATCAAATAGCTTTTTATCCGCTTGGGCTGCCTGAGCTGTCATCTCAAAACCCTTCAGCTTTAATTCTGCTTCCAGTGCGGCAATTTCCCTCATCAAGGTCTGGAGTTTTCCATAATCCTTATGTGCCCTTATAACTCCCCCCATATCCATAACACCAATGTCAGGATCCAGGGACTGTTTTGGGGTATCCTGACGGCTAAACAGAAAAAAAAGCGCTAAAACCAGAACCGTAATAGCCGCTGCTCCCATCCATATCCGTCTGTTTCTTAAGCTGTTATTATCAGCCATAAGAATCCCCCTTTTATGAGTTAATAAAGTACCGAGCACAATGTGCTCGGCACCTTAGTTGTCTCATTTAAAATTATCTTACTTGTTCAGCTTCTTCAGAACATCCTGAGTCAGATCAGTACCGCCATATACAACAGCTTCTTTGTTGATAACAACGGTGATACCCTTGGCATCAGCTACTTCCTTAACAGCAGCCTCAATCTTTGCACGAACAGGCTCCATCATATCAGCCTGCTGCTGCTGGAGACGCTGCATGGTCTGCTGATAGTACTCCTGCTTCTGCTCATCGCTCATGTTGGCAGCCTTCTCGTTGAATTCCTTCTCAGCATCCTGAGCCAACTGCTGCATCTGAGCCTGCATATCAGTTACATCCTTGATGGAACCGAACTGTGCGTAATCAACTACACCTACATTGGAGGATGCAGCTGCATTGGCAATGCTGTTGTTGGACTGGGACAATGCCAGGGCTACAACGGAACCAACAAATACCAAAGCAATGAGAACGCTGATAATCTTAACCTGAGTTTTCTTTAACTGTACCATAATTATTTCTCCTTTTTTGTGAATAAAAAATATATTATTGCACTGTCACGGCATCATTCTCGCCTTATGACTGCAACCATTATAACGCAATTGTTCATATCTTTTCAATAAAATATAGATTAAAAATATCCTATGAACCGCAACCATTTATCATCATTATCCATAACAGCTTCCAAAGCCAAAAAGTCATGGAGCTTATATCTCAAAGCAAACTCACTGATATGATCTTGGACCCGATATTCATAACGGAAGGTAAGTCGCTTGGCAAAATTATATTCAATGCCACCCTTCCAATATCTGTCCTTAAGGGAATAGCGTACATTGGCCTTAACCTTTGGAAGGAGCTCACGATAAAGGCCCAAATCAAAGTCCCAACGGGTATTCTTAGGATAGAAATCCACCAGAGCAAAGCCCCCATCACGGCTGGTGAACTGCTTGGCGAAAATTCCCCGGAACATTATTTCACCGTTATCCCCATTGCCCTTACGATGTCCCAACTCTCCCCAGCCCTCAAAACGGACATATACATTGCGGGAATCAGAACGGCTCATAACCTCCATGCGTTCAGCTGGCTTAATATCCACTTTTGTATGGATGCCCCAGAATTTAGCCACCTCCAGGTCGTCAATACGCTGGGCCAGCAGCTCCTCTATGGTGTCCTTATGACGATTTACAAAGGCAACTGGAACTCCCACAAACATATCTGCCCCATCCTGCATATTCTGCCGCTCTGTAAGAAGAGCCGCATTAGGTAGGGTATCAGACCGCATACTAAGATCAATAGTGCGAACCACTGGAAGTAATGGGTAAATATCAACAATAACCTTGGAATTTTTCCCCACTTCCACATCGAAGTCAGCCCGAAATTCCGGTGCCCTTTCGTTCATAAAAGTTTTAACTTTATGCTTTATAACACCATTGGTCCAGTCCACCGCTGCTACCGGCAAGCCTTGGAGCGTATCCGCAAAGAGCTGATCCATATCAGATATATCATCCAGAAGAAGCTTTTCCACCACCTCTGGCATACCCACCACCCGTTTTTCCACGGTAATGGCATCGATTTTGTCATTCCAGCCCAAAAGCCTTATAGAAATATTCAGCTCTTCCCCGGGCTGAATATCCACAGACTTTACAGTATAGCCCACCAGCACCTTATCAAAAACCTGCTGGATAATATCTTCATAATGAGTCTGTTGAGACTGGACATTTTCAAGGGACTTGCCCTCCAAAAGCTGGGCCCCAATAGCCTGAACGCTTTTTTCCATGCGTTGGCACACCCCTTGAGGAATATGACCATCACTGGAAACTGTGACTTTCACCTCTTCCACGGAGGCAGCCCAAACAATATTATCTGAAGAAAAACTGATACCGGCCAAGTCAACCATGGCCAGTATCAATATTATTACAATTTTCTTTATTAAGTTTCCTTTAACAAAGTCTACGCCCTTCATTAGAAGGAAGCACCTACATTAAAGTGCACTCTATTACCCTGGGAACCGTGACCCACATCAATGCGAACGGGGCCTACAGGAGTTTCCACCATAACCCCCACACCGATACTGGCATGGAAGTCATTAAAGTCATCTGGCAACCAGTTAGTCCCCCAAGCTGCACCCCAGTCAGTAAAGATAGCACCCTTTACTTTGTTATAAAGCGGGAAGCGGAATTCCAGACTACCGATGTACATGCTGTCACCACGGAACTGATCATCCTTATAGCCGCGAAGAGTACCCTGACCACCGATTCTAAACTTATTAAAATAACTCAGCTCATCATTGGAATGACCATAAGAATTGCGTAAGGCCACAATCTGGTTACGGCCAACCTTCCAATAAGCAGAATCATCAATGGTGTACTTCTGATAGTTAAAGTCACCACCCATACCTGCAAACTCAACTGCCAGCTGTACATAGTGACCACCAGTTGGATACATAATATTATCCCTTGTATCAGTAGTATGAGACAGAGTAATGGAGCGGGTAAGACCAAAATTCTTATCTCTCCAAGGAGCATACAAAGGTTTACTACGATCAACAGGACCAGACTTGTGAGTATCATAGTCATCTTCGCTGTTCTTAAAGTAAATACCATTGGTGGAATACTCACTTACAGGGCGAGTAAAGCCAATTTCAAAACCCTTGGCCTTGCGAAGCATTTCCTCTATTAAATCACCATTAGTGTCATAATCATTATATCTGTAGGTACGGTCATAAACCTTGAGAATACCACATGTTTCCTTTTTATCCAGCCATGGCTTGCGATAAGAAAAAGCCCAACCACGGGCATCAGTGCTGGAACCACTGATGGAATACATAACGCTGATAGCATCACCAATACCGCGGAAGTTATTGTCGCCGATGCTCACCATACCAATAAAACCATCAGCAGTACTGTAGCCGGCACCTACACCGAAAGCACCAGTATTCTTCTCTGTAATATCAATTTCCAGCATGCAGGCATTTGGCTCCACACCTGGAATAGGCTTAATATCTATGGACTCAAAGTAATTCAGATTCGTAAGGCGATTGTAGCTACGGACCACATCCTTTTTATTAAGTGGTTCACCAACCTTGGTACGAAGCTCACGGATAACAACCTTCTCCTTGGTCTTCTTCAACCCCTTTACCTTGTAGCCCTCCAAAATACCTTCGTTGACCTGAATGGAAATCTTGCCCTGCTCATCCATCCCCATGTCGTGAACCTTGGCCATAATATATCCGTCATTTATATAGACCTTCTTAATATTGGCCAAATCCTCCTGCAAGGACACACGGTTCAGACGATCACCAGGCTTCAACTGCATAGCATTAATCAGCTTGTCAGTGGACTCACGCTTGCTGTTGCCGGTAATCTCAATATCAGAAATGATAGGGGTTGTAAATACATGATAAGTGACAATTACCCCCTCCGGGATTTCCTCAAAGCTTGGATAAAGATCGTAGAAATAACCAGTCTCATAAATATTGTTGGCATCTCTGGACAAACCATCAATGGTGAGAGCATCTCCCACCTTGGAGCTTAGGGACATAAGGGCAGTATTGTAAACATCCTCAGTGGCTCCCTCAATCTTAATCTCCATAATGGTCTTACCCACCAGAGCCTGGGCTGCAGTAGTAACATCTGCATCAGAAGGTCTTTCACCATTCCATTTGGCTGCTGCTTCCTTGGCTGCACTGGTAGTATCCTGAGTATTGGCAGCAAGTTCAACGGCTTCACCAATTTCTTCGCCAGTAGGAGCTTCCGGCTTTTTTCTCTCAATATCAGCCTCAGCGCCAGTTTCAGACACAGCTGCCAGCTTACCATCCTTCATATTGATTATTACGCCGGAATCAGTTGGCGCCGCAGAAACAATCTGTGTCACAGACAAACCAGTCATCATGGCCATGGCACAGGCTAAAGCTCTGTAATTTTTTTTGGAATTCTTTGAAGAAAATCTCAAAGGAAAAACCTCCTGTATAATTATTTCTTTTTTTACTACTCTCTTAATGTTTTACCAGCAGCCTGCATCAGCTGCTGCATTTCAGCATTAGGCACCTGACTCTCGGTCCTTGCGGGAGGAACCTCCTGCTGTGGTAATTGTGGTACCACTTCAACAGTTGGTGGATTCTGCCGCACAAAGCTGGAAGCACCGTTGCCCACACCATTTGGGGCAGTCCCTTCATGGTCCTCAAAGGATGGTTGCACCTTCACCACCTGGGTTTTCTCCAGGCCTGTGGAAGAATCATCACTATCCTTAACTGTGGTCATATTGGTTGGAACCTCTATTCCCTTACTGCTATGAAGAATAGCTAAATAGCCAATCCCCACCACAATAGCAATAATAAGAGGTGCCAAACGCATAAGCCATTTTCGCCAACCATGACCAAATTTGGTCTCCTGGGCCCGTTGCAGCTCTGCTTGAGCCAGCATTACATCCAAGTCACCCCGCAGACTGTTCTCCTTGTCCATGGAGCTTTCGGCACGTCCCAGCCAAGCTCTGGCGGCGGAAATATGCTTTTTGACTGCCTTATTATCTTTATTTCTGCGATTTTTATCCATAATTGCCTCCAATAGCAGACACTTCTACGGAATAAAGTCGCCAAATAACACATTTATATAATTTGCCAAATAAAAGGAAAAACACCCATTTTCGGCAAAAAAAGCTAATTTACAGTTCTTTACTGCCATATATCACTTACTTCCAGTTATGCATAAACCGGGACAGCATCCCCCGTACCCGACGAACGCCACTTTTTTGCAGACGATAAATATGAGCCGTGCTTACATTAAGCATATCCGCCACATCCTTTACCTCCTGACTGTTTACCAGCACCTGATTCAGCACCAGCTGTTCCTTCTGAGGTAATCTGTCCATGGCTTCCATAACCACATCAGAAGCCATGTGAATTTCAGCTATCTCCATTACAGGAGTCCCCGTATCCACCAGCATATCAAGCCGCGAAATGCCAGACTCCAGCTCAGCCTCCAGACAAGCAATATCGGCATTGCCCTCCACCTTCATAAAGTGATACATTCTGCCCCTTATGCGGTAAACCGCAAAAAGACTGAAGGCCACTCCCTTATCCGGGTCGAAACTCTCCACTGATTCTATAAGCCCCACTGTGCCCTCCTGGATAACATCCATAATATTATCCAAATCCTTAAAGGGCATGGCTGTCTTAAACACCAGTGGCTGATAAGCCTCAATGATGCGACGGCGGGCTTCTGAACTGTGATTATGCTTAAATTCATACCACAAGTCCTTTTCCTCAGCCGGTTCCAGCATCTTCACCTTATTCAGTTCATGCAAGTACTCAGACAGCTTCATAAAAACCTTCTTTACTATATTTAGCGGCTTACTCTGGCATAGCCCATGTCACTATATATTAGCTTTTCATTTTCCCCATCACTATAGGCTGGTGATGTAGAAAATCTGAACTGGTGGGACAAGCCAAAGGTATGGGCATGATCCTCATCAAATAAATACATAAGATTCAGATTATCTGTCAGTTCGTATTCCAGTCCGGCCTTATACTCATTGTTATTTACACTCTTTGCAAAGGTCACCATGGTTCTGTCAGATATATACTTACCCAATTTGATATTATACACTTCCTCGTAGTTTTTGTCGCCTGTTTTTTCACTGAGGAATTCTGAAGTATCCCTTTCCACTGAGAACAAATCCAAATCCAAGGCATTTCTTATAGCATTTTCCACCTCGGAAAGCACTGTCATGGAAAGGCCTACATTAAACATGGCGGCGAATTTTGCAGAATCGCTCTTGTTGGTACTGAAATCACTTCGCAGGGTTAGGAGCTGAATAATATTCTCCTCAGACATTGGCGGTGAGGACATTAATCTAAATCTCATATGCTCCACTGGCCCATCCAAACTAACAAACACTCTGGTGCTGGCTACCTTGGTACCAGCCTTTAGAGTAATGGAAGGGTACAGACTGTCACTTCTGTTAAATTTTACAGCTCCCTCAAAAATCTGGAAATTAGTTTTCAAATAACTGATATTTCCCTTCTTTACTGTAATGGCGCCACTGGTATGAGGCATAAGGGTAGTACCCTGGAAATGGGCATCTCCCACCAACAGCAGATTGCCAAGATTGGCACTGACAAAGCGTACCCCCTTGCCCAGCTCCACATCGAAATCAAGACCTACCTCCGGCATTTCTGTGCTGTCCGTAGGAATTGGTGGTGTGGAAAGCACCACATTTTCCAAAAACAGCCGTCCGGAAATTCTTGGAATAGTTCTGGCTGCCACTGGCTCCCCCTTAATAAATTCATCTGGCTTTTCCAAACTATCAATATTAATGGTGGTGGTCAGCGGTCCTCTGAAGAAGTTACAACGCACATCCAGCTGGTCTGCATCAAAACCAAGATGATAGCTGACAGGTTTCAGGCCATCCATTTCCGCATAACCCGTCATCTTATAAGTGCCATTCCCCATCTTGCCGCTGAAGTTCTCCAGCATAAATGTATTCCCAAGCATAGAAAGGCGCAAATCCATATTAGTAACAGGGTTGGCCACCCCCTTTATTTTGAAGGCGCCCTCATTAACAGCTATATTGCCCTCAAAGGCAGGGTGTCCCAAAGTACCGGTAATATGCACCGTACCATCCGTTTGCCCAACTGACCACTCCACATATTTGGAAAGGGTAGGCAACAGACTCAGATCTGCATCCTCCAAAGAAACCGTCAAATTCATTTGTTCATTGCCATCAGTGTCATCAGTCTGGAGAGCTCCCAAGGGAGTATAGCCAGTCACCACCACTCTGTTGGAATTATTCCCCACCATTTTTTTAGCAACCAATGGCTCCGTTATATGAATAATCTTGTCACGCAACATAAACTTGCCGGAAATGCTGTCCAAAGCAGCTCCCCGAACACCAATATCCTCACCATATAAGGTTATTTCAGCCATAGGGTTGGCTGTTTCACCTGCAGCCTCCACATGACAATTCACCTTGCCGGTAATATCCCCATCGTAGCCCGCAGCCCCTGCCAATGCACCCGCATCAATATTGGTGGCATCAGCTGTAAGAGAAATATCACCGTCCAAATCTATGGTACCAAGAGCCGTAAATCTGCTCTGGCTTCCTTCAGTTCCTGTAAGATTCTTTATTTTTATTACCCTATTATCAAGAGTGGCATTGCAATATACGTCATTGATTGGATATGTGCCAAAATGACCATCAGTAACATAGGCCCCCACAACCAGACTTGGATTGTCAGCCGTACCACCGATATTACAGTTGCCATTCAGCTTGCCGGTGATATTATTGTTCTTCCAGCCAGCAACAACTCCCAAAGACTTGATATCCACATTGTCCAGGGTAATATTGCCTCCAATGGCCTCAGTAACAAAATTATAGCTGGCATTCAGGGTATATTTTCCATTTCCCTGCTTCACATACATATTTTTAAAGAATATTCTGTGATTTCGGTAATCAATGTCTCCTGCCACCTCATCGAATTCCTCTCCCCGTACAATAACTCCATTAGAGGAAACTGTACCGTGGAAAATTGGTGACTCCACATTGCCCGTCAAAGTACCAGTGAAATTAATATAACCATCCATTGGAATAGGTGACTTGTTATCAAAATCATCCAGATTAATATCCTTGGCCTCCACCGTAATATTCATATCACCGCCAGAGGTAATGGTACCACTACCGATATACGCCTTTATTCCAGGAGACTGGATATTAATATCTGTAAGGGTCAGCAGATTATTTTCATAGGTGTAATTACCAGTAATACTCTGAATAACAATTTCATCCCTGAATTTTCCCAGCTTGTAATTAAAATGGCCCTTCACCAGCGGATTATCCAAAGTTCCAGTTACTTCTATCTCGTTATCCACACTGCCCGTCAGTGGTAAATCCACATCCACCGCCTTCAGCATATTTTCCATACGGGCATTTCTGGTGGAAACGGTAAGATGAAGTCTCCGCTCACCAAGGAAACCCACAATACCATTTACTTCCCAGCGGTTATCATAATCACCTTCAATTATTAGATCCTTTACACCAACCCCACGAAGACCACCAATGGCCTTACCGTGAAGTCGTCTATATGGCTGGTCAAAGAGAACACCATCTCTAGCTGCAAAGGAGGCACCCAGCACAGGGTCATCCAGAGTTCCCTTTAATTTCCCCCGGAAATCACTTAAACCGGAAACCTCCGCCTCAGGGGCAATATTTCTTATAAGGGATAAATCAAAATCACGGCCATAGAAACTTATATCAAGTTTCTCACCCAAAAGTACATCCCCCTGAAGTCCTATTTCACCCCCATTTTCAAGGATTGCACTTAAATAATCCACATGGAGGTCCTTATTTTGATAAATAAATGATCCATCAATTCTGTTGGCACCAATCCCCATATAGGAGGCCCCATCAGAAGACAGGGTGCCCATAACTCTGGTATTGCCAATATCATTTACATTACCGGTCACAAAGAGGTCAGCTGACGCCGTTCCCCCTGCTTCACCCAGCTCTGGAATACTGACTGAGGCCTGGGAAAGATTAACTCCCTCCGCCTTCACCTTGGCCACGAAATCAAAGGTTTTGGCATCAAAATCCCCTTCTCCCGTTACATGACCACCGAAAATGTGGCCACTAAGCTCAGTTACACTAACAGCCTCATCTGCATATCTGACTCTGGCGGTGCAGTTGGTAAAATCATAACCACTTACATTGCCCTCAGCAATTTTCACATCAGCATCCACCACGGGATTGGTGGCATCACCAGTAACCCTGGCATTAAAGGCCACAGGACCACTATATGGAATATCATCAATAAGAGCTCCCGGTTCAAAGCCATCAGATGCCACCGTCAAATCGAGAATTGGGCGGCCCTCCACCAGCTTTACCTTACCCTTGGCAGTAGCCTTCTGCCCAGCAGTTTCCGCGTTCATAAATACTTGAATAGCCTTTTCTGTAAAGGTAAAAAGGCCATTAATATTTTCCACTTTTTTATTCAGAATAACAGCTTCACCCTGCTGAAGCTCCAGCTCACCGCTGTAATACAGCTCTGACCCGGTTCTTTCCCCTACAGCCACTGCTCTGGTTATCTTTCCTCTTATGCTGTCCGCCTTAACCATATCCTCTGGGATAGTGCCGGATGGTATCAAGGCCACATAGTTGGCCAGCTCCAAATCAGTAATTTCCACATTAAAGGTATCCTTGGAGCCACCGTAATTGGCAGCCACCTTAACCTCAGCCCCCTGATTTTTGCCGGTACCCTCTATGCGCACAGCGGGATAATTGTCAAAATCCAAATCTGCCTGCAAATCCTCCACCAAAATATCCTGGCCATTGTAGGCAGTTTTCAGTATGCCATCTGTAATATGCACCCTGCCAGTGAATTTATTATCGCTAGGCTCCTCAGAAACCAAATCTGAAAAGTTCCAGCTACCGTCACTGCGCTGATGAATATCCGCCTCCACATCAGTAAGATACACATCCCTGATACCCTCGGAAACAGAGTTTTTAAACATAACAAGGTAGCTGAAGCCCACCCTGGCATCAGCTACCCTGGCAATTATCTTATCCTGTTTGTCATAAACAGCAATATTCTCTATATTCACAGAATGAAAGGAATCAACCTTGACAAGACCGATTTCCACCTTGGTATCCAGCACCTCGCTGGCAATGGAAGCTGCATTTTCCGCTACCCTCTCCATAAAGGCAGATGAAGTAATATAACCGTAAATGCAGACCATTATAATAAATATTATTCCCAAGGCACCGCCGGCGGCCTTCCCCATAACCTTACGGTCCATTAAATATCCCCCTAGATAATCCCCTATAAAAGAAAAACTGCCACGCAATAAGGTGGCAGTTAGAATATACTTAACACTACATATTGCAACTTAAGTATAACATAATAAACTGTAAACTATTTGAAAATTACATTAATTTTTTGCCAATTTTTCCTGAAGCTGGGTAACATCCAAATCCACCATAAGACCCATAGCCTTGTCCAGGGCAGCCTTGCTGGAATTGTACTTGTAAAGGGCATTGTAATAATTACTCTGAGCCGTTGTAAGCTTCTCCTCAGCATCCATTACATCCAGATTGGTTCCCACACCGGCACCATAACGCACCTGGGCAATGGTGTAGTCCTCTTGGGCCTTCTCCATGGCCACCTTGGCGGTGGAAATGCTCTTTTCCGCAGCAGTGAGGTTCAAATATGCTGTACGAACCTCCAAATCACCTGTATCTCTTGCCTCCTGGGCAGCCTCCTTGGCCTTTTCAATGGCAGCCTTGGCCTGCTTCACCTTAGCTTGGGTAACATTGTTGTCAAAAATATCCCAGCTAATGCCAATACCCGCATACCAAGAATTCTGAGAATAGTAAAAATCCTTTGCCGCATCATCTTCAGCAAAAGGTTTTTCACCGGTAATGGTCTTAGATACGGAGGCAGTTACCTTTGGCAAATTACCGGAGGATGCCACATCCCGCTGAGCCTCAGCAATTTTCACTTTATATTCCGCTGCCAAAATATCCGGGCGGTTAAGCTGAGCATATTCGGAACACTGGTCAAGGGATATTTCATAAGGCACATATCCCAACTCATCCTTCAAATTCAGCTCCGTACCAGTAGGAAGTCCCACCACATTGTTCAAAGTGGCAATAGCCACATCGTAATTATTCTGGGAAGAAACCAAGTTAAGCTGAGCATTGGAAAGCTGCACCTGGGAAGCCAACAAATCTGACTTGGCCACAGTTCCCGCACTAAACTGGGCATTAACATTCCGCAAATGCTCCTCCAGAGTCTTTACGGAATTTTGAGCCACCTTTATCTGATTGCGGCAATTCAATGCGCTGTAATAAGCAGCCTGGGTCTTGGCCTTAATCCCCTGCTTGGTGGCCTCCAAAGCCAGTTCATTGGCATCCAGGGCCAGATCAGCGGCCTTAATGGAGCCCTCCAACTGACCGCCAGTATAAATCGGCATACTTACAGCCACAGTATTGGAATACAGAGAATTTACATTTCCTACATCATAATACTTACCATTAACATATCTTGCTGCACTGGTCCAGTTCAGAGTAGGGCCATGCATACGACGAGCCTCATGACGGGCCCACACTGCAGAGTCATAGTCATCAATAGCACTCTTAACAGTATGGTTATTGGCCATAGCCATATTTACACAATCCTCAATATCTACATCCATGGTTTCAGCCATTGCTGTACCAGCCATAGACATGGTCATAACACCGCTGATAACCAGGGCAGTTAGCGTTTTAAATCTATTATTTCTCATTCAATAGATACCTCCTCTAGGGTAATATATTACTACCAATTGTTGAAAAAAACATGAGAATCAGATTAAAAACCTAATATTAAAAGCTTCTCCGTAAGCCAAAATAGGTTGCCCTGGTTCTGCTGCGATTAATATCATTCACCTGTGTAAAAAGATAGGTGTTAGGTGCCACCTCAAAGGAAAGACGGGAACGGAGCTTAAACTCATTTGGGTCATAGGCATCCACGGAAAGCTGCACCTTGTTCCCTCCGAAAAGGTCAATACCCAATCCTGCCTTGCTGTCAATAATACCTCCATGGGCTCCAAACATGCCGGAGCGAGTACCACCCTGCAAATTAAAGTAATTATCCCGGCCAATATCGGAAACACCAATTTTTCCATAGCTGTTTCCGCTGTAAAGTCCCACATCAAAATTACTGGACCAGTCGTGTTTGCCACCGCTGTACATGGTTTCCAGACCGCCACCCACTTTTATACTGGAAATTTTGGACATCATATTGTCCGCTCTTTCCGTAAGGTTTCTGGTGTTATGTATGGTTGTTTTCAAATCATCTGCCACCTGAGGATCAGTAACCACGCCCTCCAGGGACTTGGCCATATTGTTAAGGCGCACGCTGGCCTCAGACAGATTATTTACTGCCAGCTTCAAATTCTCAGCCGTAGCCCCATCACCGCTAAAAGTATTAATCATGGCCTCTACACTGTTGGCACTGCGGGTTAAGCTGGCAGTCATTATATTAAGGTTACGGGCCATATTGCGGATATCATCCTGAGAGCTTACTGCCACATTTGCAAGGGTGGCGGTCATTACATTCATGTTTTCCGTCACCTGACGCATATTCATGGATATGTCCTTCAATGCAGTCTTTGTGTCATTGTCACCAATAATATCATTCAAGTTAGCCAACAGCTCGTGAACCTGATCAAGGGCCGCACTAACCCCTTCCATGACATTATCAATACCAGTTTCACCTTGGCCTTCCACATAATCATCCGGCTGGAAGCAATCACTCAAATCACTGTCCACTGCTGGCTGAATATTGACGAATTTGGCTCCCATTACGCCATTGGAAGTAATAGTAAAAGCAGATTTTTTAGGAATCTTCACATCCTCCTGAATTTTAACCTTTACCAACACCCCGGGACCATTTGGACTGATAACCTCAACGCTGCCCACGGTTACACCAGCGTAAGCCACCGCATTACCAGGAGTCAGACCGATAGCCTGTCCAAAATTAACATAAAGATTATAGCTTTTGTCTCCCCCAAAACTAAAATTTGTAAGAAATACAAATACTGCCATTACCAGGGCCAAGCCCCCCACCGTAAAGGCACCTACCTTAACCTCTGTACTCACCCTTATGCCTCCTTGCCAATATACAGGCCCCGTAAGAAGGCCTTAACCCGCGGATCCTCTATTCTGCGGAAATTATCTACTGTATCCACTGCAATAAGCTTTCCCTCATAAATCATGGCGATTCTGTCAGCAATATGAATCGCACTGTCCATATCATGGGTTACCACCACCGAGGTTACCCCCAGTCGCTTCTGGGTGGAAATAATCAGCTCGTCAATCTTGTCTGTCATTATAGGATCAAGACCAGAGCTGGGCTCATCGTAAAATATAATCTCCGGCCCAAAGGCAATGGCCCTGGCCAGACTTACACGCTTTTTCATACCACCGGAAAGCTCTCCCGGCATCATGTTTTCTGTCCCTGGAAGTCCCACGACCTCCAGTTTTTCCTTAACAATTTCTGCTATTTTCTCCTCGCTGTAGTCCGTATGCTCTCTTAAGCCAAAGGCCACATTGTCCCCTACAGTCATGGAATCAAATAGGGCAGAATACTGAAAAACCATGCCCATATGAAGGCGAAGCTGATCCAGCTCCTTTTCCGGCATGTGGGCAATATCCTTATCCCCCAACCAAATTTTTCCCCCAGTGGGGTGATCCAGCCCTATCATCAGCCGTAGCAAGGTACTCTTGCCGGAGCCGGAACCACCAATAATGGCCAAGGTCTCCCCATCTTTAATTTCCAAATTTATGCTGTCCAGTACCTTCTTGTCCCCAAAGGACATAGATACATTTTCAATTTTTATCATGGAACCTCTCCACCATTAATTAATACAGTACCATGGAAAGCAGTACATTTAACATAAAAATAACCACGATGGCACTTACCACCGACTTGGTGGTGGCCTTGCCTACGCCCTCAGCACCCTCGGGGGCCTTCATACCATAATAACATCCCAAAACTGCAATAACCACACCAAAAACAACGGCCTTTACAAGTCCCCCTGTAAGGTCGTTCAGCACTGCATATTCGGGAATGGAATTCACATACACATAGGAAGAAATGCCAGCATAATATTTGGCCACCCCCCAGCCCCCGACAACGCCGATAACGTCACCGTACACCGTAAGCAATGGCACCATTATCATACAGGCCAGCATTCTCGGCACCACCAGGTATCCCAAAGGATTAGTGCCCATTACCCGCAGAGCATCAATCTGCTCCGTTACCTTCATGGTACTGATTTCTGCTGTCATGGCAGAGCCCACGCGACCTGCTGCCACAACCCCCACCAGTACAGGCCCCAACTCACGGCCAATGGCAATGGCTATAATACCACCTACAGTAGACTCAGCCCCCATCTTGATAAATTCGTTGGCCACCTGCAGGGTCATTACCATACCAGTGAACATCATGGTAAGGGACACAATAGGCAGCGTGTCCACCCCTAGATGGGACATCTGCTGGATGACATGACGCAGGCGAATCTTTACAGGCATCTCCTTTACAGCGCCTATAAACAGCAGCATAACATCGCCGATAAAATATAACAGCTCCAAAACTGAAGCACCAATTATCTCCAGAAACCTAACAAACATATTTTATTAAGCCCTCGTAAAATCAATATTAAAACGTGATGAATATATGTATATAAGCATATAAATATGGCAGGTATAGTTTACTTTCACTCAGCTGCGGTACTAAAAATATTGTTTTTCAACTATTTGAATAGCAAGAAAAATTACAACTCGCTTCGCTCAAACAAGTAATTTTTCTCGCTAATGCAGGTATGAAAAAAATATTTTCTGACGCACCACAGCTTAATGTTCAAGTAAACTTAACCTGCCATAATAATATCAGTTTTTATCCTTTTTTTCCACAATCTTTAATGTTGTGTGAATTACATTTTCTATAACATAGTCCGTAGCTGTCTTCTGAACAGCCTCCACAGGCTTGCTATTATCCACCTTGGACTTGTTACCTTTTTCTGACAGTTTTTTGGATTGCTTAATGGCCTCCTTCACAGCTGCCTTTTGCTGCTCTTCTGTCAAAATAGGTGCTGCTGCCGGCTCCACCACAATATCATTGTTGCAGGCAGTTTTAAGCATTTCCTTTATTTTGGCTTCAGTTTTAACGCTCTGATCTTCCTCCAAGGAAGCATCCCCGGACTGCTGGGCCAAAAGCAGCTTTGCCACATTGATCAGACCGCCACCGTGAAGGTCCAGATTCAGGGTACCAGGAAGCTGAGTCTTTGGAACAGTATAAGGAACATCGATAGTAACCTTTTCCTCACGATAAGGCTTCAAGGTAGTCTTGAAAATCACCTTATCACCGGCGCATACCTCAGTTTTATCAGGAGTTGCTGACAAAATGGCAGCTGTCATGCGCTGGCCCCCAATAAACACATCCACCTTCACATCATAAATGTTGGCTTCCCTGTCCTTATTGGTACAGATGGTGTTCAAAATCTCATTAAGCTCACCTACAGCCTGCTTCCCCACATCGCTGGTATTGTAGAACATGTTGGTACGCTCAATTACACCATTCTCACCCATATCGGTGCGAATGCGGAAATGAAGCTTGGCTGTACCGTTCATAGCCCTGTCTATGGTTTTATACATGGAATCGTACACCATGGCAGTGGTCAGTAAAGGAACCACTTCCTCGTCATAGGCCACAAAGGAGTGATAGGTCTGGGAATTGGCCAAATCTGTATCATTTACAGTAAGAATCACTGGAACATTCTGAGGATACTCACCCAAAACACCAGCTATGCCGTCATACCTGTCCTGGTTTACACGACCAATAATGGAGGTCATGTGGCCAATCTTCATGCCATCCAACGGACCATGGGCAGTGGAGAACACATCTGCCCCAGTCATAAAGTAGTTCACATTGCCCCGGTCTGTATTTCCATGACCGAAGGCCAGAACTCTTTTGCCATCCACGGCAGTTACGGTGCCCATGGCACCCATGTAGTAATCTCCCACAATCTGGGCCACACCTACGGCACCGCCTGGCTCCAAAGTAGCATTATAATCAATGGTAGCTGGTCCCGCATTGGAATTCCAATTGGCCGCATCCCGCAGCTTTATACCAGGAATCTTCTCAGAAAGGAAGTCCACCCCCTTATCCGAGAAGCCGGATACCATTTTCCAAGCCTTTTCTCTGTCATGTTCCCCAGATTCCTCAGGAGTCTCCACCTTTTTCTCAGGCTCTGCAGCTTCCTTTTGGGCCTCCAGTTCTTCTTTTGTTATATAAGTCTTGTCAACTTCACTTTCAGGGGCAGTTTTTTCCTCTGATACAGTATCTTTAGCTGATTTTTCAGCAGTGTCTTTCTTGGTATCAGCGTCCTCTGCAGAATTTTTCTCTTCCTTGGCTTTTGCCTCTTCCTCTGCTTTCTTTGCTGCTTCCTCACGAATCTTCTTTAAATCTATCTGAGGAAGCTGGGACTTATTCTTGTTATCCGGTAAATCCCACAACTTCAGCATATATTCAATAGGGGTTACCATAATCCTTTTATCAAGGTACACATTGCTGAAGGAAGCTGAGGCCGCACCAATTAGCTTGCCGTCCACATAAATAGGGGAACCGCTCATGCCGGATACAATGCCACCAGTGGTATTAACCATATCTCCGGACATATCAATGAGTATTCGTGGAGAGGCCAGCTTACTGCTGCTGCCATTTACCCCCACCACATCCACATCGAAGGATTTAATCTCCCCGCTCTGGTCAATGATGGTGTAGCCTTTGCCTGTCATGCCTGGAGTTACCTCTGAAAGAGGCATAATCTCTGGCATAGCGAAGGATATGGAGCCCATAGCCAGGCTGAGGACAACAGCTGTGGTAAGGGCGCGCTTCTTTAATCTATTTAAAAATCTGTTTATAATAATCACCTCTAACGATTTTGCTATTCAACACATAAGCTAATTATATCTTATAAATCTGAAAAACAACAGTAGCAAAATCACAATACAAATAATAGTTATTAAGGCAGAAACAGTTTACTTTCACCCAGCTGTGGCACTAAAAATATTATTTTTCAACTATTTGAATAGCAAGAAAAATTACAACTCGCTTCGCTCAAACAAGTAATTTTTCTCGCTAATGCAGGTATGAAAAAAATATTTTCTGACGCACCACAGCCTAATGTTCAAGTAAACTGCCCCTGCCTTGTAATCACTGTTTCCGCATTACTAACATTGCATTACCGATACGGCGCTCTACGCCTTCGGATGGGCTGTTCACAATACGATTGTTAAGTATCATCTCTGAGGAGCCGCCACCATCCAGATTAAAGCCCTTTACTGCGCCGTATTTCACCAGCAGCTGGCCCATTTCCGTAAGGGAAGCACCAATACTGTGACTCTGGCGGCCGTCCACCACCATCAGCAACAGATGACCGTTATCCTTTAAGCCCACTGCAGTTCTTGGGGCCCTGCCTCCTGCTACATCATTGCCAAACTGTTCAGCATTGGAAGCAACACTTACTCTGCCGTTGGCCACCAGCTGAGGTCCTGCGCCATAAAAATCAGGGGCATCTCCCACCTCCGGGCCAAAGCCTTCCTCAATAACAGCCTTATCACCGACCTTTATGCCGGCAAAGTTGGCCTGGGACTGACCGTGAACAGATACCACCACGCCATTGGCTGGAATCACACTGTTCCCCTGATTAATGGCCTGCACCCGTCCATCCACAATAACATATTCAGTGCCAAATTCATTGGTCCCTGTGGAATACCCATAAAGAGAGTTATACATAACAATAGAATCAGTGCCCCTTGGGCAATTTACACCCCAGAAGGAAATACTGCGTCCATTCACCTTTACTGCCCCGGAATAACTGCCACGACCAATATCGTAGGAACCATCCTTACGTTTAATAAGTCCTGTGCGGTTCTGGACACCAATGCCGGCTGTCTTACCATTTATACGGATATCACCAATAAGGAAATCACCGCTCCAATCAAAATAGCCTCCATTTACACCGGCCACTGCTCCGTTATTGCTGGCAATAGTTGTAAGCTTTCTAAGTCCGGAGGAAACCTTTCCTGCCCCAAGGGCCAGGGTAACATCAAACTTCTTTGGATCAATATCCAGCATATAGGCAGTCAGCATACCACGGCCATCCACCCGTACATACTTGCCATTAAGAAGGCCTTCCTCCACCTGATTAAGGGATTCCTCCTCGTATTCCTTGGTTACATCAATTACAATTCTATTGGGATTTTGGAGAGTATACACCTTGTTCGGCATGGCTGCCTTCATATCCACAATAACCTGTAGTGTATCACCGTATTTTGCCAAAATGAGGTCCTTTACAGCCCCCTTACCTGCAGGAGCCGCAGCCAAAGGTGAAGTAACCCCATCCATGGTGATAACCAAACGGGTATTATTATTTTCATAAACCGCCGTGTATTTCTTGGCATTGCTCATATCCAGCACAACACGGGTATATTTGGCATTATCTCCCAGACGGATATTACTTAAAACTGCTGCTTTACTGTCCTTAGTTGACTGTTCCGTCTTATTTGGCTTTACTGACTGGGTAGTCTGTACCGCCGGTTTTTTGTTGGTTTTCTTTGCTGCATAGGAAACATTGTCTCCCATGGCTGCTATATTCAAAGTAAAGGCTGCAGCCAATACAGCTGTTCCAATTTTTTTCTTGTCAAAATTCATGTAAAAAAGCTCCTATGTTCTATAAAATAAGAGGGCTACTGCGTAAAACACAATAGCCCCCATTAATTCATCTCCCAAATCAGGTTCTTACAACCTTATCTTTAGGACTCATATTCTCCACCCGCTGAGTCCAATCTGCTTTGGCCTTATCCTCCAAAGTCAGCTGTCTGTAAATTACATCAGCAAGACCAACGCCACCGGCCTTGGCCATCTGATTCACCATTTCCGTATCCCGCATATCCTGCAAAATCTTATCTGCATTGGAATCACCAAAAAGACTATTTTCAGGAACGGTATTACGCATTTCTTTATACATAATATTAAGGAACATGGCCTCAAAGCCCTGACAGGCCTCCCGCAGCTTTTTATCATAAGCCAGCTGCTCAGGAGTCATCTTGCCAGTAGGGTCAGTGGCCTGCACTCTTGGTCTTGCCACATATTCGCTGGCCCGTTTCAGCTCATCAGCAAAATTCTGGGCATCCTCCACAGCCTTGGCACCTTTATCGGTAGCCTGCTGAGCTATTATCCAGTTGCTATTTACATTATCAATATTCATAATATCACCCTTAGATAATTTCCAGCTCTGCGTGGAGAGCACCTGATGCCTTAATGGCCTGCAAAATAGAAATAATATCCCTTGGAGTTGCCCCTACAGCATTAAGAGCACCTACAATATCGTTAATATTGGCAGTGGCAGGAAGCACGATGGAATTGGCTGTCTGCTCATCCACCTCAGCACTTTCGCCGCCGGTCACTACGGTGCGTCCCATGCTGAATGGCTCAGGCTGATCCACTTCCGTTTCCTTCTTGATTCTTATGCTGAGCCCACCCTGGGTAATAGCAATACTATCAACGGATACATTGCCACCCATAACAATAGTACCAGTACGCTCATTGACAACTACCTTGGCCACATTATCAGGAGTAACAAAAATATCCTCCAAGGATGCCACAAAATCCACCACATCGTTACGATAGTAAGCCGGAATTGTTACATCCACACGACCTGGGTTGGCAGCTCTGGCAATACCGCCATAATTGCGGTTAATGGCAGACGCCACACGACTGGCTGTGGTAAAGTCAGCCTTATTCAGAGAAAGGGAGAGCTTCCCTCCCAGCTCTGTCAAATCATCCTCCACTGTGCGCTCCACAATAGCACCATTTGGGGTGGTACCTACAGTTGGGAAATTTTTCTGGGCACTGCCGCCACCACGGCCTGCAACGAATCCACCAGTTGACACAGCCCCCTGGGCCACGGCATAAACATTGCCATTGGCAGCCTTCAATGGGGTCTGAACCAAGGTTCCTCCCTGGATGCTGGTGGCATCACCAATAGAAGAAACTGTAATATCAATATTGTCCCCTTCTCTTACAAACGGAGGCAAGTTAGCTGTTACTATAACTGCTGCCACATTCTTTGGCTTCAGCCCTGAAACATCAAAGAGTACCCCAAAGGCATTCATCATATTACCAATGGACTGAATGGTAGGGGTCATTTTATTGGAATCACCAGTACCATTAAGACCAACCACCAGACCGTAGCCCACCAGTTGGTTGGAGCGAACCCCCTGCACCTTGGCAATATCCTTTATTCTGGTGGTTGCGCTATCCGCAAACACCACACTGGTAGCCATAACACACAGGCACAGCACCAATGATAATATTCTAACAATGGATTTCATGCTTAATCCTCCATAAAGTTCTTATCTTAGAACAGGAAGTTGAAAATCTGGGTAAGTATACCCTGTCTCTGCTTGGAATTCAACGGCCCCTTGCCATCGAATTTTACAGTAGCCTCAGCCACCCTGTTGGATGGAACAGTATTGCGGTATGTAATATCTTCCGGACGGATAATGCCCTGAAGAGTAATCTTATGCTCATTCTTGTTGTTCCAAATAGACTGGGAACCTTCAACTATCAGATTTCCGTTTGGTGCCACATCCACCACCGTTACCGTTATAGTACCTTTGGCAGTATTGGTATTAGTAGCATTTCCCTGGGCACTAAATTTGTCATTCTGGCTTGCACTGGCAGCTGTCAAGAAGTCAAAAATACCAAAACCGGCATCAAGATTCTGACTACCAGATTTTGAATTGCTGGAATTCTTGGAGGTAGAGGTGCTGGCAGTCTCACTTATGATAATGGTTACAATATCCCCCACCTGGGATGCCCTGCGATCAGAGAAAATATTACGACTTTCCTCGCTCCACAGGCTCACAGCCCCGGCGGTGGCAGGAATCATTATACCCGCCTGAAAAAACATCATTGCCCCCATAATAACAGACAAAACATATTTCATTAAGCTCACCTGCCTCCAATAATACAATCAAATAACTATCTAACGGGAAATTTCCACGTTGTTCTTATCAATAACTTTTCCCCTGACCACCTTATTGGAGGCCAGATTCTTTACATTTATATAGTCACCCTCACGGCCGTTTTCCATAGCCTTGCCCTGGGTGGTCACCCGAATACCGTTAACCACTGCTGTGAGGTCTATCAAATCTCCGGAATGGATTATCACCGCATTCTGGATATTTCTGGAGGTAACAATCTCCCCCTGGCCGATGCCACGACGGGCCACCTTGCCAAGCACCTGCTTTACATCCGTAAAATAGGTCCAGTTTTCCCCCTTGTACTCACGCTCATCAATACGAAGATCCTGGGCTGTGATTTCCGTGCCCTGTACCAGCTGCTTATTGGCCACCACCATCATATCGTAGGCCCGCACCCGCATAAGACATCGCATGGTAGTATACTTACTGCCATTTAAAAGCACATCCACATTTACCAAGGTTCCCTTACTGAAACGAACCCCATTGGGAAGGACAACTCTGTAGGTTATACGCCCCTCCGGGAGCCTAAGCCCCGCCGGGACATTTATGGGCTCGATGGTATGTCGCCGGGTCTCTCCCCCCGTTTGCATATAATCCTCAATACCAATCGTGGCCTGCTGAATCAGAGTCTCCCTAAATATCACCTGAGGTAATTGAGCTGTCGGGGCAACTACCACCTTGGCTCCTTCGGAAGCCGACATAGGCAGTAGCAAAAAAACTGCCAATAATAAGCCAAGGACTTTATTCATCAGCGCTTCAACCCGTTGGCAATCTCCAGCATGGAATCAGAGGTAGTAATAGCCTTGGAGTTGGACTCATAAGCACGCTGAGCCACAATCATATTAACCATTTCGTCTACAATCTGAACTGCGGACATTTCCAGCGCACTCTGAATAAGAGTACCAGTACCATCTGTACCAGGGTTATTTTCAATAGGACCGCCAGATGCAGCGGATTCAATAAACATATTCTTGCCAATGGCAGTCAAACCAGCAGGATTTAAGAATCTGGCCAAAGTAATCTGCCCCACAACTGTAGGAACACCGCCTGCCGGGGTATCGGAAACCGCACCAGTGGAAGAAATTGTTATACTGTCAGCTGGTGCATTGGCATCAAACTGAATATTGTTTGTCAGCTGATAACCATCAGTAGTAACCAGATTACGGTCCGCATCCAGCTTAAAGGAACCATCTCTTGTATAGGCCGTGGTTCCGTCAGGGAGGAGAATCTGGAAGAAGCCCTCACCCTCAATGGCTATATCAGTAACATTATCTGTAACCTGAATATTACCCTGAGTAAAAACACGGGTAGTAGCGGAAAACTTGGAACCAAGACCAATCTGCACAGGAGTTGGGAACATGGTACCATCACCGCTTTCAGCACCACCAGCCCTCAGTGTCTGATAAATCAAATCCTGAAATTCAGCACGCTGTGGCTTGGCACCATAGGTATTAACATTGGCGATGTTATGGGAAAGTACATCCATCTGTTTCTGTTCGCCCTTCATGCCTGAAGCAGCGGACCATAATGATCTCATCATAAGGCAAAAACCTCCATTTTATAAACAGACAAAAACACTAATTTTTCTTATCTTAGTATATCGTCAAAACATTATACATACTTAATGACTACATTAGGAAACCATTAAAACCATACTTACATATTGCGTCCCACTTCGTTTACGGATTTTTCAATCATGGTATCCTGAGTAGTAACTGCCCTGGAATTGGCCTCATAGGCACGATAGTTGGCAATCATATTTACCATTTCAGAAACCACATTTGTATTGGAACGCTCCAGCATGCCCTGCTGAATTTCCCCGGTGGCATTCATACGACGCGGATTGCCATTGGTACGGTAGAGGTTATCCCCCTGCTTCATCATCACCTGGTCCCCACCCTGGAACTGGAACAAGCCAATCTGGGCGATAGGCACATTATCATTCATGGTGATATTTCCATTAGGACCTACAATAATTGTAGTAGCCTCGTCTGGAATATCTATAGGACGGCCCCTGTCATCCAGCACATTGTAGCCGTTTACATTTACAAGACGGCCAGTGGAGGAACGGTAGAAATTACCATCCCTGGTATATCTCTGCCCCTGAGGAGTATCAACCATAAAATAGCCCTCTCCGGAAATAGCCAAATCAAATGGATTTCCAGTGGACTGGAAAGCCCCCTGGGAATGATCAGTTACGATTTCATCCACCTCGGAACCCATGCCCAGTTCACCGATAACAGGAGCATTATTGTTGAGGGAAAATCCTTTAAATGTAGTAACATCCCTCTGGATTTTGGACAAATCATCTATTCTATGGATGAGCATTGGCTCAAATTCCTTACTCACTGCATCATCCCGCTTAAAGCCGGTGGTATTGGCATTTGCCAGATTGTTGGCAATGGTGTCTGTACGATATGACTCCGTAATCATACCCGTAGCAGCAGTATAAAGTCCTCGCCACATAGTAAGTCCTCCTCTTTAGACTCAGTTATTTTCTCCAGAAAGACATGGACTTCTTGTCGTCCAATTTATCAATATTATCAAGGGCCTTGCCGGTACCCAATGCCACACAGGACAGGGCATCGTCAGCCAGGCCAACAGGAATTCTGGTTTCACGGTGAATCAGGTCATCAAGACCATACAGCATAGCGCCACCACCAGTAAGGACAATACCTCTATCCATAATATCTGCCGCCAGCTCTGGAGGGCACTCCTCCAGCACCTTCTTGACGCACTCTACAATCTTGGTAACAGGCTCTCTGAGAGCTTCTGCCACCTGATCAGTGGTCATTTCTACCAGCTTAGGCAGACCACTGAGCATGTCACGGCCCTTAACCTCCATCTTTCCATTGCGGGCACCTGGGAAGGCGGCGCCAATGGATACTTTGATATTCTCCGCAGTGCGCTCACCAATCATTAAATTAAAGCTGCGCTTTACATAGTCAATGATAGCCTCATCAAAGCTGTCACCGGCAGTTCTCAAACTGTCACTGGCCACAATGCCCCCCAGGCTGATAACAGCCACATCAGTGGTACCACCACCAATATCTACTACCATGCTGCCGTAGGCTTCGGAAATATCAAGACCTGCGCCAAGGGCTGCTGCCAAAGGCTCCTCTATAAGGAAGGTCTTTCTGGCTCCTGCCTGTTCTGCAGCCTCCTGCACCGCACGCTGCTCCACCATGGTAACTCCCGACGGAACGCAAATCATAATGCGGGGACGAAATACAAAGCTACGGCCTGTAACCTTCTCAATGAAATAACGAAGCATGGCTTCAGTAATATCATAGTCACTGATAACGCCCTCACGCAATGGGCGAATAGCCACAATATTTCCCGGAGTGCGGCCAATCATACGGCGGGCGTCCTCACCAACAGCCAAAACCCTGTTGGTATCCCGGTCCACGGCCACCACAGATGGCTCACGAAGCACAACGCCCTTGCCTTTTATGTATATCAAAACATTTGCAGTACCTAAATCAACGCCAATATCCATTGACATGCCAAACATTAAAACATCTTCCTTCCATCTATATATAGGCGCACTAAATACACCTCGCCTATTTTTATCGATATATATTTACTATAATACAAAAAAAGGCTCTTTACAATGAATTTTTTTATTATAAAAAACGCATAAGGGCTGTCGAAGTCAGCACGAGTCTCAGGTCTAAAACTGTTTTTTTGCTTTTATTAAATAGCACAAACCAGTTTCTTAACGTCCTTTGCTCTATTGCTTCCATCAACAGCCCTTACGCTTTTTAAACAACAATAAAAAAGATGGGAACTGGTAGTTTTAGCAGTCCCCATCAATTTAGAATTTTATTTATATACTCTTAGCAAGTGTGGCACTGTTCGTAGATGCCGGCTTCCTTCAGCTTCTTAACCACAGTCTCACCCATGGTGGCTACGGTTTCAGCTACTGGAATGCCTACAGCATTCAATGCCTTAATCTTATCAGCTGCAGTGCCCTTGCCGCCAGCGATAATTGCACCAGCATGGCCCATACGTTTTCCCGGAGGCGCCTGAACGCCGGAGATGAAGGCAATAACAGGCTTGGTCATATTCTCCTTGATCCACTGGGCAGCCTCTTCCTCAGCAGTACCGCCGATTTCACCAATCATCATAATAGCCTTGGTTTCGTCATCCTCATTGAAGAGCTTCAAAGCATCGATGAAGTCAGTACCCTTGATAGGGTCACCACCAATACCGATGGCAGTGGTCTGACCGATACCAGCGTTGGAAAGCTGGAAGGTAGCCTCATAAGTCAAGGTACCAGAGCGGGAGATAACACCTACATGGCCCTTCTTGTGAATGTAGCCAGGGATAATACCCATCTTGGCCTCATCAACGGTGAGAATACCAGGGCAGTTTGGACCGATAAGACGAGTCTTCTTGCCCTCCATATAACGGCGAACCTTAATCATATCCTGAACAGGAACATGCTCAGTGATACATACTACCAAATCCAACTCAGCCTCAACGCCTTCCATAATGGAATCAGCAGCGAAGCGGGCTGGAACGAAAATAACAGAAGCAGTGGCGCCAGTGGCCTTTACTGCATCCTCTACTGTATCAAATACAGGAACACCCTCTACAGTCTGACCAGCCTTACCAGGAGTAACACCAGCCACAATGTTGGTACCATATTCCAGCATCTGCTTGGTATGGAAGGCTGCAGTTTTACCGGTTATACCCTGTACAATTACCTTTGTATCCTTATTAATTAAAACACCCATTTCAGCAGACCTCCTTAGTTCTTCTTAGCTTCTTCAACGCGCTTAACGATATCCTGAGCACCGCCCTCCATGGTAGGAGCCATGAATACATTCTTAACAGGCTTCTCTGTAAGAATCTGACGGCCGCGCTCAACATTGGTACCTTCGAGTCGAACAACTACTGGAACTGGGATGCCATCCTGACCGGTCTTCTCAGCAATAATCTGAGCAGCCTTCTGGATGCCTTCGGCAATAACATCGCACTTGTTGATACCACCAAAGATATTTACAAAAATACCCTTGGCCTGGCCACCATCAAGCATAATCTCAAATGCGGTGGCAATCTTCTCTGGAGTGGAGCTGCCGCCTACATCCAGGAAGTTTGCTGGCTCACCGCCATAATACTTCAAAATATCTACAGTTGCCATGGCAAGACCGGCACCATTAACCATGCATGCTACATCGCCACCAAGGTTAACATAGTTCAGGCCCTCATTGGAAGCCCACAGCTCCTTAGGATCTTCTTCGGTCTCATCACGAAGCTCCACAATATCAGGATGACGGAAAAGTCCGCTGTCATCGAAATTCAGCTTGGCATCAAGGCAGATAACATCGTCCTCAGCGGTAACAACCAATGGGTTAATCTCCACCTGGCTGCAATCCTTGCCAATAAATGCATTGTACAGCTTAATCATGGTAGCAGAAGCCTTCTTGATGGCCTCTGGCTTAAAGTGCATCTTGTAAGCCATGCGTGTTGCCTGGAATGGAGCAAGACCAATGGCTGGGTCAATGTACTCCTTGATAATCTTTTCAGGAGACTCAGCTGCCACCTTCTCGATTTCCATACCGCCCTCTTCGGAGCCAATCATAACGATTTTGGCAGTGGAACGGTCATTTACAAAGCTCAGGTAATACTCTTTTGCTATATTGGAGCCTTCCTCAATTAGAAGACGGTTAACCTTCTTGCCATCAGGGCCAGTCTGGTGGGTAACCAGAATCTTGCCCAAAAGCTCAGTTGCATAAGCCTTAACCTCATCCAGATTCTTGGCAATCTTAACACCGCCGGCCTTTCCACGACCACCGGCATGAATCTGTGCCTTAACAACAGTTACCTTAGAGCCCAGCTCCTTGGCAGCCGCTACTGCCTCATCAACAGTGAAGGCTGGCTTGCCATTTGGCACATTAACACCAAATTGTCTCAGGACCTCTTTGCTCTGATACTCATGAATGTTCATCTTTTCTGTCCTCCTCTATTTTACCCCGTAAAATATATAATATACCCTTGCTAACAAATACATCATATAACTTTTTAGGGAAAATGTCTACTTTTATCTGTTTTTCTTCAAAAAATAGGAAAAAGTTGGGTAATTCGTTTGACAAACTCCCGCCCAACTTTTTCTCTATTTATTCTGCTATTAGCTTTTCCATAAATTCATCGGCTGGTATTGGTCTGGAATAATAATACCCCTGTATCAGCTTACAGCCAATGCTTTTCAAGAACTCTACCTGGGGCTCCGTTTCCACCCCTTCGGCTATAACCTCCATACCCAGATCCTGAGCCATGTTTACCACACTCTTCATTATGGTGGCAGCCCGCTGGGAGGTTTCAATATCCTGCACGAACTTCATATCCAGCTTCAATATATCCGCTGTGATATTTTTCAGCATATTTAGTGAAGAATAACCACTGCCGAAGTCATCCATCAACACCGTAAGCCCTGCGTTTTTCAGTCTACGCAAAATCTTCAGCATCTGACTTGGATTGTCCACATAGGCGGATTCTGTCATTTCTATTCGCAGCATCCATGGTTCCAAATCATATTTTGCCAAAAGGGAAGCCATATAGTCAACAAAATTATGGTCGTACATGTTCACTCTGGACACATTAACAGACACTGGCACCACATCAAGGCCATTATCCCGTTGACGGCTTAGGAAACGACAGGCCGACTCCCAGGCAAATCTATCCAATCTTGTTACAAAGCCGTTCTTTTCAAATACAGGAATAAACACCCCGGGGCTAATCATACCCCTTTGTGGATGATTCCAACGGATAAGGGCCTCGGCGGATTTAATCTTATTCGTTGAAGAATCATAAATTGGCTGGAGGAAAATACAGAAATTATTGTTATCCAGTGCCCCTTCCATATCCCGCACCAGCATCTGTTCCTCCATAAGAGCAGTTCTGAGCTGTTCATCATAGTAAGCAAAGCGTCTGTTGTAATTCCCCTTTACTGTATTCATAGCCATGTGGGCGCGGTCAAGCATCTTGTTTACAGTGAGGTAAACATTATCCACGGTGAATACCCCGGCATAAAACATAATGCTTCTATATACAGCCAAGGAACGCATAACAGCATCAAGCCCCTGAATAACCAGCTCCATATCCAAAGCATTTTCCGGCATACAAAGGGCAAAATGGTCAGCAGAAAGTCTGGCAGCCAACCCCCGGTTACCCACCACAGTTTTAAAGTAGGCCGCTGCAGTCTTTAATATCATATCTCCCGTTTCCATATTGAAGAGCTCATTAATAACCTTAAAGCAGCTGATATCAAGATATACGATACAATACTGGGTCGCTCTGTTCTCCTGTATCATCTCTGCTGTTTTTGCCAGCATGGTATGGTGGTTATAAAGGCCTGTGAGCTGGTCTGTTTCTATAAGGGTCTGCATGGCGCTGATTTTTTCCGCCTGAAGACGCTGGCGTTCTTTACGCCATTCATTTTCCTGCCGGGCCATAACATTACGCACCCGACACTGCACCACAATAGGGTTATAGGGCTTTGTAATAAAATCAGCAGCACCGTTTTCCAAGGCCTGAATTTCACTGTTAAGAAGCCCCTGGGAGGTGGTTACCACCACGGGAATATGTTGGAACCTTGGGTGCTTATGAAGCACAGCCAACAGCTCCATGCCCCCCATTACCGGCATGATTAAATCCAGGAGAATAATATCCACATTACGGGTTTCCAGAATATCAAGTGCCTCTTTACCATTTGGAGCCTCCAATATTTCATATTCATTTTGGAAAAACTGGGAAAGTATGGCCCGATTTATTTCCACATCGTCCACTATAAGCATTACGGATCTTTCGTTCATATTATCCACCCCGCCTTTAGGTGAACCACACCCAATACACACATTTTTATGGTTCCTTATAGATATTCCACAAATCTGGCCATATTCCTTTTAACCAATAAAAAAAGACAACAAAAAACCTGCTGTCAGTGTTACCTGACAGCAGGTCTGTTTGTTAGTCAATCACTAAGCTTCTGCTCTAATTTAGATTAGAAGGAGAAGGTCATCTGGCCGAAGAACTTGCGAGCCTTGTCCTTGTTGCCTGCACCGATGATAGTACCATCGAAGTACTGGATGGAACCAACAATGTTCTTCATGAAGGCATAGTCAACGCCAACCTTCCAGCCCTTTTCACCTGCACCAGCAAGACCAATTCTTGCATCATAGGTAGGAGCTGGAGCAGCATAAGGAGTCAGCTTGTGGTAGCCTACGAAAGCACCCCAGGACTTAGGCTGGGATTCCTTAGCACCCTTGTAGTTCAGCTGGAAGTTGTAAGCATCCTTGCCTACGCCAGAGCCATCAAGACCGAGAGCCTCTGCGGAGGAACGGGTATAGTCAGCAGTCAGATAGAAGTCTGGGCCAAACTTGTAGCCGAGGCCAATACCCCATACACCGTAGGTCTTCTTATTCTCTGCAGCAGTACCGTTAGCAAAGCCATTCATACCATTACCAAAGTTGTAGTAACCAATAGCAGCATCAAAGTTGCCAGCCTTGTAATCTACATGGGTACCAATGGTACGGAGATCGGAACGATATGCAACAGCATCAGCACCAGCAACGCCCAGGTTCCAAGTATTAAATGCCTTACCAGCATCGATAGTCCAAGACAGCTTATCCTTGTTGAAGGTTACCTGTACACCATCAGCCTCAGTATCCAGCATGATACCATGACCAAGGGAAGTAACAGCATCATGGAAGTTAATTCTACCAGCGTAGATTTCAGTGGTACCTACAGTGCCGTGTACCCACAAACGCTGAAGGTTAGCAGCTCTGGTATCATTATCTTCGCGATTTCTATCAAGAGAATCGATGTTGTGGTTCCACTCAACACGTGCAAAGCCATCAACCTTGTCGTTGATCTTTACGGCAGAGTTCAAACGGAAACGGAGGAAATGCTCAGTGCTACGCTCATTGTTTTCATGAACATAGTCACCACCAGTTCTAGCATAACGATAACGAATGAAACCGCTGTGACGAACGTTGTCCATACGAGCCTCGAGGTCGTCCATGCGAACGCCCAGGTTAGCCAGCTCATCACGGAACTCAGCAGCAAGCTTATCTACCATAGCCTTGGTAGCAGCATCGCCAGTCTCAACCTTAGCCATAGCCTTAGCTACGATCTGAGCCATCTCATAACGGGTCATGTTCTGGTTACCACGGAAAGTGTTGTCAACAGCATAGCCGTTTACTACACCCTTAGCCTGCAGCTCGGAAACTGCATCATAAGCCCAGTGGTCAGCAGGAACATCAGCGAAAGGATTAGCAGCTGCAAAAGTAGTGGAAGCAGCGCCTACTACCAGAGCGGTAGTCAATGCGGATACGAGAGTCTTCTTCATTTGAGAACTCCTCCTTTGAAATAAATAAATTATTATTCGGCTATCAGTGTCCTCTGAAGCTCTCTTCCGCGAGTATCCATGTTCCCTCAACGATTCAAGCCTCTTCCGACCCTGATACACTGGTAGTGTAACATAATCAATTTAATATTGCAACTATTTTCAATAAATTAATTTATTACTTAGACAAATTTAATCTTGTTTTAATCCAATTTCCACAACTGAAATTTATTCCAATAGCTCGCCGACATCTGTATTATTGCTGGCGTTCAGGCTTTCCGGACGATAAGTCAGGCAGAACCGCAGCACCTCAGCCATAACCACATTATTTCCGAAGGCAGCATTGGTGTAGCCATAAACCATTGAAGGCACTTCGCTGTAAGAAGTAAGCTTTCTGGTAGTATATTCATAAATTTTGGTATAGGTGTACTGATAGGACTGCTCCTCCAAATTGAATACTACCCCATAGCAGTACATACTGTTGTAAAGAGCCTTTACCATATATACATCAGCAGTAACCTCATTGTCATATACATTAATGGTTTTAACATCAACATAGTAGCCAGTACCGTCAAGGCTGTCCACAAAATGACGGTCCACTCTATGAGAGGCCTCTGCGTTATCAATATTGGCCCCAAGGCACACCACGAAAGTGAGAGCCATGGCCACGGTGGCCACAGCTCCCTTAAAGCAGTTAATTATTATTTTATTCATCATGCTCTTTATGTTGTTCATCATTCTCAACACTTTCTTCATTCTGCGGAATCTCATCTTTTTCCTGACTATCCCTATTATCCGAATCAACACCCATAACTGATGCTGGCAGCTCATAGTCTACCACAGAGCCTTCTGCATTGGACTCCCTGAACTGCTGGTGGAAGCGACGGCGTTGCAACAACGCCCTTTCCATATCGTCCAGTTCTTCTTCCGGCACATCCTCTATAGGAATTTCCTCGGTAAGAATATCACCGTCCAACTCACGATTGGTATGAGTTACCAACTGTTGTTTTGGTTCCTTTGACTTTAATGCCAAGAAGGTAATGGCACCAATAAGGAGGCCCATAACGATACCTACCCCAAGGCTAAGAGGACTACCCTGCTGAGTCCAGCTGTCCTGTGGTGCTAGCTTAATCTGCCAATAGCCCCCCGGCACTCTGGCCGAGGATGAGGCGAAGCTGTCACCAATATCTCCCTCGGAACGACCAATAAGGCCATCATGATCCATATCCTTGTTATTGCCATAAAGGGCGTAATCATAGCCAGAATTTATCAATGCATGATATGAGTCATCCTCTATAGCATCAGGCATTTTCAGAATTTCCGCCACATTACCAATATAATCAAATTTTGCAGTGCGGGTATTATATGCCAATACCGGAGACATGGCAATAACCACCATGCCGCCATCCTGTCTGGTTACAGGCCCCACTGCCAGAGATTCCCCATCTCCAGACATAACCATATCCTGCATCTTGGCAAAGACCACCGCCAGCTTCTGGTCACCGGCAAAGCTAAAGCCCGCAGGGTATGACATTGGAGCACGACCCACAGGAGTATACTGCACTCCCGCCACATGGTTATCGCTCTGTATGGCAGACTGAGCAGCTGGAATGAACCAGGCATCATTTGCCCGCTGTTTTTGAGCCACATCTGCCAAATAAATGGTATTGGCGGCAAAATCCCTGGTGACGTACTGAAGGCTGGCACCATACTGATCTGCCACCTTCTGTGTATCCTCCATATTGGTCTTGTGAATGTATTGGTACATCCCCATAAGGCCAATATAAACAGCCACCGCCACCAGCAAAAATACAACGGAGGAAACCAGCCATTTATTCAGCCATATATTTTTTATTGATTTACCCTGTATCATAAACCTTGGTCCCCCCTTTTATTTGGGTACCTAATTGTGTTACAATTTTTCACGGACCATACGATTGAATTTCACTCTGGGCATCATTACGAAATGGCCACAGCCCTTACATATAAGGCCGATGTCCATGCCCACCCGGGTGATTTCCCATTCATGGCTGCCGCAGGGATGAGGTTTCTTCATGCGAACCACATCGCCAATTTCGATTTGGATTTTTTCCATAGAATCACCTATTAACATTTTACAGATTTTTTAATCTGATGGCAATAACCCATAAAGGAGCAAGATAAATTTATGAAGGTATCTGCTATTCAGCTTCCCATTCTTTTAGGAAACAGATTGCATAATGTAACCGTAATGGAGCGTATGGTAAACGAGGCTGCCTCAATGCGGCCCGATGTAATCGTACTGCCTGAGCTCTGGTCCACGGGATTTTATCCCCGACCTATCCAAAGATTTTCCGATCTGGACGGAGACAGTATTTTGAAAAATATGTCCCGGCTGGCGGAAAAATACATGGTGAATATTGTGGCCGGCTCCGTGCCTGTAAACCGTGAAGGAAAAATATACAATACATCCTATGTGTTTAACCGCTCCGGGAATTTGGTGACCACCTACGACAAGGTTCATCTTTTCACCCCTTCTGGGGAAGCAAAGGACTTCGCAGCGGGAAACAAATCTGTTACCTTTATGCTGGATGGCATAAAATGCGGTTTAGCTATCTGTTACGATTTGCGTTTTCCGGAGTTCATCAGAAAGCTGGCCTTGGAGGAAATCAGCGTGCTTTTTATTCCTGCAGCCTGGCCAATTGAACGGATTCTTCATTGGGATACCTTAGTAAGAGCCCGGGCCATTGAAAACCAGATGTTTGTGGTGGCAGTAAATGGCATTTCCGATCCGGATGACAACGACTTCCATCTTGGGGGCAGCTCCGCCATTATCGATCCGTGGGGAGAAATTCTGGCCCAGGCCTCCACCAATAAACTGGAAGGAGAATTTATCCAGGCCAACCTCCGCATCGCCATGCAATATAAAATACACGAGACTATAGACGTATTTAAAGACCGAAGACCTGAAATATACTAGTTTATAGCAAATATGGGGACTACTATCTTTAGCACCGTTCCACTACTACCCAAGCGGAACTAAATGCTAAATCTAGTAGCCCCCATTTTTATATTTTAGTGAAAACGGAAGGGGCAGTTTACTTGAACATTAAGCTGTGGTGCGTCAAAAAATATTTTTTTCATACCTGCATTAGTAAGAAAAATTATCTGTTTGAGCAAGCCTCAAATAAATCGAAAAGCGAAGCGAGTTATAATTTTTCTTGCTATTCAAATAGTTGAAAAACAATATTTTTAGTACCACAGCTGAGTGAAAGGAAACTGCCACTGCCGTTATCTTATTCAAATATAAAGGAATCCTTGATCCCCAGCCATTTTTTATCCTTATCGCTGAGGTTCAGCTCAACACCATCCAGCTTTGGCCACTCTATGCCGATTTCCGGATCATTCCAAGCCAAGCCCCCCTCATCGCCAGGATGGTAAAAATCAGTGCATTTGTAGCAAAATCTGGCCACATCAGAAAGAACCAAAAAACCATGGGCAAAGCCAGGGGAAATATAAAACTGCTTTTTGTTTTCGTCGCTTAAAACCACCCCAAACCACTGGCCAAAGGTAGGACTGTCCTTACGCAAGTCCACAGCCACATCAAAGACTTCCCCTTCAATGACACGCACCAGCTTTCCTTGAGGGTACTGCTTCTGATAGTGAAGACCGCGAAGGACTCCCTTGCTGCTCATACTTTCGTTGTCCTGAACAAAGGTCATGATGAGGCCTGCTTCTTCCATATCCTTTTGGTTATAAGTTTCCATGAAATAACCACGTCTGTCACCGTGAACCGTTGGTTCAATTATGTATAGGCCATCAATAGGGGCCTTAGTAACTTTTATCTGTCCCATTTTATCTCCTACTATATATGTACTGATACTGTTGAATTCAGCACTTCATAATCGAGTGCTAAATGCGGGCAGGGACAAGTGGCTTGAACAATAGGTCATGTTGCGTTAAGAAACCTTTTACTTGCCATATCCTTTTTATTTAGCGGAAAAATGTTGCTTGTTTGAGCGTAGCGAGTTGCAACTTTTTTTCGCTATTGTTAATGGCAAGGAAAAGTTTTAGCAATATGACCGTGTGAAAGCCACTGTACCTGACCGCCTATAAAAGCTCTTTTAGGTATCTACTCAATGCATCCTGCCATGTCGGTAATGGCTTAAAGCCTACTTCTGCGAGCTTGCTTTTGTCCAGACGGCTATTGAAAGGCCGCTTTGCCTTGCTGAGGCCGTATTCTGCAGTGGTTACAGGAGTAACTCTTACATCCATCTTTGCCTGCTTAAAAATCTCGCAAGCAAACTCGTACCAGCTAATATAGTCCCCTTCATTGGTGGCATGATAGTAGCCATACTTTTTTGTTTCACACATATCCACCAAAAGCCTTGCCAAATCATAGGTATATGTCGGGGTCCCTATCTGGTCGCTGACTACCCGCAGCTCTGGATGAGTCTGTCCCACCTTAAGCATAGTTTTAATAAAATTATTGCCATTTTTTCCAAATACCCAGGCAATACGCACAATAAAATATTTAGATAACAGACGACTTACGGCCTGCTCTCCAGCCAGCTTAGTTTCACCATATACGTTAAGTGGCTTATATTCCTTGCAATCAGGCTGCCAAGGCTCAGTGCCCTCACCATCAAACACATAGTCTGTGCTGAGATACAGCATCTTACAGTCTATATCTTTGCAAGCCTCTGCTATATTCTCTGTGCCAGTGACATTTACAGCCCAAACCTTATCCTTATTGGCCTCGTCCTCTGCGGCATCCACAGCTGTCCAGGCAGCACAATGAACCACAGCATCAGGGTGAACAGCAGTAATAGCCTTGGACACTGCGTCTCTATCTGTGATATCCAGTTGAATATATTCGGCAGAGCAAACAGCACTACTGTCCTGAATACCACGATATACAGGAGCGATGTCTGAGCCCACAGCCTCATGGCCCCGTTTGTGCAATTCATTTACCACATCATGGCCCAGCTGCCCCGCCACACCAGTAACAAATACCTTCATAATGATCGACCTCTTTTATCCGTGCGGGTGCTGTTGCTTTCAGCTCGGGTCTCGGCACTAATGCTTCAATCAACAACACCCGCACTTATAAATGATATTATTCTTTCAAAAGTGGCTTCCACCATTTTTCATTTTCCAAATACCACTTGATGGTTTTCTTGATACCATCTGCAAACTTGGTCTCCGGCAGCCAGCCAAGCTCATTATGAATCTTGGTTGGATCAATGGCATAACGCATATCGTGACCCTTGCGGTCAGTAACATAAGTAATGAGGCTTTCCGGCTTATTCAGTTCCTTGCAAATGAGCTTTACAATATCAATATTGCGCATTTCATTATGACCACCAATATTATAAACCTCACCCACAGTTCCCCTATGAATAATCAAATCAATAGCCTTGCAGTGATCCTCCACATAGAGCCAATCACGCACATTGATGCCCTCACCATAAACAGGCAATGGCTTATCCGCCAAGGCGTTGGTAATCATAAGAGGAATCAGCTTTTCCGGGAAATGATACGGCCCATAGTTATTACTGCAACGGCTTATGGTTACAGGAAGTCCGTAAGTACGATGATAGGCCATTACCAAAAGATCTGCCCCAGCCTTGGAGCTGCTGTATGGAGAGCTGGTATGAAGTGGCGTTTCCTCAGTAAAGAACAAATCTGGCCTATCCAAAGGCAAATCTCCATAAACCTCGTCAGTAGATACCTGATGATAACGCTTGATACCGTATTTGCGGCAAGCATCCATCAACACAGCAGTTCCCTTGATATTGGTCTCAAGAAAAATATCCGGGTTTTCAATAGAGCGGTCCACATGACTTTCAGCAGCAAAATTTACCACCATATCTGGCTTCTCAAGTTCAAACAGTTCATTTACGGCCTTACGGTCACAGATATCAGCCTTTACAAACAAGAACTTCTGATTCTCCATAGCAGGCTCCAAAGTGGAAAGATTACCCGCATAGGTGAGCTTGTCCAAACAAATAATTCTATAGTCTGGATGGGCCTTCAACATATGAAAAATAAAATTACTGCCAATAAAACCGGCACCGCCAGTAACAATAATAGTCATCACTAAACTCCCGTAACATCAATATATTTTCCGTCCAATACGTCCTTCAAATATTGTCCATACTGGTTTTTCTTCAAAATCTCATAAACCTTCAGCACATCCTCCTTGGAAATCCAGCCGTTCAAATAGGCGATTTCCTCAAGGCAAGCAATCTTGCGGTGCTGATGAGTTTCAATGGTCTTAACAAAATTAGTGGCATCCACCAAAGACTCATGGGTTCCGGTGTCCAGCCAAGTAAAGCCCTGACCAAGAAGCTCCACACTAAGCTCACCTTGTTCCAGATAAATGCGATTCAAATCCGTAATCTCCAGCTCCCCACGGCTGCTTGGCTTCAAACCTTTGGCATACTCGATAACACGGTTATCATAGAAATACAAGCCCGTTACACAGTAGTTGCTCTTAGGCTTTGCTGGCTTTTCCTCAATGGAAATAGCCTTACCCTTATCGTCGAACTCCACAATACCAAAGCGTTCAGGGTCATCCACATAATAGCCAAATACAGTGGCACCATTGCCAGTTTCAGCGTGCTTAACAGCCGCCTTAAGGCGCTTGGTCATACCGTGGCCTGCAAAAATATTGTCGCCAAGAATCATAGCAACACTGTCCTTGCCGATGAACTTCTCACCAATAATAAAGGCCTGGGCCAAGCCGTCAGGACTTGGCTGAACGGCATAGGAAAGATGAACACCGAACTGCTTTCCGTCACCTAAAAGCTCCTGGAAACGTGGAGTGTCCTGTGGAGTAGAGATAATGAGGATGTCACGAATCCCTGCCCGCATGAGGACGGACATTGGGTAGTAAATCATCGGTTTGTCATAGACTGGTAACAGCTGCTTGGAGGTTACCATCGTCAATGGGTACAGGCGCGTGCCGGAACCTCCTGCAAGTATTATCCCCTTCATATTAATCTCCTTAAATGTCAATTTATCACCAGCGGGCAAGTAGCTACTGTATTCAGCTCGGGTCTCAGGACTAAAACTGTTTTTGCATTATTGAAATAGCAGAAAAAATCAAAACTCACTTCGCCTTTCAGGGCTCGTTCAAACAATTGATTTTTCAGCTAATGCAGGAGTGCAAAAGCCAGTTTATTAACGTCCATCGCCCTAATGCTTCACACAGTAACCACCTGCCCGCTTTTCGTACTGCCACGTATAGTGTACATAGGCAGCTGACTTAAGGTGTACGGCAGTAGATGGCTTGAACAATAGGTCATGTTGCGTTAAAAAACCTTTTACTTTCTATAACCCTAATATTAGCAGAAAAAGTTGATTGTTTGAGCGCAGCGAGTTTCAACTTTTTTTGCTATTGTTGATAGAAAGGAAAAGTTTTAGCAATATGACCGTGTGAAAGCCACTACTACCGTACACATGAATTACACTCTATAAGTTCATAATCTTACACATTGAAGCGGAAGTAGGTTACGTCCCCGTCCTGCATGATGTAATCCTTGCCCTCAAGGCGGACCTGTCCCTTTTCGCGGGCTGCTGCAGTAGAACCAGCTGCCACAAGATCATCGAAATTTACGATTTCAGCACGAATAAAGCCGCGCTCAATATCGGAGTGAATCTTACCCGCAGCCTTTGGTGCAGTGGTACCCTTTACAATAGTCCAAGCACGGCACTCATCAGGGCCCGCAGTAAGGAAGGTCATAAGACCAAGCAAATCAAAGGCTGCCTTTATGAGCTTCTGAAGGCCGGACTCCTTTAAGCCCATATCAGCCAAAAACTCCTTGGCTTCCTCGTCATCAAGCTCTGCTATTTCAGACTCAACACGGGCAGAGATAGTAACCACCTCAGCCCCCTCAGTCTTGGCATATTCCTTTACCCGCTGAACGTGAGGATTGGATTCATCAGCAGTAGCCACCTCATCCTCGCTGACATTGGCTACGAAAAGGGTTGGCTTAAGAGTAAGGAAATTCATTTCCTTAATCATGTCCTTTTCATCATCAGAGAGATCAACACTACGAACGGTTTTACCCTCGTCAAGAGCTGCCTTAATTTTCTCCAAGACCTCAGCCTCGGCCTTGGCTTCCTTGGCACCGGACTTGGCCAGCTTGGTGAGCTTCAGCAGGCGACGCTCCAGCACTTCCATATCTGCAAGACACAGCTCTGTATTAATAATTTCAATATCACGAATAGGGTCAATGGAGCCCTCCACATGGGTAATGTTTCCATCATCGAAGCAGCGAACCACCTGGGCCACCGCATCCACCTGACGGATATGCTCCAAAAACTTATTTCCCAGTCCTTCACCCTTAGATGCGCCCTTTACCAATCCAGCTATATCCACGAAGCGGAAAGCCGCTGGGGTGGTCTTCTTGGAATCATACATTTCGTGAAGCACCTGCAGGCGCTCATCTGGTACATCAACTATACCTACATTTGGCTCAATGGTGCAGAATGGATAATTTGCCGCCTCAGCCCCAGCCTTGGTTATAGCATTAAAAAGTGTACTCTTGCCCACATTAGGCAAACCAACTATACCTACTTCTAAATTACTCAATTTTTCATATCTCCTATCTATTGTGTCACAAATATTTTATTTGTTATAACCACTTGGATTGTTCTTTTGCCAATTCCAGCTGTCACGGCACATATCTGCCAGATTACGCTTGGCCTTCCATCCCAATACTCTTTCAGCCTTATGGGCATCAGAATACACCGCTGGCAAATCTCCAGCCCGACGTGGTCCGATTTCATAGGCAACCTTAACATCATTTACCTTCTGGAATGTGTTCACAATATCCAACACACTATATGGCTGACCAGTTCCCAGATTTATAATTTCCGTACCATGATGATGGGCACAGAATTCCACAGCCTTTACATGTCCTTCTGCTAAATCCATAACATGGATATAGTCACGAAGGCAAGTACCATCAGGAGTATCGTAATCCCCACCAAAAATTGTGAGCTTTTCCCGCTTCCCTACAGCCACCTGGGAAACATAAGGCATTAAATTATTAGGTATCCCCTGAGGATCCTCACCAATTCTTCCAGATTCGTGGGCACCAATAGGATTAAAATATCTAAGGAGTACCACACTTAAATCCTTATCAGCCACAGAAGCATCCTGCAAAATCTGCTCCATCATGGACTTGGTCCAGCCATATGGATTGGTGCAGCTGCCCTTTGGCATTCCCTCATGACATGGGGAAGGATTTTCCGAGCCGTAAACTGTAGCCGAAGAAGAGAATACGATTTCCTTACATCCTGTGAGCTCCATGCACTCCAAAAGGGTAAGGGTAGTATCTATATTATTGCGATAGTAGCGGATAGGCTGCTGAACAGATTCCCCCACCGCCTTTAAACCGGCAAAGTGAATCACACAGTCGGGCTGCTCCTTCTGCATTATAGCCAAAACTCTGGCCTTATCCTTAGCATCCCCTTCATAAAGGGCCACGGATTTTCCCGTCAACTCCTCTACCCGTTTTATAGCTTCAGGAGAGCTGTTATCAAAATTATCAATGACCACCACTTCATGGTCATTTTCCAGCAAAGAAACTGCTGTATGGGAGCCTATGTATCCCGCGCCCCCAGCTAACAAAATTTTCATAAGCGACCTCATTACTTCAATACATCATTTAAATATTCTCTAAACTCCGTACCCAAGTCCTCACGGCGCAAAGCAAATTCCACTGTGGCCTTCAAAAAGCCCAGCTTATCACCTACATCATAGCGCTTGCCTTCGAAATTAAAGGCCCATACCGGCTCATTTTTGGCCAGTACCTTCAAGGCATCAGTGAGCTGAATTTCCCCGCCCTTTCCCGGTGGAGTTTTTTCCAATATATCAAAGATTGATGAAGAAATTATGTAACGGCCTAATACCGCCATATTACTTGGTGCTTCCCCGATATCCGGCTTTTCCACCATATCAGTAACCTTCAAAAGATTTGCCCCAACAATCTCCTCGCCGGCTACCACACCATAAGAGCTAACCTTATCCTCAGGCACAAACTGACAACCCAGAACACTACCACCATAGGACTCGTGTACGTCAATAAGCTGTTTCAAAGCAGGCTTTCCCTCAGTGTAGACCACGTCATCACCCAACAGCACAGCAAAAGGCTCCCCTCCCATAAAGGAACGGGCACAGAGGATAGCATCCCCCAAGCCGTTCATGTGCTTCTGACGAATGTAATGAACATTGATGTCTGCAGTTTCCCGCACCATGGCCAGCAAATCATCCTTGTGTTTTTCCTCCAACATAGCCTCCAAAACAGGGGCAGAATCAAAATGATCCTCAATTGCTCTCTTGGCATGACCGCTGATAATGAGAATTTCCTCAATACCACTGGCCAGAGCCTCCTCAACAATATACTGAATAGTTGGTTTATCTACAATGGGCAGCATTTCCTTTGGGGTGGCCTTGGTGGCTGGTAGAAAGCGGGTACCAAAACCAGCAGCAGGAATAACTGCCTTTTTAATTTTCTGCATAATATACACTCCGTACTTTTATATTAATCGTAACAATTAATTTTAGCATATTTGAGCGCAAAATAATAGAGCAGGGAGGTGCTTCACACAGCAGCCTCCCTACCCACATGTTCAGATATTCAATAATGAAAACAAATGTGAACGAGAGTAGTGTCTTTCACAAGGTCATGTCGCTAAAACTTTCCCTTGCCATTAACAATAGCGAAAAAAGTTGCAACTCGCTACGCTCAAACAAGCAACATTTTTCCGCTAAATAAATAGGATATGGCAAGGAAAAGATTTATTAACGCTCCATGCCCAACTGTTCAAGACATCCACTCCCGTACACATAAAAATCATCCTTAATACTTTTTAATTATAAAAACCAGATTTAATACTACAGCTTTCCTGTCTTTTTTACCCTCTAATATCTAAGAATTGCATCTTTCCATGGATTTTAACGGTTACAGAATCTGCCGGAAAGAAAATGCAATCTCCCCTAAACACCTTAATAAATTCTGTCTCGTTAATAAATAAAGTACCGCACCCATTGGTACATAAAAGCACCCTAAAGGAGGTTTCATCTGCCCGATATTCCACCAGCTGACGTACCCGCTCGGTGTTCACCACCATACGATTTACCTCAAAATAATTGCAACGACAAAGGAGCTCCGTTGCACAGCCTTGACGATATTTGATGGAATGAAGTGGTTGTCTTGGTTTAGGCGTGCTTTTAAGATTAGCCACAGCCAGTGCCTTTTCCACATGAAGCTGACGCTTATTGCCTTGCTTATCCGCCCTGTCATAATCGTAAAGTCGATAGGTAAGATTAGAACTTTCTTGAATTTCAGCTACAAGTGCTCCTGCCCCAATGGCATGAATAGTCCCTGCTTCAATGAAAAATACATCATCCGGCTTAATTGGCACCTTCTGCAAATGCATTTCCAAATTACCATTTTCTATACTGCGGCGTATAGTATCCCCGTCCATATCATATTTAAGGCCATAAACGAGCTGACTGTCTGACTTTGCATCCAACACATACCACATCTCCGACTTACCCATTTGACCATTTTCGTATTTTTGGGCATATTCATCATCGGGATGAACCTGCACCGACAAGTCATTTTTTGCATCAATAAATTTTATTAGTATTGGAAGCTCGCCATTGGTCTTTGGATGGGTTCCCAAAAAATCCGGGTACTCCTTTAATATCTCACTAAGGCTTTTGCCATCAAAATCGCCGCCAACCGCAAAGGAAGGTCCATCGGGATGGGTTGAACACTCCCAGGTCTCCGCCAAAGGACTCATATCTATATTTTTTGAAAAGTCATCATTCAGGCGGCTACCACCCCAAATATAATCCTTGCCTGTAGGCTTCATTAAAAAAGGATTTCTGTTCATAACTCACCTCGCCAGAGGTTTCTCACTCCAATTCGTTTTTACTTTACCCAACTATTATACGAATTTTTTACCAGTCCTGCCAACTGCATTTCCCCAATCATGGAAAAAGGACCAGCCTTAGCCAGTCCTTTAATACTTTCAGTTACTTAATTTTATTAAGCTGAAACATTAAGCCTTCCAGAGGCCATGGAGATTGCAATACTCGTAGGTTGCTACCAAAGTTTCGCCCTCAACCAACAGGAAGGTAGCCTCTGGCTTATCCTGTGGGGTAAGCTTCTTCATCTGACAGCCCTTGTTAGTCTCAATGGCAATCCACTGAATGTAGTGAGCATCAGTCATAGGGTGCTCAACACTACCAACTTTAACAGAAACCTTATTGCCCTCAACAGCAACCTCAGGAACATGCTTCTCCTGAGCTGCATCAGTTGTACCTGGAATAAGCTCAGTCATCCCCTGACCACAGCAAGACAACGGACCCTTAATCTCACTAACAGCAGTAGTAATGTTACCACACAAATCGCACTTAAAAAATCTCATTTCGATTCACTCCCATCAATACACACAATATTAACAAGCAAGATGAGATCATACGGGACCTCATCAGCCCTTACACGAAATCTAAAGCTCATCTTCATCTTTCAGATTCGATTCGCTAAGATTTTCTAGTAAAAGCACTCAAAACGGATATTTAAGGTAATTATATAATAGGTATCTGAAAAATAAAAGGAAATCTTTTATCCCATACCTTATATTTATTCAAATACGAAAGTATCTTTAAGTTTCTCCCATTTTTTATCCTTATCGGACAAATTCAAAGGCGCACCATCTACGGTATAGCCTGCAGAATCGGCATTACCTGGATACTCACCTGCCAACTGTGGCCACTCTATACCAATATCTGGATCATTCCAGGCCAGACCGCCTTCATCTCCTGAGCGATAGAAATCCGTCACCTTATAACAGAACTCAGCCTCATCACTCAACACCAAAAAGCCGTGGGCAAATCCTTCCGAAATATAAAACTGCTTCTTGTTCTCTGCCGAAAGCTCCACTCCATACCATTTTCCATAGGTAGGAGATTTTTTCCGCAAATCAACAGCCACATCGAAAACCTTTCCACGAATCACCCGCACCAGCTTGCCCTGAGGATGTTCCTTCTGGAAATGCAAGCCACGCAACACTCCCTTGGTGCTCATACTCTGATTGTCCTGCACAAAAACCATATCCAACCCGGCCTCATGCATATCCCGCTGATTATAAGTCTCCGTAAAGTATCCTCTGCTGTCCCCAAAGACAGTAGGTTCAATAACATACAGGCCCTCTATAGGTGCCTTGGTAACCTTGATTTTGCTCATTAATAAAGCCTCCACGATATCTGTATATATTAGATTATATCACATCTTGAATTTTATTAACCGTCTGACGACAGAGAAACATGTCTGAATCACCAAAAAAGCAGCCCGAAGACTGCTTATAATAAATTCATTTTCCAGATCCTGTAGATTATAGCGTACAGAATTCATAGCCACTCCCTGTATTTTCAGAACCATTCCTGCAAGTCTCCAAGCACCCTACTGCCGAAGAATGTACTACTGGACATCCAGCCTCAAAATAGACTTCCAATTCCGCTTGCCATAGAGAAATCTAATTATATTAACTAAATTTGCGGCTTCATTAATCCTATAAAACACAAGATAATTGTTGACGCTAAACATCCTGACTCCCCATGCTTTCAGCACCGGTTCATCAACTATCCCGAACTTTGCTGGCATAACAGATAAATTTTCTATCTCCTCTGCTACTTTATCAAGCAGATCATCGGCCGCCTTCGGATTATGCAGAATAAACTCAATATAATCAGCTGCCTCAATAATATCTTTCTCGGCTTTCTGTGAAATGGTAATACTATAACTCATCTCTTGCGTCTCGCTTTTATATCAGAAATTGCATCAGAAAAACTCCGCATTCTTCCACCAGCAATATCTTCCAGACCGTCGTGTATTAGATTATAAAGCTCAAACCTCCCCATCATAGCTTCATAAGCTTCAACGCTCATAACCGCCAAGTCCCCTTTACCATTTTTAGTAATGAAAACCGGCTCGTTATATTTATGACATAAATTGGATATTTCGTTGTAACCATTACGCAAATCTGCACTAGATCTGATGTTAGGCATAACCATCGCCTCCTTATAACAAAATTATATCTTAATTTTGTTATATAATCAATTATATTAATCCACACAAATCTGGATACTAAAAAAAAGATTCTTTAAAGCAACTAGATTCAATAACAGAGCATGTTTAGCTACCTAAGTAAACTGACCTCCCTTTTACTGCAACCACTACAAATGAGATTATCGTACATATCGATAACATAGTCGTTTAAATCTCAGCGATATGATGACTTCGAATACTTAATATCAATACCATTCAAATCATTCATACTAAAAAAAGTACATATTTTATACATTTCCATTTGATTTTTCGGTCCCAAGATTATTTCAGCTATTGGGGAAATGGACTTTTGCTCTGAAAATGGTAACAAAAAATATGGTGCTATATCATTTTGGGTAACTCTAAATTTGCAATCCGAAATAGCTCCTATAATTTTTGTAGGATCACCTTTGTGACTTCCCAAAATCAATGGGGCATGTAATCATTTGTACTAAAAGAATCCGTTAACCACAAAGTCTTATTGACAATAATATTGTAGAAGTTCTCAATGCTACAATAATGATACAAAATCTTAGGGATTTCGTTGTCCATAAAAATGCCTCCCTCATACGACTAGTCTATTTTACTTGTATATAAAATTCATAAACGACTCTATAGCCCCCCCTTCTTGTCTTGGGCATTAGTCATAAATCCCTTTTCCAATGCAACACTTCTTGAATTTCTTTCCACTTCCACATGGGCAAGGATCATTTCTGCCTACCTTTGGATACATTCTAATATAAGTATCATTTCCCATATCGTCAAATACATAATCTATCTCCGGAATTCCACTATAATGCATCGGATTATACCGTGCATCACTAATTGCCCCATTAATAATCTCTGGTGTCAGGTAGTCATTTCTATTGCTTGCATCTTCAGATTCAGCAAGCATTTCGAAGAAATTATTCCTAATTACCGCAGAATAATGGTTTATTTCAAGGTACCTATAAAGTTTTTCTACTTCAATGTGTGGAACCATATTGTGAAGATGCTCAGTATACAATGCGTGTACTGCTTTAATCTTTGTAGCTACTACTGAAGTACATCTTGGATTTATATTCAGAATCCTCTCTGCCTCAGCAGATATATCTCTCAATTCCTTCTCCGAGGCGATATTTATCAACAATGTTTTTAAAGCACTCCAAGAGTCTTCCAATACATTATCATTTTCAGTTCCATCATAAGAAAGCCGGGGTAACTCTTTATCCAATCCCTGTATTTGATCGCGAAGCCTATCTTCACTGATTATATTGTCTAAAAAAACTTTTTGTAGTTTAAAAGCATGGCATCCTATTCTACTTGCACGAAGCATAGGATCATCAGGATACAATACTTCACACCTCTCAGAGATGCTCCTTCCAAGTTCCATACCTTCAGCATCATCCGCATAAAAGGACATATAAACCATTCTAAATGCAGAACTCGATAGAGCCTGAACACTGTACAGATTAGCATTGTCACAATCAGACTCCATCTTTTGAAGAACACTTTTTGCTTCCTTCATATTTCCTGCAAAAATAGCATCCATCATCTGATTATTGTGGAGATTCATCTCAAAAAGCACATCAATACCATCATCTTTGTCACCATTTTTAATCAATGTACCTAACTTTTCCCGGATAACTTCAGCCTCCTCAAAAAAGCCCTTTTTAGAAAGCTCATTCATATGTTTCTCCAGACAAATCTTCTTTGAGATTTCCGTAAGTGCTCCACCCTTGACTTCCAACAACTCATCTATTATCTCTTCCATATCCGTCAAATCATATAATGACCAAGCACCAATATTTTGGGCAACCATATATAGACCGTAAACCTTTAAGGATGCAAGTAGATTTGTTTCCTCTGAATCGTCATCTGATATTTCAATACTGCTCCAGAAATGATATTCATTAGTTATAATATCCCAGTGCACACTATAAGAGGTGACATTGGTAATATCCTTACCTTCGAGCATCTTCAGGCGGCCTGTCAACACTTCAATATCAGTAGTGGATGACTTATATGCATTGATAGAATTCACAAAGAACTTCTCATCGGGGAAGTCCATCATGCAACGCATGATAAATGTTGAAAATGCGCCGGCACAATGCTGCCACACCTCTTTCATCATTGCTGGAAGCCATTCATCATCAGTGTAGTATGCAAACATGTACTCCTTGATGATATCCGGAAACTGTGGCGCTATAATTGCATGCTCATCATCTATATTATGGCAGAAAGAATTAATCAATGAGGCCTGCCATTCCTCGCTCTGCTTTCCTACAAAAGAATGTTTTTTTATGTAATCCGCTACTCTATCCCAATCTGATTTATATAAATCAGGTAGGTTTTTTAACTCTATTCTACCAGATATGTTTGCCCGAATCATCAGCCTAATCATGGCATTACATACTGAAATATCACCATCTACGGCAATTGTCCACCTCTCCTGCTCTCTGGTAAGCAGCGACTCAATCAGCTCCGTATATGAACCATATTGAGGAATACTGTAATCATTTTCTATCCAGGCCTCCACAAATAACTGTAAATATAACGGACGAAAGCGTAAACGTTCATATTTTTGTCCATAAGCATCATACAGTTCAGAAGCATTATCTCCAGGGGCACCCTGAGCATCACATATAGACGTGATGAATTTTTCTACATCCTTTCTCCTCATATCGACAAGGTTAAGGAATGCTTCAGAGTATTCAGCCTGCTTTATTATGTCCCCTTCTCCCTTGCTCATTCGCTGCATAAGCTTAGAATACCAGGATCCAGTATTTCTGTTTGCTTCTCGCTCTAACAAAAGAATTCGAAGCTTATATTTCGTAGTAGAGAACAATTTTCTTAGAGCACAAATTACAGACGCAACAAATCTTTCTCGTCCCGAAACATAGTCGATGATTACAATTGTATTGCAAAACGGGTTAAAAGATTTAATATCATGCTGATCCAAGAAATCAGATATAAAAAAACCGAACCAAGAAACTGGAAGGCTATACAACAATTCTAAAGCAAGCCGGCTTTTTCCCGCACCTGCTTGTCCTGTTATCGCCCACCATGAAAACGTAGCATCGGAATTTATAAAACCGTATAGTTTCGACAGTTCATCGTCTCTACCGCAGAATGGAATCGTTCTTTGTGAAAAATGATATCTGAGCAGTGCATCCGATGAAGATAATACATCTGAAAAAGCATTTCTCCCCACAATGGGGTTATAAGATATCCTTTTCTTAAGCCTAGCTTGAGCTATATCCTTAAAAAACAAGGGCAAGTCACTATACTCATCGCCATATGGAATCTGAACTATCTGATCTGGTAGTCCATCAACGGGATCTTTGCAAAGAAAATAATACGTCTTATGCATCTTAAGATGGGTCTTCGCAAAATCGATAAACCGAGATATATTCGGATCATCAATGGTTTTTCCACACCCTACAAAAATAAGAGTCCTCGTTCCAAGAATGTTCTGTATAAATTGTGCGCCCTGGTTTTCTATTACATCGGTGTACTGTTTGTCGTCTGCAACGATATTGTCAATACCACTAACTGAATCATACATTCCATGAATATGAAGGACATGAGTCGATTGCTTATTATCAAGCATCAAGAATGCCTGTGCCGGATTCTCATATGATAAAGAATACAAGCCCGTAGCCTTCTCTAAAAGAAGGTCATAATTCGTTGTAGCAAACACACTCTGGGTAAGCAAAAGTTGTCGTAGTGCTTCTGCAGCGCTATCATTTGTAATCCTGCTTGTTTCAAATGACTCGTGCATCCAAGAATGATATGTACCATCTTCCTTGGTCGCCTCTAGCACCTTGCCCACAACCAAAACCATATTTGAAACTGAAGCATCTCCTTCAAGTTTCGAAATCAATTCTGATGAGAGTTGGCGATCAGATAATCTATTAATGCCATCAACAATCCACTTCCACCAGCTGTATTGTTTTCCGGTCAGCATACTGGATGTTCCAGTCCCAAACAGAAAAACGATATCGTCACTTTGAATTGCCTGATAAAATTCATGGTAATCTTCAAGATTGTTCTTCATTTAATCACCTGCCCTCTCTTGCGAACTCAGTAGTTATCTATCGAGCTTAATCTATCAATATTTTTATCGGTAATTACAAGCAAAAAATACTACATGAATGCTCCAATATTTTTTTAAAAACGTTTGTTAAGTTACCTAAAATTACAGTCAAGAAAAAATGCTGGAACCGGTTTCACCCAATTCCAGCAAATTTGTGAAATATATAGCTTTTTGTTGCCACAGAAGATACTATTTGCAGAGATGTTTTCACAGGCTCTTTATACCATTATTTTTTTGACTGCTTTCTTAAAGCCTCTACAGCACTCTCAATGTCACTATCAACAGCATCCTTACTCCATTCGTCCCAGAAATTAACTGTAGCACTTCTCGGTTTTAACCTAGGTACATCAACTTTTATCCGACTCGGAAGAATTGAAGCATCACCAACAACTATTGCCTCTCCAATATCTAATATTGGAAGCATTTCTGAATAGTCCCCTAAGCTATCTGGTAATAATCTCTTAATAACAAGCTGATCTTCAGCGTTAGTAAGTCTCATTGCAACAAAATTATTACATTGACTTAATACTGTTCTATTCACTTCGGAAGGCCTTTGAGATATTACAACAAGTCCCACACCGTATTTTCTCCCCTCTTTTGCAATTCTTTCAAATGAGCCGATACTCTGTGTATCCATAGATGATTCTGAAGATGATGGAATATATAGATGTGCTTCATCACAAAAAATAGCTATAGGAACATGATATTCTGCCCACTGCTGAACAGCAAATATAACACGAGCAATCAACGCAGCAATTAAAGGTAAAACATCTGATGGGACTTCAGAAAAATCAATAATCTTCACACCACCATTTGCATTTTCTGAAGGTTTCATGAGTTTTGCACACAATTTATTCATATAATCATATTCAAGCAATGTAGTATCTTGAGAAAACATAAAGTTGAGGCGTTTGTCTTCTACCTTTGCCTGTAATCTTTGAATAAATCTAGTCAATTTACCAAAATATGGTCCTTGTTTTTCACCTCTCTGACCTTGAACCATCTGAGTATCCATTTTTTCTAACTCAGTTATTAATTTCTGTAAATTATACGGAACAGGACTATCTAGAGTAATAACATTCTCCATATTTTCATTGTTACATGCTTTCAAATACTCTCTCTTTTGATTTAATACTTCTGTCGAAAAAAGCATTGCCTGGTTTGGAGCATTATTATCACTACGATCAAGCATCATTGATAACATTTCTTCATATGTCAATAACCAATATGGCAAAAACAATTTATCGTCTGATACCGTATCATTAGGACCTGCAATTTTATAGTGAGTAAATCCCTCAGAATTCAGTGGAGTATATTCTCCATGTATATCTAACAAAATTGCACTTGACGATTTTAATTGCGCAACTTGCTCAAGTATTTTGGCAACACTCCATGACTTACCAGATCCTGTACTCCCTACAATTACCGCGTGTCTCTGAAAAAATTTATTTCCATTTAAAAAAGCCACTGCCTCTTCATCAATTGAATATCTTCCAATATCAAGACTAACTGCCTCTTCATCAACCGAAATCGATGTGATTGCGCTCATAAAATTTTTTAACTTCTGCCCTGAAATCAAATAACATTCAGCATTTATTGACGGCACAGTTGATAATGTTCTTTTGAAAACATTTTCCGTTATTCCATCTTTATCGTAATGGGTTCCAATCAAGACAACTTTGACCATATTATAACTTAAAAGAGGCTTTCCAAATTCATCCATGATATCTTCACTATCAGTAGACTTTCGGATTATCTTCGAAACCATTCCTATTAATTGTTGTCCAACTTTCGGACTTTGGATTGAAAGTAAATGATTAACTTGTACCCCTTTCATTTTTTCATCTGAATTCACTCTTATCACCACAGTAGAAGTATCAACACTCTCAACTGTCCCTAAAGTATCGTCTTTATTAAAATCTAAGGCCCCCATTTTTTACCATACCTCCATAAATTCTTTCAATGACCATATTCTGCCACTTACAGTTGTTTTTTTACTATTAGAAATAACTCTTGTAGCCGAACCAGTATCTTCAAGAATCAAATATTTTTTCACATTAGAATCAGTGACAAGTCTAACACATTCATCTGTCGCTTGTTTTGTAATTACGACAATAGGTTTACCACCACTTTTTATCTGAGAAATTAGCTTCGGCTGAATATGTGAATCATTAAATCCATATCCTATACAAAGAAAAGAGCCCGCTCCTTTAAATTCTTTATCCGCTTCTTCAATTATCGTTCTATATGGTTCATCATGGGTAGTACTATATTTTTCTTTTCCTGGCGGTACTATCAAAGGTGAATATCCTGATGGCATTTTTTCCTGTAACGGAAGAGAAATCATCCCTCCATCTTCGGATACAAACCAATCCAAAGACCCATGTACTTTTAATATTTTTACCACACGCTCTCGAACCGCAATTCGTTTGCGATTAACATCATCAGAAAATCCATCAAACTTTCGAAGAAGATTACCTTCAAATCCAGTTATCGTTGATGCTCCACACAAATCTGAAGCATATTCAGAAAGGCGATCATAATTCGTCGTAACAACTGTGAGCTGATTGGGACTTGCCATAATAATCTTTTTAATTAGTTGCACTAATGTTTGCATTCTCTCTTCTAATTTCTCATCTCTAAAAAGTTTTAAATCCGCCTCATTAACACATTTCCAAGTCAAAGTCCTTATTTGTTTTTTAGCATTCTCCGATAATGTGTTATTATCTATAGCGGCTTCCAAGCCAACTGAATCCATGTCAGAAAAAAGTTTAGAAGAATTTTTTTCTGCTTGTAACAACGTATCTTTCCGTAATTCAGATGCAAGGCCTCCCATTGTTGGTAAGCCATATGGTACTGATGCACCTGACCCCAATACGACAAGCGGACTATCTGCAAGATACTCTTGAATTACCTTTGCCACATCGTTTAAATCCAACTTATTCACCTTCCATATTAGTTTTTGACCTCTCACCTATAACCGCCAATTAGGAAATCAGCATGGCTCAAATTATGGTTGCCGTTTATAGACGCTTATAGTTATATTCAATAAAAATTAGCCAATACCTTTTTTCTAGTTAAAACTTATATAAAACGCTCATAATATAAATGCTAATTTGGTCATAGCTTTATTAACTATGAGGCCTTGAGCCAGACCTCAGTGTGTTAAATTGCCTAAAATGACAGCCAATAAAAAATGCCAGAACCGGTTTCACCCAATTCCAGCAAAATTATGAAATATATAGTTTTATGGTATCCGCATAATAATGTTACTTATAATCAGAAACAAATACTCTTGCCCTTTCATATAAATGAATACCAATGTTACTTTCAACCAATCCACACACTGCCCCCATAAAAAAGGTCAAATCTAATCTGCGATTCAATTCTACCGTGGAAATCTCGCCAATATGAAAATGAATCACGTTTATATTAAACATCATCAATACCAAGACAGATGCAATTCCTACATAGATAAGTCTAAGACTCTTATCCATCATATCTTTTTCGAATAAACTCAATTCTTCAAAAGTAACATTAAACTTCCTAGCACCAAAAGAAATCCAAGTCCCTACCAACGTTCCACCAAATGCACAACAATACGGCTTTGCCCATTCGATAGACAAGCAATCCGCTAAGAAAAACAACAGCGATGTGATCAGCCCAATCAAAATCGCCTGTTGCCCCAAGCCTGTCATGTATGATGTTTTTATTCTCATTCCTTCTGACAAGAGTATTTCCTCTTGTAACTTTTTTATTGATTCCAATGCTAAAACAGGTTGTGCTTTCTCCCCGACTAGGCCTACTTGCGCTAATGATAATAACTTTTTAAAATACCCTATCTTAATATCATCACTAGTGCCAATAAGATTTTTAATAACACTATTCGCATGTTCGACTTCTACATATAGCTTTCTCTGTAGTTCTGGCACTTCATCTTCAACCAAGCTGGGTTGCAATTCGCATTTTATATCAAATTTTATATCCGTACTATCTTGTACCGTGAAACAACCTTTCATTTTAGAATAGCCTCCCACACGCTTTACAAACATTCCCCCCAATGATAAGCTTTCGTTTAACAAAACATACCCACTATTATTTTCCAATTTTTCCAACTCAATCTTCAACTTATGTATATCTATACCGTCTAAAGTATATCGTTTGCCACACAAATTTTTATAAAGTTTTTTTAATTCAGGATACATAAACACCCCTCCATTTTCTGACTACATCACATTAAACACATTCATATTAGCATGTAATTGGTCAAAATGTCAGTATTGGAGGATTGAGCCAAATGTTAATGCCATTAGCAGCCCTCTGCCTTTGTCCACTAAGTTCCTGCTCACAGTTCAACATGAGCGATTTGAAGGCAATACCATAATAGAGTAAATTCTTTACCGCCCCCTCAGTGGCTCACTTTCAAGTGAGAGTTAGTGGCTCAAAATCAAATGAGCAAATGGCTCAAATTATGATTGACGTTTATACATATTAACAACATCAAATTTCAACAAAGTCCAAACTTCATCCTCTACATCTAAAGAAAACCGAGCGAAATCTTCACATCCGTATACTGCTATATATAGTTTTTATTGCCATAGAAGACTCTATTTACAGAGATTTTTTCACAGGCTCTGTAAATTTGTCACATCTTCAATACTTATGCCACATCACCTGTTCTCCTCGATTAGTTTGTATAATAAAACGACGCATTTTATCGTCTAGCTTCAACTTATAATCTAACCACTCCGGTATTTGACTGGGAGTAAAAGCAGAAAGCACTTGACGAAGTCTAATAGTATTAATCCCAACCCAATTATATATCATATCTACTTTGAGTTGTACCGCAACACTGGTTCCCGCAGAAGTAACGCCAAGGCCTGGACCAAAATATGCTTCACCATCTATAATATCCGCAGTATTCACACCGTTTTTCCTTAAGTTGAAGCGTTGCTGTATTGTTAATTCTGGTCCCATTGGCATTCCGTGTATGCGGGCGTACTTAATAACATTGGGCCAATTATGGTGAATAATCTCTACATATTCCTTATTCGCAAAAACTATATTGTCACTGTGATTAGGAATAATTTCCAACAAATAAATATCATGATTTCGTAGCGGAATAAAGCCTATTAATAACGCCCCCGTGCGTTCACAGTAGTTGTCTACCCGCCTTTTGCCCAAATGAAAATGGTACATTCTCCAATCATTTAGCATACCATCTTCATATAGTACATCAGATAATTTGGTACTAAGTCTATCATTAACATCTTGTCCGTCTCTTAATCGATTTACTATCTGTTGTACCACCAGTTCATAGTTCTTATATTCATTCAGTAACTGATTTTTTAATTTGTCCGAAATATAAACTTTTCTACTAACTAGTGATATATGTCTATTATCATACGAAATGAATACGCGTAACAAATCGGCAGCTTTTTTATGGTTATCACCAACAGAAGATGAACCATTAGCGTCCATTTTAGCATATTTTAATAACCTACTATACTGTACCTGATCAATATCTCTTTTAAAATATTTTAAAATTTCTGTAGCAAGATCCACATACAGTTCCAAACATCATCACCTCTAAAATCTTTATATTGATTTCAGATTATTATGTAAGTGCTCAAATTCAAACAAGTATTTTTACCAAATACATCCCTGTAATTTTCTAACAATACCCTCGTAATACTCTATATATCAAGTATTGCTAGACTGTTCAATAACATCGCAAAACATTATTTACCAGAGAATTAGGTTAATAATAGTAAATTTATACTACATGTGAATTTTTTAACCAGAATGTTATATGCTCCTTTTATTTTATATCCAAAAAATTCCTCTAATCGCTTTTATTGGCTATACCATATTGATACAACTAAAAAACTGCTTGCCACATACGTATCATGTACTTAAAAATTTCTTCTTCAAATCTCTTGCTTCGACTATACACTTCAAAATATTGCGGCGCATCTGCAATTCCACAAAATTCCTCCAGAAAAACATAACACAAAAAAGTATTATACAAATCAACATTCCCAGTTTGTTGAAAACTACATCTGTTATTGCCAAAACCGTTCCAAATATTTCAACACTTGGATTCTCAACAATATTGAAATTAAAACATACTAGTGACATTAAGCCCACTAAGGAAATATTTAAAAATATAAATATTAGCTTCCAACTGCTTGATGAAAATTCATTATCTGTTTCCAATAACAACCAATCATCAAGAATCCGCTCATCTTCCATAGAAGAGTATAGATTACGTCGCTCTTTCATCAACAGATGCTTACTATTATTATCAAATTGACTGTAATGTCCACAGAAAACCATTATGGCCCCAAATCCAAATGTCATTGAAACAAATACATAATAACCAATATATACACTAAAAATTGAATACGCTATAACAAAAGCAAACAACACCTTATATTTTATGTTAATTCTGCCATCAATCATATTATAATTACACTTAAAATATTCTTGACTGCATAATGATAATGCGTATGTTGCTGCAAATACAGACAAAATAATATAAGGCAAATCAAATAATGTACACGTCATGGTTTAACTATCTCCTCTCAAACGGGCTACAATATTATATAACATTTTCATTTATGGCATTTTTGCCGAGGTGCTTAGTACCCCATTTGGATATGGTCTGCAATGAAGTACATTATCGTCGATGGCACTTGCGCCTCATTTAAAATTTCAATTGATTTGTGAGTAGCAACGACATAAATAGTGGCTCCCAACATCGAAATAGTGTTTAGATAAGGCTAACTAACAGCCAAAGCTGGGTTATTGATCAACAAAGCTGTTGTATCGGTCATTTTATACTGACTCTGAAATGGCTATACTGACCGCCCCGTAGGTGGTTAAATTACGCCGACGCTAATATTATTCTAACTGTCTATTAAATCCAAATATTCATATCGATATTTCCTCCTGTAACCCTTTTTATGTGCATAATTCCCAATACTATCCCCACACTAGTCAAAGTAAGGCTTTTTAGCGATGTTTTATTCCAAATTTCAAATAACTGCATGAAATTTGGATTCATTTTACAAATAATATCTTTGATTTTATCTTCCGACATTATATTTTTCTTGAACAGTTGAATTATATCTTCTTTTTCTTGAGCAAGCATGTTCGGATAGTTTTCCAACATTTGTTTTAAAGTCTCTTCATCCATTGCATTTATTTGCCACTTTATTGAATCATGTAAACATGGCATAAATAATTTTGGATACTTTATTTTATATTTTTCTATTTGTATATTCTCATACCCAGAACAAAACAGTCCAGTATACGATTCTGCAAGAATCCCCTCAAGGCTATTTGACATAACTTCAACATTTCCTGCTTTTGTATATGACAAATGAGTAAAAAAGATTCTTTATTAGCTTCCTTCAGAAAATTTGCATGAGACAATATCTTGGTATTTAAATATTGCACTAAGCCTTCCATGCTATTAATACTTTTGTATTTAGAATATTTTAGAAGAAAGCAAAGGGCTAACGCATCAAAATGCTTAGGAAGCAACATTGGGACAACATTAATAGCTTCCTTTAAAGCAATTTGCAATAATGAATGCTCTTTTTCTTTGATACGGCATACTAATAACTCTGTTAATATTTCTTCTAAATCTTTTGTCCCTGAACGTATATATGCTTTTTGTGCATCTATATAGGTATACTGCATATCAGGATTTTTAAATACCTCTCCTACTATACCCTTATCAATTTTTTCGTCTTGCATTTATAAACCTTATCCGATAAGGTGGTACGAACATTTTCTTGAACTGCCTATACGTCAAATCCCAGGCCCTGTCTGTAATCCACAGAGTTCAAATTATGACTGGTGCTCACATTACACGTATTAACACAGTACGTATAGCAATGTATACTTATCACAGAAAATAGAAACGGGGTGATAAGTTGACTCCAAAAGAAATGGAAAAAATAGTGATGGCTGACGGTTAGCAGTTAGACCACATCAACGGCTCACACCACCATTACAAGCACCCAACAAAAAAGGGATGGTAACAATACCATTCCACACAAAGCCTAAAGATTTACCCAAAAAGACGGTAGCATCTATTCTAAGACAGGCAGGCTTGAAGTAATGGATGCAGGGGCAACGAGAGCCCCTGCAATACTACTATAGACAACTCAACAAAAGGAGGGGAATACATGTTAAGTATTTATCCAGCAATTTTTTATCGTGAAGAAAATAATTATTATTCTGTTGTTTTTCCCGATTTAAACCACTTGGCTACTTTTGGGAAAAACTATCAGGAAGCTGTAGAAATGGCGGTTGATTGTTTAGCGGCTTATTTGTATGAATTAAAACGAAGTGGTGAACCAATTCCTGAACCAACTCCAATTAATAAAGTTGATATACAGGCAGAAGCGGATGAAGATGATAATTATTCGGCTGAAGATATTAGTATTACTATGGTTAATGTAGACGTTGAGGAATACGCAAAGAAACATTTTAATAAATCAGTGAAAAAAACTCTAACAATCCCACGATGGCTAAATGATAAGGCAGTTGCCGCAGGTATTAATTTTTCGCAACTATTACAGAATGCCGTAAAAACTGAGTTATCAATGAGAAATTTATTATAATCTGCTATTAGTATGATTAATGAACACAGATAACCAATTCTCCCAAAGAATCAGGTATAAATGCTAATCTAAATTTAAATAAGCAATTGGCTATATTAGTAAGATATATTATTTTTGTTCTATTCTCTTGAGCATACTTATCAAACTGACAGTAAAGTTTTCATTTACGTCTAGTATTGACATTGTATTAACAGGAGGGATCTTTATGATCGTAAGTTCCTTAATTGTGGGTTGCAGTGCTTTGTGGGGTGACTCATTATTGAACAATGAAACAAAATATCACAACTAATATTTCCATAGACAAGGCACGATGGGTTCGAATCCCCTGCCCCCCACCAAAATATTACACCGAAAAGTCTTTTGTCTTTTCGGTTTTTTCTTTGCCTAAAAAATAGTGGGGCGTATTTATAGCAGACACCTCCCTGAGTAATTTCTCCTCGAGGATAAGCTCTTACATATTCTGCTTTTTTCTTCTACTGATATCTTCTATCGATTTGGCATGTAAAACGTCGTATATATTGGGGATCGCCTCAAATAACCATGCGCTAACGCTATGGTACTATATATAACGATAAACGAAATTGATATACAAAAGCTTTAATTTCATTTTTTAAAAGTAAAGACAGTGCCATGAATGTAAATCCAAACGCCAAGTCACCTATTACCTTTTACGCCCCTTTAGCAAAGGTATAGCCTGTTCAAGTTCTTCCATCTCATCCATGTCAGCTTGCACGGCTTCCTGATGCTTACGGTTAGTATCAAATTCAGAATAAATTTTTGAAACATAATCTACCATAAACTCATGAGAATGTTTACCGCTGTTATTAAGAATTGGTATACCATGGTCCGACAGCAAACTATCCACCGTATTTTTCCAATATCTTAATGTGAGATTTTTCCTCATTTTTACACGCAATTCGGCACTTTCCAGAAAAACCGTCACCAATCTGTTTAATGAATCAAGTTCATCCTCAGTTAAGTAATTTTTTGAAATAGTAATATCCGCTTTTCTAACCTGTTTACCTTTCCATGAATTTAGGGCCATATTGGGTTTTCTTGAATCAGCACGCTCAACAATCAAATCAGCTGCAGTCCGGCCAGTAACTCCAAAAATCAACTTATTTTGAGTTTCAGTAAAAAATAGCTGAGTTTGTTTGTCGTTGCTATTGTAGTCAGATGATAGAGCAAATAAGTCTTTAATTTTCTGGTAAAATCTCTTTTCACTGGCTCTGATGTCCCGAATGCGGGCAAGGAGTTCATCGAAATAATCCGGACGTCCATCAGGATTCTTCAACCTATCATCATCCAGCACAAAACCTTTTTGTAAATACTCTTTTAATGTGGTATTTGCCCACCGTCTAAACTGGGTGCCCCTAGGTGAGCGAACGCGAAAACCTACAGCAAGTATAGCTTCCAGATTATAACATTTTGTCCTTCTTGTAACTTCACGCTTTCCCTCGCTTTGAACTACCGAGAAATACTCGGTAGTTGAGCCTTCCTCTAACTCATTCTCCCCGTAAATTTTTTTCAAATGTAGTGAAATATTATCAGGAGAGCAATCAAATAATTCCGCCATGGCCTTTTGCGTAGCCCATACGGTCCCATCATTTGCATATAGCTTCACATTAGCTTTTCCGTCGTCAGTATTATAAATTATTATGTTATCCTCAATATTGTCATCAAAAAAGAAGAAAAACATGGGGGATCCTTTCCGTGCCATCTTATTTCCCAAAACGTCGCAAGCAAACATAAGTTTGTAATTTTAATGATAACATCTTGTTACATAAAAGTCTATCTCTTTTTACAAATTTTTCAGCACCTGATCCGAAATAAAATCCTTACAGGTTCGATTGGCTTTCACAATTGAATCAATCATATCCTGAGGTACATCCACATAATTGGCCAACAACTGCTTGGTATCCTTCGGCAGACAATATTCACCATAACCAAAGTAAGGATTATTATAGTGAGCTCCAATACGTGGATCAAGATAAACTCCCTGGATAATATGCTGATAAGACATTTCCCATCTATTCTGCCTGCTCGAAATCGTAATTATTACCAAAAATCATCAATTGCCTTATATCATGACTGAATTCATCATAAGTAAAGTAGTCTGGCATAAAAATTAATATACATAACTCGACAAGATTAGTCCAAACAATGTATGTAACTATAGCATATAAACTAAAAATAAATATATAACGTATATCAAATATATCAATACTATTGCTATTATTTAATAATGCTTCAAGCCAAATAGTTAATAATGCTACAAAAATCACACGATATTTTACAAAAATTTCTAAAATATAACACTTTTTCTTTTCAGCATTGGCTTCGCTTATCAATAAATCCATTACCTGCATATTTTTCCAATCAACTTTAAAACTATCCAACACTGAAACCACAATTTCCATGCGTGCTTTATCATTCTCCTCATATCTTGCTTTCAAATCTCTTAAATTAGCAGTTGTATTTAATTGCCAGCGAGCGTATAAAAATAATACAAGCAAAAAAATAGTTAAAAACACCCAACTTACTCTTTCAGTAAAAAATGATGCACAATAAAAAGACATAAAACCAATCAAGCCACATACTAGCTTTATTCTGTATGGTGGCATTCTATCCTTAAACAGAAATGATTTTATTTTTTTGTCCTCCTTTAACGATATTTTGTACGCAATAAATAACTCCCTAAAATCCATAAACCGCTCCTTATAACTCCTCAATTTCAAGCAAAAACATATGTTTTTGCTTGAAATTCTATACAACAAAAGAATCGCTCAAATACAAAAATCTAATTGTACTCTTATCCAATATGGTAATGTTTTATACTTCATTTTTATCTTCTCTCGTATAAAACACTCCACCTCCATTCCTATTTGTGATTGGATATTAACTTCTTCAAATATATCTTTATATAACCATAATGCAGTCTCTCGTGGTATTCCCATTTCTATCATATGTCTCGGTATTTTATAAAACGCACCTGATTGAAAGCATTTCAAAAAAACGCTATCCGGTTTCTTCATATCGTAAATAGGTTTTAACAAAAGTGGAAGCTTATAAGATACCGTTTGTTGTAGTAATTCAATTGTATCATCAATATGCTCTACGCCTTCTTCACCATCATACCACTCTGAATCCAATATATCATGTAAGCATATACCCTTTGCCCACTTTATCCCCAATTCAACCATCAAACTTCTAGCTTTTCCTCGTGCGAACCGTTGCGGAATATACTTGTAGTACATATCAGATGTTGCATCCGACTCTCTTAGGTATCTTAATATTTGGTCCAACATATTTTTTGCACCATGTTCCAGAGGATTATTTGGAACCCTGTCATCAAATGTCTTAAATATTGAATCTAAAACCATAGGATCCCAGTATCTATTTTGATAACATATTTTTTTAGGTACAGATATCCTTTCTAACTTGTAAAGTATCGCTGCAACCTGATCACGAGTCAATTCGATTCCGACATTATGCATTTTATCTTGTGAAGAACGGCCATATCTTAAGACTGACTGTCTAATATAAGAGACTATATGACCATATTTTCTCATTGTAGAATCAACTGCTATATTTGTTTGGAGCACATCTTCTATTACCTGTCGATACTGTTCAAAGCAATGTGCATAGCTAGTTGGCAATTCTTTGCTAGCGATCTGAATCAATTCTCCATCGCTATAGCCATCTACTGTTAAAAATTCATTTTCATCCAACACAAACGTGCGGCCAATATAATCTTTTAACAAGCGTCCTACTCTTCCACGTAAATTAGCTAATTCATAATTAGTTAATTCCGCTACCCCCTCGCTTTTTTTTATATAAAGGTGAGGATTTCTTATGAAAATATTTTGTGCCGGTAAATTAATCCCCTGTAATAAGGTAGTTGTACATACCACAGTACTAATTAATTTTTCAGATATTGCACATTCTAAAGTTCTCCGCACATGATGTGGTAACTTTCCATGATGATATGCTACCCCCTTCTTTAGTGTTTCACATAAAGAATAATTCTCCCTCACTGTATTTGAATAATATTCAATTAACTCATTAACAGCCGGATCTTTTCTACCATCGATGGAAAGTGCAATTTTTCTTGCTGTATTAGAAGTTGGGGCAAATATTATGTTTTGTTCCTCAACTCCAGTATGGGACACGAGCTCCTTTAAATACGACATATATTTATCACTATATTGTTTTTGTCCATACCCTTCAATCAATTCTTTATTTTCAATTTCTATCTCTTCGGGTGAATTTAGTAGTGCACAATACTGTTTCAAAAAATATCCTTTATTACCTTTTTTTACGATACTATAGGTTAAATTCACTACTGGACTCACGTCAGTAATATGTTCTCGAGTTATCTTTCCGAAAATCTTTTCTCCAACTTTACATATATTTTCAATATACGGACCAGAAATAACTATCAGATCAACTTTTTCCTCGTATCTAAATTCAATCAAGATATCAAATAATATTCTAGCCCTTTCACTGGTTGCATCCTCAATTCTTTCTATATTTTGTATTTCATCGACAACTAAAATTATTTTTTTGCTAAACTCTATATCTAAGTCTGAAAATGCAGAAATTGCTTTTTCTTGAGTCACAACATATATGTTATTTTTTTCAAAACATGGCTTTTCTTCAAAAGTGTTGTATATTTGATAATTATCAGCATTAAGATTTTTTAGTTCCTTATTAAAATCGTTCATCACTTGAAGTTGTAAACTTAAGGTTGGAACAATATACACAACATCAATGTTTTCATATAATAATCTTTCACATATTTTGATCAAAATAACATATGATTTACCTGCTGAAGTAGGAGCAGAAATCCCTAGTATTTTATTACATTCCATACTATCCCATATTTGCTTCTGGAAAGCCGTCAAAAGATATATTTTGCTGGCTATTGTTACCTCATTTCCCATTTGATAAACAGTAGAAGTAACCTCATCTATCCAACTATCCAAAACGGTAAACTTCCCTTTTCCATGATTGAAATTTTCATCGCAGATAATGGCAGACGTTGGATATCCTATACGAGATAAAAACTTAATTATTATCTTTCGTATATCATATTTTGTTCTATCTATATTTTCCCACATCAATCCAATTAATGTAATAATATAATTGATAGACGGCTCCTTCGATATAAGTGACTCGTAGTCAAGACAACGCACCGCATCGATAATTATTTTCTCCTCTATGTCACATGTAGTATTTATCAATCCCATTTTAAATGCTGTTTTATATAGTTCAATTCTAAGCCACGATCTCAATATTTTGTCTTTCATCTCTTCCATAATAATCCCTCATTTATATCATATTTTGAAAATCCATGACTAATTTTTCCAAGTTCCATACAGGAAAGATAATATATGTTATTCGCTTGAGAATTTGATTAGCAACAATATCAATCTTGTTATTATCATATTCTCTATAACGTTTTTCAATAATATCTCTTATTTGTTTTTTGATTTCATTTTCATTATCATACTTTATTTTTTGTGTTTCATCATAAGTAACTATAGTCACCAAATGTACCTCCACATTTTCCAGTGTACAATTTAGATATTGTTCTGCAATCTCATTCATTTTGGGATCTAAAAAATCCTCATGTACATATAGATTAAGTTCTTTTCTATGATTCTCATATGTATTTAGTATGCTTTCAATTGCATCAGAAAAAGCTTCCCTAAACTTATATTTACTATAATATGTTTTAGCTTCTCCCAAAATAATGATATTCTTAGAATCTTCTATTTTGTAATGTATCGCGTCTGCCCCATATCTTTCGTGTTTACTGGACGTTGTTATATTCATTTTACGCAGTATTGGAACAGCAGAAAAACATTTTTGGATAAAATGAAATAATAATAGTTCACCTAACTGGCCTTGAACTAATATCTTTTCACTATCATGATTCCCACGAAATTTCATTTTGGCTTTTCGGCCAATTTCCATCGTTGCAGCACTTTCAGGCTTGCCATTTTTTATTATAGCTTCTTTCAGTGCCGTAAATTTCTCAGAACTATATACCCAATCAACTATTGAATCTGATAATTCATTTAAAAATTCTTCCCTTAGTTCTCTTATATCTTGATATTCTATATAAGCACCTATATGATTTTTATTGTCAGGAATAATTTCAAATTGTTGTGTTATAATACCAATACTTCTAAACAATGCATCATTTTTTCCCAATCTTTTTTTGATATCAACTTCATTCATTAGTGAGCACCACCTTTGTATATTTATATCAATATGAACAAAGTTGTCCAATAAATGTTATTATATTTTTACTTAATAATATCAAATATTCTGAATTTTTAAAAGTTTTTCATAATAACTTTTGATGACACTCAACTGCCACTCGTGTCATTTTATCCCTAGTATAAAACTTATTCTTCACATCCAGTGTTGCTTCACATCCGCAACAAAGTACCTGCCCCCCTACTAAGGCTCCACACTTGCTAATACCCATTAAAAGATGTAAAATAAAACAGCAAATATAAATTAAAATCCGTTACCGGCTGTTGGGCTGGTAACGGATTTTAATTTATAAAATGAGGTGTTTGCTTATATGCAGCAGAATATTTCTATAAAAGACTCCGAAGGTGTGGCAAAAATAGAGAAGTGGATATTCTATTTTTTGTGTGGATATGCACTGTGTTCCAGCGTTTCAATGGGTGGTTCCAATGTGTTCTTTGGTTTAGCAACAGTTGCAGCCATTATCCGCTTAGTTAAGACTGGCGTGACCTCCTAACTGTTGATAAATGGCTGAGAATACCTTTTTTGATCTTCATCGGGGTTTTATTGATTACAAATATCTTTACGGTAAATATGGAAGCCACTGCTAAAAATATGTTTCAATATTATATCAATAATTTTGAGCCTTTCTTGTTGGCAATAATGTTTGTGCGTAAAAAAGACTGGTTGCTAAAGATTGTGGGCTTTATGATACTTTCGATTAGTGTCAACCTATATTGCATCTACCAATGGTTGCTAGCCGAGGGGAATCTTAAACGTGTTGAAGGATTCTTCCGTATTATGAGCACAGCAGGTCTTTTATCAATGACCGTACCAGTACTAGTATTGTTACTTCTTCAAAGTCGTGAAAAAAGTAGATATATTTGTACAGCACTACTAATTATAGCTTTTCTAGGTGCTGTATGTAATAATACTCGCGGTGCCTGGGTTGCTATCGCTGTCACAATAGCAATTACCTCCATGCTTATAGCTAAGTCGAAGTTAAAAGGTCTAGCTGTTTTACTCGTACTGACTGTTGTAATATCTTTTGCTGTATATCAAATTCCATCATTGCACCAACGCGTAGAGAGCATTAGTAATGTTACAACTGATCAAAGTAACGCTGAAAGATTTTTATTGTGGGAAAGTGCTCGTAACATGGCAGAAGATTATCCACTGACTGGCGTTGGATCCGGTAATTTTGGAGACTTATATCACGAAAAATATATCTTACCTCAAGCAAAAGAAACATATTTGGGACATGCTCACAATCTTTTTTCCAAGAGCTTGCAGAACATGGTTATCCTGGCGGAATAGCTTTCATAACTTGGGTGCTAGGTACTATAGCTTATTGTTTAAGTGGCTTTCAGAAAGAAAAAACTCCAGGTTACGTATTTTTACTGGCTATATTTATGGGGCTTATGATTAATGGACTCACTGAGCATACATTCAGTCATCCGATAGTAATGAAATGGTTCTGGTTCGCCTCAGGGATTGGTTACAGATGGATAAAAATAAAAAGGAATGAGCTGCCGTAGCTCATTCCAGACTGTAGACAAATAGTAAGCGTCAAAGTTTAGGTCGTCTTCTCGCCAGCCCTTTCTCGTGGGATAATAACACTAACAATTTAAAGTTTTGCCGAATGTCTTCGCGTTCCGGAAAAACTTCACATTGGAGTTATTATCTCATGAGAAATGGAGATGTGTGAATACACGCTAAATTTTGACGTTTACGGAGAATCATGTAGACTCAAGGATAAACTGTTTATTCTTAATTTAATTTCTTTCATTACATTTGCATACCTTTTTAAATTTATTTCATCCATTTTTTATCATTCCTTATACATCTGCAAATTACGTTGAAACGGAATGGCCATTCCGAAACTGCGGCGTAGCCATTCCATCTCAACAGTGCATTTTTAACATTTATTCTGCGGCTCTCATACACTTACTACTCATTTCATAGTCCGAAATGGGCCACAGCATCAAGAATTAGCGATTCTATTGCTTCTTCCAATTTCGCACCTTCCAAAGTATTGATATCCCACATATGAACTTTGAAAAAAGCCTTACCCGTATTTTTGTCTCTCCAGAATCTAGGTCGACGTGTAAAAACATTTTCAACCGGAAACATCGCCAATTTGCCATAAAGGCCACGAGTATAAATCTTATCTTGGACTTTTTTTATTATTTGCTGATTTTTTTCCCTTTTCTGCATGAAAATGTCTCCTTCCATGCAGGACGTCCCGCGTTTTTATTTTGTGCACAACCATATAATGGCACATTTTTTAGCAATAGTCACGGACATTTTGCTCGGGCTAATATTCCCCACTCGTATTCCAATCTGGATATATTATATTTCTGTCCAGTCCCAATACTGAATAATAAATCCTGCAAAATCCTCCGACCAAAATCTCGAATAATTTACTCTGATACTGGTCGTTCAACGTTGAAAACAATTGTGCATACTCATTATCAAAATAATCTCTAATCACATTATATTGATCCAAAATTGCGTTATCACCATTCAACAGTGCCCTTAGTACGGGTGCGTAACGTTTTAATATAATCAAATCCCTACCATAAACGTCAAGGTATTCTTTTTTATATCTGCCTTTTTTCCTGTAATACATATACTCAGCCAAAGGGATATATATATTGGGAAACTGATATATACCATTAACCTTGAAAGATTCCATAAATTTCAATTTCTGAAACTGTTTTTTTATGGCATCATACACATTATTATCAAGATTCATCATTTGAGACCAGATATCAGCCACATCATGAAGATAATATACAGTTTTCTGCTCATACTTAACCACAAAACTCTTTATAGCAGAGAATTCTCTTGCGATATCAGGTAAACTAACAATCAAATGCCTACGTATAAATATATTTCTTAGATACATATAAAGAAGCTTAAACGGATTATCCAAAATATGGGGCATAATCTTTACAGAGAAATTTTGTTTCACGATACCAAAATATTTTTGCTCCATACCAACTGAACTAACAATTCTACATCGAGTTTGCTTTATAAATGAATCCTCTGCCCTATCCACATCCCATAGCAACGCCAATAGACAATCTATAAACTTAGAATTTTCGTACCACTGATTCATAATGGTAGCAAGTGCAGCATCACAACCATACATTGACATATAGTCTTCCACGTATGGTGCCATAGACACCCATCCTTCGTATTGATGAACCGCTATATCCACATCGCTCCAACTATGACAACAACGCTTCTGCTGTTCAAAAAATGGATCCCTTAACTGATTTACATAGTAATCTCTTTGTTGCTTATATGCCATTTTAAGCTTCTCAAGCTGTTTTTTCTCGTCAAGTGTAGAAGACATATATCTGGCTAGAGAGTTCTCTCCTTGATTAATAAATATCTCTTCATATATCTGATCGACTGCCTCAGAATATCCTTTTGCAATATCCATTCCAAGATCAGCATACAACTTTTTATATTTTCTTGCTTCACTTCTGAAGGTAGAGTCATCACTAGTATTCAGATACACTTGCTTAAATCTTCTAGAAAAATGAGTTGAAAGTTTTTCCATTTACCAGTTCACCTTCTCGATGTTTTGACACTATCCAAAAATTAAAGATCATGGAAGTGTTGCCACTTCTTCAAGTTCTATCCACATGAATATTGAAAATGCACTACGCCAAGTAGCAATGTAATGATATTCTTTTTCTGTAACACATATAAACGTCAATCATAATTTGAGCCATTGAGGGTGCGGACATTTAAATTAGCATTTATAATTTGCAGTTTAGACATACTATATTTTGACTCTTACAATCAAACAATAGTTTTTGTTAGAGCATCATAACATATGATTGCATAAAAGTCTATATTCTTATACAAATATAGCAAGCCCGCACAGGTTACATTAGCTAACCTATACGGGCCTTACCATAAAACTCTACAAAATATATCCCTAGTATAAAACTTTTCCTTCACATCATCTATGTGACAGCCTTCATTAATGAAATATTGCATCATGCACTCTTATTTTTTAACACCGGTCTACAATTATAGGACATTATGTTCTTTATCCAAAACGTGCCCAATAAATACACCACAATACTATATCAATTATAATCATAAAGATGATAGCTATATTGATATTCTCAATAACAGTCATATCTTTATTTTTAACCGATGATTCCCCTGAAACATCAATCCCATATTGGCTTATCTTCCTTATAAAACCAATCAAGACTGAAAGAAGATTAAATAAAAACAGTGCAATCATCAACATAACAAACGTTAACCTGTATATAGATACTTTATCTATATTGCTAAGAACCGATCCAGAAAAAACCATCCCTGCAACAAATGTTATCACAATAGAGGAAATTGTTACATAATCTTTTGTGACGTTTTCCGCATTTCTCGTCAATTTAACAATCTTGTCACGCAAATGTCACAACGACTATAATAATCATAATAACCAGCCTTTTTCAGCACCTGGTCCGCAATAAAATCCTTGCGGGTATGATTGGCTTCCACAATTGCACCAATCATATCCTGAGGAACATCGGCATAATTGGCCAACAGCTACTTAGTTATAACAGTCATCTCAAGATAGCATGACGTTTTTCTTTATAATGTCATTAGGAAAGATGTTAAAAACAATCCAACTATTCCGACAAGTATCAGCTGCGCCAGTATATACCAAAAATGTGCCGCTATCTCCAGACAATACTACATTGCACATAAACTCACTAAGTCTAAGTTTTGTCACGGGTTCACATAATATAATACACTACATTCTTGTTGTCAACTTCTCATATAACCCTTTAACAACATTATTTGATAGATATAATCTCTTATATAGGTCTGTTATTATCATGCAAGCCGTAAATAATCCCCCATATATAAACAATATGAAATTAATCGAATTTGCATTGTACGAATCCAAGCCTGCGTAAATTGCAACCAGTGAAATAATAGCCAGAATATAGCCAATTCCGTGATATTGCAGTGTAAAGTTTTTATTAAACAGTGCTTCTTTATGAAAAAAGTAAAATCCAAATTCTGTTATTGAAATGAAAAGAAATACAAAAAATTGCATTGGAAAAAAGGCAACAATCAAAGCACTTGTATTTACTAAAATATTACCATAGTAAAAGTGATAAACACACGACTCAACAAAGTTTGGAATGACAATCTCCATAACACTTAGCAATGCCAAACTTATACTCACTAACAACACTGGTTGAAATAAAATTGCAATAAAGGTGGAAAACGCCATAATAGTATTTTTGACTTTAGTTGTCATTTGAAATGCCTCTATAGCCAGAACAAAACAACCACATAAGAATTGAAACAATAATAACACAACATATATTATTTTATTGAACACAATATAAATGCCTCCATCTTCTACTTACTATAACGATCCGTGATAAAACGCCAAAAACGTCTATAATGGCTCCTTTACGTTGTACCACTCTTCAAGCTTCTCCAAAATTCTCCGTCCAGTACCAGCATTTTTCTTACACAATGCTGGGCCAACAGTAGTATCAAACGGCTGCTGCAATTTAGCAAGTATATCGTTTTTTAATGGCTTAGCCAATCTGCTTACGTCGAAGGGAGTTCGTTTCGGAATTTTGGGCATATCCATGACGTACACATAAGGTACTCCGGCAAAAAATGTCTCCGTCAGCACGCCGCCAGAATCCGTCACCACCTGCTTTGCGCCCTTGATAAGATGTATTGATTCAAAATATCCCACGGGCTCTACAGCCAATATCTTCGAACAGCCCAATTCATTTATTAAGCGAACTACACGTTCTTTATTACGTGGATGCACAGGAAAAACGGTAGGACTATCCAAAGACTCCATGGCCATCATCATTGCTTTAAGAGCATTATCATTTTTAGTATTTTCCTGGCGATGACACGTCAGATAATAATACTCTTCCGGAACCTCAATATTACCTTGCACTAACGACAGTAGTATTCTATCCTTCCAAGGTTTTGAGGCATATCTAAAAAAAGCCTCCCCCATAAGATTACCCACCACAAAAACATTGTCCGTGATTCCCTCACCGGCTAAATTTCTTCTAGCAGTTTCGGTGGTACATAGCAACAAATTGGAAATATGGTCAATAATTATCCGGTTCATCTCTTCCGGATTATTTTTATTGTCAGCACGATCCCCTGCCTCTACATGTATGACCTTGAAGCCCAGCTTAGCAGCCGTAAGAGCCCCAGCCAATGAAGAATTAGTATCACCATATATCAATACTACATCTGGCTGTTCGTCCATTATCGTAGACTCTACCCCAGTCATCATACGGGACAGATTATCTATCTGACTACCACCAGAAACGCCAAGATTATACTTAGGCTCAGGAATTCCCAGCTGTCTAAAAAACACACCGGACATATTATCATCATAATGCTGCCCGGTGTGAACCATTATTTCCTCGACCTCTGCACCAGTATTATCTTTATTCCATTTTGCAATAGCATCGGACACCATAGCCGCTTTGACAAACTGCGGTCTGGCACCAACTATGGTCAATATTTTCATTTTTTTCCGACAAGCACTCACTCTTCTGCTTTAATCCACCGATAACTAATTCCCATACCAAACCAGAACCATTTCATCACAATAGGGTGGCTAAAGGTATGTTCGGTAAGACCGTTAATCATTAGCCCCATAAATATAGCCAACATGAATATATAGCCAGTTTTCTTTTCCTTATGCCAGCCACGTATACAATAAGCTATCGTTCCCAGTACCCATATTAAAAAGGCAATGCCACCAGGATAACCATGCTCTGCAAATTCTTGGAAGAATAAATTATGTGTGTGACCAAGCTCAGGCTGTTTCGCCTCTGGCAAAATATATTTTTCATGATACATATCGCCAAAATTACCTGATCCAACTCCAGTCAACGGATAGTCATTTCCCATATTCATGGCACTTTGCCACAAATACAATCTTTCAAGATTACTAGTATTGTTAGTTACATTAGTCATGCTCTGTACCCGTATGTACATTGCAGGTACATGGTATACCACAACGGACAAAGCAACGGCCAGAACCAGTAAAGCAGCAACTGCTTTCACCTTTGACTTAACCATAAGCAAAGATGTCACGACAACAGTAACAGCGATGGCCACCCAAGCTCCACGAGTATTATTGGAAACGGCTCCCATAGCATTAATGAGCAAGCCCACCAGCATAACCCACTTCAGTTTCCCTTGGGTATTAAGCATAAGCAATGCAACAGTAGGAACCATCATAGAAAGCAGTCCCGCCGTGCTCATAATGCGGAAAAATCCTTGGGAGCCTCTGGCACCTGTATCCATAAATAGCCACTGATAAATAACATATATATTATTTATCACCGAAGAAGCCATCATTAAGCCAACAATTTTAAGCAGCCATTCTCTTTTTCGTACAAACATTATAGCCAGCAAAAATGGCTCAAAATTGTTGATATAATACTGAAACATATTTTTAGCAGTTTCTTCCATATTAAGGGTAAAAATATTGGTGACCACCAAAACCCCAAGAAAAATCAGAAAAGGTAATCTCAGTCCCTTGTCAACAGAAAGGAGCTCCCGCCAGTCATCGTGCTTTTTCACCAGGCGAATAATCATTCCCACCGTTGCCAAACCAAGACACACATTGGCACCGCCCATGGATACACTTGAACATAATGCATATCCACACAAAAAATAAAATATCCACTTTTCAATTTTCTCCACACTTCCGGCACACTCCATAGAACCGTCCTGCCACATAACACAAAACACCTCATCATTAAACATTAAAAACCGTTACCAGCCCAACGAGCTGGTAACGGAGTAAAATTCAAATACGTAGCTTAATTCTACACCTAATTATATGGTATTGCATTGCCTTCAAGTTGACAAACTGCGGCCTGGCACCTACAATGGTCAGTATTTTCATCTTATTCCCGTTATTTCGTTTCCGTTAGCAGCTTAATCTCTTTCATGATAGTTATGTATTCAATTGTGTAGAACCATTATTTTGTTCACAATCGTCAGAACCATATGGAAAACACCAAAGCATAAGAATCATTACAAAACCTCCATGCGTAAGCATCACAGTAGTCAACATGCCATTTATAAGAAAAACCACAAACAATAAGGACAACCCCATAAATATCCTGGCATCTTTACCCCTAAAGGCAAAATCAAAGCAGAACAATATTGCAGCTAAGACGATGGGGTATACGATGACTCCATATTCCCCCATATTGGCGAAACAATCCCCCACCAATCCTGTATTGGCAAACCCTAATGGTGAATTACAGTATACATCTGACATGTAATTCTCTAATCCCAGGCCAACGCTATAATCCGTATTAAGCCCCCAATAATTAGGTGCCCGTTCAGCAAAAAAGGTGACATAAGCATTTTGCAAATATGCAGGTTCAAATACTAACCTTCTAAATAAATCAGCTGGTAAACTACTCCCTAAACTATTTACTGCAAGCCAAAAGTCCGATTGTTCATAAGATGTAATATAAAAAACAATATCAAAAAAACTTAATAATGCACATATTACAATTAATCCAACTTGGAAAGCAATAATTCTTATCATGGTTATCTTTGCTACTACAACGTAGAGGACCAATGACATAATCACACTCAAAAATATTGTTTTGTCTGCACCAAGAGAAAAATGCATATAGCATACTCCCATCCAAAATACAGCATATAAATATTTTTTTATTTGCAGACAATACACCAGCATTAATATTTCAATTATGTTCGCAAAACTAATAAAATATACCAATATTCCTGGCATCTCATTCATTATCTGACGAAACATTGCCCTTTGCTCATAAATATTGGAACCGACCGCAAAGGCACTTACTCCAGCAGAACAACAAAAAATTGCTACTATAGATGTTGCAGTTACGAAACCAACAGTGACAAAAACATATTTTTTCCATCTGCTTATGCTTAATCCATAAAAAGTATTTGTTCGATTTATTGTCTTTTGTTTATAAAAAAAATGATTAATACAAATCCAAACAATCAATAAGACATAAAGAAAAACATTGTAATAAATACAACATTTATCAGAAATTGCACCTGCACCATACATACTAAAAAATGGGATAACTGATAATAAAAGCAGAAATAATACAATCTGCTGTGAAAAACTTTTTTTTAGCCTATCACTATCAAAAATAAGAGAAACATACAAATAAATGACTATAAAAAAACATAACCATGACAACATATAATTATAAAACGATATATCAAGTCCAAGTCTTGACAGCCCCGGGAAAAGCTCTGGGAAAAAAATACAAAAAAAATCTATTACAACTTTGTATATACAAAAACCTAGCAACATTTTTTTGCTATGCCCGTTTAGCAATTTTTTTACCATACACCATACCCACAATCCGCACTAATGAAATGACAACAGAATAACAAACCAATGTATATTCAACTGACAACAATTTACCAGATAAAACGAAGGCCGTCACAGTAAAGATCAGAGATACTAGTTGTAGTATCATATACTCCCGAACCTTAACAGTCAATACGTATATACTACTCAGAGGTGACCAAACCAAACCAGTAGCTCCAGCCAATACCAACAACTGGGCATATCTACCAGCCTCATACCAATCTGCCCCCAAAACAATTGAAAACAGCGATGGTGCTAAAGCCAGCACCAGTATTGTATACATAATACTGCATTTTATCAGCAATGATGACACCTTTGAATAAACAGACAAGCAATCACCATTTTGCTGATAATTATAGCTTGCTTCCTGCTTAAATACATCACCCACCGACTTGGTAGCTAATGCCGTCGGCAAGCCAATACAACGATCAGCCATACCATAGTACCCTGTTACTGTTACACCATAAAAATAATTCAAAAGGAACGGTGGTGCTTGGGCTGCAATATTATTGAAAACATTACCAGGTAAAGCATATTTGACAAACGCATTATATTGTCTTATTACCCGCCAAAAAGACCTTAAATTCATTATTCGATAATACTTAATACCATTTTTTTTAGTATGGTAACATAAATATGCAATTGCCAGTATCTTTGCTATTACCATTCCTTTCACCAAGCCAAAATCTATTCCAAAGTAAAAAGCTAAAATGGGCAAAACAACACAGCCTAAAGCATTAATAACATTTGCCGTAACAGTCTTTCTATATTGTGCCAGTCTAACAAACCACATATAGCATACCTGGTAAAAACAAATAGCCAATGTGTAAAGACCTATCCACAAAGGAATACCATCAAAAAACATGGATTGAAAAAAGCCTAGTTGACCTTCCGCAATATATATTGCAAAAATCATTAATATTGACACAAATGTACTAATAAACACAGTGGCAGATGCTAAGGTAAATGCCACATAATTGTATTTGGGAGCAATAATACTTAACTCATATTGACCAGTCACCATAATAGCAACAACACTACAAAATGACATGAATAATTTGTATACGCCAAAATCATCTGGAGTAAAAATTCTTGTCAATACAGGCAATGATATAATCGCTATTATATGTGAAGCAATATTTCCTGAAAAAATTAATGCCACATTTTTGTAAAAATTCCCGAAGCCCATATAATCTACCTCTACTATAGATAGAGATGCTCCTTTCTCAATTCTTTACCTTTAATCTAACCATTATCACGCCATAGATAAGGCAAACTATTAAACCTACTATTATTCCTATCCCCAAAATAAAGCCTGTTCTTGACGGAATTGGACTTGTAGGCAAGGTAGCTTCACTTATTAAGTTTAGCTGATACCCTTTTTTTTGCTTTTGCCTAAGATTATCCCTTAGAAAATCCTGATAGGTTGTTTCCCACTTTATTACGTTATTATATAATTCATTTTTTTTCAGATAGTACTCATTGTTATCACCAGGAACAAGCCTATCGGCATTTAATTTACAGTATTCATCATATGCCTGACGAGAATAATTTAAATTTTTCTCTATTTCCTCTATTAAATGTACCGTTTCTGAATCATCATGTTTTAATCTAAACGAATATGCCTTAAAATGCTCATAAACACCATTACATATATTTTGAGCTTCTTCAGGTGTATCCCCATAAGCATATATTTTTATCATACCATCGCTCAGCTGGTTCTGAGCTCTTATAACTTTTCCACGATAATCTTTTGATAATAATTCACTATTTAGTGATTTTATATCATCTTCTTTTTCTCCAACCTCAACAACCTTTAATACATTATCAGAAGTTATTAGTCTAGATATATGAGTTATCCTCTTATTATCCCAGACATCATTATAAATGACATTTAAACCCACCGAAAAAAGAAGCTCACTTTGATAAGCAACAGGTCTTGATAATGCAAAAAACAACGCCCCAAATACAAAAAACGCCATTATTGCGACCGACATTTTATAATGCTGCCCAAGATATTTTACTGCTTCTTGGTCATATCTTTTATTGTCCATCACACACATAAAAACTAGCCTCTTAGTATTTCATCATATATTTTATTTAACTTATCATCCAAAAACATATCATTATGCCATAAAAGCACAAACGTTCCATTATATTTTCTACACATTCCCTTTAGTCCTACAATCCGATTTACGGCTTCGTCTAAGGAAAGGTCCATATAAACTAAAGCACTGCCATCCATCACAACCAACGGGTATTCGCGAAGCTTTAATTTTTCCCTCCTTTTTAGATTATAAACCGGATAGTCATAGCATATTCCACACCTAAACCCTATATGGTCTGCAAAAGATAGTGTAGTATCAAAATCGATTCCATTATCTTCATAATGTTGCCATGTCTCCGGCGACCAGCGAAGATAATGCTGTCTAGCACCAATTTCTTTAAAACTAATTTGGTTATCCGCCATTATTTTCCGAAATCTATCTACATTATCCCTTATAAGGACCTCATTATTATAACTGTTATATTCCGGGTGAAGAGCAATTTTATGCCCTCTTTTATGAATATGATTAATTAAGGAAATAATATTGGTATCATCTATGTAATAATCTCCATCAACAGGATGCTGAGATTTATGTGCCATAAAAAAAAACGTGCTTTTAAGCCCCATCTCTTCACTTTTATCCATAATATAGTCAAAAGTATATCTCCACTCACTCTGATAACCTTGACTAAAAACCTCCCAGAAAATTTTCCACCTTCTTATTGCTATTGGTATACTCCTTCTTACCAGTAAGTCACCTAACAATCTACGAATATGTGGAGTTTTTGCCCTAAAATCCAAAATGGCACTTGGACGATCCACGTCATGGGTAAGAATAATATTGAAAGTCCTCTTTTTAAATAACTGCTCTGGCAAGCTTTTTTTTAAAAACCACTTTAATAACTCAACATACTCATTAATAATCGGTCGTTCCACAAAGCCATTTTTCCCGCTAATCGAATACGTGGAAGGAAAACGTCCAAAATCATCACACACTCTCTTCGAAGGAATCACCTCTTCATATCTCGTAAGCATAAAAAAAGCTGATCCAAATATATCTATTCCCACGTGTATTTTATTGCCATCTTGCACACATATATAATCTTTATTAGGTAATCTTTTTCCGTAAATAATCGGTATTTGGGGGCATACGAACAAATTAGCTATTTCTTCATGTTGACAGTCCCAACAATCCAGTGTTTCATCTGGCATACTGTTGGCTGTGAGATAGTCAACTTCTGCCATACGAAAAAATGTATCATCTACTATTATTTCTTTATCATCGCAAAAGATACACAAGTCATCTCTATTTTCAAATTCTAATTTATATTCCAATCCCAGAAAATCATTTAATATAACATCATAAATATATTCACGTTCATTTTTGAAATAATCATCAGGGCACTTTGCTATAATCAAACTCTCCCCCACCTCAAACTATACCGTATTACCTAAGACATATTATCATAATTCTTGATATAGCTGTATTAATTTTTTTTCCTCATTCTCCCAATTATACTTTTCTAAAACACATCTGCGACCATTGAGCCCTATCTGCTGAGCTTTTTTTCTATTGGAAATAACAAAATTTATAGCTTCCCTAACTTTATTTTTGTCATCGATAGGCACGCAAATCCCCGCCCCTGTTTCCTCCAGCAATTCTCGCCAAAGAGGAAAATCTGAACAGATTACCGGCAATCCAGCAGCCATATATTCGTACATTTTTATTGGTCTTGACCAATAATAATTAGGTGTTGGCTTTAACAATACCAGACCAGCAATAGCTTTTCCGTAAAGTTCATTAATCCCTTCCCTACTTAATAAACCTACGTAAGAAACATTTTGTGGCTTGTTCTGGCATAGACCATTTTCATCATAATCGCCAGCTAAGATCAAATTTCCTTTAATCCCCTCCATCGCTTCCAGCATTACTTTTTCACCACGAAATTCATTTATGCCTCCTGCATAACACATTATAGGTTCTCTATCTTCAAAAGCTTTTTCCTGAAACACTATATCATCTAGTTTTGGAAAATTATTTATATCTGTCACATTTTTGCTCCGGCCATAAAATAAATCCTTTATATGTGGCGTTGCTGTAACTACAGCATCAAATTTTTTCACACAATAAGTTTCATATTGTTTATAACACAATGCTATTATTTTTCTAAAAAAAGAAGGAATCCATTCTTTATCCAAAATCTGTCCTGAAACATCTTCGTGGCTGTCAAAAATTACTTTTTTACCGAGTTTTTTTAATTTCACTCCATAAGGCAATAATTCCGGATCGTGAATATGATAAATATCACAATCTATAGATAATGCTTTTTCATAAACTTTTTTAGCGAACTCCCCCATTCGCTCCCGCCGCCCTGATGGTTGAAGGCCACATCCAACTACGTGAACACCTTTTTCTTCGCGGTCCATGCCCTCTGCTACAATATAGACATCAAATCCCGCCTTGGCTAAAGATTGGCATTCCTTAACAAATATCCTTATGTCGTTCCATGGATGTGCTGATGTCATATGACATATTTTTTTCAACATACACGTATCTCCCACACTTCAAAACAACCAGTGTTGTGTCATATAACTATTAATATGTTACAACACGTATTGCTTCAAAAGCCTCCGCATACCGCTGGCCAATTTGTGTTCCTCGCATTATAGCCAAACTTCTAATAAATTCTTCCGTAGCATAAGACCGACCCATCTGTGACTCATAACATTTTAATGCTTCTATTTTGGTAGATAAGTGCCGTTCCTCCAAAGAATAAAAGCAATTCGTAGTAAAAGTAAGATTATTCCATGGTGCCTCATAACCAAGCATCGTTGTTTTTTTAAATGCCCTAAAGCCTTCCTGGGCTATAACCGCGTGATCCTGGTGTGTATCATGTGGACTTGGAAGAAATACAATATCCGGTTTATATTCACGATTTAAACGAATCATTTCATCCAATATTTGCTGGCGTTCTTCAGGAAATCTACGCACGTTAAAATGCAATGCTATGCAGTCCTCAGAGGAAATTCCCAATTTTTTGGTCGCGGCTTTTACCTCATGACGCAAAATGTCATTAGGAAACCCCTTCGGTACGGATTGTTCTGCTGCTGAAAAAGCAACATAAACTACCCTATCCCCATTCTCCAAAAGTTTTGCAATTGTACCGCCACATCCAAATTCACCATCGTCTGTATGTGGTGCCATCACCAATATATTACTCATTTTATCCATTCACTCCAATAACATAATCATTTGTTGTTATTTACATTATCCCAAAAAATTTTTCTTGCACCATCAATACCACAATTAAACAAAACGTCCAACCCACTCAAATTAGGAACAAATTCCTCTGTATTAAGTTGTGTATAGCTTGGATATACAAACGACTGAAACTCCACTTCAACACCATTATGGTGAAAGTAATCAACATCCATATATTTACGGGCACCATTACCTGATAAATACTTATCTGCCCCTACACATTTACAAAGCTGCAACACCAGTTCATTTTTCTTTAAAGATTTGTCATATTTCAAATCATGCTGGTAAATAATATCTGTATCTATTGCAAACATATCACGCAATAACAATACAGTAGCAACATCAACATCACACAAGTAATCAAATTCCTTTAAAAAAATAGGCTCTATTCTTTCCCATATTTCATTAAAATATGGTGTTTTTTTGTACGAATCTCGTATAAAATTAATGTGCTTAACCTGCCAATTTATATTTTTATTTAATGTAACATCCGTAAAAGGAACATCCATATAACCTTTTTTTGTAAAACAAACTGTCAGAAATTTTTCCTTGCCATCATGTGTCAAAAATTTGTTGCGAAACATATTAGACTTATCTGTCAGCTGTACTTCATCCATCAATATAAACTTATCAGCCTTCGCCATTTTGTCCAAATAGCCTAGCCATGGAAAATAATGTGGTTGATGTATTGCAACCTTCATAAATCTTTCACTCCCTAAATCCAATCATCTCATTATATTTAAAACCTTTACTTTTTTTCATCATTACACTCAATTACTTCTTTCAGTGCCTCCAAAAAGCCATACCCCCACTCTTCATCTGGTTCGAGATAATTTCCCTCTCCCCACTCATTCCAAGCATCCAGCAGCAAATACTCCGACTGAAATACTGTTTTTGCGCGATTTAACTGTATTTTCATATATTTCTTAAATACGTCAGGAGAAATATTTTTCATTACAGTGCCATCAGCACCTCTCCGCGGTGTATCATCATAATTAACAAATGCACCAGGATAATTAGGTAAATTACCATAGGGCTTTACCTCTATCACATTTTGCCACATGGTTTCGTAATCCCAGACATCTTTTTTATATTTATCAATATTAAGCTTATTGCCTACATTTCGCTTAATTCGATTAATTACCTTGTTGCCAAGCCCTGTAACGATCTTACTACGAGAAGCCTTGTGGAAGCCATAGTGAGCAATTGCTTCAACAGATGGCACATCATTAGGCTCTTCATTCACGGATATCAAATGAATACCACTAAAACCATGCTCTTTTGCCATATCATGCCAAAGAGCAAACATTTCTTTTGCACATGGAATATTATTAATCTGGTAGACAAAAAATAAAGGTTTATTATCCTTCTTAATATACCTATCATCCTGAAAAAAGGCCAATAAATAATAAAAATGCTTCTGCCAATCTTTCTCCTCACCATAAGTTTGCTCAAGAAGCATTTTCTTTCCTTTTTTAGTTGCAGGACCATCCTGCTCAACTGTCCAAGAAGTACCAGCACTGTCCATAGCGTTTGACCAGGTTCTACACCAGGATTCATTTGCCCAGAAAAAACAGAATTTCTGGTTAATATCTTTCCACTTTAATAGATTCTCTGCAGGTTTTTCTAATATTTTCCTACCATTGAAATAATAGTGAAAATAACAAAATCCATGTATTCCGTATTTATTAGCTAAATCAGTCTGCCATTGTACAGTTTCTTTATCCAATAAATTATAATAATTACCGTTGAGTGGCTTTTTAGGCTGCGTTTGCCATTCAAATACAGGTTTTGCTTTTTTTACATTTGTCCACTCTGTAAACCCCTTCCCCCACCACTCGTTGTTCTCTGGTATCTCATGATACTGCGGTAAGTATAAAGCTAATATTTTAGTTTGCATGAATGATCCTTTCTAAAATACGGCACCACTACCATATTATTGTAAATGAAATATATCTCAATTAGCCTAAGTTTACTCTGACCAGAGTAACATATCCTGAACTCAAGGGACAATATCATTATTCACATATTTATAATCTTCGTACATTTTATTAGGTTGTAAATGAAGCCAATCCATAAAATCATTTGAAGAAAAGTTATTGGTTAAAGGATTATATCCACCGTGAACAGTAATGTTATATTTTTCTCCTAATTTACGAACTTCATCTTCAACCTTTTTAACACCAGCAAATTCTTTATGTGTAATAAAATAATTATATACTTTAGGATGCCATGACGGTAAATAAAGTTCAACCTTAATGCGATTATTTACCAAATATTTCAACAAGGTATCAAAGTCATTTAATCTCTCAACTGGGATTTCGGTAAAACCAGTTCCCAACTGATATATATTGCCCGCTTGTGTATATTCCGTTGCTTTTTTTTCTATATCATTTGCTGTCTGAAATCCCTGTTTGGCTGGAACTCTACGACCATCTGAAAGAATTTTCTGTTTATCACCAATGGATGAATCTTCAACTCTAACCACATCACCAGTGGCATCTCTAACACCATTAGCTCTTAAATCTTTCACCGATGACTGAAAGTATGCAAAAGATAATAATTCTTTTAGCTTATCACCTAATATATTATGCCCTTTTTCATCATCACTATCTCTGCTTTGTAAATCCTCCTTAAGCTTTATTGCATATTTTTTGATAGCAATATGCCGCCCGTCCGTAGCATCACGCAAAAACGCCCAAGGGTCTACGCCAATAACTATACGCTCAGGCATTTTATCATAGTATTTTAGTAACCCCACAATAGAGTAATAGTCGCCTAAATAAGCACCTGACATACCAGCGTTATATGTATCCTCATAATCAAAAGGTATATACATAACTCGACTAGAACCTATTACCACAGTTTTCGGTGTATGTGTCATGGCAGATATTCTTTTTTCCTGCAATAGGCCCTCATCCATATTTGCTGGGACTTCAACTATATAACCGCCATTAAGATATTCTGCCACTTTGTTAACCACATCATCATGAAAAATATTAGCAGGATCCACGAAATAGTTGCAAATCACAATAGGGGTAAAGGTTATCAATGTTATTAATACAACTTTAAAAATAAACTTTTTCACTGTCAAGCCTCATTAAAATTGAAAATATATAAAAGAGGAGGTTTCCAACGGCATCTTTAGAATCGTCCAAAATATTATAACAATATATATCCCCCAGCGTATGACCGTCTTGCGATTAGACAACCATTCCAAAACGTCCAGTTTCAGTGATACATAATCAAATACACATATCATTAATATTGGAACGAGCAACGCAGCCACACTGGATTTAGCTATTTCCAGTCCACTATGAAGATACCATTCGATGCCACCAGTAGGTATCATGATATTTCCTAAAATATAAAATGCGTCAGAAATAGTCCGCGCTCTGAAGAACACCCAGGCTATATTGCATATAGCAAATATTAATATTACTGAGAGAATTTTTCTAATACCATGTCTTTCAATTTTATTAAAGCCCAGCAAATTCTCTATAACCTGAACAGCCCCATGAATCCCCCCCCAGAGGACAAATGTCCAGCTTGCTCCATGCCACAGGCCACTCACCAGAAAGGTAATCATAATGTTTATGTTATGCCGTAAGGATGAACACCTGCTGCCGCCAAGTGGAATATATAGATAATCCCTAAACCAGGTTGACAAAGAAATATGCCAACGCCCCCAGAATTCCTTCAAACTGCCAGACCAGTACGGACTCTTGAAATTAGTCATCAGCTTAATACCAAGTATTCTGGCAGATCCAATAGCAATATCGGAGTACCCAGAAAAGTCGCAATATATCTGTAAAGTAAACAAGAATACTGCCAACAACAAATCAAATCCTGTGCACTTATCCAAAGAACCATATACCGTATCGACAATGATAGCTGCATTATCTGCCACTACCAGTTTCTTGAAAAACCCCCATGCCATTAATCTGAGGCCATAAACGGCCTCATCATAATTAAATATCTTAACAGCCTTTATCTGAGGCAATAAATTTTGTGTTCTTTCGATAGGTCCCGCCACCAACTGAGGGAAGAAGGAAATAAAAGTAGCATATTGTCCAAAATGGCGTTCAGCTTTTACCTTACCTTTATATACATCAATAACATAGCTCAAAGTCTGAAAAGTATAAAAAGATATTCCCACTGGCAGCAATACCTGTAAGGTAACAGGATGTAATGGTATTGCCAGCTGACTAGATACATAAGCTACTGACTCAGATATGAAATTAAAATACTTGAACACAAACAGCACACCTAAACAAATCAGGCTAGCTGCTGCTATAATGATCTTCTTTTTTTTCGCCGAATCTGTTTGTTCCAACAAAATGGCAGAAATATATGACACAATTGTTGTACCCAATATCAGCACCACATATTGTGGATTCCAACTCATATAAAAATAATAGCTTGCAACCAACAACAACCCCCATCGAAACCGATGGGGCAAACACCAGTATAAGACAAACACTAACAGTAAAAAAATCGCATATTGAAAAGAATTAAAATTCATAATGCCCCCAATAAAAAACGTTTTCCTCACACCAAGCATCTAAAACCTGGAGACTAAGTTATATGCTTTAAGCAAACCTTTGATTCAATGTCCACTCATACAGATCATTCACATTATTTAAATACATCAATTCCTCATTATTTAAATACATCAATTCCTCATTATTTAAAATGCCATATATCAGATAATAGGAAATACTTTTTGCCTTTACCAACAATGTAGTATTCACACAGTTTCTGCCTCCATGTACGGTCGCAGATCGTTTACTATATATTTCTTTCATATCCTTATAGATTTGCTTTCGCTCCGTCAAGTCATTACTTATAATAAATGATGTTGTCTCCGCATTTTTAATTCGCAATACTAAGAGTAATCTTACAAGCATAACCAACTTGCTTTACATTTTATAGTAATAACTATAGCAATGAACTATCGTAATATTGTAAACTCCAAAAGGAGGGCATAACAAGCTTATTCTCAAAGCCTCCTGTTAGAATTCAGAGAATATACAATATTCTCAATACAATTTAGCCACACTCAATCACTCATCCCTACAATATTCCAAGTATTGGAATATTGATCTGAAAATTTCTCAAAAATATACTTTTCTAATTGTTTGCGCTTTTTTATAATTAGAGACCATGTATAAAACAGTTTTGGTTCTTTATAGCAACTAATCCCCTTTTCCATATCTTCTCTTCTCAATTCATACTTTTCGTAAAGGATTTCCATGCCTTTATCGAGTAACATTTGTTTCATTCTATGAAGATCCGTAAAATAATTTGGATGTCCTTTTCTTCTCGCATTTCTTTCAGCTATTAAAGCCTGAGTATCGTCTTCATAATAATTGTTGTTTTTTCCAGTTAGAATAATATCCCCCCCTACGACACACACGCGCAACATCTCTTCTAATGCCTGTTCTTGGTAGCATGCATCAAACACTCCGTTGCAAACAATGTGCTTAAATGTATTATCTGCAAACGGTAATTTTTCGCCCTCACTGGTTTGAACTTTTTCTTTTGCCTCAGGGTATATTCTAATGAATTCATCCAGCATAGCCTGAGATATATCTATACCGTAGTAATCTTGCTTTTTATCCTGAAAAAAAGTCCAAAAACGACCGAAACCACAGCCAAAGTCTAATAGCTTATCACCAGCATGATATTCAACTTTATTAAACAATCCGTATGCTTCAGTATCATTTTCAGTTTTTGAATCCCCTTCAGTAATATCCTGCTTGGATTCATCATTAGCCGCATCTACTTTATCTTTCCAATACTTTACATAAGTCTCATTCCAATATTCAGTACGCTTATCCATTTACTACCACACTCTTTCTTTAAGAATAGTATTGTCCAATGTAATAACTTTTAGGGCACCAGTTCCTGTCAAGGAATTAGTAGCAATACCAATAGCCTCAACATCTTCTTCATGAATAGTATCAGCGTCAAAAGTATATGTCCATTTTCTGCGTGGCTCCTGAAAATCAAAATTATCTAAATAGTACCGTCCTCCACGCAGTTTAAACGCCAAAAACGGTTGTGGTCCAAAGCTATCCTGATCAGTTTCAACAACTAAGATACTCTTTTCTCTATGTCTCTTAACTTCAGCATGAAGTTGTATTGGCGTTTCCGATAACTGTAATACCTTTCTAGCAGCCTCTGATGCTTTGGCATTTATCCATTTCACATCTGGATATCTTTTCTCAGCCACCTTCAGCATATCATACATATCTTCTATATCGGGCTTCATATCCCTGAAATCATGGTCCGCAAAAGCGATAATTGTGTCTTCTCCAGCATTGGCACGAGCAAAAGCTTTGTCCACCTCAGCCTGTGTCATACACCTCATACGAGTTCCTACATTCAAGCAACGGAAAATTGTTCGCCTGCAATCTCCTGGTACCTGATAATCATCATGTGACGGATGATAAGGTTCCCATGTTGAAGGAGCTCGTCTCCAATCACCGTTACGACCGTCAGCAATCCCACCTTGTTCCCTATCATACTCCGTAAATTCAACTGCCTGATTAGCATAATCAAATGGAATATATTGTTCTAACAACCAATGACTATCTGGTCGTTCAGCATGATAACCCGGTCTAAAACAATTTGGAAAAAAACCTTTGTCTATTAAACGGCGTGCTAATGATTGCAATATATGAGGTGAATTAATATACGAGGTTGCGCAACGATTTGCTTCACCATATGTGCTCATTGGGTGAGCATGCCACTGAAATTCATCATCTTTTATATTATTCAATTTATAAAATTGTTGATAATGGTCCCAAACATTATGGTAGCCTAATGCCCTGTCACGAGGATTGGAAATAAAATCGGCAAAATCAACAATAAACCAATTATAAGTCCACGCATGACCATCGGAATCCTTATATTTTTCTCTAAAGCTATCTGAAGTCAATTCAGACAGCATGTCTTCTACTTCATACCAAGTACGACAGTAGCTTTGAAATCTCTTGCTAAATACATAGCTAGCAACTTCTTCAAAACCACCTAAATCTATTTCTTTTCTTTGAATCTTTTCGAGTGTCTCGTATGATGGTTTTAATCGAATCCCGGTCAATCCATAAACCCTTTCAAAGGTAGCCGTAATCGACTCATTTAAAGGGCCTTCTGTATCTATACAATGAACAACATAAACCTTTCCACTCATCACGCAGTTCTCCTCTTGTGACAAAATCAATCTATATTATCTCTTATTTCTCTAAAGGCTTTATACTTAGAAAACAAGTAATCAGCGACAACTTCCATCAATTCGAAATCATTTTCATGATCCAAATCCAGCACAGCCGTATCGAACATTTCAATAACTTCACAATAACCATCCAAAACACCTTTACCAGAATTTAAGAACAGGGGGGAATACGCATATATGGATGCATTCATATCAAATATTTCTGGTGCCTGCTGCCTGGCTGTGAAATTGGAGTCAATTACCTTTTTATACCCCCGCTCCACCTTTTTCACCTGATTAAAATATGGATTACGTCTGGCAGTTGCTACAGTAGTAGTAACATCCGCATCAGTTTCCTGATGTGTCGTAATTACCTTGGCAATATCCTGAACTCTCCGCAATGGCGAAGTAATATCCAAATCAACAACCATATCATACTTGCATTTTTTGCGTGCTTCCATGATTTCCAAGCAATTGAAGATTACGTCTACCTTCCCTACTGTATCACCGCCCAGTGATGGATCCCTTTCAATAAGTTCCACTTTACGCATTGGATTTTTATCCATCAATTCAAGTAATTTATCGCTATCAGAATTTATAACAATATCATACTCTAAGTCATTATGCTGTTTTAAATATAAATCTATGGCTGAAATAGTGTAATAGGCAAGCGGTTTACCCAAAAAGTCTCTTAAATTCTTATTCTTTATACCCTTCGAGCCAGCCCGCCCACATATCGTAAACAAAATCTTCATAACAACTACAGTTCCCCCTGTGTAAGTTTTAAGACATCAACTGCATGATAAAAACTACTGTCAGATTCTATTTTACCATTTACCATATCTAGGAAATGTTTAAGCTCTCTCATCTGATAATCGTCTCTCTGTTCCATAAACTCAATTCCCTCACCTGACTTAAGAAAAGTAATACGATTATGCGCTATATCTCCTATGATAGTATCATCCTTTGTAAATAACTGAATTTCTCTTATCGTGTTACGCCCAAAATAATCAAGATGCAGTTCTATTATTTTATCCATATATTCAGCAATATAAATTGCATAATCATCGCTGTCGATTTCAAGTGGTGATTTCTTCCCTCTAAGGCTATGCATCTTCTCCGGCCATCCAAAAAGATATGTCAAATAGTCCCACTCATGAATAAGGTCGATACTAACACCGCCCCCCATATCTTTATGGGCACTGTATATTTTCCTGTAATCCTGCCCTGGTCGCCATTCTGGTAAATAGCTTGATGAAATACTCCTAACTGAAATTACATCATCAACGCTGATATGTTCCTTGATATATTGTATCACAGCATTATACCGCAACGGGCAGGCAATGTAGTAAACAGCATTATCATGTAGCTGAAATTCTTTTGCGTCATTGATTTGACTGATTGACACCACTGGCTTTTCAATAAAAAAATTCTTGCCCTTTTCATGGAATTCTCGTAAGGTTTCCAAGTGCTTTTCCGTCGGATTAGTAATGAAAATAATATCATAATCCCCAGACACATCCTCTATTTTATTATATATCTCAAAAATGCCATCCGGCTTATCCATGGAAAACCTTCTAAAAGCATCAATTCGTAACTTTATGCCTTTTTCTCTGCAAATCTCTCTAAGATTTCTTATATGTCGTTTTGCTATAGAGCCTATCCCTACAAAACAAACCTTCATTTATTATTACCTGCCTCTATGTCATCAATCATAGCCAACACATGTTTATCCTCTTCAAAGGTGTACGCTGCACTTCCTTTACCATTTACCATATTGATAAACATTTCCAGTTCGTTTCTATAAGCATTTTCTATAACAAAGGAAGCATAGCCTTCCTGCTTATCAACAGAAGCATACAGATTAATATTTTTCTCGGCTTTATTTTCATAATCATATTCCTTTAAGCCTAAAGGAGTACCATCCCAGGTCAGATACAGATTTTCCCCATAAATCTCCAAATTGCGGACAGCCTTTCTTGAAACCACATCTACGCAAATAACACCTTTATTGCCATTAGTATGCTCTACGAGCAGCAAGTAATTATCATCATACTCTATTGGCAACTGGCTGTTTCTATCCGAAAGGACCTTATAGGATTTTATTTCACCGAAAGTCTTTATAATCCATGGTAATTCAATAGCAAATAATTCTCTGCAACCATTGGTACGCTTGTCACCAACAAAGTAATTTTGAATAGATTCCCAAGGATGCCAATCTGGAAGATACTGCCCCACGTGGTAATTATAGTTTAACGAGCCTTTAGTATTTGCCACTTTTTCTGCAACATATTTAATTTCGTCCCTGTAAAGGAAAGTTGAAGACAAAAACAATGTTTTATTCTGTTCCTTCGCCAGAAACATGTTTTCATCATATTTGTCACTTACCAAATTAAGTTCGGTAAAAACATGGCAGCCATGTTTTAAGCATATTTCAATTAGAGAGGCATGTGAAAGTGGAGAGGTGGAAATAACTGCACACTCTGGCTTCAAATCTACCAGTGTCTTTCCTAAATCCGACTGCATTTTTATTCCAAGTTCATCTTCTGCTTGCTTTTGTCTCTCGGGATTACTATCTATTCCGATTATTTCGAAATCAGGTGATATTTGCTTCAAGAGTCTTATGCGTCTACGCCCCATAGAGCCCAAGCCAACTACCACAATTTTCATTTTTTCACCTTCATACATTTGTAGTAATATCAAAGAACTTCTTTTTCAAATCAATCTTATCTTCACTAACGATTTCATAAATCTTCTTGGCTATTTTTTCAGTCGCATGTCCATCACCATATGGACTGACAACTGAATCACACACTGCTCTAAAATCAGCAGACATTGCTTTATGTATAGCCATGACAATACTATTGGTATCTTCACCGCAGTTTATTATACTTTCAGACTGTAAACGGCCGCGCTGCCTGTCACCAATATTTATCGTTGGCACATGGAATGCTGGGGTTTCAATTATCCCGCTTGAGGAGTTGCCCAGAACGAACTCAGCATATTTCATCAAAGACAAATATCTTCTCACCCCAAGTGAAGTATAAACATTAAGATTATCAATCTTCTTTGCGGCTTCATCCAGTAGTCCATTTATCCTTGCACCGCCCTGATCCGCATTGGATTTGGTTACAATGAACTGCAATTTTGGGAAAGACTTAATAGCCGAAAGAAAAGCCTCTATATGTCCATCAACACAACTATCTTCCATTGTTACCGGATGATAAGTACAAAGAGCATATTTACAATCATCCAGGCCAATACTCTGCAACGCTTCAGCTTTTGTCATATCAGCAACATTGAGTATGTTGTCAATACTGGTAGAACCGTAATTGAAAACACGATTAGTATTTTCTCCAAGCTGAACAACCCGTTTCCTACTGTCCTCATTGGTAACAAAATGGAGATAGCTCATCTTTGTTATGGAATGTCTAATCCATTCATCCAAGGCTCCCTCAGTTGTATCACCACCACACAGATGGAATATGGGAGTATGGGTATTACCAGCCGCAATAGCTACAGCAAGCATTTCATAACGGTCTCCAAGTATAACAATACCATCATATTTTTCTGCCATAAATTGGTCTGTGAACTTAACCAAAGCTTCTGCCTGATTAGCGGAAGTGTCTGCACAAGAAGTTGATTGCACTGATATAGGTATTTTATGGTCAATACGGTCATCAATATCATCGATAGTCATACCATAATGTTCACTAAGATGGGTTCCCGTTACAATTAACTCGACCTTAAACATTGCACTCTCAAGCGACCGTAATTTCTTTATAATAGGCGACAGCAGTCCATATTCAGCTCTTGTTGCTGTAACTACAGCTATCTTTTTCATAGTTCGATCAACTCGTCTTCACTGAAATCCCTTGGAGCAGTTTTACCAATAATCTCATGCCATTTCATTGGAGAAATACCATTCCCGGGGCGTTTGGTGGTTATATTTTTTTCTGATAAAATCTCGCCCTTGACAATTTTACATGCCGCAACAATACTTTTTCTGGCAATGCTTTTATTGCCAATTTCAGAAGCTGTAGGACCTTTCATACCGGTACCTACAGCTTTTTCTATGTGACGAATAGCACTTACCATATGTATAAGCTCATCTGGTTCAAGGCTGGCCTTATGGTCTGGTCCTTCCATATTTTTATCCAAGGTAAAATGTTTCTCAATAACTGTCGCCCCAAGAGCTACCGCAGCAACAGGAACTTCAGTACCCTTTGTATGGTCTGAATAGCCAACTTCCTTGCCAGTTTCCTTTGATAGCGTATTCATGGCTGATAAGTTTACATCTTCAAATGGCGTAGGGTATTGGGTATTACAATGCAGCAGAACTATTTCTGGCGTACCGCCTTTCTCCAAGACCCTAACAGCATCCTTAATCTCCTGAATATCACTCATACCTGTGGAAAGAATAACCTTGCGCCCAGTTTTGGCAATTTTTTCAAGATATGGCAAATTGGTAATCTCCCCAGATGGAACTTTCCAAAAATCCATATCCAACTTTTCCAAGAAATCAATGCTTTCCAAGTCAAAAGGGGTAGAGATGAAGCCAATTCCGATTTCATCACAGTACGCTTTTAAAGACACAAATTCATTATTAGATAATGACAAGTTCTTTAGCATATCCAGCTGGGATTCGGCGACGTCAGTTGTCTCTTTTTGATACTCAGCTTTTTCTGCATAGCGGGATACTAGCTTTTCCGGCACAAAAGTCTGAAATTTGATATAGTCAACGCCAGCTTTTTTAGCAACATCAACCATTTTTCTAGCAGTTGTTATGTCACCATTATGATTTACGCCTGCCTCAGCGATAATACATACCTTTTGCATAAAATCTTCCTTATCTGATAGTTTCTCCTGCTGGAATAATAGTATTACTCTTAACCTCACGGCACTGTATTACTGTGGCATTCGCTCCAATAAATGCTGCTTCTCCTACTTTAACTTGTCCACATAACACTGCTCCCACAGCTACATGTGAATAATCACCAATAACACATTCATGTTCAACAATAGCCTTAGTGTTGATAATAGCCATCTTGCCAATAATAGCCTCAGCATTTACTATTGCACCTTTACCCACAAAAGCCCCTTCCCCGATTACAGCTGTATTAGAGATAATCGCTGATGGATCTACAATAATAGGCAAATTGAAACCAATGTCTTTCAACTTACTATAAAGCTGCCGCCTGATTTCACCTTTCCCCATATAGCCAATGCCAATAGCAGCATTTTTTATGCCACTATCAAAAATAGCTTGAAGCGCGTCATCAGTTCCCAAATAGGAATACTGCGAATCTGCCTTCTGTAAATCAGAGTAGCCAATTATATTGTATTTTCTTTCCCGTTCAATACAGTCAGCCACACTTTTAGCGTGACCGCCAAAACCAACCAGCAAAATATCTTCCATAATCATTTCTCAGAAATTATATTTAACTTCTGCTCCATACGCTTCATTTCTTCAAATTCACCCATATCCAGGAAGGAATCCTCACTTATTGGATATGTACCAACTTTGCCGCCACTCTCCATTACTTTTTCCACTAAATGAGTCATATGAAATATGGTATCATCTGGTATCAACTCAATGGTTTCAGGATTAATAATATACATACCAGTATTTATAAAATAGGAAAGTGTTGGCTTTTCCTCCATGGAAAGCAACTCACCATTCTCTCCCGAATTAACAACACCATAAGGCACAGTAATATTTTTTAATGCTGATACCATGGTAATGTCATTGTCTGACTTAATATGATGCTCATATACATCAGCGTAATCTGCCCTTATCAAAGCATCACAATTTGTTACAAAAATAGGCCTATTAAACTTATCCTCTATAAGTTTGATACTACCACCAGTTCCTAAAGGTTTTTCTTCCTCAACAAATTTTACCTTGTATTGAGGTGCCAGATCATTAAAATAAGACCGCAACATACCTTTCTTATAATTAACTGTCATATAATACTCATCAATACCATATTCCACATAACAGTCAATTATGCGTTCCACGATTGGTGTATCTCCAATGGGAATCAACGGTTTAGGCAAAATCTTAGTGAACGGGTATAACCTAGTACCTTTGCCACCTGCCATTATAACAACTGGAATACCTTTTAAACTTTTTTTCTGTTTTTTTATTTTACTTACTTCACGAGACAGAACAATATCTACAATCTTGTTATTATCATCTACAATCGGTATCGCAGTAATTGTCTTTTCCATCATTACTGCTTTAGCGTTAATCTTCACATTTTTCGACAACGAAATAGGATTTTTATACATTACATTTTCGACTGATGAATTGAGTTCACAGCCCTTTAATATACAACGGCGAATATCTCCATCAGTAACACAACCTATTAACCGCTCTGTTTCATCGACAATAAATATCAGGCCAGCCTCCGAAGCATGGCCATCAATTTTAGCCATAGCTTCTACCACTGTTAGTGGCAAAGTGCTTATAAACTCCTTCATTCGCTCCTTATCCATGAGCAAACTCCCCCAACACTTTTCTTACCTGCTCCATCACATACTCTATTTCTTCTTTGGTTATTTGAGTACTGGATGGCATGTTTAAGATCCGCTCGGCGTAATATGGTGCTTTTTCCAGCTTATATGTTACCTCATTTTTATATGGTAACTGCTCATTGATAAGTCCCCAAATAGCACGGGTCTGAACTCCACTCTTTTCCAAGGCAGTGATAATCTCACGCATACTTGCCTTAACCTTGTCACGATTGATTTCAAAAGAATAAAACCACATATTGGAGTATATATCCTCACGGAAACCTATCATTTTACCAAGTTCAAAACCATCACATTGTTTACAATAAAGTTCAAAATTCGACTGCTTACGGCGAATAAACTCCGGCAACTCTTCCATTTGAGCCACACCCAAGGCAGCTTGAAGATTAGTCATGCGGTAGTTATAACCCACTTCATTATGAATATAATAATGAATGTCATCCTTCGCCTGAGTAGATAAATATCTAATATGGTCCACGACCTTAGTATCATTGGCGGTTACAGCACCACCTCCACCAGTAGTAATAATCTTATTTCCATTAAAGGAGTAGCAGCCAAAATCCCCAATAGTACCAGCGTATTTTTCAGCAAAAGGACCCGCTGTATATTTACTGCCCAAAGCCTCAGTAGCATCCTCAATTACTTTGAGGTTATATTTCTTGGCAATATCCATAATGACAACCATATCTGCCATATTTCCAAATACATGAACCACAACTACAGCCTTAACAGGACAATCATTGTACCTAAGCTGAATACCATCGAAACTGCACTCATTTTCGCAAAATTCCTGTAATTTTACTGGATCCATGCAAAAGCTGTCATCGCAGTCGATAAATACCGGTGTGGCAAACTGATATTTTACTGGGTTTACCGCTGCAATAAAAGTCAGCGGTGGAACCAGCACCACATCACCTGGCCGCACACCAGCTTCCACCATGGAAAGATGCAACGCAGCTGTACCGCTCTGGCAGGCCGCCACATTATCTGTATGCAAAAAATCTGCTAGTTTCTCCTCCAGCTTGGTAATATAGGCACCGCCAGTGGATACCCACCCTTGGTCGATGGCATCATCCACATATTTTCGTTCATTGCCTTCAAAATTTGGTATAGATAAAGGTATAAATCTGCCCACGCTTACATCCCCCGTAATTTACATCTTGCTGTCCAAGGACTTGCCAGTTTCAATATGCTCAAAATTCGGTAAATAATCCGCCATAATAGCAATCACTTCTTCCTTAGTGGTATTATCCTTGGCGAATACAGCCGTCAAGTTATCAAACAGTGCTTCAATCTTCGCCTTATCTGGTATATCTTTGTCTGTAACTACTCCCAGAGATTTCATACGGTTCATGTCAACACTTTCACTGTCAGTATAAAACTCCTCATAGGCCTTTTCGCCGGAGGTATTTGAACCAGAGTAGTGCACTGGATATTTGTGACTTCCATTTCTTAATTCAACAGCTTTATCAATTGCTTCCTCATCGCTGACACATTCCAATACCTCGTAGCCATGTTCTTCCAAAAAAGCTGTAGCAATCTTATCAAAGGTCATCATCTGGGCTTCTTCCAGACGTGGGAAGAAGATTTCCCGATTATTTCCCAACATACAAGAAACCATACAAATCTGCCCGCTTTCCTCCGGAGATACGAAATAACGCTTTACATCAGAAGGTGCACTAATTGGCTGAAGCTTTTGCAATCTGGCAATGAAACCCGCTGGTAGTGAGCCATTAGAGAAGGCCACATTGGCAAAGCGTGCTGTCTTTACAGGGAACCTGTCGGAATAAGCAAAGATAACGTCCTCCATGATACGCTTACTGGCTCCCATGATATTAACTGGATTAGCAGCCTTATCAGTGGATACGCAAAAATATTCTTCCGGTGGAATCTCTGACAATAAATCAAGGAGCTTCTTAGCCTGCAAAACATTATTCTGCAAAAGAGCTTCCACAGAATAAATATCCTTTTCTGAACGCACATGCTTGTGGGCTGAAAAATTGGCTACAATATCAAAGCCCCCACGGCTCCTAAACATTTTTTCAAAAACAGGTGAAGCAAAATTCATAGGGTAAGGTACATAATCATCCGGTACATACATCCCCTTGGTGGAACGCAGGTCACGGGTCAGCTCAGCCAGACCGTTTTCGTTTGTATCCACAACTACCAATGAAGCTGGTTTAAATGGCAGTATAGCCTTGATAAATGATGAGCCAATAGATCCAGCTCCTCCAATAACCAAAACTTTTTTGTCTGCAATTTTTGCATTTAACTGCCCTTTATTAGCTTCGATATCCCCAAGGAACATGCTCTGGTCCCGCTTGGTGACGTATCTATTAATAAACTTGTCTAAATTAAACATTCTCTCATTCCCATTTTTATTTCAAGCATCTGCCTTATGATTCCACTCATCAATAATTTCACACACATATGTATAAAAATGCTTTTCCCTGCAAATAGAGTTTTTATCGATAATAGCCACATTTTCAAATTTCTGATACTTTTCTTCATCATAATGCAAAATACAATTCTCGTAGTCAGCTACAGCCTTTTCGTCAGAAATATCCAACAATTTGCAATTTATAACCTCAAACCCCTTATAAAACCTCTTAAAATCGCCTCTCGGAGTCTGCCACATTTCCTTTGTATAAATATTCAAAAAATCTTTCTTAAATAAAACTGCTAAAAAAAATGCCGTACTGCATTGATGAATTACAAGCTTAGCATTCTTTATCAATTCTGGTGTCCGACCATACATAATTTTTCTCTTTCCAAAAGTACCAGCTTGATAATTAGATTTTGGATGAGCTGCTATTACAACTTCACATCCATATTTTTTCTCTAAGCATGAGAATAATTTACATAAATCTTTTATATATTTTTCTTTATTTTTTATTGGAATATCTAGGCCTGCATTAACAAAAGCAATATCCCGAGAAATTAACCCCTGATCAATAAATACAACGTATTCATTTTTTGAAATACAGGTCGTCTTTTTTGCACACAAATACTCCGTGTAGGAGGAGGCATGTATTAAAATATTCTTTTCAAGCCACTTACCAAAAGGCTGGGGGGTAAAATAGTATTCTAGTTCTGTGGTAAAAAAATTAAAACACGATGGATACTTAATTGGACCAATAAGGCGATACCAACAATCAATAAATTTCCTTTTATTGGTTTGATCAGAAAACATACTTTTCAGCCACATAACAAAATAATATCCCGTCCCCAAAATATAACGCCTGAAAGCATGCTTTACAGCCTGGGCAAAACTAAAAGGAATTTTTCTCAAAAGATTGTCATCAAATCCTGGTGGCTCGGTCATATTAGCAAATTCAAAATTATGATCATACAGTTTTTTTCGGATGTTATATGATGTTTTATCATATGCATGATATGGATAGCAAATAAAAAAAACTTCATCCGTATTCAGTGAAATTATCGCCTCATCAAATTCTTTAAATGTATTAATATATTTGACATAATTTCCAGTATCAAATTTAATTCCTTTAGGCATGTTATTCACATCCACATTACTCGTCAGGCCCAAAAGACACCACACCTCAACATCCCAGCCATAATTTCTTACATCATCATAACCGAAATCAATATGATCGTATTCATATGGCAATCTTCTTTCAAATAGATATATTAATTTCATATTAATTACTTCCCCATATTTTGATGAAATTTGACATCAAAAATCTAATTCGTGTATATTTTACTTTGAATCCAACGCTTCCAACTTGATGGTATTAAGCTAATAATTCGTTGCTGAGCAGATCTAATATAGAAACTATACTTTACGTTATGTTTTTCGTTGCTGTAATCTATTCTAGAAAAAATCATGTTTCCAAGTGCATTATCATATATATTTTTTATATAATTCAAAAGCTGTTCATGCAAAATAGAAAACTCGTCAGCCAACTCAGTTTTATATCTGTCTGTCATAAAGCATTTTATATGTCCTGCGGCATAAAAATCATATTTTGATACGAACCTAATTGTATCGTTTTTTAGCACAAAAAAATCCAACAGATTTTTGCCGTTTAAAACATCTATTGTGTTATTATACATCTTCAACCCATCATTGGAAACGATTAAAGTATATCTTCCATCTGTTACAGAATAACTTTTATTAAAACTATTTTTACATAATTTTTGTTTCGAAAACAAATTACGGGAAAAAACAAACTTATTCTCTATTTTACAATCATTCAATCCAACATATGATAATGCTAACTTATAAATATTTATAGCAGAAAGCAATCCAGTATCAACACCGTTAGATTCACCTGGATTATAAACAAATAACGGACAATGTGTAATAAAACTGTATGGTTCTATTGCATGGAAATATCCATCATGCATACCATGCGAGAAGAAATCATCCCCATGGTCACCATACAAGATAACTACGGTCTCATCAAGTCTGCCATTACTCCTCAATACTGAAAATAACCGGCCTACAGTCTTATCAAGCTGTTCGAAACGGTATAAATAAAGCTCGTCATTGGACAAATCATGACGGTCATATTGATGAATATGGCTTATATGGCTTTCATCATCATGGACAAAAAATGCAAACTTCTGGTTTACCGACACGGATTTCTCAAATTCTAAAGAAAACTCATCCAACATTGGATTATCATTTAACCAAAAATCACTCCCCATGCATAATCGATCACACAAGTCTTTTGCATCACCATCACAATAGCAATAATAAAATTGCTTTATATAATATCCATTGTTTTTTAAATGCTCAAGCAAGGTAGGCTTGGAAGTTTTTACAGAAAATACCTTTTTCAAACTGTCGACTTTTTCAAACTGACTACTGTCACCAAAAAACAAATCCGTAATTACCATATTAGTAGACGTAGCAGTTGAATAATAGTTTGAATAATATGTTGATATTTCCATAATTTTTCTCAAATTAGGAAATAATTCTGGATGCAATTGAAATACAAGAGAGTTCAAACTCTCTAAGTGAAATATAATAATGTTTTTACCATTACCATTCATAAACATATCTTCCCCGAAAACATTAACTATTCTTTAAATACTCCATAAAAGCTTCCTTATTTTCCACAGCCCTGGTTGTTGGTCTTCCCAGATCAGCACGGGCTCCAATGGCGCAGGCTACCTCTATAAAACTAAGGCTGCTTCTTTTCTTGGCTACATTTAGTGCCTTGTCAAAATCTGCAAAATTATCAACCTTTTCTGCATAGGGATAGCCGCAAGCCTTAGCTACACCAGCTAAATCTATTTTAGACGCTACTGTTGGCATCCCCCCTACAGTTTCATGAGCACCATTATTTATCACAATATGTACCAAATTAGCTGGCGCATTAGAACCTATCACAGCCATGGTTCCCATATGCATCAGAGCCGCCCCATCGCCATCTATACACCAGATTTTCTGCTGTGGTTTATTAAATGCTACCCCCAAAGCAATACTACTGGAATGTCCCATGGAACCAACAGTCAGGAAATCATACTTATGACTCTGGCTATTAGCCTCACGAATCTCAAAAAGCTCACGACTGGCCTTGCCTGTGGTGGAAACAATAGGATCTTCCCCAGAAATCGCCACAATGTGCTTAATAATATCCTCACGGCTCATAGTATTGTCATTGGCATATTTAACCTCACCATCATAGGAAAGTCCCCCCTTACCAATAACAAAGGCCACACTCTTGCCTTTTGAAAGCAACGCCTTAAACTCTTTCATAGCTTCGTTCACTTCGCTATCAGTAGTTTCTTGTCGTATAACGAAAGACGTGATGTCCATATCTTCCAGCAGTTTTAATGTAACCTCCCCCTGATAGATATGCTGTGGCTCATCGTGAATTCCAGGCTCACCACGCCAACCAATCACAAATATTACCGGTATTGCATACACCTTATCATTAAGCAAGGATGCCACTGGATTTATGATATTGCCCTCACCACTGTTCTGCATATACACGACAGGAACTTTGCCAGTTGCCAAATGATATCCGGCAGCCAAGGCTGCACAGTTTCCCTCATTGGCAGCAATAATATGATGTTTCGGGTCAATACCGTGCTCCACCATAAAATAGTTACATAACGGCTTTAGCTGAGAGTCCGGCACCCCAGTATAAAAATCTGCATTTATTATTTTTACAAAATCCTCAACCTTCATAGGTGGCGAACCTCCTGCACACAACTGCGACTTTTCGTTATTTAAACATACATAAAACAATTAAATATAAATTCGTTATTCCAGTACCCTTCTACATTTGATTTCTCAAACTTTATTTGTAAACCATTTTTATTGGCAAATTCTTTAAAAAAATCTTTTCTATAAAAAAGTTTTGGCAAGTCTTTATATCTTTCTTTATAGTTCGGAGTATTATTAATCCTGTACTCCAGAAAAGCATCCTTCTTTTCAATATCATGAATATCCAAGATGCCTATACTTTGTCTTGCCTTTTTTAACATTTTTTCCAATACCTTCTCTGCATATGTTTCATCAGGAAAATAAGAGAATACGCTATTTGATAACACACTGTCATACAATATGTCCATTGGCAAATTTATTGCTTCATCACAATAACATTCCATCAAATCTGTCTCCGAAATAACTTGCTTCATAATAGAAATAAGTTTGTTGGAATAATCCAATCCACCTATGTGAATTCCATCTTTTAAAAACATATAAAGATTCGCGCCACAGCCACAACCAACCTCAAAAACGGATTGCCCATTCTGTATTTTTAAACCATCTTTCGTATCTTTATACTGTTTAATCAATGCCATAAGGGGTATCCCCCCCCCGGTAACATCGAACCCATTGATCCTTTTCAACTCTGCAAACACTTCTGTATAATTATTCATATCAATACTTGATAATTTGTCTTGCCGCTTTTCCCATATTTCATGCCAATTATTTGTACTCATTTCTCTGCCCCCATTTTATAACCTTGCAATTACTTTAGCCACCATTATGATTTTCAATTTTTTTACGTACTGTTTCTAATTCAGATACAGTATCGATTTCCACAATCTGGTCATTTCCTACCGGATGAACATGAAGTCTAAATTTATTTATATGTCTATCCACCACTTCATCCCAGAATAATTTTTCATAACCTATTTTCCCATATTCTTCCAGTATAGCTTCATATAAAATCCTAGCATCCTGTTGCTTAAAATAAGCTATGCCAGTCATGTTGTAGGCATCATCACCAACTTTGCCTACTCTGGTGATTATACCGTGTTCATCCAAATCGAATACCCAATCTTCGGAATGTCCCTGCACCCTCTTACCAAAATAGCAAGAATCAGACAACTCTGTCTGAAAAATACTATCATCCGATACATAGAGATCAGCCTCGCATATAAAGCAATCACCTTGTAAAAGATAATCTTTGGCGGCATACACTGAAGATATATTATTTTCTTTTTCATAAACCAGGTTATCTATAACAACGAGATTATCATATTTTTTTACCAAATAATTAAATTGTTCTCCCAAATATCCCACGACGACAACAATCTTATCAACGCCCCTTTTCATCAGGCCATCAATAATTGTTTCTATCATGGGCTTGCCAGCCACCTTTACCAGAGGCTTGGGAACCGTATCAGTAATAGGACGCATGCGGGTCCCCATCCCCGATGCCATTAATATAGCAATCTCCATTGCGTCTCCTTATAGCTCATCTATCAGTGTAATAATCTGCTTTATCGGCATAAGCCTGTCATCAACTTCCTTGGCACGGTGATAGCGCAAAATATCCTCCGCTGTCTTTTTCATTGCCGGGAAGGCACTACGAGTCAGCTGATTAGCATATATTACAATATTAACACCATGCTCTGCCAATTCTTCCTCTGTAACTACGTTAAAAGAAGATGGTACAACTACTATAGGCGTCACTTTATTTGTTTCTCTGAACCTATCGCAGAATTCCAATATTTCCGATGGATCCTTTTTTCGGCTGTGAATCATTACGCCATCAGCACCAGCCTCCACGAAAGCAGTTGCACGAGCTAAGGCATCATCCATCCCCTGTTCCAAAATAAGACTCTCAATACGGGCAATAATCATAAAGTCCTCAGTAAGCTGAGCCTCTTTGCCAGCTTTAATTTTGTTGCTAAAGTCTTCAATAGTTGCCTGGGTCTGTTTTACTTCAGTGCCAAATAGGGAATTTTTCTTCAGACCAGTTTTGTCCTCAATAATTACCGCAGAAACGCCCATTTTTTCCAATGTGCGAACTGTATAAACAAAATGTTCTGTTAGTCCGCCTGTGTCGCCATCGAAAATAATTGGTTTGGTCGTAACCTCAGTAACATCGTCTATAGTACGAAAGCGTGAGGTCATGTCCACCAACTCAATATCAGGTTTTCCTTTAGCCGTTGAATCGCACAAGGATGAAATCCACATAGCATCAAACTGATCAAATTCCCCATTATTTTCGATAACAGTTTTTTCCGCAATAAGACCTGTAATGCCAGAGTGCACCTCTATGGCCTTTACCACAGGTCTTATTTCAAGCAGTTGTCTTAAACGTTTTCTACGATATTCAGGCATGGCCAGTTTTTCCTTAAGCTGACGGTCAATCTTGCTTACTTTGGGATTGAAGGTATAGCTTATCTCAATCAATTCACCGCCATATTCCTCCAGACATTTTATTACATTATGTCTAATAGCGGTCTCCGCTCCTTCTCTCCAGTTATCACCATGGACAACGTAATCTGGTTTGAGTTGTTTTATGACTTTATCGTACATGATATTGTCCTGAACAACAACCTCATCTACCCCTTCCAATTCTTTATATAAATGGATACGTTCATCTAATGATTTGGTAGGAAATCTATTATATCTGATTAACGCAGCATCAGATAAAGCTCCTACAACGACTCTGCCATATTTACGAGCATTGGCAATAATATTCAAGTGTCCATCATGTATAACATCTGTACAAAAACAGGTATACACCGTTTTCATAGTATTAGCACCTCATTTGTATTTCACTGGAACTGTAACACCGTAAGTTTTTAGTGCTTCTTTAAATACCACAAAGAAAGCCTTTACATCTTTCTCGTCAATAGCTCCCAAAGCACACAAGCGGAAGGTATTGGTAGCAGAAATCTTTCCTGGATAAATAGTAAAGCCCCGCTCATAACAATAATCATGAACCTTTTCAAAGCTCCAATTTTCATCATCTGGATAGATTGCTGAAGCCACCAGGCCAGCTCTCCACTCTGGCTTAATAACCTGCTTGAAACCTAACTTATCCAGCCCTTCATTTATGGCATTAAATACTCTGGTATGACGAGCCCATTTAGCGTTCTCGCCTTCTGCCCAATACTCCTTTAATGCCTGCAATGTGGCATAGATGGTCTGTACCGGAGGGGTAAAGTGCATTTCTCCAGTGCGCTCAAAGAAATCATATTGCATATATAAATTGCAGTAGTAGCTTCTCTTAGGATAATTTTTACTTTCTTCTATAATTGATCGTTTTCCGACCACATAAGAAAGCCCCGTAAAAGCCTGCAAGCCCTTTTGGGCTGATGCCATACAAAAATCAATGTTGTCCTCATAAACATTAATAGGCCGCATAGCGTAAGTAGAGGTGGTATCCACAGCAAATACTGCCCCATATTTATGGGCCAGACCACCTATCTCACGAATAGGATTTAATATTCCTGTGCCAGTTTCATTGTGGGTGGTATAAACCAAAGCGATATCTGGATTTTCATTTAGTATCTCTTCCACAGCTTTCAAATTTGGTAATTGGTCAACGGGGAACTGAAGATTAATATGAGGCAATCCATAATATTCACAGATTTCTACTGCCCGAGAACTATAGGCACCGTTATTTACTACCAATATCTTTTTGCCTTCCGGTAAGAGAGAATTAAGGCAAACATCCATATTGATAGTTCCGGAACCGCAAAATAGTACCGCTGTATATTCTTTTAAATCGCCGTGAACTATCTTAACTAAATCTTCCCGGAGACCTTTCATCAGCCCACCAAATTCTTTTTCCCGAGGACAAATATCTGGCACCACTTGCGCATACTTAACTGTATCTGTAGTAGTTGACGGCCCTGGATTTAACAGGACATTTCTTTTTATAGATTCCAAGATTACATATCACCTTTCAACTAATGTTATCACTACAATTTCTCATTAACATATGAATTTCATATATTAATCACTTTCTCAAGAAGTCCTGGTAATACTTAAGGTCACTCTGGCTATCTACTTCAAGCCACAAATCACTATATGGCAAACCTTTTATTTTTACTCCCTGATTTATCAAATATTCCAAAAGAGATGTCATATCCATTTTCGCCAAGGGCCTAGGCATTCTTTCATCCATTAAAGTGTTAATTATTTTCCAAATCCGTGGAGTGAATTTGAGAAGTCCCATATATTGGCCTTCAATCTCATCTAAAGCATTAGCTTTTAAGCCAATTTCAGTTATAACACCATTCTGGTCAATTTTAAATGACTCCACATCATCCAATGGATTGTCAAAGCGGCTTTTCCACAACTCTGCAAACTCAGTATAATACGTAATGGCAAAATCAGAAGAATCGTTCATCAGCAATTGTATTGCCTTACTTTTATAGACAATATCAGAATAACTTACAACACAATCCTCCTGCAATAACCACTCTTCCGCAAAGGTGAGCGTAGAAACCATATTCGTTTTATCCCATTCTGTATTATGGAAATAATACATGTCTGGGTATCTGGATATTATTTCATTTTCATGGTAGCCTGTTACAAGTGCTATATCGTTAATCCCAGCTTTTTTTATTGCCTCAATCTGCCAAGACAACAATGGTTTACCCCATATTTCTGTCAAACACTTTGGTAACACATCCGTTTTTTCTTTCATTCTGCTTCCACGGCCTGCCGCTAAAATGATAGCCCTCATAATAACTGTCCACCTCTGGTATTATAAAATTTCTTTATCAACGCACAATCATCTTCGCAATGTTCTTTCTCACGCTCCGGATGCCACATTATAGCTGCTATTGGATATACTTTATGCTTAACAGCTTCCACAACTCCGTCTTCAGCTACACTAATTATATCAAAATGCTCTGTAATATTGTCCGTTTCAAATGCTGCCATATTGTGATAACTATTCACACTATTCCTTGCAATTGAACCAGTAACCGCGTGGTACTTACTGACATGATTCTGTACATTATTTAGCTTAATTCCAAAATGGCTCATTATAAGCTGCATTCCGCGACATATCCCAAATACTGGAATTTCATGTTGAATAGCGTAATCTAATAACCAATGTTCCATCTTGTCTCGCTCCGGAGCATCGCCACCATACTCAGTCAGTGTATTACCACCTGATAACAGGACACCATCATGATTGACATTACTCACTATTTTTTTTGCTATATCAACGTCGTTAGGTAATCCAATTGACAAAAAATCACATTTATCCAGAAATCTGGGAAGTCGTTGATCAATAGCATCTCTACGCTCTTTATATTCAACGACATCGTATACACGCTGTGTGTAAAAAATAGTTTTACCGTTCATATGCATTCACCAACATGAGTTATACCTCATTTCCGTACCATTTAACCTGTTTGTTTAAACAATCAATAAATAGCGTATCCTGTGACTTCCATTTGTTAAAATTGAGTTCTCCTACACCAATTACAGCAGGGATATTTAACTCTGCGCACCGTATTGCCATATGGGAATTAGCGCCTCCAAATTGAGTAACCAAACCGGCAATATCCTTTGAAAAAATGAAATCATAGCCTGGGTCTGCCGATTTAATGAATACTATTTTGTTTTTTACATCATTTACGCTATTGATGTCCAAAACTATTGTTTCGGCTTCAACAGAATTTTGTGTCACAAAATTAGGCTCTCCAGATAACAATTTGAAGGCAAATACATCATTACTATCAACAATTAGACTAGGCAATTTGATTTTCTTTGCAATTTGGTACTGTTCCTTATTGGCATCGATGTTTCTTTTTAAAATGCCTGCAACATCACCTGTAAACAAATCAACATATAATTGCTTAACCACAGTTATATCCAAGTGCGCTAAATCAGCTCGTGATATATTTGATCTTTTACCAATATTCTCAAGAAGCTTTAAAATATCACTAACAGTTTTTGTAAATTCAAATTTGGAATATTCTCTCCCCTCAATAGATGTACGAATAAATTCCATCAAAGAATCTGCATCTATTAACAGTCCATTTTCCTTAAGCTCCCTATTAATTTTACCTCGCTCATTGTCAAATAACGTGAACTCCACGTACCCTTCAAAAGCAACTTTTTTATTTGCACTGCCAAAATACTCTTCAAATGCTTCATCATATCGTTGTGAGGTAATATCATAGGTTCCAGGTCTAATGTGTCCATAACGTGACAAGAACTTTGATTTTGGCATCTCACCGTTATAATATCGGAAAGTATCATTTTTCATATTTTTACTAATGGTGCTAAGAGACTGCATAAAAACATTATACCTATTTGGAGAGATACATTTTTTATTTACCAACGATTTCAACAATTGCACTGCAATAAAGGCAGCTCTTGCAATTCCAGCAAAAGGCAATGTTCCATACTTTTTGCATATTTCAATAAGCCAATATATTTTTTCTACATCTGAAATATCCGATTGAACTATCTTCAAATAATTATTCTGTAAAATTGGTATATTGGCCAAATCTTTCTTGCAAAGTCCTTTTTCCGGATCTATTACCTGATTTGTTAAATCCAAAAGTGCATATTCTAAGCGCTTAATCTCATTCTTGTTGAATCCGTATTCCTCAAGTTCAGCTAATTCATCTGATAATCCTAAGTAATAACACGAAAAGACTATTTCAAACTCAACTTTATCATGATATTTAGGAAATTTCTCTAATTTTTGCAAATAATAGTTAACGAGCTTGTTGGCTATATCCCGGTCTAATTTCTTAGGAATAAAGGAATTAAACATTATACGGGTATCAATATACGGTACACCACATAGTGAAGTCATCAATGGGTGCATAGTCAAATCACGATATCCATAATGACTTCTCTGCTGAGCCCATACATTATCTGTTATTAATTCCTTGTAAAGGGAAATCGCTAACTTTTTAGGGCGGGAACCTAATATTTCCGCTGGATTCCAATCAGGCATCACACCAAACAACGCCTTATCACCAAGCAAAAACGGATGTCTAGTGGATAATTTTCTTACTTTTTTGGAGATTCGATTTAAATATACAGTTATATCAATTTTTTCATCTGATAATAATTTCTTTTTCCCCACAGATATATTACGAACCTGTAAAATATACACATTATGATCTGCATCAATGGCAAATTCAATATCAAGTTTTTCATTATCCAAAAAGCTCTCTATTCTCTTACATGCCAAAAGCAATGACTCCATGTCAGAATCATTGCTTATATAATCACTTTTTTTATATTTAACAAATGTTTTTACATCATTTGTTCTTCCAGAGGTAATACCAGCAGTATCATCACCTTCACAATAATTAACAGTGTAGTAATCTGCATATGTAGTTAAATCAGCTGTAAATACTACCCCTGACTTAATAACATTTTTTAACATTGGCTGCACCAATACTTGTTCACCATCAATTATTTTTCCATATGATTGCAAAACCGCATCCACTGCAGATTCTATACTTTCCGATGTAGGATTTACATCTAAAATTGAATTAAATTTCCCTGCATTTGAATAATCTGCATTATCTTCATTTTTGGATGAAGATCTAACAACAATATTAGCATTATTGGCAAATTCAATTATTTTTTCCATACATTGTGCTTTATTGCTAATATAATCATCGCTGTCCAAAATATAAACAGGCAATACATTTATATCTGGAATATTATTCCGCAAATATTGCAACATTTCCGCCTTGGTTTTACTCATAATGTTCAATCCCACATTTCAATAATTATCTTAAAGAAATAAATCTTATTATCTCATCAACAATATCTTGTGGATATTGCGTTCCATCATTAACAAAAACTATGTCCGGTTTTTTAGGCTCTTCCATATCAATGCCAAAACCCACTAAGTTACTTATTTCTTGCTCATATAATCCTTTTTGATTCCTTTCTAACAAAACTTTCGGACTAACCTTTAAATATATTTCACAATAGTCTTTTATATGCTCCCGATTCCAGTCTCTAACTGAATCAAACATAGAAATAGTAGAACATATAACTGTAATCCCCATATTGGCCAACAATTCACATAAACGGGCATTACGCATTGCACTCTTGTACCGTTCTTCACGTGTATAGCCTAAATCAGCACCGAATACTTGTCTTAAAGTATCACCATCTAAAAAGACAACCGCTCTATTGCTTTCACGTACTTTATTGTACAAAAGCTTTCCAATCGTTGTTTTCCCAGCCCCAGATAGGCCTGTTATCCAAAAGACCTTGCCGATTTCCTCATTGATTATACCACGCATATTATGCTGCCTCCCACAATTTAGATATGGAAGGCAACACACATTATCCCTTAGTAATTGCTTGCTTTAACTTTTTAATAGCAAGATGTTTTAGCACTGGGTGAATGATAAAGTACGTTTCTGCACCTTCATTATTTTGATTAACCACTGCAAAATTATTATCATTGTCTATATAATTATTCAGTGTCGTTACCAGTACCTGTGCCCTACACCATGGCTCAAAAATATAATCCATATCAACAGCATATTCCGGCAAGGAGAATTTTTCCTGATACAAAATATCCCCTTTATCAATTTCTTCATTTAAAAAAATTGCTGTAGCACCTATAGTAGATTCCTTTAAAATGCTGTAGTATGCCGTAGTACTGCCTCTAAACTGTGGCAACGCTCCTGCGTGGACATGAATATACTTCTTTCCTAATTGGAATAGATGTGGTTTTAAAATAGCTCCGCCATATCCAGAATAAATAATATATTTTTCCTTAAGTCCAGCTATTGTTGCCTTCATCAATGAAGAATTTATATCCTTAGTATCACAAAAGTCATAGGAAACATCCATACTTTTCAATGTATCTATAATAGTTTCTTGCATATTGAGGGCTAGCTGTTCTTCTCCATTATACTTTCGAGACAAATGCCCCCCCCCCGTGGACACATTGTCCCCAAAAACAACACAATTGTTTGGAGACAGACCAGCCTTTTTCAATTCTTGTATATATATACGTGAACGTGTTGTATCTGCCAATAACATCGCAACATCATACATTTTTATCATTATATACCTCACATATTATAAACATAACCGTTTTGCTTTACAAAAAGAAGTTCTTGGCTAATTAACCAACTTAATATTTCTTTTTCTACTTGTCCATTATATTCAGCATCGCCCTCGGCTATAGACAATAATACGTCATTTAATTTCAATAACGTATTTAAATATTTCAAGTTCTGCGTATGACGATAAGCGTGGACAATGCACATCGCCAATAGCTCATAACTGATTATATATTTATATTCAGTCCCCTCTATTGGCCTAACTTTTCCCGTCTCATACTCGGTGTACAACCTTTTACGAACTTCGAATGCTTTGATATAATGATCTAATCTTTCCCTATCTGCGTTATCCCATTCCCCGACAGTTAATTTCTGAACCAACGAGTTTAATTCATAGGCCGTAACGTTATCCTTTGATATATCATTATGTAACATATTAATTGAGGACACATCAAAACTATATTTATCTATAAAGTTCTTTCTTGTACTGTAATATGCTGCCAAGAAATCCCCGCCACCATACTCACTATACATATAATTTTGACGGTTCTCTAACTCTAAATTGTTATTGGTAATATATTTATAAGTAATAAAACCATGCTCTCTTAGATAATCAATTATTTGAGCAGCACATAATTCTTTTGAATCTCTTTCTGTATCAACAATGATTTCGCTTGTTTGCGGCACTTCATACAGATCATCGGCCCCATTTAAATTATTCATCATACCGTTTTTTTGCTTTTTGTAATACCCTTTTACATCTCTGGCGGCACAGGCATCGACTGAACATTTTGTATACACTTCAATATAGGCATCACCAATAACATTTCTCATTTCCTGACGCATTTCATTATACGGTGCTACAAGGGTAACAATGGCATTAGTATCAGCCCCATTTAAGTATTTTACCAAAGTACGCACTACACGATTCTGCTTCATTCTTTCTTCCCGTGTATAGCCAAATAAGTTACCTAAATCGTTTCGCAGTACATCACCATCAATTACAGTCACAGGAACACCAAGTAGTTTTAAACGTTCCGCAACCAGATTTGCTAGTGTAGTTTTACCACTTCCACTTATGCCTGTAAATACTAAAGAAAATGTTTTTTTCATAAATTAGCTCCCCTCGCATCTTTGATTTGGCTAATTACTTGTATTTAGATTTATACAAAATATCTTTTCCACGCTTAATATTATGTTTCTTATAAAATTTTCTCGTTCTTACATAAAAATCATCTTTATAAATATCAATAAACTCATTTCCTGCTAACAATTTTAGCTCTTCAATTCTATCTTTATACATTTCATCATTTACCAAATTAGCAGATTCATCACCCACTAGATAAAACTCTTCTCCATTAACTAACTTTACATATAGGTCATCAGCCGTTATTACTCCTCTATATTGCAAAAAATTCCACAAATCACCTCTGAATACGCCAGCTCCAAGATTTTTTCCATATGCATCATCCTGTTGTATTAAGGCATAGCCAGTTACATCCTCTTCTGTTATTTCGTGATTATTAAATGTTAATTCTAAAATCTTTCCAAAGTTGAGAAGTGATTCCGCTTTTTTTATAACTTTCTTATAAATTTTATTTTTATACACTACAGAGAAAATAACATGATGAGGATTCTTAGGATAAAAACTATCATCAAATAATGTGTATCCGTGATCACTCATGTAAATATTGACATCAGCTACATCAAAATAACGATTATACCACCTAAGTTGTTCATCCACATATTTTTGACCGGCAATTATTGCACCTACTAATTCTTCATTATAGGCTCCTGTGTGTGAAGCCATGGTACCTACAGGATACTGTGGCGATATGTATGGTGGATGTGTCTCAAATAAGTAATGATTTAGCATAAAGGCATCTTTAATTCCCTCCCCTTCCATGCGACATACAGTGTAATACATTATTAACGTAGATGGAATGTCCCCGCGACCTCTTGCTCCCCAAAAAGGGTTTCCCTGATTCATATCACGTAATAAATATACACCATTTGATACAAATTTATAACCATTTTGTTTAAACAACGAACCGAGGCCAATATCCAAAATATCATTTTCTTTAATTTTTCGTGCATCATCGTCTATAATAGTCTTTTGACCAAACATCGCAAATTCTGTCGGACGTGTGTTTGGTGTAATTGTATACATATTTTCAAAAAAAACACCATCTCGCATCTGCTGCTCAACAAAAGGCATGCGACTTAACGTATCATAGCGCACATTATCAATCCAATGTAGATTAATGATATTCTTGCAATTTGCTTTTACCTTAGTTTCTGCGTTTTGCAGTGCATTTTCTACCTGGGTCCAGACGTGTTCTAATTCTTTTTTTTCATTCTCTTTTTCTATTACATCCAAACACTTATACAACCACTTTTTTGCATTATAAAAATCTCTTAACTTAAAACAATCAGCAAAACACTGCTTAGCATAATATAATGCTTTTTCCTCATAATTATTTCCAATGGCTAATTCGTATGATTTAGCATCATCATAAATATCCTTATAACTAAACAAAAATGGCTGAAGCCAATCATCTAGTTCATAACCTTGCCCCTTTAATTCCTCGGTTAAATTCAACACCCTCATTCTAAAAATCTTATTAAGCATAAGTGAAACTTTAATCCGTTTCGAACTATTTCCATCCAAAGAAATCAACAAACAATTGTTACCTTTGCAAAAATACTTTATATTCTTAATATCTGTAGTCTGAAATTTTATCGGGATAATTTTATTTCTATTTTCTTTATTTAATATTCCGTACAAAAACTTAGACCTCTCATTTTCATACAGCGGATCTAATAACACACCAGAAACATTTTCAAAAATATTATTAATTACTGCAGATAACTCATCTATATTGATATAATCCGGCTTCTCTCGATATAATTTCTCAAAATAGTTTTTTTCAATTTTATTAATTTGGAAATCTAATTCCGAATTAAACATTTATTTGCAACTCCTTCATTTTTAGTCACAACTCGAATAAAGTTAAAACTCTATTGTTTTTTATGATTAACCATGCTTTTGCCTGAGTGACGCTGAGCGAAAGCTTGGAACGAGATGCCACTATACTGGTTATCATAATAGCACCACTTCAAATTGAGAACTTTTTGAAGTTCCCCCTTAGTAATATTATTTGCAGAATCTGAAGGTCCCGCATATTTGCGGCAATCTTCAAATAACTTATACACTCTGTTGAGTTTTTACCAGCGATAATAAGCATTATTAGTTTCTCACAATCTGAGTCACTTATTTTACATCTTCTTGCGCCCCCAGATGCACGGAAATTTTTGACAGGATAAGTCAAGCAACCCATTCAGCGAGAGGTTTATCCTTGCGCTGGATTTCTTTCTCAATTTTTACGCTCAAGCTCTGATTCTTTAAGCTCACGATAGAGAAATAAAGTCATTTCGCTAGGTCACCGTTTACGTTCATGCAGGCATCACGCCAAATCTTTATGCGCTAAACATATAAGCCTTTTTGCTGGACATATTCAGCAAATTATGTTTCGGAGAAACATGCTATTTCAACGACCACCAAGGTTTTATCCCGTACAGTCATCAATCAAGGGCAGAGTGCTTGCCCAGGCATAATCCTCTTTCTTTTTTAGTCTTATTAAACCACATATGAGGTATCTTGGGCAGGAGTGCTTTCTTCTTCGGCAACCTTGTTAGCAGATTGGCTTTTTAGAGATAACTTCCTACTCAGTGCTGACTCTTTCAATTCATTGCTATATATCATGTGGTGCTTACTACACAGGAAACTTTCTACCACAAAGACATTTGAGCTTAACTGACAACTATGAAGTTACACAGGGTTAACAGCCAATATCATCACTTTTGGGCTATTTTCTTTTTCTATGTTGCATGAAGAATATGCAATTCAACCCTGTAGTATTTCAGCTTTGCCATTTTCCAACTTAATTTTATAATCGCAAGCCTCCAAAGTAGACACTCTATGAGCAATAGCAATTATTGTAATTTGCCCTTTTAATTTCAAAATCGTGTCAGTAATAGCCTTTTCAGTTTCACTATCTAATGCAGATGTGGCTTCATCAAGAATCAATACTTCTGGTTTATGATACAATGCTCGAGCAATACCAATACGCTGTCGCTGGCCACCTGATATTTTCACGCCACGTTCTCCGACAAAGGTATCTAGACCATAAGGTAAAGTGACAATATACTCATTTAATTCTGCCATCGACAAAACTTTATTTATTAAATAATCATCAATATTATTTGGGGATACACCTAAGGCTATATTTTCACGTATTGTACCATCAAGCAAGTAAATATCTTGAGGAACATATGCCAAGTTACCCTGCCATGCTCGTATATTCTCACTTAAATCATTATCATCACACAATATCCGACCACTAGTTGGTTTCAACAAACCTAGCAATATATCCACCAAAGTTGTTTTGCCAGCTCCTGATGGACCAACAATTCCAACAAAATCCCCCTTGTGAATATGAAATGATATTCTATCAAATATCATTTCACCATTATCTTGGTAAGAAAAAGAAACATTGTCAACTTTGATGATGTTTTTAAAACAAAAATCTATATTGGAATTTTCTTGTTCAAAATTATCACCAATTAGTAACCGTTCTTTTATTTCTAATAAAGAATCATAAATTTCATTAAAAAATGGTATTTTATTTTTTAGTGCAGTATAATATGAAATTATTCGATTGGCACTAGGCATCAACCTAAATGCAGCCATTGCCAATACACCTAAAACTGGTACTATTTCACTGTGACTACCAGCGAAAACTATTTTGAATATTATCAAGAACAATACACTAGATACAACAATTAATTCAGTTATTATTCGCGGAATATCTCCCAAGAAACCGCATATTTGGTAGGCCTTCACATACTTGTTATAACTCTTTGCAAAGTTATTTAAAAAAAAGTTCTCACATCCAAGTATTTTTGTTTCCTTAATACCTCCAATGCTTTGATTAACCCACTTTAAATAATCAGCAATCGAATTCTTTTGTATCATCCCTTGATCTATGAGCATTTTTTTGAAGGATTGGGTCACTGAAAAAACAATTATCCCCATAATAACTACAACAGCAATAGCTATAATAGCATCTACGGCCAATAATAAAATCCAAATGGCTATTACAGTGATAAACTCTGAAATAATATAAAAAAATGGCATCAACATACCACTAAATATCATACTAGGTCCATTACTAACATTCCTGAGTAGTACTGCTGAGTTATTATTGATGTGAAAAGCGTAAGGTTTAGCTAGATATGTGGCCAAAAGCTCCTTAGCATACATTGCCTCTACTCTTTTAACAAAAGCTCGTTGAATATACACTTCCCAAGTAATATATATATTTTTTAGTATATATAAGAGACATAATGACATAGCTACAACTATCAGCAACTTTTCTTGTGAGTTTATGCCCCACTGGCATAAAATATTATATACATATATATTTTCGCTTATAATTTCGGGATTTTCCATGAGTGTTATTAATGGCAATATCGCACCAATGCCTATTGATTCCAATGCTGCTCCTATAACTATTGCCACAAAAATAAAAAAACATTCACGTATCTGTTTAGGAGTAAAAATTGAAAAAAACTTTACAACATCATTCATAGTAATCCTCTATTTTTTATAGTACTCTCCTATATTTTTAACAAAAATATCCCTAATTTCTTCAATCTCACCATCAATAACATAAGCACTCATCGGCAGACTCATTACATGCTTAGCCGCTTCTTCGGCAATAGGCACACTACCCCTAGTACCAAGGTAGTCAAACATTGGCTGCTGACTGAGCGGTATTGGATAATGAACCGCAGTTGGAATGCCAGCTTCCTTTAATTTTGCCTGTACTTCATCCCTATTTTCTACCTGAATAGTGTATTGGGCAAACACGCTGATGTTATGCTCTTCAATAAACGGAGTTACCACACCATCTATATTCTGTAATGCTTCGGTATATTTTCTGCCAATATCAGCACGCAGCTTTACTTCTTCTTCAAAGACTTCAAATTTAGCCAGCAGAATGGCTGCCTGCAAGGTATCCAGACGGCTGTTCAGTCCCATACAAATGTGGTGGTATTTTCTATCCTGACCATGCTTATGAAGAATTACCAGCTTGGCCGCCAGCTCATCATCATTGGTAAAAATAGCACCGCCATCGCCATAGCAGCCTAATGGCTTAGTTGGGAAGAAGCTGGTACAGCCAATGGTAGACAGGCTGCAGGATTTACGACCTTTATAGGTAGCACCAAAGCTCTGAGCTGCATCTTCTACTACTGGAAGATTATGCTTCTGCGCTATGGCATTAATAGCATCCATGTCAGCGCACTGGCCATAAAGACTTACTGGCATAATAGCCTTGGTCTTATCGGTGATAGCTGCTTCAATCTTTGTAGGGTCAAGATTATAAGTCTTGGCATCAATATCCACAAATACCGGTTTGGCACCGATACGGGCAATTACTTCACCAGTGGCTACATAGGTAAAAGCAGTAGTAATTACTTCATCCCCTGGTTTTATTCCAAGGGCCATCAGGGCAATAAGCAGGGCATCGGTGCCGCTGGCACAAGCAATACAATGCTTTACCCCCACATATTCAGCTAGTTTTTGTTCCAGCTCAGTTACCTCTGGGCCGAGAATGTAGGCCCCGTGAGCCAACACCTTGGATATTCTTTCTTCCAAGGATTTTTTTATTTTTTGCTGCTGGGCAGCCAAATTACAAAATTGCACGATTTATCCTCCTAAAATACCTCATCCGCCCTTCGGGCACCTTCCCCAGAGGGTCAGGCTAGAACTAGCCTGACCTCATCCGTCAACTTCGTTGACACCGACGGAGCTTTGCTCCTAGTACCCGTAGGGTGCTTCTCCATAGGAGAAGGCTTAAAGATCAACATCTACGCCACAACGATCACATTTCAAATGCTTAGCATCAGCTTTTACGATGGTATCACCACAGGCACACATGTAACCGTGAATTTTAGCTGGGTTGCCATACACCATGGCATAATCTGGCACATCCTTGGTTACAGTGGAACCAGCTCCCACAAAGGCATTTTTGCCAAGAGTAGTGCCACACACTATGGTAGCATTAGCACCAATGCTGGCACCACGTTTAATCAGGGTATCAGTATAATCAACTGAAGTATTTCTTGGAAATTCACAGCGTGGGGTACGCACATTTGTAAAAACCATGCTTGGCCCGCAGAATACGTAATCCTCCAAAGTTACGCCTTCATATACGCTGACATTATTCTGTATTTTTACCTTGTTGCCAATTTTTACACCATTGCCAATAAAGACATTCTGGCCAAAGTTACAGCCCTCTCCGATTTCAGCATCTGAGGAAACATGGCTAAAATGCCAGATGCGGGTGCCTTTGCCAATTTTTACATTATCATCCACATATGAAGATTCGTGGACAAAGTAATCTTTTTCCATTATATGCCGAACCTCCCTACAAAATCAAGGGAACTGCAATTTGTTAAAGGAAGCTTTACCGGCTTACCTTCAGCAGCGGATTTATAAATAGCCAATACTGTTTCCAGAGCATTTTTGCCCGCTACAGCGTCCACATAAGGCTGACGGTCGTTCTCAATTGCATCCATCATATCCGCAAATAGTTTAGTGTGACCATTGCCATATACATTGCTTGTGGGCTCCTGGAAGCCGCGATTTTCCTCATCTTCTGGCTGGCTGTCAGCAAAATCCCAAACGTCAATAGTATTAGTGGACTTGCCGCCCAGCTTTGCCGTACCTGTTTCACCAAAGATATAAAGGGTTTCTTCCAAATTTTGTGGATATACATTGGTGGTTCCCTCTATTGTGGCAACAGCACCATTGGCGAAGGTCAATACTGCCATGCCCAGATCCTCAGCCTCCAGATAATCATGGAACTGCTGACGGGTTTGGCCATAAACCTCAACAATATCTTCACCCATCATCCAACGGAGCAAATCAATACCATGAATGCACTGATTCATCAATGCACCGCCGTCCTGGGCCCAAGTACCTCTCCATGGTGCCTGCTTATAGTAATTCTCATTGCGGTTCCAACGCACATGAATTGAACCATGGGACAGTTTGCCAAAGCGTTTTTCCTCAATGGCCTTGCGAAGCTTCTGAACGGCAACATTAAAACGATTCTGATGGCAGGCAGATACCTTGACGCCCTTTTCGTTCGTCAAATCAATAATACGCTGGGCATCATCAATATTCATGGCCATTGGCTTCTCGATGATAACATTGACGCCCTTTTCTATACAATACAAAGCAATCTCCGCATGAATACCGCTCTCAGTAGCGATAGATACCAGTTCAGGCTGTTCTTTTTTCAGCATTTCCTTGTAATCAGTATATCTTTTTATGGATTTGTCATTGTTAAGCTCCTTTTTGGCAAGCAAATTCTCCATTGCCTCAGGAAGTACATCACATACTGCCACAAATTCCAATTTATTATTTACAGCAGCAATAACATGATTTATAGCAATACGGCCACAGCCAATTAATGCATATTTCATTCTTACAACCTCCAATATCTCATTCTGGAAATATCCAGCTCATCCTTGCGATAAAGGCTCTTTACATCAATAAGTACCTTTTCCTCATCTGGCAGCTCAGTCTTAAACATATCCTTAAGCTGCATCATGGAGAGATTTCTGTATTCCTTATGGCCTACAGCCACAATGATACAGTCAGCCTTTGGCACTTCATTCATTGGTACCAAATCCACACCATATTCCTGCTTGGCAATGGCCTTATCGGCCCAGTTGTCTACCACAATAGGCTGAATATCATATTCCTTCAGACGGTTAATGATATCTGCCACCTTGCTGTTTCTGGTATCCGGGCAATTCTCCTTAAAAGTAATACCCAAAATAACCACCGTGGCTTTTTTCGGTGCCATACCAGCTTCTATCATCTGCTTGATGGCAGCATCAGCCACATAGGCTCCCATGCTATCATTCACCTTACGACCATTAATAATAATCTGGCTATGATAGCCATATTTTTCAGCAGCATTGGTGAGATAATATGGGTCAACACCTATACAGTGACCGCCCACCAATCCTGGCTTAAAACCAAGAGCATTCCACTTAGTATTCATTCCGGCTATTACTTCGTCTGTATCAATGCCCATCTTATCGCAGATCATGGCCACCTCATTGACAAAGGCAATATTTATATCACGCTGACTGTTTTCAACAACCTTTACAGCTTCAGCAGTCTTAATGGTTGAAACCGGAAAAGTGCCAGCCTTAATAACGATATCATATACCTTCTTAATGACATGGGCTGACTCCTCATCCATGCCGGAAACAATCTTCTGGATGTTGGTAAGGGTATGCACTCTGTCACCCGGGTTGATACGCTCAGGTGAATAGCCAATTTTCCAGTCAACACCACACTTCAAGCCGGACTCCTTCTCAATAATCGGCACACAGATATCCTCGGTAACACCTGGATAAACGGTGGACTCAAATACCACCACTGTTCCTGGCTTGAGATTCTGTCCAACAGTCCTGGATGCACCTTCTACTGGTCTTAAATCCGGGGAGTTATCCTCTTTTACGGGGGTAGGAACTGCCACAATAATGAACTTTGCCTCTGACAGTTTCTTTGGATCAGCGGTAAATTCCACAGTGCTGTCTTTTATAGCCGCACCAATTTCGTTTGTGGAGTCAATACCATTTTTATATTCTTCAATACGCTTTTCATTGATATCAAAACCAATTACCTTAACATGCTTGGCAAACTCCACGGCAATTGGCATACCTACATAGCCAAGGCCTACCAAAGCAAGTTTTTCATCACCACATAATAAACCAGAATATATTTCTTTGTATCCCATAATAGCCACCCTTGTTTTATTGTACCAAATCGAACATTATTTTTTCTAACCTATCAGTTAAGTTTTTGAAACTATATTTTTGTGCTGCCTTCATAGCATTAGCACAATATAGATTATATTCACTTTCGGGAAGCACTGCTATCCTTTCAATGGCATCAGCAACAGCATGCAGTTCACCCGATTCCACATTAATTCCGGCATTTTCTTCAACAATAGGATTATAACCAGAATAAAAATCGGAAATAATCGGTTTCCCTGCAGCGAAATAATCAAAAATTTTATTTAGACTAATACCATATTTAAAAATACCAAGCTGATTGTTGTGTGCATAATTCAAATCTGCACATTTTACTATATACGGTATATATTTTTTTCCTACTCTGCCTTTAAATATAACATTCAGTATTTCCTCATCTTTAACACGTTGCTTTAGATGAGCTAATTCGTCCCCATCACCAAATACCAAAAATATGACGTCCGGATTTTTGATGCATTTGGCAATATCCAACAGCAAATCTAAATTATTATCTTTGCGAATAGACCCAGTATAAATAACCTTAAACTTGTTCAGCGATTTCAAATCATCATCCTGTATCCTGTATTTCTCGGCATTTTCACAAAAATCCTCTAAATCTACACCATTGTTGATATAGTGTACTTTATCTTCTGGTATATCCGATTCCCAGCCTTGTTCTTTTATATAATTATATGCACCTTCCATCGAAAAAATAACCTTATCTGCACTCTTATAAGTCCATTTTTCAAGATACCGTAAAGCCAAAATAATCGGATTATACCTGGATGCCAACCCCCACGCAACTATTGTTTCTGGCCATAAATCAGTTATCTGAGCAATTACCTTACAACCATATTTTCTTGCCATCAATATTCCCTGTGCGCAGGCAAACTGGGTCATCGATGTAGAAATTATAATGTCTGGTTTTTTATATTCACCACATACTGTTTTTAATTTATAGGCAAACTCAAGCATATTAAAAATTCTCTTTATTCCATTTCCAGTATATGAGTGACATTTTATCAAGACATATCTTATGTCTCCGTCAAACATTTCTTTATGCAGCAAATTCTCATCAATTAGATTAATTGATGAATTATGTACTGAACTTGCCGCAAAAATAGTAACATTATGACCTTTTTTTATCAAATACTTGGCAAAATTTCTTTGCCTTGCTAATGGATAGTATTCTATCGGAACGGAATAATGATCGATTATCCAAACATCCATTTTTAACCTCATCTCTGCTGTATATGTACTAAAACTAATCACCTTAATAAATTGGTGTTATCCAAATGGAGTATTCTTTGTTCAATCCTCGTACCACAAACAGATATTCTTTGTGAAGTTTCTTGGTAACCTCACCTTCATTTCCTTTACCAATCTGATACCCATCTATACTTAATACAGGCGTCAGTTCCATGGCAGAGCCACAAAGGAAAGCTTCATCACAGGTATACAGCTCAGTTCTCTCTATGGTTCTCTCTGTAACTGTAATACCAATATTTCTTGCAATTCTAATTATGGTATCTCTGGTTATGCTTTCAAGAACGCTATCGGACAACTTTGGAGTTATTAACTCTCCATTTTTCACCATAAAAAAGCACGAACCTGGACCTTCAGCCACATTGCCATTTTTATTTAAAAAAATACAGGTGTCATAGCCATTTCTCAATGCTTCCCTCTGGCCAACTCTGCTGTTAATGTAGTTAGCTCCACATTTTATTCTGGGAGAAAGATTGTCATCACTAATTCTACGCCATGAGGTAACACAACATTTTAAACCTTTTTTATTATATTCAGCACTTGTGCGCCCCCGAGGAATTGGAGCAATAAACATTTCTACAGGACCTTCACTGCCCCAGGAACCAAATCCGTCGACGAAGAGAGTTTGCCTTACTGATAAATTTTCATCATACTCATTGGCTTTTATGACATCAATAAAGGCTTTTTTTAAGTCATCCTTGGAGTACTTGCAATCCAGCTGCAACAATTTCACAGAACGAAGCAGCCTGTCATAATGGTCTTCCAATCTAAATGCATATAATTGCTTTTCTTCTTCGTTCCAATAACAGGGAATACCTTCAAATACATTCAGGCCAAACTGGGAGGTTGGTGACAAAATATTAATTTTTGCATCATTGACATCCACAATGTCACCTTTAAACCATATCCTTCTATGTTCAACATCATATTTCACGGCAAATCCTCCATATCAATCCGGTAAATGAGCAATTCTGATAATTTCTTCTTCGGCCTTTTTTGCAGCTTCAACATCATCCAGGCTCTCATCCGGCTTTGTTTCGTAAATATCCTCTTTTTTAAACACTTTTATGACTGTTTCAATGACTATCTTTATGTCAACAATAAAGCCTTTTTCATTAAATTCATCAACGTATTGATTATCAAAGGTTACTTTATCATCCCATGATATATCATTACGTCCTTTCACTTGTGCCAATCCAGTAAGTCCAGCCTTCACCTGAAACCGCTTTTTATAGCGCTTGTTCAGGGTATCAAAATCTCCCAATTCATAGGTTACACAAGGCCTAGGGCCAACAACGCTCATATCCCCAAAGAAAATATTAAAGAGCTGTGGCAATTCATCTATACTTGTATTTCGCAGAATGCGGCCAACCTTCGTCACTCGGGGATCATTCTCATAATTAAACAACCCGGCACCTTTTTTCTCAGCATCCACCACCATAGAACGGAACTTGTACATATAAAATACTCTGCCATTCTTGGTACGTCGCCCCTGCTTGAAAATCACTGGTCCATTGGAATCCACCTTTATCGCCAGTGCAACAATTATCCATAAAGGCAATAAGCAGACAATGGCCATACCCGATGATACTATATCAAATATTCTCTTTAAAACATTATTAAACCCTTGCATCAAAAACACCTACAAATTGTATGTATGGAATACATCCTCGAAAGTTTCTTTACGTTTTATCACTTTAACCTCTTCCCCACAAATATCAAGTATTGGGAAATTAGGCAGTATAAATGGCGGTTTCATAACTATGGAATAAGAACCACAATTACTGATAACCAAAGCATCTCCAACAGCCAATGTTCCATTATAGCCTCTATACAGGCTGTCACCTTCTATACAGGTAAATCCAACAAAATCCAGCTCCTGGTATTTTGCTTGCTGACCACCCATGGCAATTACCTCTGCCGGTGGATTAACCCCTGTCATACTAATATTCTTCTGACTACCTAAAACAGTTGCGATATACTTGCCCCGAACACATTTAATTGTTTTAACTGTGCCGACAAACTTCATACAATCCCCAACCAAAGCAGAACCCGGTTCAATAACAAGCTCCGGTGGATTGTCAATGTCAGCAAAGGAATTCTTAAACTCCGTTGCGGCAGCCTTGGCATAATCTTCATATGATGGAATGTCATAAGGGAACTGCTCTTTTAGAGATGGTGCCATTTTTCCAAACAGTCCGCCACCAATATCTATTTTATCCGGAATAATACCTGTTCTTTTTACGAAATCACAAATCCCTTTTGCTCTTGCTGGCCAAAAATCAATATGTCTTTTGGCAAAATGGCAATGAATAGTTTTCAAATGTATATTAGGCTGTTCATTAAACATGGATAATGCCTTGTTTATATCATGTCCATCTATATCAAAACCAAACCTGGACAATACACCATCGTTGACGTCAAAATTGCAACGTAAGCCTACGTTAAATGCTTTACCAGAATGTTTCTTGGCAACAGAAACCACAAATGCAGCTTCTTCAAGTCCATCAATATGTGGCACGCCTCCATTAAGTAGAAACTTTTCTTCTGCTTCTTCGGTTTTAATTGGCCCGTTCCATACTATTTTCTCAACAGGAAAACCGACTCTATATGCCAATTCCAGCTCCATCTCAGAGACGACCTCTGCATATCCCCCCATATCTTTTACAATATGGCACAAATCCGGTATATAGTTGGTCTTAAATGAATATGCAATATTAAATCTAGGATAAATATCAGTAAATGCTTTTCTTAATTCTACATAATTCTGTTTAAACTGCACCGAATCCAGTAAATAGAATGCTTCACCATATTTTTCTCTAAGACTGGAAACTACTTCCGCATTAATATTCATTGATTGTTCCTCTTTTTATCCACAACTAGTTTTACACATTCACAAATTTTTTTAAGATTATCCTGAAACTCCGCGGTCGTCAATCCACCAAGCCTTGATTCAAAATTCCGAAGCTTACTGACATTCAACGAAAACAGCTTTTCTATTTCTGCTTTATCACTAATCTCTTCCACATTACAAAAACTCCTGGACAATATAACTCTTGTGGAGCCCAATCTATAATGTTCTGTAACAATATAGTCAGCCGGGAGAATACCTTCACCAATTTTCGCAATACCACCGAATCCGTATGGTATGCCTGTTTTAGCAATTTTCTTGCACAACTTTTCTACGGTACCATCTGACAGTAATTCAAACATAAAATCCATATCATAAGACAGATGTAAGTCATTAAGACCTATATGTATCTCATCAATTCCATTTAATGCTAACACTTTATCAAGGCACGCAACTGCTTCCTTTGTTTCCAGCAATAGGCTGGTCTTGCAACGCCCCGATATGCCCCGCAAAAATGACTCAACCTCGGCAACAGTTTTCCACATTGGAAGCATCACAATCTGTGCCCCAGCTGCTATTACCTGATTAATTTCAGCCTCTGAATTATCATTCCAGGGATTTACCCTCACCATCATCTCTGAAGTTGTTAATTGTGGTGCTATTTTCTTAATATCATCCACTGAATGATGCGATTTTACAGTATTTAATCCTTTTTGCCGCTCCTCTTTCCCCAGGATTTCCAAATCTATCCAGATTCGGTCAACACCGGCCTTTTCAGCAATTTTGGCCACAGCGAGATCATTTGTAATATACATCAATTTCAAAGGCATTTCCTTTAGGCTCCTTTATAATTAAGCTATTTGCCCGTTTACTTCGTCCGGTGTTTTATAAGTACTGACGACCTTATGAAGCGCCTCCCGCACAGCGTTGTCATCTACAGCGCAGGCCCTTCGCAGTACATCCAGTTTAGTATTAAGCTCTTCAAAAGAAATTGCTTCATCCTGCTCAATAAAAATCTTCTCATTGCTGGTTTTGCTTAAATCAGCAGAATCCATCAACAGCTCCTCATAAAGCTTTTCTCCAGGTCTCAACCCAGTTTCAACTATTTCAATGCCATCCACACCGCTGAGTTTTATCATATTTTCAGCCAAATCCAGTATTTTAACTGGTTCGCCCATATCAAGTACAAACAGTTCGCCATTTTGAGCCATTGCACCAGACTGAAGTACCAGCTGGCTGGCTTCAGGTATAGTCATAAAATAGCGAATAATCCGCTTATCTGTAATAGTGATAGGGCCACCACTGGCAATCTGTTTCTTAAATAGTGGAATTACCGAGCCAGCAGATCCAAGTACGTTACCAAATCTGGTGGCACTGTATTTCACCTTGCCAAATGTGCTGTAACTTTGAACTATCATCTCGCACATACGCTTGGTGGCCCCCATAACGTTAGTAGGGTTAACCGCCTTGTCAGTCGATACCATCATAAAACGCTCTGCGTTATATTCCTCACACAGTTCCACCACATTTAATGTGCCAAAAACGTTATTTTCTACAGCCTCAATACAGTTTCGTTCCATCAGCGGCACATGCTTATGTGCCGCTGCATGAATTACTATCTGTGGTTTATTTTCCTCAAAGACCTTTTCCAAGCCATCTCTATTAGTAATAGAAACAATTTCTACCACCATATTAAGCTCTTCTTGATATTTTATATGAAGCTCCTGTTGAATATCATAAGCACCATTCTCATAAACATCCAATATTATCAGCTTTTTAGGTGACATCGCTGCAATCTGACGGCAGATCTCAGAACCGATAGAACCACCACCACCTGTAATCATAACCACTTTATATTTATAATAATTATAAGTGTTATCATCCAGTACGTTCATGGCTTTTCGGAAAAGTAGCTCCTCCACCTCAAATGAACGAAGAACTCGTTTATTACCCGCATTCTGAACCGTTGGATAATCATAAATTTTCAGTTTAAAGCCATTGCTCTGATAAAAATTGTACAGTTCTTTGCGCCGTTCAGCCACCATGTTGGGTATGGCCATAACTACAAGGTTAATACCAGCCTCACGCATCTCAGCCAAAGTATCAGCACTATCTTCAGACTTGACTTCCAAACCATGTATTGTGCGTCCAACTTTATTTTTTTTGTTATCAATAAAATACATTGGAGCATATCTTGAGGAGGGATTTTCCCGCAATTCTTCTGCCAGAGATACACCGACTGAACCAGCTCCAACAATAGCGATTTTTATCTTTCCCGATTCCGGAGTCGGTTCAGCTACAACTTTTCCTCGAGTAAATACTTGAAGCAGGAAACGGGATATTTCTCCACGTTTATCATTTCTGCCACCGCACTTGTAGGCATATCTGTACACCATTCTAATAGCTAATGCACACAAAGTATTGGTACAGCACAAAGCGATGAGCTTTGCTGCAGAAATATTTGGTTGCATGACCAACTCATCTACAGCCAAATACAAACACATAGCAATGCCATCGGCCAATAGCAATCTTATATAGCATTGTATCCCACCATACCGCCAAATCTGACGATATATATTCCACATCAAACGGCTGCCAAAAATTATTACTGCTGCCACAACAGTGTGCAAGAAAACACCATACTCATCAAGTCGCCCAGCGCCCTGATAAAATGCCAGCATCAACGCAGCGACCACCAGATAAATTATTGCATCATATGTAATTAAAGAAAAACTAATCGTAAAGAACCTATTCATCTATTGTATTCCATTCGTTTTTTGTGTAAAAAAATCATTCTGAGTCATTTTGCTCACAAAAACTCATCATCATTATACTCTTGTGCCTTCGTAAACGCAATTGTGCTTTAACTATTATTTAGTTTTCATGCAAATAAAAAGATGTCGAGATAAATGAACACACATAACTCAACATCTTTCTATCTAATACCTGTATTTTTAAAACTTAAACTTCCTCAATAAGCACATAAATAGCTTATCGTATTGATAATGTCATTGTGCATGTACCGCCACAAAGCACCGTTCAAACTCGTCTTCCGTGTAAGTAAATACTTTGTTGAACAAATATCCTTTTAGATATGCCAACGAAAATCTCGGATTATTTGCTTTTTGATTAACACTATCTCTAACTTTATCCTTATTACTATCACTCGGTGGATTTTTTAGTTCGTTATATACAAGGATATAGTCCACATTTTCCCTTGTATAATTCACATCACCTCTAAATCCAGAAATTAATTTTGAAGCCTCTATCTTTGAATCACATAATACAATAAAACTATCCAATGCCTTTATACGCAACTCTTTTTTCACACCATTCCCGATTTTACCATTTTTAAACTCAATAAAAACAAAATGTTCCCCATCACAGAACAGCGCATCGTTGGATTTTATTCCATTTCCAGTCTCACTGTTATTAAGTCTGGCAGCATACCATCTCGTAATTTTATCAAAGTTATATACCTTCAATTGGCTTTGGGACATATACACATCATTTTTGTCATCGTAGGAGACCTCTTTTATAGTTGATTCTGCTTCTAGAAAATGCTTTGGAACATTATTCATGATTCCATCTCCAATTCCTGCTCCATCTCACTCAATTTATTGAATGGAGCTGCCATGCTACCATAGATTTCATCCAATTTATCGGTTACCTCTACCAATGTCACCATATTACCATCTTCAACTTTTGTTTGGTAATAATTCACATTAGATAATCTTTCGTACTTTCTGGAGAAAACTTCGATAGCATTCAAAAAGTATGGACTATGAGTAGTAAGCAATATTGTGAGATCAAAAGCTTTTTGGAATAATACCAAGAACTCCGCATATAAAACCTGCCATTCAGGATGTAGATGTATTTCCGGTTCATCCAAAACCAACACATCTTTTTCACTAATTTGATTATTCTGCATCAGCAGTTTAGGTACCGCAAAAGCTTTTACTCCCGTTGATAAATTAGAAACATTAAGAGGTTCCCTAAAATCAGAGCGTTTTAATACAACTTGTCTATCCTTTCGTATAAAATCGCCTGGTACTGTCCTGTTAATAATTCTCATTACCTCTTTTAGTATTTTTCCGTTTACTATATTGGTAAGCAAATCATTACTATTAGATCTTCTCAAGCGTGTCATCAAATCACGTGTCACCTTATTATCTATAAAAAACCTCCCCTCCGATAATCGGTCTATAATAAGGGGATCATCTATATAAACAGCACTATGAGCAAGGTTAAACGTTATCTCTGCCTCTGTACATGTATTATCAATAATAACTGCCTTGACAGGCTGCTTCTTAATAATCATCTCGACAACAGTCACACTATTGTCATTAAGAGAATTCACTTGCCCATGAAAAACAACATTGAATTCATCACCAACAATCTGTCGTACGATTTCTTCGTCCGTAATTTGCAATATTTTATCCAAACGTTGCTTTAGATCTAGATACTTACCTTCATTACTAGATATATCAAAACCATATTTTTCCCCCATTATAGACTTAGCTTTTTCCAAAATAAAGTCTGATGATATAGATTGCTCTTTTATCATATCAGGCATCAGCTCGAATAAATCATCAATATTTCTTATATATGGTACGCGTTTATATGGGAAATCATCATATCCAACAACGCCTGACATCACCGTATTGGTAATGCTATTGAGTCTTTGTACTTGAATATTATCGGCTAACCCATGAAAACTATTAAACATAGCATATAACGCCTTACCGACCGTACTTTTACCCGTATCATTATCACCAGCAATAACAGTTATCCCATTCAAATCAATTTCTGCTTTTTTTATTTTTCCCAAATTTTTAATTGACAATCTCATTTCATAAACCTCTTCACAACACTAAGTCACAATCATTCATAAAAAAATTCTACATTAATATTCTATAAACTATCTATAAATATTGCAACCAATATCAAAAGCACCACACATCATTCTGCGTGGCACTAAATTATTACATTTCTTATTTTGAACTTCCTCATTGTATTCTTTATATCCTGAGCCAGTTTGGTCAGTGCATCAGATGCGGAGGTGATTTCCTCTGCAAATACGGGTGGCTGCTCGGTGGCAGCGAATACAGACTGCATTTCGTCGGCTACCTTGCGGGCAACTTTATCAATCTGGTGCATTTCCCCGGTGATGCCCCTCTAACCAACAGCAAGGGGTTACACGGTATCTGCCATCTGGTTGATATTTTCACTAACCCATATTTCAAAATTAGTATCAGATATTTTTGAATGCTTTATTGAATTGTCTATTTTTACTAACGGAACAATATGACTTGATAATATTGTCAATTAGGTATTATAAGTCTGTTTTTGGGGTATCATTAATTAACATTTCTAAAATATGCTGTCGCGTCCTAATTTCAATTGAATTTCTATAGTACATAAAATATAAATATAGCATTCCACCTAAAATAGCCATCACCATATATAAATTGCTGTCAATAAATCCAATTACTATATTTATAACACTATCTGAACTATACTTAATAATATTTTTATAATCTAGCCCCATAGCTATTGAAAAAGAAATTGCTATTAATTTGCATAGTAATCTCATCAAATTTTCAAAATAACTAATATAATCAGAATTGACCGTAAATAATAGATGTTCATTTAATATCCGATTATCTATCAAAGAACTACAAAAATTGCGACGTTTTTCAATAAACTTTATTTTTTTATAGTATGTTCCAAATTGTAATTGAAAATCTATAAATGATAAAATAAACGCTGAAAAAAATGCCAATGCTAGACATGCATATTGTTCCCAATATAAACTAATCACAATAAGAAAAGCTGTAATACTCTTCAAAATGGTATAAGGTACATCGTCACTGCCACCTTTATCACTAAATTTTTTAAAATACTTTCTAGACAATAAAAACATAAAAATTCCTGTCCAACCTCCTACCTCCCACATATAAACAATATTATTACTCATAACTATTTATTCCTCCCCCATTGTACAAATGCAATAGATTACCGCAAATAAAAACAATACGTATTATCTTTTATTCTTTGGGTATAAAATAGGCTGTCATATCGATATAACAGCCTAGATATTAAGTTACTGTTCTTATTTAAAACTTAAACTTCCTCAGTACAGTCTGTACATCCTGGGCCAGTTTGGCCAGTGCATCAGATGCGGAGGCGATTTCCTCGGCGGATGCGGACTGTATCAACTAGGAGGTATTGTAAGTCAATTAGTTGGTGGCATATATATGCTACAAAGTTACAAAACTAAGTTTTAATACAGAGCATGACTCTCCCCAGATAGTATTTATACGGTTTTCTTCTGTCTCTTTATAAACAGCAATCCCCATTTCCTTAGCAACAAAATTTATGTAATCCAATATTGAATACCCATCTTTTCCATCCCCTTCTTGCAGAGAAAGAAAAGAACTATTTTCTACAGGAATAAACATCCACTCTCCTTCTTTAGCACACTCATTATACAACTTTATGTCAATATAATTTTCAACTCTAGGGCTACCAGTAATAGTGCTAATAATAAAACTCAATTTCTCACCAGTATCTTTTAGCAATCCAATTAATTCCGGAAGGCATCTCCACTCTAATTGCTTTATATTAGCTCTATACCCATAGATCATTGCCATGGCAGAAATATCAATATTGTACGGGCTTAATGCATATGGCAAAAAGATTCTGTCGACAATCTTTATTTCACCATCAACAATCATATCCAGTTGATTTTTTGCCCAATCATGCATATCAAAAATATAATTTACACCATTTCTACGGGCAGTCTCCGGTTCAGTTAACAAACACCCAATATATCCCCCTACCTCAATAGGATGAACAAATGTAGACAGTCCCCCAACGGTTTCAACAGCCAAATATTGTGTTCTTGCCTTCCAAAAAGTGTTTAATGCAATAAGGCCTTTAAAACTACCATCGCCGTTATATACTTTCTTCAATCGCATATAATTGTTGTCAATATACTTATTATATATATCTGTTTTACGGAAATCGGAATACGAAATATCTTTTAACCAATTAGCTACCTCCAAAGTTCGCTCTTCTAATAAATTTATATTTCTATGTATCATTTTTTCTTCAGAATTCAACTCCGAATAATAAACATCTACATCTAAACCTGCCACCATATTCGAAATCACAGCATAATAAGGAACTTCGAATGCGTCTTTCATATTACCATAAGGCTTTATTTGTTTCATGGATGTCCATTGTAGTATCTTATTATCTAGAACGAATCTTATTTTTGTTGAATATTTTGTATCAGAACTTCTTATGTTAGATAGGAGCGGCCGCAAACAAAAACCATTACGGAATTTCAATTGTATCGTAGTATCCAACCCTTTATCATATTTTCTAGTTTCTACAAATACTTCTTTAGCTACCATAAAAACAGAATAAAATCCTATTCCAAACTCACCTATCGATTTAAATCCTGATGAATTCAGCCCAGGGAATTCCAACTTCATTAAATCAGATTTCCAAAAACTAGCCCCAAAGTTTAAAAGATACTCTTTAACTGTACTTATAGACATTCCTATTCCATCATCAGTTACTTCTACCCATACTTTCTCATCTTCATCCCTAAATATTTTTACAATAATTTTCCCAACAAAATCTTTCTCTCTATTGCGCCTCGCGACGATAGCATCCCTAGCATTTTGTATTAATTCCCTAAGTACTATTTCAAGTTTATTCTCTTTACCATATAGTTTTTCCCCTCCAAGAGCTGTTATTAAATTCTCAACATTACTTATATGTATTTGGGCATCACAAGGCTGCCACCCCTTTGTTTTAACATATGAAGCTAATTCCTCTTGCGATTCAGCCCCCCTGACGGATTTAGCTTGAAATAGAGGTATCCCCATTTTATTGAGCAATTCATTGGATTTGTTTAGTTCATCATTTAAAAGGCTAATCATATCATAGGCTAAATTCCATGCGTTAAAATCTTTTTCTTCAAAAGCTTGATTAGAGGTTATCATTATTTTTTCTGGATCAAATCTATCTGGCATTAGTGGTGACAATTTATTTTGTGCAATCCAATGATCTTTTGACCCTTCAACGATTGGCATCGACATAATAATAGAATCCGGTGCCCTATCGCCATCAATATGACCAGCATCAGCACATCGAAGTATACAAGCAAGTTTTATTGGATTAATATTCCAACTAGCGGGAAACCCAGGCAAAACACCATATTGAGCACCAAGTTTTTCAACATCATCAAGATTCCAGTGATGGCTTGCTGCAATTTGCCCAATAATTTCTCCCAAATGATTTCTTATGCTAATATCGTCAATAATATAAAAACCCGTCCCATCAGCTCGCCAAAATTCTTTTTTAAAGATTTCTTCTGCCTTATGAGCATGTAACAATCGTATTGTCTTAAAATCACATTCAAATATTTTTTGATCTTCGTCCACATTGGAATTGAAGTCTGCATAGTAGTCCTTCCATTCTACAGTTTTTCTTAGTTGTTCCACTCCACCAATAGCATCATATGACATTACTGCATCATGAACTAAAAATGCACAGCCCAAAACAAACCCTTCCAAAGGGTTAATTTCATACATTGCCCCCGTTATTGTACTAGCTATAGGCCAGAGGTTATCAACATGAGTAATATCATGTATTGTGAGGCGCGGAAAATCTTTTCGTATTTTATCCAGTAAGTATGCAGAATTTTTTCGCGCCAATTCATACTCGTATTTCAGCTTTTCCCTCAACGCTTTTTCACCAAAACTATCATTTCCTATTGAATTAATCCATAAACTTGATTCCTTATAGTCCATATAATATCACGAACCTCTCCAAAATATTTGATAAAACTACCTGCTATATCAAGCAACAAGGGCATAGTCCACACAGAATCTCACTCTTATCAGCTCACTCGATAAGTATTTCATTGCAAAGCTTCATCTCTACGTAGAATTATTCTATAGTACAAATATTCGTTTATACAATTATATATCTCATCCTCACTATGTTCAAGATTATTAACTTTTGATAAAACTACACACAATAACATATAGTGAATATTGGCAGCAAATTCACTGATATTTTAATCGACAATATTCATCCATCTATGTTAAAATCAACTTACAGAGAGGAGCTGATTACTATGTCATCCGTTGTGAGTGCTATAACCAAAACGATACCAATATCCAAGTTTAATCGCGGACTTGCAGGACAGATCTTTACCGATGTAAAAGCAAGTGGTCCTAAGGTTGTAATGAGAAATAATTCCGCCGAGGCGGTTATTATGCCTCCAAATGAATATGTTGAGATGGAAGAGGCCCTGAATGACTATCTGCTACTGACAATGGCTGTTGAGCGTATGGCTAATTATAATCCTGACACATTAATTTCTGAAGAAGAAATGGATCAGCATCTAAATATAACTCCAAATGACTTGGATGATATTGACGAGGTGGAGTTTGAATGAACTGGGAATTACAATACTTACCAGAAGTTCAAAAAGATTTGGAGGCCTTATCAAGAAACCAACTGCTTGTGGTCAGAAAAGCCATAAAAAAAGTCAAAGTCAATCCTCTCCCACAGAATGAAGGCGGTTACGGGAAACCATTAGGCCATAAGCATGGTAAAAATTTAACAGGCTTTTTGAAAGTTAAACTTCGTAGTCATGGCATACGCATTGTTTATAAACTAATTCGTACCGAAACTAAAATGCTCGTAGTCGTAGTAGGTATGCGTGAAGATGAATCCGTATACGAAATTGCAAAAAAGAGGATCAGCAAACACAATTTATAATTTTAGTTCAATAAAACTTTTTTATTAAAATGCAAAGAACTAAAAAAGGAACTCAAATTTGAGTTCCTTTTTTAATTTTATTTTAGTTGTTGTATTTATTTTTTAAAATTTAAACTTCCTCAGCACAGTCTGTACATCCTGGGCCAGTTTGGCCAGTGCGTCGGATGCGGAGGCGATTTCCTCGGCGGATGCGGACTGCTCCTCAGTGGCGGCGGATACGGACTGCATTTCGTCAGCTACACGGCGGGCACCGGCATCAATTTCATGCATCTCACCAGTGATACCCTCGGCCTGACGGGCAACGGTCTGAACTGTATCGGCCATCTGGTTAACATTGTCGCTAACCTGATTTACAATTCCAGCGATTTCATCAAATACCTGGCTGAGGCCTTCAACGGACTTGGTTCCTTCAATAACGGCATCATTACCCTTGGCCATGGCATCCACAGCCTTGCTGGTATCGTTTTGAATACCGCTGATAAGCTGGGCAATCTGCTGAGCTGCCTCTCCGGACTGCTCTGCCAACTTTCTTACTTCTTCTGCTACTACGGCGAAGCCGCGGCCCTGCTCACCAGCGCGGGCTGCCTCAATGGCGGCATTAAGTGCCAGCAAGTTAGTCTGACCTGCCAAATCGGAGATGGTGTCTACAATAGCACCGATTTCCTGGGAACGCTCGCCCAGCTTATCTACCAGTTGGGAAGCATATTCGGAGCTCTGACGCACACTGTGAATCTGCTTAACGGAGCTGCCAACTTCAACAGTACCGGCAGATGCTCTCTCAGCTGCCTGTCTGGACTTATCTGCAACATTTTCAGCCTCTTTGCTGATATTTTCAACGGAATCACTAATCTTGATAACCTCGGAGCTGCCCTTGTCTACAGCCACCTGCTGCTTTTCAACGATTTCAGCAGCACCAGTTACGGACTGGGCTACAGATACAGCCGCATCAGCGGACTGCATGGAGCTTGCGGTAAGCTCCTCAGAAGCGGAGGCAATCTGCTCAGCACTCTTGGATACTTCACTGAGGAAGTAATTTACAGACTTGGACATTTCAAAGAGAGCACGCTCCACATCACCGAATTCATCACCACGGGAAGAAGCCTGTCCCTGAATTACGAAATTACCGGACTTAAGACGATCGCAAGTCTCGATCATTTCAGTAAGCGGAGTCTTAATAGCCTTAACAATAATCAGGCTTACAAACAGAAGCAATACGAAGCAAATTACGATGCTGAAAATCATAGCACGGGTAGCACTTGCACTGGCTTCCTGGTTAGCTGCATTAACAGCGGCGGCTTCCTCTACTGCATCCTTGGTCAAAGCCTTTAACTGGTCACGGAGCTTGGTAGTATCATCCTTGCCTGCCTTATTGTATTCGGCAGTACCAGCCTCAGAACCATTAGCCTTAACAGCATCAATTACTGCTGGCAAGGAGGTCTTGAACTTGTTCCAAGTCCCCATCATTTCCTTTACCTTGGCATCAGTTGCTGGATTGTCCTTTACCAAAGCAGCATACTCATTGATTTCTTCCTCAAAGGAGGCAATATCCTTGGCCTGGGATTTCTTAACCTCATCACAGCGGGATGGATCAGCAATTGCCTGCATGGAACGAACCTGGATAGTTCTCATTTTTTCAGTACAGCTGCCCAGCATATTTACGCTCTGCAGCTCTCTGGCGTATAGGAAATCAAGTTCCACCGCTGCATTGTCTATGGAGGAATATCCCCTGTACCCCACAAACAGCATACCAATGATACTGATAGCTACCAAAATTAAAATCTTGACCGTTACCTTTAAATCATTCACTTGCTTTTACCCCCTTATGGAACAGCAAATCTCGCTCACAACTTATTCCATTTCTCTTTTATTTAAATTTTTAAGTTTACTTAATTTATTAAGCTAAAACCTTGGAAAGTCGGATAAACTCTGTATCCAGAGTCTTTCTGTTATTAGTGGCCTCATCTATAGGAATCTCAACTACAACCCCTGTATCGAATCCTACTACCACATCTTTCTTGCCCTGAATCATTGCCAATACAGCCTTTTCCCCCAGCAGACTGGCATTGATGCGGTCTTCCACTGTAGGGGAGCCGCCCCGCTGGATATGTCCCAGCACTGTAACTCGGGTGTCAATCTCCGTCTTCTCTTGAATCTGCTTGCCCAGCTCTGTGGTGGTAACACCCATTCCCTTTAAGGCGCCATCAGCAACCACCAGCAAACTATACTTTTTCCCCTTGGCATAATCTGCACGGATTTCCTCACAAATCTGGTCAATGTTGGATTTTGTCTCAGGCACCAGCACATACTCGGCACCGCCGGCAATACCAGCTGTCATAGCCAGCCAGCCGGAGGTCTTGCCCATTACCTCAATAAGTACAATGCGACGGTGAGCACAGGCGGTATCCCGGAGCTTGTTTATGGCATCCACCACTGTATTGGCCGCCGTATCGGAGCCAATGGTGTAATCCGTGCCCCACACATCATTTTCAATGGTAGCCGGAATACCAATAACTGGCATACCGAATTCCTTACTCATGGTAGCGGCACCCTTGATGCTGCCACTGCCACCGATTACGATAAGCCCCTCAATGCCATGCTTTTTCAGATTTTCATAGCCCTGACGACGGCCGTCCTCCTCAAAGAACTCCCCACTGCGGGCAATCCCAAGGAAGGTACCTCCCCGCTGAATCATGTCGCCAACACTGCGGGTGTTAAGCTCCTCGATTTCGTCATTAACAAGTCCCCTATAACCGTTGTGGACACCCCAAATATGGACGCCCTGATGGACTGCTGTGCGGACTACTGCCCGAATACAGGCATTCATGCCCGGACAGTCATTGCCGCTGGTGAGTACGGCTATATTCTGCAACATTTATAATGCCCCCTCTTACTGTATATGGTTTCTTTTATTAGAGGTATTTCTTTCAGCAAGGGACTCAATGCTAAAACTATTATTTTGCTTTCAATTAGTCAGCAAGAAAAATCCAAACTCGCTTCGCTCAAACAATGGATGTTTTCTCGCTGTGTAAGTATGCAAAAAATAGTTTCTTAACGCACTTCGCC
>Ga0129306_1000078_pt1 | contig 158823 bp, 147 predicted proteins | sample P827metagenome_FD_94438 | JGI IMG/M metagenome (GOLD analysis project Ga0129306, IMG submission 94438) | Capybara group fecal microbial communities from Wisconsin, USA - P827 metagenome | ecosystem: Host-associated > Mammals > Digestive system > Large intestine > Fecal | place: USA: Wisconsin...
CACGGAAGTATTGGCCGTTACGCTTTCAAAAGTCGGTTTATCCGTTACGGCAATACTGATTGTCTGACCCGATTGCGTCACATTAACATTTTTTCCCGCATCAAGAGTGACCGTTTCCCCCATCTGTACATTTTCAGCCGTACTGTTCACAACATTACCGCCGCCTGCCGCCGCCGTCGTAAGATTCCAACCTTTATTCACCGTTGCATTAGCCAGGTTTGCGGTGTTATTCGCTATATTTGCCGTATGATTGGCGGCATTAGCCGTCGTATTTGCTAAATTTGCCGTATTGTTCGCCGTAGTTATATTATTTTTTGCACTGTCGGAAAGATCGACGCTGTAATCAATCACCCTGCCTGCCGAATCCGTCACATTTGTTACGCTGATCTCATCAGAACCTTTCAACGTGGTGTTCCACGCATTTACCGTATAGGTCGTACTGCCATCGGCATTTTGCACACCGGTTACATTGGTATTGGTTCCTGCCGCCACGGTGTTATTTACTGCGGCAACGGCATCATTAACATTATTTTTGCCCGTACCGCCGATATTAGTCATGCTGACCGTACCGTTATCCACCACATTAGCATTTCCGCCTAATATATTGACGACAGAATCTGCCGTATTATTCAGGACAGTATTCGTTGCATAAAGTTGTGAACCGTTAATCGCATCCGTCGATGTTGCAGAAATATTCCCCGGCGCAACATTAATAATTTGACGTTCTGCCCCTTTCGCGCCCACAGAAACCACGCCAGATGCCGTGCCGGCAAACCCGCCATACGTTAAGCTGCCGACTGTTGCCGCAGTTACCTGATTGGCCTTGCCATTAGTTGTAGTATTTGAACTTTCTGAACTGTTTGCGCCTAAAATAACATTATTGCCTGCGGTTACTGAAATATTATTACCAATCACATAAGTATTATTCGCTGTCGCTGCAATAACATTATCGCTGCCTAATACAAAGGAACCATTGGCGTTAATCTTGTTATTATTTCCCACTGAATAAGCGGCGTTACCCGTAATGACGCTTGCATCACCGAGCGAACCTGAACGATTACCCGTGACATTATTATTGTAACCTACAGAAACAGCCTGCTCCCCCTGCGCGGCTGCCAACGTACCAATCGCGATAGAGTCCGTTCCGCCGGCATTCGCGCTGTGGCCCATAGCAACGGCATTTTGAGCCGAGGCATTTGAATAAGAACCAATCGCTGTTGCCCATTTGGCTGTCGCATTAGCATGTTCTCCTATCGCCAGGGAGGCTGTGGCATTGGCTAACGACCATTCACCAAGCGCAATGGTTTGCTCTGCTAACGCCTTGGAAAGATGCCCGATAGAAACCGCAGCCGAGCCGCTCGCATTAGAATAAGAACCTAAAGCCGTGGCAAAAGAATCGGCCGCAACCGCTAAGGCGCCGAACGAAGAAGCCGCGATTCCCGACGCATTCGCAGTGGTACCAACAGCAACAGCATTACTTTGCGTTACAATAGATTTCGTTCCAACCGCAATGGAATTATCGCCGGCCGCCGTCGCATTAGAACCGAATGCATTGGCAGAAGAACCGGAAGCATTCGCTGCATAGCCTAAAGCATTTGCCTGATGCCCACTGGCTTTACTATAAATTCCAACGCTTATCGCCGCAAACTTTGTTGCATTGGATAAATATCCCATGGCTATAGTATGGTCTTCGCTGGCTGACGCACTATCGCCAATCGCAATGGCATAAATATCCGTCGCTTTTGCACTATGCCCCACGGCAGTCGAATAAGTGGAATTGGCAACCGCATCATAGCCGATGGCGGCAGAACCAAGCCCGCTTGCATTTGCCGCATCCCCCACGGCTAAACTCGCCGTATTAGTCGCGTTTGCATGAGAACCCAATGCCGTTGCCATATTACCTGAGGCCTTCGTCCCCAAACCGATTGCAGTTGTGCCATAATCACTGGTCGAAGCGCCGTAGCCAATGGCAATAGCGGCATTTCCGCGCCCATCGGCGGCGGCTGTTGTAATCGTCGAGTTATAGTTGTTTACGGCACCTTTACCAATAGCGATAGACCATTGCGTTGATGAATTTGCCCCGGAACCAAGCGCAATAGCATCCGTTTCTGACGCCGCGGCCTGAGTGCCGATAGCCGTTGAATTCACACCGGAAGCATTAGCATAAACCCCTAACGCATTCGCATTTGCTGCCGTAGAACTGGCACCTTCTCCAAGTTCAATACCATTAGAGCTTGCTGCCAGCGCCATAACGGAACTAAGCATGGCCGAACCTGCCACACTTAATAGGAACAACTTGCTCGGATTTTTTCTTTCATCTGCTGTCGATGAACATTTACTCTGCGATTTAGTTAATTCAGAAACCACAACGAACGTCTGACTTGAATAGTGCCAAATCACTTTAAATATTTTATTCATATCTTATTTCTATTTTTTAATTTCATTTTGAAATGAAGTGATAATGTCATTATTATAAATATAAAATTACAATTCGATTATAGTTAATAGTAATTAAAGCAAAAACCAACAATTAATATAATCTTTATGATATTTCCATATTCATAACACCGCCGCAGACAATTGAATTACAAACCACCTAAATACGCATTACTATAATAGATAACAATTAATTCCATAATCAGCCCACCGCATTATTATAAGCTACATTAATTCAAGCTAAAACATTTCAGCTAGTAAATTAATGTAAAGGTTAAATTTTAAAAAATTTACATATTAATACGATTTTTAGCTAAAAAACCCGGATGATAAATTAGTTAAGCCAGCGGAATGCCGAGGGAAGACTCTTATGACGGGTTAATTTCGTAGGTTTAACGACGAACGGATGACAAAGGCGGTGATGTGAATGTTGAAAGTGCGGTAAGAAATATGAAAAATTGTGAGATTTACCACAATCACGGCCGTCTACATATTTACAACCAAGACTTATTTTAAAGTTTAGTAAAAATAATTTCTCAGAGATTTTTTAATTAGTTAATCACTGCAATAATATAAATATTTATCTAAAATGACAATTCAATTTTTATTTATCGACATACATTACATTAAACATATTATTATTTAATTTTAATAGAGATAGAGATTATTTTCATTTTGAGACATTAAATTCAGATTATTTTAAATAAACCTTAAGAAAATAATTTATTTAAAAAGTTAAGCAGGAAAAATAAAGGAATGTAAATTTAATGATTTATCTTTAGTTTTTGCTCATTCACAGCTAAAAGGACTGAACCCAATGATCTATCGGAAACAGTCCTTAATGTTGTGGTCTAACTTTTTTGCGCTCAGCTCAATTGCACGCTCTTTTCCTCCGTTTTATACGCAACCTTAACGCTCGGCCTTAAAGGCAAAATGCATCCAGATTAATGCGGTGGAAATACCGATGAACATTAACACAAATGCTGTCGCCCGAATGCCGGTGGCATCAAGCAAGGCGCCGAAGGCAATCGGTAAAATAAAACCGAATAAACCGCCGGCAAGTCCGACGATGCCGGATACCGTGCCAATATCGTTCGGGTAATCGTCGGCAACGGATTTAAAAATAGAGCCGCTGCCGATTCCCATGGCGCACCCGACCAGAAAGGTCAGCGGCGCAAACGCCCAAAGTGGCAGCCCGATAGGTAAACTGATCTCGCCTTTTGTGCCGATCAGTAATAAGCTGCCGTGCGGAATGGCAAAAATCAGAAAGCCTATCCACAATACCCACATGACCACCCAAGAAACCCTGTTGGCACCGAAGCGATCCCCCAGATAGCCACCGACAGAACGAAACGTGCTGCCCGGAATTAAATAAATCAGGGCCAGCAAGGTTGCATCATGCAAATTCAAATGATAATTTTCGACATAATAATTATTCAGCCACAATGTTAAGCCGACGAAACCGCCGAACACAACGGTGTAATACTGGCTGTAGCGCAATACCCGCCAGTCTTTTAACAGCGACAACTGCTGCATAATTCCCGCCTGCGCCCCTTTAATCAAATGTGCCGGATTGCTAAACGCAGTAAAGCAGAATATAACTAACGTCGCCGCCAAAATTCCGGTATAGACTTCCGGTATGGCGCGCCAGTCACCGAAATGCGCCAGCAATTCCGGGGCGATAAAATTATTCAGTGCCGTACCTGCGGTGCCGATTCCGAATATACCGGTCGCCAGTCCCTGTTGCGTCTTAGGAAACCAGCGGGCAACATAAGGCATGCCGACAGAAAACGAACCGCCGGCCAGTCCCATCACTAAGCCGATAACCAGAAAATGCCAGAATAATGTCGCATAACTGGTGAGATAAACAAAGGGAATACACACCGCCAGCAAAGTCAGCATTACATTCCGGCCTCCGAATTTATCCGTCCACATTCCCAGCGGCAGGCGGATAATTGAGCCGGAAAGTACCGGTGTCGCAGTTAAAATACCGAATTCCACATCGGATAGCCCCAGTTCGTTACGCAGGGGAATACCGATCACACCGAACATCATCCATACCATAAACGTCATCAGAAACGCCAGCGTGCCGGCAAATAAAACTGAATAGCGTTTGAAATGCTCCGATTTCATATCATTCCTTACTGTTGGTTATGAACGACGGCGTACCAGCTGCCAGGCGCGCGGGATATAGCCGATGAAAGCGGCAAAACCGCTCCATACATGTACCATACGGGTAAACGGAAAAATCAAAAAGAATGTCATGCCCAAAAACACATGAATTTTGACCGCACTTGATAACGGCGCAATATAAGCGGTAGCATCGCCGCGAAATGTCAGAATGCGCTGTGCATATTGCATCATGCTTTCCAGTTCGCCGACCGCATTATTACTTGCCAAACTGAGCGGAATCAAACTTAAACCGGCGAGTATGGTAACCAGCAACCAGATCACAACCAATTTATCCCGCCATGTGCTGGTCGTTAAAATGCGCTGAATGCGAAAGCGCCGGTGAATCAGGATTAAGATTCCGGCAAGCGCCATCGTACCCGACACCGACCCCGCCGCAAGCGCCATAATATGATGTTGTTCCTGACTGATACCGAGCAGCTCAAATGCCCATAATGGCGTGAGCAGACCGGCGACATGCCCGCCCAGCACTAACAAAATACCCACATGAAACAACACGCTGCCTAAACGCAGCTGTCCACGGTAAAGCAGCTCGCTGGATTCGCTTTTCCAAGAATATTGCTCACGATCGAAACGAATCAGGCTGCCGATAAAAAATACGCTCAGACAGATATAAGGATAAATTCCGAATAAAAATTGCTCAATGTAATTCATTACTCCGCTCCTTGATGTTGTTTATGGGCCCCTTCAGGATAAAACCTGATTTTGGTACGATCACTCAATGATCGGTTCAGTAAAGGCTCCGCGCCCGTCATATCCGCGCCGAACGTTTCCATCGCCTCGTCCATATCCCGCACCGGCGGTTCAATCAACGGTAACGGCTTGACCGGACTGAGCATAACCAGGGTTTGCAATAACACGGCATAAGGTGAGCCGTTCGCGGCCAGCTTTTGCGCAATATGATTGATGACATGCACTGCATCGCCGAGCAGTTTGAATGCGGGTTGCGGGGCGATCTCAGCCAGAAACTCCAGCAATGCCGGCAGATAATCCGGCAGTTCGTCATCGCCCAGCTCCAGACCATATTTACGGTATTCTTCCAGCAGATCCACCAGTGCCGCACCGCGATCACGGTCTTCGCCGTGAATATGTTCGAAAATATACAGTGCGTGACTGCGGTTCCGATCGAAGGTCTGCACATAATCTTCCTGTAAAGTCAGTAATTTAGTCTTGGCAAGATGATCTAAAAACCCGGCAAGTGCGGTGCGTTTCGACGCAATTTCCGGCATATTATTTAACGCCTCCCGCAATTCCGGCAGGGCGTCAATCAGTGCCTGCTCCGGATAGCACAGCAGCACGGAGAACCATTTAAACACAAGTTGATTTGCCACTAACGCACTCCTTTCCGGCGGTTCTCTTCGATGTCTTCTTGCCGATCGGTAAAAATAATAGGAATCCGTTTATTTCTGCCGAACAGACTTTCTTTACTGACGCCGTCCGAACAGCCGTTGCCGAAGCTGAAACCGCAGGAAGCTTTATCATTAAAGCTGTCTTCAACCATTTCTTTATGGCTTGCTGGAATCACAAAGCGATCTTCATAGTTGGCAATGGCTAAAGTGCGGTACATTTCTTCAATCATTTCGGCCGTCAGCCCGCTACCGGCTAAGCTTTGCGTTAAATTTTCACCCTGCACGCTCTGACCGCGTTTAAAACGACGCATTGCAATCATTTTTTCTAATGCCGCACGAATCGGCGCAACATCTCCGGCGGTGAGCAAATTGGCTAAATAACGCAATGGAATGCGCATTTCTTCGACACTCGGAATAATACTGTCCTCGCCGATAAAGCCGTTTTCAATTGCCGATTGAATCGGAGAAAGCGGCGGAATATACCAGACCATCGGTAACGTGCGATATTCCGGATGTAGCGGAAAAGCGATTTTCCATTCCATTGCCATTTTATACACCGGCGATTTTTTTGCCGCATCCAGCCAGCTTTGGCTGATGCCCTGTTTTAACGCTTCGCGTTCGATTGCCGGATCCGTCGGATCTAAAAATGCGTCAAGCTGCGCCTGATATAAATCCTGCGGATTTTCCACACCGGCGGCCTGCGCTATTTTATCGGCATCATAAAGCATCACGCCCAGATAGCGGATACGTCCGACACAGGTTTCCGAACATACTGTCGGTTCGCCGCTTTCAATCCGCGGATAGCAGAAAATACATTTTTCCGCTTTCCCCGTTGACCAGTTATAGTAAATTTTTTTGTACGGGCAGCCGGACACACACATACGCCAGCCGCGGCATTTATCCTGATCGATTAAGACGATACCGTCATCTTCGCGTTTATAAATGCTGCCGGACGGGCACGACGCCACACAGGCAGGATTCAGGCAATGCTCGCATAAACGCGGTAAATACATCATAAACGTCCGTTCGAAGGCCGCCAGCATCTCTTTTTGAATGCCGTCAAACAGCACGTCTTTAGCCCGCTTTTCAAATTCACCGGCCAAATCGTCTTCCCAGTTCGGCCCCCATTCGATTTTGTCCATTTTCTTGCCGGTGATTAAAGACACCGGGCGGGCGGTCGGCGGCGTGGTTAATTTCGGCGCATTTTGCAAGTGTTCATAATCAAAGGTAAAGGGTTCGTAATAGTCGTCAATTTGCGGCATATTCGGGTTGGCAAAAATATTTGACAGAATTTTAATTTTGCCGCCCTGTTTCGGTACCAGTTTTCCATTCGCTTTGCGTACCCAGCCGCCCTGCCATTTTTCCTGATCCTCCCAGTTTTTCGGAAACCCGATGCCCGGTTTGGTTTCGACATTGTTAAACCACGCATATTCCACCCCTTCGCGACTTGTCCAGACATTCTTGCAAGTTACCGAGCAGGTATGGCAGCCGATACACTTATCCAAATTCAGCACCATGCTGATCTGCGCCTTAATTTTCATTTTGTATTCCTTTTGATTTCAATTCGTTACCCTGTAGGCGAGAAAGTAAAAGTGCGGTCAGTTATTCCGCCGTTTCGTCCATCCAATCGATCCGGTTCATCTTCCGTACCACAACCCATTCATCCCGGTTTGAACCCACCGTACCGTAATAGTTAAAGCCGTATGCCAGATGTGCATAACCGCCAATCATGTGCGTTGGTTTAAGCACCGCGCGCGTCACCGAGTTATGAATGCCGCCGCGTTTTTTCGATACTTCCGCCCCCGGCGTATTCACGATTTTTTCCTGCGCGTGATACATCACCACCATGGATTCCGGAATACGCTGGCTCACCACCACCCGGCAGGTCAGGGTTCCGTTTGCATTAAAGACTTCCGCCCAATCGTTATCCTGCAAACCGGCACGTTTCGCATCAGCTTCACTCAGCCAGATGTGCGGCCCGCCCCGCCCTAAGGTCAGCATACGAATGTTTTCCGAATAGGTGCTGTGAATGCCCCATTTCTGGTGCGGTGTTAAGAAATTCAGGGTAATTTCCTGATTGCCATTCGGGTAACGGTGTAATAATTTCTCCGTCGTTTTAAAATTCACCGCGGGTTTATACACGGCAAATCCTTCGCCGAACGCGCGCATCCACAGGTGATCCTGATAAAATTGCTGACGACCGGTAAGCGTGCGCCATGGAATCAGTTCATTCACATTGGTATAACCGGCGTTATAACAAACCTCTTCGCTTTCAATACCGGACCAAATCGGCGAGGTCACGATTTTACGCGGCTGTTCCACGATATCGCGGAAACGGATTTGCGTATGTTCGCTCGCCGCAACCAAGTGCGTATGTTCCCGCCCGGTGATATTGCCCAGCGCCGCCCAAGCCTTTTTGGATACATGGCCGTTCGTTTCAGGCGCTAAAGTTAAAATCATTTCCGCCGCGTCAATGGCCGTCTCCAGTTTAGGTTGGCCTTTGCCGGCGCCCTGCGGCCGTATTCCGTTCAGCTTACGCAAGAAATCGACTTCTTCTTGGGTATTCCACGTCATCCCCTTCCCATTGTTATTGATTTTCTCAAGCAACGGGCCGACTGACGTATATTGTTCATAAATCGCGCCGTAATCTCGTTCGACCACAGTCATTGCCGGCATGGTTTTTCCCGGAACCGGTTCGCATTCGCCGAGTTTCCAGTCTTTCGGATCAAACGGCTGCCCCATTTCCTGCGGGCTGTCGTGCATCAGCGGTGTCAATACGATATCTTTGCGCACACCAAGATAATCTTTTGCCAGCTCACTGAATTTTTTGGCCAGACCTTTATAAATATCCCAGTCGCTGCGGCTTTGCCATAACGGCTGTACCGCTTCGGTCAGCGGATGAATAAACGGGTGCATATCCGAGGTATTCAAATCGTCTTTTTCATACCAGGTGGCCGTCGGAAAAATAACGTCCGCATATAAACAAGTGGTGTTCATACGAAAATCCAGACAGGTCAGCAAATCCAATTTACCTTCCGCCGCCGGGCGTACCTTAATTTCCGTCGGCGTAATGCAGTCTTTTTCATCGCTCAGCACCGCATTTTGCGTCCCCAGCAGATATTTTAAGAAATATTCATGACCTTTCCCCGCCGAACCCAGCAGATTGGAACGCCAGACAAACAGATTGCGCGGAAAGTTCTGCGGGTTGTCCGGATCATTACAGGCAAGGTCAAGCGAGCCGTTTTTTAACCCCTTAACAATAAAATCTTGCGGATTTTCACCCGCACTTTCCGCCTGTGCGACCACATCCAACGGATTGGCGCCAAGCTGCGGCGCACTCGGCAGCCACCCCATACGTTCGGCTTTGGCGTTATAATCGATCATCGATAATGCTTTCATGCTCTCATCCGCCATAGGGGCTAAAATCTCGTCCGCACCGAGTTTTTCATGCCGCCACTGACTAGTATGCGCGTAGAAAAATGAGGTGCCGGTCATCTGACGCGCCGGTCGGTGCCAGTCCAGACCAAAGGCTAACGGCGACCAGCCGCTTTGCGGCCGTAATTTTTCCTGTCCGACATAATGACACCAGCCGCCGCCGGAACGCCCGATTGTCCCGCACAGCATCAGCATATTTATCACGCCGCGGTATGCCATATCCATGTGGTACCAGTGATTTAACCCGGCACCGATAATCACCATGGAACGCCCTTTCGTGACATCGGCATTTTGCGCAAATTCGCGGGCGACCTGTATGACTAAGTCAGGATCGACGCCGGTATGTTTCAGCTGCCATGTCGGTGTATAAGGTTTGTCCTCATCATAGCTATTGGCCGCATTTTCATCGTTTAGGCCATTATCGACGCCATAGTTGGCCACCATTAAATCGAATACTGTCGCCACCAGTGCAGTTTCACCGTTTGCTAACCGAACCCGTTTTACCGGTACTTTATGCGCAATCAGTGCATTGTTATCTGCGCAGAAGTAGCTGAACTGCACCTCAACGACTTCATCGGCACAGGCTTTTAACGATAATGCCAGTTGCACGGGCTTATCCTGCGCGGTTTGTTCCAGATTCCATTTCCGGCTGCCGTCCCAGCGAAAACCGATCGTGCCATTTGGCGCGACCGGACTATCCGAATACGTATCCCACGCCAATACTTTCCATTCGGGATGTTTTTCTTCACTAAACTGAGCGGATAACTCACTGGCTCGCAAAAAATATTTCGGCATCAGCCCTTTTTCGGTATGTTCGAGGCGAACCAGCATCGGCATATCCGTATAACGGCGAATGTAAGAAGTGAAATATTCAGAAGGATTATTGAGGTGAAATTCTTTTAAAATAACGTGTCCCATCGCCATGGCCAGTGCGGCGTCCGTTCCCTGCTTCGGCGCCAGCCAAATATCGCCGAATTTAGCCATTTCGCCGTAATCGGAAGAAATCGCCACGGTTTTCGTGCCTTTATAGCGCACTTCGGTATAAAAATGGGCATCGGGTGTGCGTGTCAGCGGTACGTTAGACCCCCACACCAATAAATAATCCGCATTATACCAATCGGCAGATTCGGAAACATCCGTCTGCTCGCCCCATACTTGCGGACTTGCCGGCGGTAAATCACAATACCAGTCGTAAAATGAAAGCGGCACGCCGCCTAATAATCCTAAATAGCGGGTTCCGGCGGCATAGCTAATCATCGACATAGCCGGAATAGGCGAAAAACCAATAATGCGATCCGGGCCGTACTGCTTGATCGTATAGGCATTCGCGGCGGCAACCATTTCATATGCCTCATCCCAACTCGAGCGAACAAATCCTCCCAATCCTCGCTGCGATTTATAGGATTTCGCTTTCCGTTCATCTTCTACAATAGACGCCCAAGCCTCTATCGGCGATAGCGTGCTGCGCGCGGTACGCCATAATTCGGCCAATGCGCCGCGCATCATGGGATATTTAATGCGCTGTGCCGAATACACATACCAGCTAAATGATGCGCCACGCGGACAGCCGCGCGGTTCATGATTGGGCAGATCGGGACGGGTACGGGGATAATCGGTTTGCTGGGTTTCCCAGGTAATCAAACCGTTTTTAACATAAATTTTCCAGCTGCACGAACCGGTACAGTTTACACCGTGAGTGGAACGGGCGATACGATCATGCTGCCAGCGGCTACGGTAGGCGTCTTCCCATTGACGATCATCATTGATTAACGCACCGTGTCCATTGGCGAACGCTTCGGCCTTGCGGCGTCTGAAAAAGGTTAAACGATCCAAGAAATGACTCATTATTTTTTCCTTCCTTTTTGTATATAGCTTAATCACTATACGCTCAAAACCATACAAAAAATACGCCTAATAAGTGTTACTGTTTATTAGGTATATTCAATAAAATCATAGTGTTATGTTGTAAAGAAACTAGTTATAAATGAGTAGTTCGCTAGATAGAAATAGGTATGCGATATGATGAAGATCAAAAAAATAGCGATCATCGAAGCCACCGCATCGGTAATCTGCAGCATCCTTTTGTTGATGAAAAAACAATCGCATCTGCCGGCATTAAATCCGTATCAGCGACATTCGCTGCGGCAAATTACGACAAAGTTTTTATTAGCGGGGAGATAAAGAGATAAAAAAAACCGCGTGAATCTGTGCTCCAGATATCACGCGGACGATTTATTACAGCGCTTCAATCGCCAAATATTGCTGTTTCAGCTTTTCCAGACCGTCGCGGTAGCCCTGCATTTTTTCCCGTTCTTTGGCAATAACGGCTGGCGGCGCTTTTGCCACGAAGGCGTCATTGGCGAGTTTGGTTTCGACGCGTTGAACTTCATGCTGAAGTTTTTCGATTTCTTTATTCAAACGCGCCAGTTCCGCATCTTTATTGATAAAACCTGCCATCGGCACAAATAACTCCGCCTGACCGACCAGCTTGGTGACCGATAACGGGGCGTCAATGCCCTGTGCCAGCACGCGGATGTCGTTCAGTTTCGCCATTACCTGCAATAAAGTGCGGTTGTTTTCAAGACAGTTTTGCTCGCTTTGGCTGATATTACGCAGCAATAAATCCAGCCCTTTGCTCGGCGCGATATTGCTTTCCGCCCGGATATTGCGCACGGCGGTGATAATGTCTTTCAGCCAGTTGATTTGCACAATCGCCTCCGCGTCCTCAAGCGCGATATCATAACGCGGGAACGGCTGTAACATAATGGTGTCGCCGTCCACGCCGGCGAAACCTTTCACCTGCTGCCAGATTTCTTCGGTGATAAACGGCATCACAGGATGCGTTAAGCGCAGCAGTTTTTCCAATACATTAATTAACGTATCGCGCGCGCCGCGTTTTTGCGCCTCGCTGCCGTTGGCGAAAACCGGTTTGGTCAGTTCCAGATACCAGTCGCAGAATTGATTCCAGGTGAATTCATATAACGCGTTCGCCGCTAAGTCGAAACGATATTGGCTCAACGCATCACGGAAGGCTTTAACCGTATTGTTGAATTCCGCCTGAATCCAGCGATCCGCCAGACCGAACGCCGGCTCACCGTGCGGTAAATCCAGCGTATTGAGATTCATCAACACATAACGGCTGGCATTCCACAGTTTGTTACAGAAATTGCGATAGCCTTCCAGCCGTTTCATATCCCAGTTAATATCGCGCCCGTTACTCGCCAGCGCCGCCAGCGTGAAACGCAGCGCATCGGTGCCGTGTGCGGCAATACCGTTGGCAAATTCCTTGCGGGTCGCTTTGGCGATTTTTTCCGCCAGTTGCGGCTGCATCATATTGCCGGTGCGTTTTTCCAGCAGCGCTTCCAGACTGATGCCGTCAATCATATCAATCGGATCCAGAACGTTGCCTTTCGATTTCGACATTTTCTGTCCCTGTTCATCACGGATAAGCCCGGTGACATACACGGTTTTAAACGGCACTTGCGGTTTGCCGTTTTCATCTTTGATGAAGTGCATGGTGAACATAATCATGCGCGCCACCCAGAAAAAGATGATGTCGAACCCGGTGATCAGCACATCCGTCGGGTGGAAGGTTTTCAGCTCCTCGGTTTGCTGCGGCCAGCCTAAAGTGGAGAATGTCCATAAGGCGGAGGAAAACCAAGTATCCAGCACGTCTTCGTCTTGGCGTAACGCCACATCAGAATTTAGGCTATATTTTGACCGCACTTCCTCTTCGTTACGCGCAACATACACATTGCCCGCGTCGTCATACCATGCCGGGATGCGGTGTCCCCACCAAAGCTGGCGGGAAATACACCAATCCTGAATATCACGCATCCAGGAGAAATACAGGTTTTCATACTGTTTCGGCACAAATTGAATTTCGCCGTCTTCCACCGCCTTGGTTGCGACTTCGGCAAGCGGTTTGACGCTCACATACCATTGATCGGTCAGCATCGGTTCAATCGGCACGCCGCCGCGATCGCCGTAAGGCACTTTCAAATCGTGCGGTTTGATTTCATCCAACAATCCCAGCGCGTCAAAATCCGCCACGATTTTTTTCCGCGCGGCAAACCGCTCCAGACCGCGATAGTCGGCCGGAATAAGTGCGGTATAATTTTGACAGATTTTGCCGTCCGTGCCGATAATTTCCGCTTCATCACGAATATCCGCATTCAGCGTCAGCACATTGACCATCGGCAAAGCGTGCCGTTTGCCCACCTCGTAGTCGTTAAAATCGTGCGCGGGGGTGATTTTCACCACACCGGTACCGAATTCGCGATCCACATATTCATCGGCGATAATCGGAATTTCCCGGTTTGCCAGCGGCAGAATTACGCTTTTACCGATCAGCGACTGATAGCGTTCATCTTCCGGATGCACAGCCACCGCCGTATCGCCCAGCATCGTTTCCGGACGGGTGGTCGCCACCACCAGATAATCTTTACCGTCTGCGGTTTTTGCGCCGTCGGCCAGCGGATAACGGAAATGCCACAGCGATCCTTTGCTTTCTTTATTTTCCACTTCCAAATCGGAAATCGCGGTGTGCAGTTTCGGATCCCAGTTCACCAAGCGTTTACCGCGGTAAATCAGCCCTTCTTCATGCAAACGCACGAACACTTCCTTCACGGCGTTGGATAAGCCCTCATCCATGGTGAAACGTTCGCGCGCCCAATCCACCGAATCGCCCAAACGGCGCATCTGCTGGCTGATGGTGCCGCCCGAATGAGCTTTCCATTGCCAGATTTTATCAATAAAGGCCTCACGCCCATAATCGTGGCGGGTTTTGCCCTCTTCCGCGGCAATTTTGCGTTCCACCACCATCTGCGTTGCAATCCCGGCGTGGTCGGTTCCCGCCTGCCATAATGTATTATGCCCTTCCATACGGTGAAAGCGGATCAGGGTATCCATCAGCGTTTGCTGGAACGCATGTCCCATATGCAGACTACCGGTCACATTCGGCGGCGGAATGGCGATGCAATAACTCGCAACGTCCGGATTGCCGTTCGGTTTAAAATACCCCTGTTCTTCCCAGTGTTTATAAAGTGCCTGCTCGACGGAAGACGCATCAAAGCGATCCGCCATTTGAAATTGTTTTGTCATGTTGTTTCTCTATTGTTTATTCATTCTTTTCAATTCGCGTTCCAACGCCGGTGTATTCCGGCGGATTTATCTTTGCCATCCCAGCATCACCAAATCTTCAAAATGGGTTTGCATATCGGCCACCTGCGGTAAGCGCCCCCAGCGTTCAAATCCCATTTTGTGCAGCAAACCTAAACTCGGCGCGTTATTGCCGAACACGAACGCCAGTAAGGTATGCAGCTGATAATTCGGCATTTGTTCAATCAGGAAATTGACGCATTGTTTGCCGATGCCCTTGCCGTGCAGCGCGCTATCCAGATAGAAACTGATTTCCGCACAACCGTCATAAGCGCGGCGGCCATAAAAGGCGGAGTAACTGCACCAGCCGAGCAGATGACCTTCCGCTTCATAAACCCATAAGGGATATTTTGTGCTGTGCAGATGAAAATCAAACCAGTCCTGCCGGCTTTCAACGCTTGCCGGCGCCAGATCGGCGGTCACCGTGCGTTTGTCAATCACCTGATTGTAAATCGTCAGGATACGGGGCAAATCATGGCTTTCAGCCAAACGAAACATACGGCCTCCTTATGCCTGCTCGGTACTGAGCTGCCAGCCGAGCTGGCGGTATTGCTTATAACGTTCGCGCGCCAGCGCTTTCAATGCCTCTTGCGCCGGCACAAAATCGATCACCTGATTAAAGCCGGCGGCAAAAGCCGGTACCTGCGGCTGCAAATTGATCAATAAATCCCGCCGTTGCGCATTCCGTTTATCGCCCCAGGAAATTTCAATCGGCGTGGCATATTGCGTGATTTCACCGGATAAATTATGCGGCACGAACTGTTCGGGATCCCGCTGCCACAGCGCTTCATCAATATCCAGCGCCTGTGCTTCCGCGGCACAGGCAATCAACACCCGTTTGCCCAAACGCCAGGCGGCGGCTGCCAGATCGCAGGCCAGTGCTTCCGGAGCCTGCGCCGCCTGCAAAAGGTAAAACTGTGCTTGTTTTGACATAAAATCATTACTCCGGCTTGGTGGCTGTTAATGGGTTTACGCTAAAAAGCGGATCGTTAAACTGCAAGATTTTAGCGAAAAATCAGGCGAAGATAAAATATTAATTTTTTAAACGGGCAAAAAAGCGACAGCTTTGGTTAAGGTTCGGAAACACTGAAAAAATCCACCGCACTTTATGATCTAAATCACAAAACCGAAGTTTACAATTCCTCTTACATTCCATTCACCGTGCTGAAATGATAGACTTGCCCTGTTTTTTTATATTTAACAAGAGGTAATCACAATGGAATTTCGTATTGAAAAAGACACCATGGGCGAAGTGAAAGTGCCTGCCGATAAATACTGGGCGGCGCAAACCGAGCGTTCGCGCAACAATTTCAAAATCGGCCCTGCGGCCTCCATGCCGAAAGAAATTATTGAGGCCTTCGGCTATCTGAAAAAAGCCGCCGCCTACGCAAACTATGATTTAGGCGTGTTACCACTGGAAAAACGCGATCTGATCGCGCAGGCCTGTGATGAAATTCTGGCCGGCAAATTAGACGATCAATTCCCGCTGGTGATCTGGCAGACCGGTTCCGGTACGCAATCCAATATGAACCTGAACGAAGTGATCGCCAACCGCGCCCATGTGATCCACGGCGGCAAACTGGGCGAAAAATCCATTATTCACCCGAATGATGATGTCAACAAATCCCAGTCCTCCAACGATACCTATCCGACCGCCATGCATATTGCGGCGTACAAAAAAGTGGTGGAAGTCACCATTCCTTGCGTCGAACGTTTACAAAAAACCTTTGCGGCCAAATCCGAGGCGTTCAAAGATGTGGTTAAAATCGGGCGTACGCATTTAATGGACGCCACACCGCTGACATTAGGTCAGGAATTTTCCGCTTATGCGGCGCAACTGCACTTCGGTTTGCTGGCGCTGAAAAACACCCTGCCGCATTTAAGCCAGCTGGCGCTGGGCGGTACCGCCGTCGGCACCGGTTTAAATACGCCGAAAGGGTATGATGTGAAAGTGGCGGATTATATCGCCGAATTCACCGGCTTGCCGTTTATCACCGCGGAAAATAAATTCGAAGCCTTAGCCACTCATGATGCGGTGGTGGAAACCCACGGCGCGCTGAAACAGCTGGCCATGTCTTTATTTAAAATCGCTAACGACATTCGTCTGCTGGCTTCCGGCCCGCGTTCCGGTATCGGCGAAATTCTGATTCCGGAAAACGAACCGGGTTCGTCCATCATGCCGGGGAAAGTCAATCCGACGCAATGCGAAGCCATGACCATGGTTTGCGCTCAAATACTCGGTAACGATACCACCGTTTCCTTTGCCGGTTCGCAGGGGCATTTCCAGTTAAATGTGTTCAAACCGGTAATGGCGGCGAATTTCTTGCAATCGGCGCAACTGCTGGCGGATGCCTGTGTTTCCTTCGACGAACACTGCGCCTCCGGCATTGAACCGAACTACCCGCGCATCAAAATGCAGCTGGATAATTCCTTAATGCTGGTGACCGCCCTCAATACCCATATCGGTTATGAGAATGCGGCCAAAATCGCCAAAACCGCGCATAAAAACGGCACCACGCTGAAAGAAGAAGCGGTGAATTTAGGTCTGCTCAGCGCAGAACAATTCGACGAATGGGTGCGGCCGGAAGATATGGTCGGCAGTTTAAAATAACCCCGCAAGGCAAAAAATAAGCGAAAGGCGAGAGCAATTCTCGCCTTTTCCATATTTATTGATATAATCAGCCCATCATTTCTGTACTGGATAGATTATGAAATTTAACGCTTTTCTGTTATTGCTTTCCGGCTTATTTTCGACCGCACTTTCGGCGCACTGGACCAGTGTCGGCAATGCCGATTATAACTGGGGACCTTTTCATGTTTACACCGTCAGCCTGTACACCGAAAGCGGCGCTTATCAGGAAAATCAGCGCCCTTTAATGCTGTCGTTTAAATACGCCAAGCCGGTGGAAGGAAAAAGTTTCGCCATCAGTCTGGTTAAAGAAATGAATGCGCTAAACTTCAATAAAGACAGCTCGGCGGCATGGCTGAAAAAAATGCAGGAAATCTTTCCCGATTTTTCACCGAACGACGTATTAAGTTATATTGCGCTGGCGGATCGCGGCTATTTTATTTTAAACGACACGATTTTGGCTCATGAATTCGACGACCAGTTCAATCAGGCGTTAATCGCCGTCTGGCTGTCGCCGCAAAGCAGTTATGCGCAGCTGCAAAATCAGCTATTGGGCAAGGAAAAACGCGCTCATGATGATCAAACGGAAAAACTGATGGCGACCCCGGAAGTCAAGCAGCTCAATGAAGAAGATGCCGATCCGCAACTGCCGCCGAATTTTGAAATGGAAAACCGTAGCAAAGACGCTTCATAACAAACCGGCAGCCTCGCCCGCCGGTGCCAATATTAAGCTTTAAATTGTTTCAAACGCTGTAAATGGTGGGAGATGGTTTTGAATTTATGGCTTTCCGCCGCATCCCAAATCACTTCATAAAACGGCGATAAGATTTGTGCGCTGCGCTGAGAATCCAGTATTTCATCCTGTGTGGATAAAAATACCAGACAATGCCCCTTATTTTTCAGCCGGAAATTTGCCACGCATTTGGTGGCGATATCTTCATATTCTTCCGGCCGATCGATTTTACCGCTCATATTTTCATTCGGAAATAAATTCGGGTTGAATATCGCCTGTTTGATCCCGCACAAAAAACCGATGCGCTCCGCCCAATAACCGCCCAGTCCGACCCCGCAAATCAGCGGCTTGGGATCGCGGCTTTCCGACACCAGTTTATGCACTTCATTCAGCAAAAACTGCATATCATGGCGCGGATGCAAGGTGCTGTAATTGACAAACCGCACATCGTCATCAATAAATTTCAGCTGCATAATTTTTTCGTAGTTACCCGGACTACTGGAATCAAACCCGTGTAAATAAATAATCATGATAACTCCTTACTTATTGTGCTATGGTTTCGTGCATGCGGGGAAAATATCTCTGTGGTGTCGCAACGAACATTTTAATACCGGCGGCATAATATGAAAAGCAAAACCGCCGCTTTTTTCACCGCACTTCGGCGCACCGGCAGCAACCTGCCATGCCGCCTACGCCGCCGAACGCCATTTTTTCTCAACATAGGCGATCATTTGCAGCGCAATATCCAGCCCGCTGGTTTTTTCGATCATTTCCAGCCCCGGACTGGCGTTTACTTCCAGCACCAACAGGCCTTGAGCGGAGCGGATCAAATCCACCCCCGCCACATCCAGCCCCAGCGTTTTGGCCGCTTTCACGGCAATGGCTTTTTCCGCCTCGCTCAGGCTGACTTTTTCCGCGCTACCGCCACGGTGAAAATTGGCTCTGAACTCACCGTTTTGTCCGATGCGCTGCATGCTGGCCACCACCTGCTCGCCCACCACAAAGCAACGAAAATCAGTGCCGTTGGCTTCGGCAATAAAGTCCTGCAACAGCACCGGCACATTGGTATGCGTCAACGTTTCCAGAATACTGACCGCACTTTGCGCCTTATCCGCCAGAATCACCCCGATGCCCTGCGCACCGTTTAAGGTTTTCAAAATGGTCGGCGAACCGATACGATTCACCGCCTGCGTGGCCTGAAATTCGCAGCCGGAAAGCGCCGACGGCGGCAGCGCGATGCCGGCCGTTGCCAATAATTGCAGGCTGCGCCATTTATCCCGCGCGTTTAAAAACGCCGTTTCATCGTTTAAACAAAGCACGTTTTGTGCCGCAAAATGGCGCAACACCGCACAGCCCATTTGCGTGCTGGCCGAGCCGAAACGCGGAATAACCGCGTCGTATTGCGGTAATACATACGGCTCGGCGTCCGCGTTGTGCTGATAATACAACTGAAAGTGCGGTGAATTTTGCGCCAGTTTCAACAAACAGCGGTTCGGATCCAATATATCCATTTGGTGCCCGCTCTCCTGTGCCGCTTCTTTCAGACGCCGGCAGCTGTATAAGCGCGGTTCGCGGCATAGCATTAATAATTTCATGATTCCCTACTTTTTCACAAATCCTTGTTTTTGCAGATAACCCAACACGCCCGGACGCACCGGTTTGGACAAGGTTTTAATCACATTTTTCGACCAGTCCATGTCGATGGCACTGCGTTTTTGATAATAATCGGCCACTTGGGCATTGTACCTTTCCAGCAATGAGCAATCCAAAGGCTGATAAGTGTTTTCAAAAAACATCGCCGCCGGCGGTAAACGCGGTTTTAACGGCGGATCCTGATCCGGATAGCCCAAGCATAAGCCGACCATCGGCAAGGTGTGCGGCGGTAATGCTAACAGTTCGCCGACCTGTTCCATTTGATTGCGCAACGAGCCGATAAACACCCCGCCCAGCCCGAGACTTTCCGCCGCGATCATCACATTCTGCGCCATAATGCCGGTGTCCACCGCGCCGATTTGCAGCAGCTCGGCATAATCCAGCTGCGCCTGCGGGCAAATCTGTTTATGTTTATGAAAATCCACACAAAACACCCAAAATTCCGGCGCACTTTTGACATATTCCTGATTGGAACAGCACCGCATGAGCGCCTCGCGCAACGCCGGGTCGGTCACCCGGATAATGGAGACGCATTGCAAATGATTAGAGGTCGAAGCAAAGCGGGCGGCATCCACCAGCTTGCTGATAATCTGCCCGTCGATGGGCTGCGCGGTGAATTTGCGGATAGAACGGTGGGATAAAATACAATCTAAGGTTGATGAAGCGGTTTTTTGTGCTGTCATAATCGGTTTCCGTGAGTCGTTTTTTCTTCCATATATTACACCAATCGCAACAATGCGGAAAAACGCTTTATCATTTTTCCGCAAATCGGGTAAAATTCTTACGATTTTTATACAACCAAAAAGGAAATGAATTATGTTCGTTGTTATTTTCGGCCGTCCGGGCTGTCCTTATTGTGTACGGGCAAAAAATCTGGCGGAAAAACTCAAAAACACGTTGCCGGATTTTGATTACCGTTATGTGGATATTATTGCCGAAGGCATCAGCAAAGCGGATTTATCCGCCTCGGTGGGCAAACCGGTAGAAACCGTGCCGCAGATTTTTATTGATGAAAAACCGATCGGCGGCTGCACGGATTTCGAAGCCTTAATGAAAGCGCAGTTCAACGTTGTGGCATAAATGCGTTGATAGATGCAATAAAGTGCGGTGATTTTCACCGCACTTTTACGTTGACGAAAATTTTGCTTGCATATTTGCCCGAATGAATATAAATTCACTAAAAATGAATAATTATATATAGGAATGGTTATGCGCAGCACAGAATTAGTTCAATGGTTCAGACAGTCCACGCCTTATGTGAATATGCACCGGGGCAAAACCTTTGTCATCATGCTTGACGGCGATACCGTCGCCAGTCCTAATTTTATCAATATTATCAATGACATCAGTTTACTGCATAGCCTCGGCATCAAACTGGTTATCGTCTTCGGCGCACGTTGTCAGATCAATCAATTACTGCAACAGCATAATATTCAGTCCGTTTATCACAAAAATATCCGCATCACCGATCCGCGCACCCTTGAACTGGTCAAACAGGCGGTGGGGAAACTGCATTATGATATCGCCGCCCGTTTATCCCTGCGCCTGCCGCATTCGCCGCTGATTAATGTGGTCAGCAGCAATTTTATTCTGGCTCAGCCGATCGGGGTGGACGACGGCGTGGATTATATGTTGAGCGGTAAAATCCGCCGCATTGATACGGACAATATCAGACAGCAACTGGAACGGGGCGCTATCGTATTGTTAGGCCCGATTGCGCCTTCCGTCACCGGCGAGACGTTCAATCTGCCGTTTGAGGAAATCGCCACGCAGGTGGCAATTAAACTCAAGGCGGAGAAACTGATCGGTTTTTCCGCCACCCAAGGGATTCTGGATGATACACAAATGCCGATTTCGGATCTGCTGCCGCAGGATGCCGCCAAGCATTTGCAGGCGCTGATTGAAGATAATCGCTATCACAGCTCACAGGCGCGTTTCTTACAGGCTGCGATTGATGTCTGCCGCGCCGGGGTGAAACGTTCGCACCTGCTCAGTTATGAAGAAGACGGCTCTTTATTGCAGGAATTATTCACCCGCGACGGTGTGGGCACCCAGCTTTCGATGGAAAGTTCCGAGCATATCCGCATTGCCACCGTGGCGGATATTCCGGGCCTGCTGGAATTAATCCGCCCGCTCGAACAGCTGGGTATTCTGGTTAAACGATCACGCGAACAGCTGGAAATGGATATCGCCAATTACACCATTATTGATCGCGACGGCGTGATTATCGCCTGCGCGGCGCTTAATCTCTATGCGGCCGAGAACATGGCGGAAATGGCCTGCGTGGCGGTACATCCGGATTATCGTAATTCCTCCCGCGGCGATATTCTGCTGGAAGCGATCCAAAAACGGGCGCGCGAAGCGGGCATCGGCAAACTGTTCGTGCTCACCACCCGCACCGTACACTGGTTTCAGGAACGGGGATTCCGCCTGGCCGGGATTGAAGATTTACCGAAATATAAACGGGATAATTATAATTACCAGCGCCGCTCTAAAATTTTAATTCAGGATTTAAGCGCACAATAACGGCGGCAATAGCCACAAATTTTCTCCCCGCGGCAATAAAACACCGCACCAAAACGGAGTGCTTGTCCGTTTTTTGTTTAATGTACGTCATCGGCCGATCCGATACCTGATGCAAGATACCGTACCGGGCGACGGCGGTACAGCCTCCCCTTTCTTGTTAGGTGCAAGTGGGTCATTTTTTTGTTAAAATTCCCGGCAAATTTGACGTTTAACTACAGAAAACAACATGACAGATAATTATTCCGCCAATGAAATTACGGTGTTAAAAGATCTTGAGCCGGTACAACTGCGCCCCGGCATGTACACCGACACCAGCCGCCCTAATCACCTTGCCCAAGAAGTCATTGACAACAGCGTGGATGAAGCGCTGGCGGGTTATGCCGATAAAATCGACGTGATTTTACATAAAGATCAATCGCTGGAAGTGATTGATAACGGCCGCGGCATGCCGGTGGATATTCACCCGACGGAAAAGGTGTCCGGCGTGGAAGTGATTATGACCAAACTGCACGCCGGCGGTAAATTCTCCAATAAAAACTACGAATTTTCCGGCGGCCTGCACGGGGTCGGCATCTCCGTCGTCAACGCCCTGTCCGAGCGGGTGGATGTCACCATTAAACGCAACGGGCAGATTTATAAAATCGCCTTTGAAAACGGGGTAAAAACCGAAGAACTGACCGTGATCGGCACCTGCGGGCGGCGCAATACGGGTACCACCGTACATTTCAAACCGAATCCGAAATATTTCGACAGCAGCAATTTTTCCGTCACCCGCTTGCGCCATTTGCTGCGCGCCAAAGCGGTGCTGTGTTCCGGGTTGGAAATCCGCTTTATCGATAAAATCAACGACAGTGAAGAAAGCTGGCTGTATCAGGACGGCTTATCGGATTATCTGAGCGAAGCGGTGCAAAACAGCGTTACGCTGCCGGCGGTTCCTTTCGTCGGTGATTTCAAAACGGACAAAGAAACCGCCAGCTGGGCATTGCTCTGGCTGCCGGAGGGCGGCGAATTACTGGGCGAAAGCTATGTTAATCTGATCCCCACCATTCAGGGCGGAACGCATGTCAACGGCTTGCGTCAGGGATTGCTGGATGCGATGCGCGAATTCTGCGAATTCCGCAATCTGCTGCCGCGCGGGGTTAAACTGACCGCGGATGATATCTGGGAACGCTGCGCTTATGTGCTGTCAATCAAAATGCAGGACCCGCAGTTTGCCGGTCAGACTAAGGAACGTCTGTCCTCGCGCCAAAGTGCGGTGTTTGTCAGCGGCGTGGTGAAAGATGCCTTCAGTTTATGGCTGAATCAAAACGTACAGGAAGCGGAAGAACTGGCGAAACTGGCCATCAGTTCCGCCGAACGTCGCTTGCGGGCGGCAAAAAAAGTGGTACGCAAAAAACTGGTCAGCGGCCCGGCGTTACCGGGTAAACTGGCGGATTGCAGTCAGCAGGATTCCGCGCGCACGGAGCTGTTTCTGGTGGAAGGCGATTCCGCCGGCGGTTCCGCCAAACAGGCGCGCGATCGCGAATATCAGGCGATTTTGCCCCTGCGCGGTAAAATTCTGAATACTTGGGAAGTTTCGGCGGATCAAGTGCTCGGCTCGCAGGAAGTGCATGATATCGCCGTGGCGTTGGGTATCGATCCCGACAGTGACGATCTTTCCCAGCTGCGTTACGGCAAAGTCTGTATCCTCGCCGATGCGGACTCCGACGGGCTGCATATCGCCACCTTGCTGTGCGCGCTGTTTCTGCGCCATTTTCCGAAACTGGTGCGTGAGGGGCATGTTCATGTGGCGATGCCGCCTCTGTACCGCATTGATTTAGGCAATGAAGTCTTTTATGCGCTGGATGAAGGCGAAAAAGAAGGCATTTTGGATCGCCTGAAAAACAAAAAAGGCAAACTGAATGTACAGCGTTTCAAAGGGCTGGGTGAGATGAATCCGAACCAGCTGCGCGAAACCACCATGGATCCGAACACCCGCCGACTGGTTCAGCTGACCTTTGAGCAGGACGCACAGACCGCCGACGAAACCCTCGAATTAATGGATATGCTGCTGGCCAAAAAACGCGCGGAAGATCGCAAAAACTGGCTGCAAATCAACGGCGATCAGGTCGATCTCACAGTCTAAACGGAGGACATTCCCTATGCGACAAACCATTGTATCCCTTATCATCGGCGCCGTTTTCGCCATTAGCGCACCCGCTTTAGCCGCGACGCCTGAAACGGCCAAAAGTGCGGTAGAAAATCCGGCCGTTTCCGAGCTGCCGGTGATTGAAGCGGAACTGACACCGGCGCCGCATGTTCCGAAAGCGCTTAACCGCACCACGCCGGCCAAAGTGATTGTAAAACTGGAAGCGCTGGAAAAGATCATGGACATTATGCCGGAGGTACAGTTTAAATACTGGACCTTTAACGGCACCACGCCGGCACCGTTTATCCGGGTGCGCGAAGGAGACACGGTGGAGGTTCATTTGTCCAATCCGGTCAACTCAAAACTGGCGCACAGCCTTGATTTTCATTCCGCCGCCGCGCCGGAAGGTACCGCGACGGTAAGCAATACGGCGCCCGGTCATACCAGTATTTACAGCTTTAAAGTATTATCGCCCGGGTTGTACCTTTATCACTGCGCGGCAATGCCGGGAGCCGGCATTCATATCGGCAAAGGCATGTTCGGTTTAATGCTGGTGGAACCGAAAGCAGGATTACCGCCGGCGGACAAAGAATTTTATATCGTACAAAATGAATTCTATACCCGCGGCGCTTTCGGTGAAAAAGGCCTGCAAGTGTTCAGCCCGGAAAAAGCCGCCTACGAACTGCCCGATTATGTGGTATTCAACGGCCATTACGGCGCGCTGACGGAAGATAAGGCGCTGCACGCCAACGTGGGCGACAAAATCCGTTTTTATGTAGGCAACGCCGGGCCGAATAAAGCCTCCGCTTTTCATTTGATCGGCAAAGCCTTCGATACCGTTTATGTGGAAGGCGGTTCGCTGCGCAATCAGCATGTACAGACCACACTGATCCCGCCGGGCGGTGCGACGATAACGGAGGTCAGCATTCCGGTGCCCGGCCGCTACAGTTTTATCGATCATTCGATTTTCCGCGCAGATAAAGGCGCCAGAGGAACGCTGATCGTCACGGGAGAGGAAAATCCGGCGATTTTCAGCGGCAAAATCAAAGATGAAATCTACCAGCAACGCAATCCCGATGCCGATACCGACAGCGGATTCCAGCATTAAAAAATAATTAAAAAACCGACCGCACTTTTGCGGTCATTACAAAACAGAAACAGAGTTTATGCCACAAATTAATTATGAAGGCGTCGAGCAAATGCCGATTCGCCGTTTTACCGAAAGCGCTTATCTCAATTATTCCATGTATGTGATTATGGATCGTGCGCTGCCGTTTATCGGCGACGGACTGAAACCCGTACAACGCCGCATCATTTATGCCATGTCCGAACTCGGGCTGAACGCCACGGCGAAATACAAAAAATCGGCGCGTACCGTGGGGGATGTACTGGGTAAATTTCACCCGCACGGCGACAGCGCCTGCTATGAAGCCATGGTGTTAATGGCGCAGCCTTTTTCTTATCGCTATCCGCTGGTGGACGGGCAAGGCAACTGGGGCGCGCCGGACGATCCGAAATCCTTCGCCGCTATGCGTTACACGGAATCCCGGCTGGCCGCCATTTCCGAGTTGCTGCTTGCCGAACTGGGACAAGGCACGGTTAATTATCAGCCTAATTTCGACGGCACGCTGGAAGAACCGCAATATCTGCCGGCGCGTCTGCCGCATATTCTGTTAAACGGCACAACCGGCATCGCCGTCGGTATGGCGACCGATATTCCGCCGCACAATATTAACGAAGTGGCGGATGCCGCCGTGATGCTGCTGGAAAACCCGCAGGCTGGGCTGGATCAACTCATGACGGTGCTGCACGGCCCTGATTATCCGACGGAGGCGGAAATCATTTCGTCGAAAGAGGATATCCGCAAAATTTATCAGCAAGGGCGCGGTTCAATCAAAATGCGGGCGGTATGGAAAAAAGAAGACGGTGAAATTATCGTCAGTGCGTTGCCGCATCAGGCTTCGCCGTCCAAAATCATCGCCCAGATTGCCGATCAAATGACGGCGAAAAAGCTGCCGATGGTGGATGATATCCGCGATGAGGCGGATCACGAAAATCCGGTACGCATTGTAATTGTGCCACGTTCCAACCGGGTGGACACCGAAGCGCTGATGGCGCACTTATTCGCCACGACGGATCTGGAAAAAAGCTATCGTGTCAATATGAACATGATCGGGCTGGACAACAAACCGGCAGTGAAAAACCTGTCGCAGATTCTGACCGAGTGGCTGACGTTTCGCCGAACCACCGTCACTCGCCGCCTGCAGCACCGCTTGGATAAAGTGATGGCGCGGCTGCATATTCTACAGGGCTTAATGATCGCCTTTCTCAATATTGATGAAGTAATCGCCATTATCCGCAGCGAGGACAAACCGAAACCGGTGCTGATGCAGCGCTTTAATCTGAGCGATGAACAGGCGGAAGCGATTTTAAATCTGCGTCTGCGCCAGCTGGCAAAACTGGAAGAACACGCCCTACAGGCAGAACAGGACAAACTGGAACAGGAGCGGCAAAACCTGCAGGCTATTCTGGGTTCCGAGCGCCGCCTTAATACCTTAATTAAAAAAGAAATTCAGCAGGATGCGCAAACCTTTGCCAGCCCACGCATGTCGCCGCTGGTAGAACGCGCCGAGGCGAAAGCCATCGCCGAAAATGAGATGTTGCCGGCAGAACCGGTCACCGTGATCTTGTCGCAAATGGGCTGGGTGCGCTGTGCCAAGGGGCATGATATTGACGTACAGGGGCTGAACTATAAAGCCGGTGACGGCTATCTGGCACATGCTTACGGTAAAAGCAATCAGCCGGCGGTATTTATCGACAGCAGCGGGCGCAGCTACGCGCTGGATCCGCTGTCATTACCTTCCGCCCGTTCGCAGGGCGAACCGCTGACCGGAAAACTGTCGCTGCCGGCCGGCGCCACGGTGGAACAGGTGCTGATGCAAAACGAGCCGCAGCAATTGTTGTTGGCCTCCGACGCCGGTTACGGCTTTTTGTGTAAGTTTGAGGATTTAATCGCACGCAACAAAGCGGGCAAAGCGTTAATTTCCCTGCCGGAAAACGCCAAGGTGTTGCCGCCGTTAACGCTGACCGATCCGACCGCACTTGTGGTGGCGCTGACCTCCGCGGGGCGTATGCTGATTTTCCCGGTTGCCGATCTGCCGGCATTATCAAAAGGAAAGGGCAATAAAATCATCACCATTCCGGCGGCAAACGCCAAAAACCGTTCGGAACTGTTGGTGCGTTTATTGCTGATCAGTGAAAACGCCAGTCTGGTATTCCATGCCGGCAAGCGCAAAATTACCCTCAAACCGGCGGACTGGCAAAAATTCCGTGCCGAACGCGGCCGCAAAGGTTCCGCATTACCGCGCGGTCTGCACAGCGATGCCAACATTGAGGTGATTGAACCGGCACAAAGCGCGTAACACAAAGGCGGACTGAATATCCGCCTTTATTTTTGCCCTGTGTTTTATTTGTCGTCCGTGTTGGTTTGATTCACCGCATGTGGTTTTAACGCATTCAGGCGCTTTTGTGCCTGCTCTGCAAACTGATCCTGATGTTTCAGGGTTTCCCGATACCAGTAAATGGCTTTCTGCTCATTCTTTTTAATCCCTTTGCCCTCTTCATACATCGTGGCAAGGCGGAATTTGGATTCGTTATGATCGGTATTGGCGGCTCTTTCAAACCAGATAAACGCATTTTTGAAATCCTGCAAATCACGGTAATACAATACGCCCAGAATAAACATGGCGGTTTGATTGCCGGCCTGTGCCGTTTTCTTTAACAGTTTGATGCCGTGCGGAATATTTTTCTGCGTACCAAGGCCGTCCAGATACAAAAACGCCAGATAATTAATGCCTTTAATATTGCCCTGCTCCGCCGCTTCGCTGAACCACCAGTAGGCTTTGTCCGCATCCTGCGCGACACCTTTTCCCTGCACATACAAAATGCCCAGATTGGCCTGCGCATTGGCATCGCCCTTTTCGGCAAGCGGATAAATCAGCTCAAACACTTTCGGCCAATCCCCGCAGTTCGCCGCCAGCTGCGCCAGACTGCGTCGCTGCTGATCGGTAAATTCTTCCCCTTGCGTTATCTCCGTCGTCGCCTCATGCAGCGCAATCGATTGCCCGTGCGTATAAACACTCAGGGCGGCTAACGGTAATAACAACCATTTATATAAATTCATAATCTCTCTTTAAGCTGCAATCAGCAGCATGATCAAAAACCATAACGACACGGCCATTTCAATAAATCCGACCTGCTTAACCGACAGCTTGACTTTCGGCAGCACAAGGGCGCGAAGCAACGGCGGCACAAAAGCCAGCGCCAAATAATATTGCTCCATCAGGATAAATCCCACTACGCACAGCCCATGAAACAGTATCGAGGCTTGCAGATAGCGCGGATTTTTACGTTCCCGCATGACCGATTTCACATATAAGGTGGTACCGACAAAAAACAGACTCGGATACAGCGCCACCAGCCAGATAGTCTGATCAAAAGTGCGGTCGGGAAAATAGTAGGCGCCCATGCCGGCGAGGGCAAAAATGATAATGCCCGCAATGTCATTAAGCAGCGCCCGTTCATTTTTTTGTCTGACATAATAAATATTGACCAATACAAAAGGCAACATCGCCGCCAGAAAATAAATAATCCGCCAGTTATAATACAACGCCGGAAGCGCCAAAATCAGGGCGGCGCCCGCATAAATTCCGCTCCATTTCGCATATAACGGCAGATTGCGCCCTTTAAATAAATTCAGGAACGGATAGGTCATCAGATATAACACGAACCAGCCCGCCAGCAGAAAAAGATGCGGCCAAATCGGATGCGATAAAAACATGCCGTATAAAAACGGCAGCAACGCCATCACAATGGCGCCATGCTGGTTGGAAATCAGTAATTTCATCTTGTATAAGTGCGGTTAAAAATAAAAGAATTTTAGTCGTTTTTGCCGAAAACGGCTATAATCTTTCCGTGTTAATTTCCCCTTTTATTATTAAGAGAAATAAAAATGTCAAAAGTTCAACGTTTTTATGCCAATCGGCGTTTATCGGAAATCAGCGTGTATCAGGGCGTCGCTTATCTGGCCGGGCAAGTGCCGGAAAATACGGCGGCGGATGCCTATGAGCAGACTCAGGAAGTGCTGGCGCTGATTGATAACTTATTGGCCGACCTCGGTTCGGATAAAAGCCGAATCCTGAACGCGCAGATTTTTCTGGCGGATATGGCGGATTATGCGCAAATGAACCGCGCCTGGGATGAATGGGTGGATGCGGAAAATCCGCCGAGCCGCGCCACGGTTGAAGCCCACCTTGCCGATCCGTGCTGGAAAGTGGAAATCGTTATTCACGCGGCGGTTTAATCAGTTCCAGCTCCAGCAGCAGCGGGTTATGATCGGAACTGCCGGTTTGCAGCGTAGTCGCGCGCAGGGTTTTAAATCCGCGCACAAACACCCAATCCAGCGGATAACCGAAAAAGTGCAGCCGGTGATCGGGGCTAAACTGAACTTCCTGTAACCGGTATTGCGCGGTCAGCTGCCGAATCAGCGCCAGCCGCCGGCCGTTCCACGAATTAAAATCGCCGGCTAAAATAATCGGCCCTTGGTGCCGTGCGATTAACGCCATCATCGCGCGCAGCTGGCGGTAATAATAAGTGGGATTGAGTTCAAAATTAACCAAATGCAGATTCACGGTTAATAAACGCCGCCCGTCCGCCAACGGGAACAACATGGCGTTGCCGACTTTCGGAATCCGAATCCATGGCTCGACGGACGAACCGGCACAATAGGTTTGCGGCGTAAAGCGGCTGAGGGAACTTACGCCCGACTGCCGTCCCAGATAAGCGAAAGCGCTGACATAAAGTGCGGTGGAAAATTGATGCGAAAATAAATCGGCGATATGCTGCCGATCAGTCACTTCCTGTAATAAAACAAAATCTTTGTCCTGTGCAAACTGCTGTACGGCGGCCTGCCAGCCGTGATCCTGCCCTTTATGAATATTCCACACCAGCAGCCCGAATTTATCCTGCCGAATCGGCGTCACCGCCCGATTTGTCGCGGCACACTGAATATCCGGCGACAGCGATTCGGGCTGATAATCCGAAGCGCCGGCGGCAGAAAACACCACATTGGCGCTCGGATAAATCTCAACGCTGTAAAACCAATAGGCGACCGCGCCGGATAACAGCAGCAACAGGGTAACAAAAAGGGTTTTTACTCTACTCATTTCAATGTATTTTCAGAAAATATTCTTTCTAAATGATAGCAGTTTCCTTATACTACGCCAATTAATCGCTTGCTGTATTTTTTGCTCACCTCTTTCATCAGGCTTATTTGACTCGGTTTATTTTTTATTAAGGCTTATCTATGAGTATCTACACTTACATTTGCTTTCTTTCGGCAATTTCCATTCTTATCGGTTTTATCACCCAGAAAATCAACGATCAAATTCAATACACCATCGCCGTTACCGCCTCGGCAATGGTCGGCTCTTTAATTCTGCTGCTGATGGGCTATTTAAACTGGTTTAATCTGGACGATATCGCCAGAACCGTAATGGAGCGGATTAATTTTAAAAGTTTTCTGTTAGACGGGATCTTAGGCTTCCTGCTGTTTGCCGGCGCACTGGGGATTAAACTGCCGGTGATGAAAAGCCAGAAATGGGAAATCACCATTCTCGCCTTATTTTCCACCTTGGCCTCCACTTTTTTCGTCGGCTTTATGTTGTACGGAATTACCGGATTGATCGGCTGGCATATCGAATTTATCTATTGTCTGCTGTTCGGCGCCTTAATTTCCCCGACCGACCCGATTGCTGTGCTGGCGATCATCAAAAACCTGAAAGCGCCGAAAAAACTGTCCATGAAAGTGGAAGGCGAATCCCTGTTTAACGACGGTGTGGGGCTGGTGATTTTCACGACCGTGTTTGCCGTTGCCTTCGGCGGCCGCGAACCGACGCTGGAAGGCATCAGCGAATTATTCCTGCTGGAAGCGGTCGGCGGTATTCTGTTCGGGCTGGCATTGGGGCTGTTGGCGCATTTTCTGATTTCCGCCACCGACGACGGCAGTCTGGAAATTCTGCTGACGCTCACCATTCCGACGGCCGGTTTTATGCTGGCGAATCTATTGCAGGTTTCCGGCGCGCTGGCGATGGTGGTGGCTGGCATTATGATCGGAAACTGGACAAGACACACCGGCTTTTCCACCCAAAGCCAGCATTATCTCGATCACTTCTGGGAGATGATCGACCATTTTCTCAATTCCTTGCTGTTCCTGCTGATCGGCTCCGCCATGCTGCTGGTCAGCTTCACATCGCAGGGCATTATACTCAGCCTGATCGCCATTCCGGTATGCCTGTTGTGCCGCTATCTCAGCGTGTGGATACCGTTTAAACTGCTGAGCCTGAGAACCACTTATAACCCCTACACGCTGCGTATTCTGACCTGGGGCGGGCTGCGCGGCGGGCTGTCGCTGGCAATGGCATTGTCCATTCCCGCCGGAAGTTTGTTTATGCCGGAAATCGGCATGAATGTGCGCGATCTGCTGCTGGTGATGACTTATGCGGTGGTGATGTTTTCCATTTTAGTACAGGGCACCACAATTGAAACCATGGTGAAAAAATCCAAGGAAGTCACGCTGCAACAAAGAGGATATGTGGATCTACACCATAAAACCCCGCCATCGCAGTCAAATTAAGGATAAAAAAATCACCTACCGTTTCCGGCAGGTGATTTTTATCTCGTTGTTTTAGCTATGATTGCTCTTCGGCGGCGACCGTCAGTAAATTTCACCTCAAATTTTACCGCACTTTTTGCCCGTTGAAATCCGCTTCGTCAGTTATACCGGGCGGATGCTGCCGAGTTCCAGCTGCGCATCGAATTCCTGCTGTAATAAACGAAGTTTCGGATCCTGCTGTAAATCCTGCTTAGCCTGTTCACTGAACGCATGATAGATTTTATTGCGGTGATCCAGCGGCGTTAACCGGGTCGAATCGTTGTTTTCTTCAATCGTCAAGGCAATCTCGCTGCCGTAAAACTCACTTAATGCCTTGCCCAGCATTTGCCGGGTTTTGTCCTTATTTAAATGAAAATGTGCGGAAGATAAGCCTAACCGGAGCTGGGTTTCCGACTGCTGCACAATAAAACAGTTCATCGCCATTTCTTTCACCAGACCGCTTACGCCGATTTTTTCCACCGTATCCGTCCAGCTGTCCTGCTGGCGGGCGGCACAGACAATCCGCTGCTGCAATTCCGGCGTGCTGTGCTGCAGGATCGCGCGTTTGATTTCCGAAGGACGTACCGATTGCTGCTCTTTCGCCATTTCCGGATTAATCCACTCCCAGCGGTAATTTTCAGCCGTTTGCGTCTCTTCACTGTCTTCGTTTTCATTTTCGACGCTATTTTCCACCGCACTTTTTTCTGCCGGCGTATTGTTCGGCGCCGGCGGTTGCACGGAGGAAACGGACGGATTAGAAGAATGTATTTCAGCCTGTTGTTTCGCCGGCCGACCGACCAGCGGCAAAGTATTAACCGCTGCCGACGGTTCTGCGTTCGTCAGATTATGCTTTTTTTTTTCGTCCGCCGTTGTCGGTTCCGCGGCGGCAACCGGTTTGGATAATTGTTCCAGCGCTTGCAGAGCCGCCGAACTCGAATCGCTCAGTTCGGTGCGCCGTGGCGCGGTTTGCGCTTGATATTTGGCTTTTATATTTTGCGACAGCACCGGCATTTCCACCAACGGCGGTGCGGTTGAGGCTTCCGCCGACGTAGCGGCGGACGGCGCGACGTTGAATAATTTCGGGTGAAACGCCAGCGCGCGCATCAGAATCATCTCCGCACCGGCACGCCGATTAGGCGCGAACGCCAGCTCTTTACGGCCGGAGACAATAACCTGATAGAAAAACTGTACATCTTCCGGGGCAATGTGTTTGGCCAGAAAACCGATTGGACTTTCATCGCTGATTTGTCCCTGCGGCAATAACTGCTGCATGGCAATATGATGCAACAGTTCGGCCACCGCGTTGAGTAATTCGTCCCAATCGCCGCCTTTCTCCGCCACCGATCGAATGCCTTTCATCAGCGCTTCCGCATTGCCCTGCTGCAAGGCGTATAAAATCTCTATCGGCTGCTCATCGCTGAGCAAACCCAGCATATTGCTGACCACCTCAAGGCTGATATTGCCGTTACTCATGGCGATCGCCTGATCCGTCAGGCTCAGACTGTCACGAATACTGCCCTGTGCGGCTTTCGCCAGTTTATCCAGCGCCAGCGCCTCAAACGGAATATGCTCCGCGTTCAGAATATGCGCCAGATGCTGTGCGATTTGCGTCTGTTCCAGCGCTTTCAGATGAAACTGAATACAGCGGGATAAAATGGTAACCGGTAGCTTTTGCGGATCGGTAGTGGCAAGCAGAAATTTGACATACTCCGGCGGCTCTTCCAGCGTTTTCAGCAACGCGTTGAAAGAATGACGGGACAGCATATGCACTTCATCGATCAGGTAAACCTTATAACGCCCCTGCACCGGCTTATACTGCACGTTATCCAGCAATTCGCGGGTATCTTCCACTTTGGTGCGCGAGGCGGCGTCAATTTCGATCAGATCGATAAAACGCCCCTCTTCGATCGCCTGACAATGTTCGCATACGCCGCAAGGTTCGGCCGTTACGCCGTGAACGCAATTCAATCCCTTGGCGAACAAACGCGCAATGGAGGTTTTGCCCACTCCGCGGGTACCGGAAAACAAATAGGCGTGATGCAGGCGGTTATCTTTCAGACCATTGGACAGCGCGGTCAGAATATGCTCCTGCCCTACTACGTCGGCGAAGTTTTTCGGCCGCCATTTTCTTGCCAATACCTGATAACTCATTGCCTGTCCTTCCTGTCAATTAATGTCCCGGAAAATCCACCAGCGTAAACGGCTCGACGCCCAAAGCGTGCAAACGTTCCTGCCCGCCGAGATCGCACAGATTGATCACAAAAGCGGCGTGTTTCACTTCACCGTGCAGGCGGCGCACCAGTTTTACAGTCGCCTCTACAGTACCGCCGGTGGCCAGTAAATCATCAATAATCAACACATTATCGCCCGCTTCAATGGAGTCGGCATGAATTTCCAGCGTATCTTCGCCGTATTCCAGCTGGTAAGATTGCGCCAGGGTCGCACGCGGCAGCTTGCCCGGTTTACGCACTAACACGAACGGCACGTTCAGCGCCAGCGCAACCGGCGCGCCGAAAATAAACCCGCGGCTTTCCGTACCGATAACTTTAGTGATACCTTTATCCCGGTATTGTGCGACGATCAGATCAATTGAGGCTTTAAATGCGGCCGGAACAGCCGTTAATCCGGTAATGTCCCGGAAAATAATTCCCTGTTTCGGATAATCGGGAATGGATTTGATAGATGATTTAATCAGTTCTAATGGGTTGTTCATCATATTACCTAAAAGTGCGGTCGAAAATTTTCGACTTTTTGTATAAAAGAAACCGGCGCAAATAGTATCACAGATTATAGGATTTAACGATAAATATCCTCGCCGTTTTTGCGCGTTTTCAGCAGGCGTAAAATCCAGACGTATTGCTCCGGTGTCGGGGTGACGAAACTTTCGATTTCGCGGTTCATCGCCCGCGCCGATTGTGCGGGATCATCGCTTAAATTCATCATCGGATGAATTTCCATTTCATATTTGCCGCGCGCCGCGTTATAGCGCGGGAACATCGGAATCACCACAGCTTTAGCCAGTTTTGCCATTTTGTTCAGCCCCGGCAGGGTGGCTTTATAGGTGGCGAAAAAATCCACATATTCGCTCAGTTCGGCGCCGTAATCCTCATCGGGCAGATAATAGCCCATTTCGCCTTTTTTTACCGTATTCAAAAACGGTTTAATGCCGTTTTGGCGCGCGTGCATTTTACCGCCGAAACGCTGGCGGGTGATGGTCCACAGCCAATCCACCAGCGGATTACGATGCGGATTATACATTGAGGTCATCGGCATACCGTGGGTATGCAGAATAATGCCGGAGGCGTCAATCGCCCAGCCGTGCGGCACCAGCAAAATGATATTATGCCCCTCGGCTTTCGCCTGTCGAATATGTTCGATACCGATAAACTCGCTGCGCGCCTGCAGGTGTTTTTTCGAACGCACGGCAATTTCTCCGATGCCCAGCATCACTTGGGTTACCGTCACAAACATGGCGTCAATCACCTGTTCGCGCTTTTCCTCCGACCAGTGCGGAAAGCAATAACGCAGGTTGACCGCCGCGCGGTGACGCTGTTTTTTCGCCTTGCGGCCGACAATCACGCCTAATTTCGCCGCCAGCTTATCGCGCCAGCCATAAGGTAAAAACGCCAGCAGCAGCAACACTAAAATGCCGAGCCAAATTCCCCAGTATTGCGGCAATAAATAAGACCACGACCAGTGCGGCTGATAGCCTGTGCGCGCGGTTAAGCGTAATGCTTCTTGTTGTTCAGCCATGTTCTTTCACTCAAATTATCCGAACCAGCCCTGATCATAGGCCATTTTTGCCGTCATAATAAAGGACATCACCACCACCATCGGGCGAATTAACGCTTTGCCTTTGGTTAATACCATTTTGGCACCCAGATTGGCGCCGATGGCTTGTCCCAGCATCATGGCCAGCCCGACCGTCCACATAATCTGTCCGCCGATCAGGAAAAAGATCAGCGAGGCAAGATTCGAGGTAAAATTCAACACCTTCGCATGCGCGGTGGCTTTCGCCAGATTAAACCCGAGCAAGGTGACAAAAGCCAGACTCAGCAGCGAACCGGTACCCGGCCCGAAAAAGCCGTCGTAAAACCCGATGCCCAGCCCCGCACTTAACGCAAACGCGGAATAGGAAATACGCTTTTGCCGATCCTCATCGCCCAGCTTCGGCGTCAGCAGAAAATACAGGCCAATCGCCAACACCAGAAACGGAATCACTTTTTTAATTAATGCGCTGTCAACGGCCTGAATCAGCACCGTTCCGATCACCGCGCCGATAAACGTCATCAGTAATAAAAACCAGACTTCGGCCAGATTGACCGTTCTTCGGCGCAAAAAATACAGACTGGCGGAAAACGAACCGCCGCAGGCCTGTAATTTATTGGTACCCAGCGCCATTGCCGGCGGCATGCCGGTCATCAACAGCGCCGGAATGGTAATTAATCCGCCGCCGCCGGCGATGGCGTCGATAAAACCGGCGATGAAAGCCACGCCGACTAAAAGCATAATGATTTCGATACTGAGTTCCGGCATATTTATTTTCCTGACAACCATTTGTTGCTTAATGTTCCCGCCACCATGGCGCCGTTCACGTTCAGGGCGGTTCGTCCCATATCGATAAGCGGCTCAATGGAAATCAATAATCCCACCAATGCCAACGGCAGGTTTAACGTTGACAATACCACAATCGCCGCAAACGTCGCGCCGCCACCCACGCCGGCAATACCGGCGGAAGAAATCGCCACCACCAAAATCAATGTGGCAATATACTGTACGCTGAACGGGTCGATGCCTACCGTCGGCGCCACCATGACCGCCAGCATTGCCGGGTAAATGCCGCCGCAGCCGTTTTGTCCGATGGTCGCACCAAAGGTCGCGGCAAAATTCGCAATCACATTGTTGTTACCCAGTTTATTGATTTGGGTTTCAATATTTAACGGAATAGTGGCCGCACTTGAACGGGAGGAAAAAGCAAAGCTCAGTGTCGGCAACACCTGTTTATAGTAATGAAGCGGGTTAATGCCGGCCAGCGCCAGTAATATGCCGTGTACCACAAACATCAATAAAATCGCGACATAAGAGGCAATGATAAAATTACCCAGCATTAAAATATCCGCCCATTTCGAAGTGGCCGCCATTTTAATCATCAGGGCGAATACACCGTACGGCGTTAAGCGGATGACAAAACGCACCACGCGCATAATCAGCTGATTTAAGGTATCGATTCCTTGTGCAATACGTTCGCCCAGCATCTGGTTTTCTTTACGCAAACTGATTGCCGCAACACCTAAAAAAGCGGAAAAAATCACCGTGCTGATAATGGAGGTCGGGCTGGCGCCGGTCAGTTCGGCAAACGGATTTTTCGGAATAAACGAAAGCAGCATGGCCGGAATCGTCAGGCCGCTGATTTGCTCGACCTTGCCGTCCACTCTCGCCTGTGCGGCCAGTTCACGCTCACCGGCAATCAACCCTTGTGCGGAGACGTCGAACCAATACACCATGGCGATCCCGATAGCCGCCGCGATGGCGGTGGTCACCAATAACACGGCGATCACGCTGAAGCTGATTTTGCCGAGAGAACCGGCCTGATTTAAACGGGTGATGGCCGATAAAATGGAAATGAACACCAGCGGCATAACAATCATCTGCAACAGACGCACATAGCCGTTGCCGACCAAATTAATCCATTCCAGACTGTCTTTAATCACCTGCTCTGCGGTAAAAAGCTGCAATAATGCGCCGCCCAGCAGACCTAACAGCAAGCCTAAAAAAACCGTTTGCCCCAGTTTTTGCGTTTTGTTGTACACCACGCCCAACAAAAACAGACCGGCAACAAAAATCATCAAAGTTACAATAAACATCGCACTCCCCCTTCCATGTTCACTCACGGCAGATTTGCCAAGCCTGCGGCATCTTTTTCATCCTGATGCCGCACCTAAATTTTTACTCTAACCACTCGCTGCGATTCGGTGCATTCAGCACCTGCTGACATAATACCGGCTCCGGCGGCAGCGCTTTCGGCTTGCTCGGCGTCGCCGACGGTTTCGCCGGTTCAAACCAGGAATACAGTTCATCGCCGCAACCGTCACCGGCCGGCACCGGCGCCTGATTTTCACAATAGGCCGCGCCCTGCGGACAGGTTAACCGCACATGGAAATGGGAATCATGGCCGAACCATGGGCGGATTTTCTGTAGCCAGCTGCGATCGCCCCGCACCGTCTGGCATAATTTCAGTTTAATGGCCGGATTGACGAAAATCCGGCTGACCTGTCTATCCTGCGCCGCCAGACGAATTAGATTGGTATGATTGTCACTCCATAGCCGCTCGTCCACCCGCTGCGCCTTACGGTTAACCACCAGCAGCCCCATACCGGCGGGATTCTGCGCATCTTTGGCCGATAAACGTCCCATGCGCAGCCAAATATCCGCATCCAGCCCCATTTGATGACTGGCATGACCGGTCAGAAAACGACCGCCGCCCGGCATGGCGATATCGCCGATCAGCATGGTCGGCAGGCCGGCGGCTTTCACTTTTTGTCCTAAACGCTGTAAATAAGCGATCATATCGGGATGGCCGTAATAGCGGTTTTTTGCGGTGCGAATCACCTGATAGCCGTCGCCGTCGAACGGCAACGCCTGCGCGCCGATAATACAGCCGTTGCTGTACGAACCGACCGGGGTCGGATCGCCGGGAATCGGGCGTTTTACCTGTTGCCAGTCCTGCGGGGCGGCAATCACGGAAGAAACGAAAAAAACAGCGGAAAAAACGACCGCACTTAAGCCTGTTCGTAGAGAAGTTTTCATCGACATTGCGCCTTAAACCGTAATAAATGATCGAGCAGCACGATAGCCGTCATCGCCTCGGCGATCGGCACGGCACGAATTCCCACGCAGGGGTCATGGCGCCCTTTGGTCACCACCTCCACCGGCTGATTTTCCCGATTTACCGAGCGTCCCGCAATGGTTATGCTGGAAGTCGGCTTTAAGGCGAGCGTGGCAATAATCGGTTGCCCTGAGCTGATGCCGCCCAAAATTCCGCCCGCATGATTGGAACAAAAGCCCTGCGGCGTCATTTCATCACGATGCTGAGTGCCGAGCTGTTCAACCACGGCGAAACCGTCGCCGATTTCCACCGCTTTCACCGCATTGATGCCCATTAACGCATGGGCTAAATCCGCATCCAGACGATCAAATACCGGTTCGCCCAAACCGACGGGCACGTTTTCCGCCACCACCGTCAGCTTCGCCCCGACGGAATTGCCGTCTTTTTTCAGGCGGCGGATCAATTCATCAAATTTTTCCACCGCACTTTGATCCGGGCAGAAAAACGGATTAGCATTGACCTGCCGCCAATCGATAGCCGCGACATTTTCCACCGTGCGCGGATCGATTTTCACCGCGCCGATTTGCGATAAATATCCGCGCACCTCAATCCCGAAGTGTTCGCGCAAATATTTTTTGGCAATCGCCCCCGCCGCGACCCGCATGGCGGTTTCCCGCGCGGATGCCCGCCCGCCGCCGCGATAATCACGCAAGCCGTATTTCTGCTGATAGGTATAATCCGCATGACCCGGCCGGAAACGGTCTTTGATCTCGCCGTAATCCTGCGAGCGCTGATCGGCATTTTTAATCAGCATGCCGATGCTGGTGCCGGTGGTTTTTCCTTCAAATACGCCGGATAAAATCTGTATCTCGTCATTTTCACGGCGCGCCGTCGTATAGCGGGAAGTGCCGGGCTTGCGGCGATCCAAATCCGGCTGAATATCCTGTTCCGATAACGCCAGTCCCGGCGGAACGCCGTCAACGATGCACCCCAGTGCGATACCGTGCGATTCACCGAAAGTGGTGACGCGAAATAACTGTCCTATGCTGTTGCCTGCCATATTGCTTCCTTAATTTTTGATAACCGTTTTCTCCGATATAAGCCGGATTTCCTCATCAGAGGAGGTATTTTTAATGAACACATCCAGCTGATTAAAGGCGATATCGATATTGTGTTGCGTAAATAACTGTTCGATGCGGCGGTTTAAGTAATCCACCGTCCGGGTTCTGTCGCCGATTTTACCCACATAAACGCGCAATTCGTGATCCAGCGTGCTGGCGCCGAAAGATAAGAAATAGGCCGCAGGCTCCGGATCTTTCAGTACGCGATCACATTCGTTCGCCGCCTGTAACAATAATTTTCTCACCAGTTCCAGATCCGAGCCGTAGGCCACGCCCACATTGACTAAAACGCGGGTCATGGAATCGGTCAGCGCCCAGTTGACGATCCGTTCCGTCACAAACGCTTTATTCGGTACGATGACTTCTTTTTTATCAAAATCAATCAGCGTAGTGGAACGGATACGGATTTTGGACACCGTACCGGAATAGGTGCCGATCGTGACCACATCGCCGATCCGCACCGGACGTTCAAACAGAATAATGATACCGGAAACAAAGTTGGCGAAAATTTCCTGCAAACCGAAACCGAGACCGACGGATAACGCGGCAAACAGCCATTGCAGTTTCGACCACGACATGCCCAGTGTCGCAAACGCGGTACCCGCGCCGATCGCGATAATAAAATAGATTAATAAGGTGGTAATGGTGTAAGGAGTGCCCTGCGAAAAGCTGAAACGGGAGAAAATCAACACTTCCAGCAACCCTGAAATATTGCGCACCAAGGCATAAGTCGCCACCAATATCACGATCGCCAGCAACAGATTCAGCAAGGTAATGGATTCCATAACCACGCCGGAATCGGTGGTGACGCTTTGCTGCCACAGCGTCACGCCTTCCAGATAATAGGCCACAGCGATTAAATCGGACCAGACCCAATAAAATAACGCGAATAAGCCCACCCATAATAACAGATCGGTGACGCGCCCGACCTGCGCTTTCACCTGAGAAATTGCGATTTCTTCTTCCGGCTGAATATCCAGACTGACTTCACCGTCATCGGTTTCCGCTTTCTGCGCCTGCGCTTGCTCACGTTTTTCCTGTATGCGCCGGTAAGCCAAACGGCGGGCGGAAACCGTAAAGGCACGGTAAATCACATCGCGCAGCACCATCCAGATAACGAAAACGAAATAGGATGACATTAAATGATCCATGAGAATCAACGCGGTGTAATAATACCCCATGACGATCAGAATAATCAGCGCCACCGGTGCGATCGCCAGTAAGATACGGGCGAATTTAGACAGATATTCCTGCCCGGTGCTTTCCTGCTGGCTGTTCTGATACGCCCGTACCGCATAGCGTAAGCGCGGGCCGACAATAAACAGTGAAATAATCAGAATCGAAATGGTCAGCACCTGCCCGATCACATCATTGGTAATCCCCGCATCCAGCCGGGTGAACATGCCCGCATTCAGCCACAGGGCGCAAATCCACACGGAACGTTTCAATACGGAGGAGAAAATCTCCACATTTTTAAGCGGCATATTAAAATGGCGGTATGCCAACCCGTTCGGGCGCAACATGGCTAATATAAAGGCAAAGAACAGCCAATAGCCGGACATGCGCAGCGACCACCACCAGAAATTGGCCGGATTTTCAAAACAGATAAAGGTGATCAAGATCAGACAGGATAAAAAGATCAACGTGCTCGGCAAACACAGAATCAATGTCCAGAAAATCGCCTCCGGCGTATAACGCTGGCGATCACCGGTTAAGGTATTAATCCGGCTGTTGATATAAGTCAGACGCTGCTTGATTTTCTGTTTGCGCCATTGAATCAGTGCGGTCAATAAAGACAGAAAAACAATCAGGATGCCGGCCGGAATAATATTGTCTTTCCAGTTGGAAAAATTGATCAGCGCACTGATGTCTTTCAATTGGAACTGCACCCGCGGCAAAAAGTTGGTCACCCAGTCCAAATCAAGCGGCGAATTGCTTTTCACCCAGAAACTTTGCTGCTGCAGTTTATCCTGCAAGGTGTCGCTGATTGCGGTCACCTGCTGCTGATTCAGCTCAATATTAATCGCCAGATTCAGCTGATTATTCAGCGTGGTGATGGTATCCGACAGCAGTTTACGGCGTTCCTGCAAAATTGTGGTCAGCTGGTTGCGTTCGGCGTCCGTCAGCGTGGCGTTATTTTTCTTTTCCAAATCCGCGATATAGCTTTTGGTTTCATACAGATTGTCACGAATTTCGGTCAAATCAAAAATTCTGACCCGCAAATCGGTAATCTGTTTGGCTAAGCCGCTTACCATCTGATCCTGCGGCAACAGCTGCTTTTGTTTATTAATAATACGGGAAAGCACCAGTGTCCCCTGCAGCGCGCTGATCTGCTCGTTAATATTGCGCTCGGTCTGCTGCAAATTGTCCAACACACTTTTAATCCGCAGATTATCCTGCGTCATGGTATTTAACTGCGCCGTCTGTTTAATCAGATCCTGACTGATAGCCAAGTTAAGATTTTGCTGCTCGGCCAGCAATGGATTGGTACTGCTTTTGCCGTCCTGCTGCAACTGTTCGGCCTGCTGGCGGGTTTCCTGTAGATTTTTTTCATTCACCACATCCTGCAATACGGTCTGTTTGCTCTTCAGTTGCTGCTGCACCAGATTTTTTTCTTCCAGCTGAATGGTATAAAGTGCGGTCAGATCATTATTACCCTGCAATAATGCCTGATTGTAGGCATTTTGCAGCTTAATTAACGCCGCCTCGGCTTCCAGCTTGCCTTTTTCCGTCGGATCGATGGCGGTATTAAACAGCAGTTTTTCGATTTCCTGCGAGCGCACCAGATTATTGCTTAATACCGTCTGAGCGCGATCCGGCGCAGAACGCTGATTAACCAACAGTCCGTTAATATTGGTTAAATCCGTCTGCACCTGCTGTAAATCCTGCTGCACGGCAGCTAACTGATTCTGTAATTCCGTCAGCGATAATTTGGCCAGCTGCGCGGCGCTCGGCGCACTGGCGCTTTTCAGCTTATCGACGGAAGCCTGCGTGGTGGCGGTGGCTTTCGCCGCGTTATTGATCGCACTGTCCAGCGCTTTATTATCTTCTTTTTGTTTGCTGATTTTGGTCAGTAAATCCAGCGTATCTTGCAGATTCTGCACCAATGCTTTATTCGCCGCATCGTTCTGATCCTTTTCTTTTGCCGCCGCCAGCTGCGTCTGCACGCTCTCTTCGCTCGGCACCTCGGCCATACTGCCGCCGCTGCAGAGCAATAACAGCCCCGCCGCAAATAACATTGAAAAAATACGACGTCGTTTCATTTTACTTTCCTAATAATTTCGCTAACTGCGCTTTCAGCTGTGCGCGGGAAATTTTAATATTGCCCTGTTGCAGCCACGATTCGGGCACTAAAGGTAAATAGCGCACAGGCTGTTTAAACTTTTCTAATTTATCCGCCAGCCAAAGTGTTAAATTTTCGACCGCACTTTGGCTGAAACCATCCCGGAATTTTACCATTGCCAGCGGGCGCTGACCGAACTCGTCATCCGCCACCGGCAGAATAAATACCTGTTCGACATGCTCGAAACCCAAAATGATTTTTTCGATCTCTTCCGGCTGAATGTTCTCGCCGCCGGAAATAAACATATTATCCAGCCGCCCGACCACCACCAGCTCATTATTCTGCCACAGTCCCTTATCTTTTGTCTGCAACCAGCCTTGCGGGTTGACCATGGCGACAATGCCGTCTTCCTGCCAATACCCCAACGCCAGCCCGGCACCACGCAGCCAGATTTCCTCATTGACTAAGCGAAATTCCCGTCCGGGCAGCGGCCGGCCGACACCGGCGAATCGGTCGCTTGGTTTGGCAAACACGGTGGAAGCCATTTCGGTCATCCCGTAGCCGGAATAGGTTTGTATACCCAGCGCCTGCGCCTGTTGGGTCAGTTCGGTCGGAATATGACTGCCGCCGAGCAAAATATGGCGGGTGGCAAACTGCGCGATATGACGCTGCCGAATATAAGCCAGCAAGCGGCGCAGCTGGGTCGGCACCAGCGAAACATGGCTGGCTTGCAGCACATCGGCATAAAAATCGCACGCCGGCACATGCAATTGCGCGCCGGCATGCAACCAGCGCCAGATAATGCCCTGACCGGACACATGATACAGCGGTAACGACAACAACCAGCAATCCTGCGCGCCGAATGCCATTAACTCGCACACTCCGCGCGCATTATCCAGATGAGCCTGCACATGATGTACCACCGCTTTCGGCATCCCGCTGGAGCCGGATGTTAAGGTCATCGTCGCCGGACGCTGAAAATCCGCGCCGGTTTCAAAATCCGGCAAAGTATCAGCCTGTCCGACCGGCAAGCTCAGTGCGGTCAGATTCGGCAACGTTTCTGCCGTTGCCGAATAATAAAAGCGGATCCGATTACGCTGACAAAGGCAGCCGGCTTTTTCCGCCGGAAACGCCGGATTGAGGCCCAGTACCCGCACGCCGAGCTCAATTGCCGCCAGATACAGCAACACCAGACGGCAATTGTTTTTGCCCTGTAGGGCAATGCCGTCGCCCGCCTTAACGCCCTGTGCGCGTAAGGCAGCGGCATAATGTGCGATGCGCGCCGCCAGCTGCGCCCAAGTGAAAAGATTGCCCTGCTCATCACGCAAGGCAATTCTGTGTTGATAGGATGCGGAGTCGGCATATTGCCGCCAAGGAAATAGCATGAAAATGCGCCTGATATGCCCGCTTAATTGGCGGTGAAAAAGGCTCGGACTTCATCAATCAGTTCGGCCGGCAAGTGCATTGATTGCATCGCCCCTTCCAGCATCAGCATTTTGCGCCCGCTGTTGGTATTGGTAATGACCCAATACGGCGTGTCCGGAATCTGTTTCGGTTTGGTATGATTGCCCGCCATCAGTAATGTGGCTTCATCGCGCGCAAAATACACCCGGGTTCGCCCCTGCAGCGATTCCGTCGCCTGCGCAAAGCTCTCCGGATTTGTGCGGTACAGCACGCGCAGAATATCTAAAAACCGCACGACCGCTTTGCTTTCCTGCAGGAAAGTTTGCGATGTCAGCAGCGCGCGGACTTTGCCGACAAGCTGAGAAATCGCTGCCTCGGATTGTTTTTTCGGCGGCTGTGATGCCGCATTTTCCGCCCGGTTCGGCGAGGCTTCAGTCACCGACGCCGTTTCAGCCTCCGGTGCGTTTTCGGCGTTTAGCGGCGGGGTAAAAACCGGCTCATTTTTGACCGCACTTTTAGCGGAAGAAAAATGCAGTAAACGACGCAGAATATCGGAGGCACTTTCGCCAATAGATTGCGTCTGGCTGGCAATATATTGATAAAGTTCTTCATCCACTTCGATTATTTTCATTTTTTCTCTCCACTTGCTTGATCTGTTTACGCTTTTGCAACATTATAACGACTTCTCTACAAATACTCTATGCAAAAATTATGTCGCAACAAAATTTACTGAATTTCCAATTTAATCAATTAAAACAACCGACTAGCAAACCTACGCTGATCTTTATTCACGGTTTGTTCGGCGATATGAACAATTTAGGCGTGATCGCCCGCGCTTTCGCCGACGATTATCCGATTCTGCGCGTCGATTTGCGTAATCACGGGCACAGCTTTCACAGCAATGAAATGAATTATGCGCTGATGGCGCAGGATTTGCTGCATCTGATTGATTATCTACAGCTGGATAAAGTGATTTTAATCGGGCATTCCATGGGCGGCAAAACGGCGATGACGGCGGCGGCGTTACGTCCCGAATTAACGGAAAAACTGGTTGTTATCGATATCGCGCCGGTAGCGTACGGCAACCACGGGCATGATAGTGTGTTTGCCGGTTTGTTTGCGGTAAAACGGGCGCAGGCGCAAACCCGTCAGCAGGCAAAACCGATTCTGGCGCAACATATTCCGCAGGCAAGCGTGCAGCAGTTTATGCTGAAATCCTTTGATGCTCATTGCCCCGAACGTTTTCGCTTCAATCTGACCGCACTTTACGCCAATTATGCCAAGCTGATGGACTGGCAGGCGGTGAGTTTCCCCAAACCGACATTATTTATCAAAGGCGGGCTGTCGGATTATATTCTGTCGGAATACCGGGATGAGATTACGGCGCAGTTTCCGCATGCCGGCGCCTTTACCATTAACGGCAGCGGACACTGGGTGCACGCGGAAAAACCGGATGCCGTCATCCGCGCCGTACAGCGCTTTTTATCCTGATTTCGGGTTATGTGAATAGGGTTTAAATCGCCCTTGAATTATGTTATAGTTCGCCCCATCTTAGCGTTGTAGCTTATCATTCTCAATTAGCTGCGTGTTGAATAATTTCAGTGGGTTGAAAAATGGCAAAACAAGATGCCGACTGCATCACTTTAGATCTGTTTGCTAACACGCCGCGGGTAGGACGCCCGAGAACGAATCCGCTGAGCCGCGAGCAACAAATCCGTATCAATAAACGTAATCAGCTTAAACGCGATAAATCCAGCGGTTTAAAGCGGGTGGAGTTGAAATTACATAGCGGTTTGGTGCAGAAACTGGAAGATTTGGCGTCCGTTCGGGGGGTTAGTCGTTCGGATGTCGTCGTAACGATTTTACAAAATTATTTTGATATTAAGGAAAACAGGTAATAAACATGGCTATCGTTGGTTTATTTTATGGTAGTGATACCGGCAACACCGAAAACGTTGCCAAAATGATTCAAAAACAATTGGGCGCCGAAATCGTCGATATTCGCGATATTGCCAAAAGTACCAAAGAAGATATTGAGGCCTACGATTTTCTGATGATTGGGATTCCGACTTGGTATTACGGTGAAGCGCAATGCGACTGGGATGATTTTTTCCCGACGCTGGAAGAAATCGACTTCACCGACAAATTAGTCGCCATTTTCGGCTGCGGCGATCAGGAAGATTACGCCGACTATTTCTGCGATGCGATGGGAACCGTGCGCAATATCATTGAACCGAAAGGCGCCATTATCGTCGGTAACTGGCCGACCGCAGGCTATCATTTTGAATCGTCACAGGCGCTGATTGACGACAATACCTTCGTCGGTTTGTGTATCGATGAAGATCGCCAGCCCGAATTAACGGCCGAGCGTGTGGAAAAATGGACTAAACAGGTTTACGATGAAATGTGTTTAGATCAATTGGTTGAATAATCCGCTTAATCTCAAAAAAGGGGCATTTTATGTCTGAAGAAAACATCAAATTACTCAAAAAGGCCGGCTTAAAAATCACCGAACCGCGTCTGACGATTTTAGCATTAATGCAAGAGCATGAAATGTCACATTTTTCTGCGGAAGACGTGTATAAAATGTTGCTGGAACGAGGTGAAGACATCGGTCTGGCGACGGTATATCGCGTATTGAACCAGTTCGATGAAGCGAATATTCTGACCCGTCACAATTTTGAAGGTAATAAATCGGTTTTCGAACTGGCGCCGACGGAACATCATGATCACATTATCTGCGTCGATTGCGGTAAGGTGTTCGAGTTCAATGACGAAGTGATTGAAAAACGCCAGCGCGAAATCAGCGCCGAGCACGGTATTAAACTAAAAACCCACAGCCTGTATTTATACGGCAAATGCAGTGATATCGAGCATTGCGACGAAAACAATAAAAAATAACACAGGACGCCGCGGCGTCCTTTGTTTTGCGCCGAAAACGCGCCATTTATGCTATTTCGCGTGAAATACCGCCATATAATTGCAGCTGACATCGCGATTTAAGCGGAAACGGCCGCTTAGCGGGTTATAGTGATAGCCCGTCATATTGCGGCATTCCAACTGTGCCTCATCCGTCCACTGCAACAGCTCCGCCGGACGGATAAATTTATCGTAATCGTGCGTGCCTTGCGGCAGCATTTTCAGAATATACTCCGCCCCCAGCACAACCAGCGTCCAAGCTTTAAACGTACGGTTAATGGTGGACAGAAACAGCACGCCGTCCGGTTTCAGCAACTGTTTGCAGCTACGGATGACCGAAGCCGGCTGCGGCACATGCTCCAGCATTTCCATGCAGGTTATCACATCGAATTTCTGCGCCCCAAGTGCGGTCTGTTTTTGCAGAAAATCTTCCACCGTCGTTTGCCGGTAATCAATCTGCACACCGCTTTCGCGCGCATGGTTGACGGCAACCTCCAGCGGTGCAGCCGACATATCGATTCCCGTCACGTTCGCGCCCTGTTTTGCCATACTCTCGGCCAGAATGCCGCCGCCGCAGCCCACATCCAGCACCCGTTTTGCAAACAAGCCGTTCGCCTGCTGCAAAATATAATCGAGACGCAGCGGATTAAGCCGGTGAATCGGTTTAAAATCGCCCTGCGGATCCCACCAGCCGTCCGCCATTTTTTCAAATTTATCCAACTCCTGCGGATCAAGATTGTGCATGCTTAACCTTCTGATAATCAAAATAGAAATAATGCATCATTATTCCCTAAGTGCGGTAAAAATTCACTATAAAATTTGCGGAACATTAGAGGAACAATAGAAATTATGCTATAATTCCGCCAGTTTTTTACCATATTAGGAAGACCTGAATGACTGATTTAGTCCCAAACGTTACGCCCGTCAGTATAGAAGAAGAATTAAAATCTTCATATCTTGATTATGCGATGTCCGTGATTGTCGGACGTGCCTTACCCGACGTACGAGACGGCCTGAAACCCGTACACCGCCGCGTACTTTTCTCTATGGATCAAAGCGGTATCACGCATAATAAAGCCTATGTCAAATCCGCGCGCGTGGTTGGTGATGTGATCGGTAAATATCATCCGCACGGCGACAGCGCGGTCTATGACACGATTGTGCGCATGGCACAGCCTTTTTCGCTGCGCTACATGCTAGTGGACGGACAGGGTAACTTCGGTTCGGTGGACGGCGATGCGCCGGCGGCGATGCGTTACACCGAAGTCCGGATGCAGAAAATCACGCAGGAATTACTCACCGATCTTGATAAAGAAACCGTGGATTTCTCGCCGAACTACGACGGCAAGGAAATGATTCCCGATGTGCTGCCGACTAAAATTCCCGCCTTGCTGGTTAACGGTTCTTCCGGTATTGCCGTGGGGATGGCGACCAATATTCCGCCGCATAATTTAGGCGAGGTGCTGGACGGCTGCCTGGCCTATCTCGACAACGAAGACATCAGTATCGATGAATTAATGCAATATATTCCCGGCCCGGATTTCCCGACTGCGGCGCTGATCAACGGCCGCAAAGGCATTGAAGAAGCCTACAAAACCGGGCGCGGTAAAGTCTATGTGCGCGCCAAAGCGGAAATCGAGACGAACGACAAAGGCCGCGAAACCATTATCGTGACCGAAATCCCTTATCAGGTCAATAAAGCCCGTTTGGTGGAAAAAATCGCCGAGCTGGTGCGTGATAAAAAAATCGACGGCATCAGCAATGTACTGGATGTATCCAACAAAGAAGGATTCCGCATTGAGATCGAAGTCAAACGCGATGCCGTCGGCGAAGTGGTCTTGAATCATCTCTATGCGCTGACCCAAATGCAGGTCACTTTCGGGATCAATATGGTGGCGCTGGATCACGGTCAACCGAAATTATTCGATCTCAAACAAATCATCGCCGCTTTCGTTAAACACCGCCGCGAAGTGGTGACCCGCCGCACCGTATTCGAACTGCGCAAAGCGCGCGAACGCGCCCATATTTTAGAAGGGCTGGCGATTGCCTTGGCCAATATTGATCCGGTGATTGAATTAATCCGCGCCTCCAAAACCGCCGATGAAGCGCGCGAAGGGCTACTCTCGCGCAGCTGGGAGCTCGGCAATGTACAGGCGATGCTGGAAGCCGCCGGCGTGGATGCCTCCCGCCCGGAAGATCTGGCGGAACAATTCGGGGTCAGAGACGGTCGGTATTATCTGTCCGAAGAACAGGCGCGCGCCATTCTGGATTTGCGTCTGCAACGCCTGACCGGTCTGGAACACGAAAAAATCGTCAATGAATATCAGGAAATTTTACTCGAAATCGGCGAACTGCTGCGTATTCTGAACAGCAGCGAACGGCTGAAAGAAGTATTGCGTGAAGAACTGGAACGGGTAAAATTGGAATTTAACGATCCGCGCCGCACCGAAATCACCGCCGCCTCCGGAGATATTAATCTGGAAGATTTGATTGCCCAAGAAGATGTGGTCGTCACGCTGTCGCACGAAGGCTATGTGAAATACCAGCCGTTAACCGATTATGAAGCGCAACGCCGCGGCGGCAAAGGCAAATCCGCGACCAAAATGAAAGAAGAAGATTTTATTGAGCGCCTGCTGGTTGCCAATACCCATGATACGATTCTGTGTTTTTCCAGCCGCGGGCGCCTCTATTGGCTGAAAGTTTATCAGCTACCGCAGGCCAGTCGCGGTGCGCGCGGTCGTCCGATTGTGAATATTCTGCCGCTGGAAGATAACGAACGCATCACGGCCATTCTGCCGGTTTCCGCGTATGAAGAAAATAAATTCGTGGTCATGGCCACAGCCGGCGGTATCGTAAAAAAAACCGCGCTGACCGAGTTCAGCCGCCCGCGTTCAAACGGCATTATCGCCCTGAATCTGCGTGATGAAGACGAACTGATCGGGGTGGATATTACCGACGGCAGCAATGAAATCATGCTGTTCTCCTCACAGGGTCGCGTGGTACGTTTCGATGAAAACGCCGTGCGCGCCATGGGGCGCTCGGCAACCGGCGTGCGCGGGATAAAACTGGCCTTAAACGATACGCTGTCGGAAGAGGAAAGTGCGGTCGAAAATGAAGAGATTTCCGATGACAATAGCGATGAAAACCCGGATCTCAATATCGATAAAGTCGTGTCGTTAGTCGTGCCGAAAAACGGCGGCGCCATTCTGACCGCCACCCAAAACGGCTACGGCAAACGCACCGGTCTGGAAGAATATCCGGCCAAATCGCGCAATACCAAAGGGGTGATTTCCATTAAGGTCAGCGAACGTAACGGCAAAGTGGTGGCCGCCGCGCAGGTGGAAGAAAACGATCAGATTATGCTGATTACCGACGCCGGCACATTAGTCAGAACCCGGGTCAGCGAAGTCAGCGTGGTCGGGCGCAATACACAGGGCGTACGCTTGATTCGTACCGTCGAAAACGAGCAGCTGGTCAGTCTGGAACGGGTCTGCGATGCCGATGATGACGAAGAGACAAGCCCGGAAAGTGCGGTCGAAAATTCGCCGGAATAAATCAGATCAAGAAAGCGGACATGATGCCCGCTTTCTTTTTATGATCCAAATCAGGAAATCCTTGCTTTTCCACGCAGGCCGATTTCCTTTTCGGCGGGCGAATGTTAGAATCGCCGCATTTAGTCAATATTAAGCCGTGACCCATGACACTTTCGTTAATTTACCTTCATATCATCTGTGCTTTTACCAGCCTCGCCCTGTTAGTCGTACGCGGAACGATGCAACTTCGCGGTAAAGACTGGCGGGCAATAAAACTGTTAAAAATGCTACCGCACTTATCCGATACTTTACTGATTCTCAGCGGTGCGATTATTCTGTTTACCCTGCAATTCGGCTTCCCGTGGTGGATTATCGGCAAACTGGTTCTGCTGATTTGCTATGTGATCTGTGCCGCCGGCTATTTTCATAAAAGTGAAACACCACCCAAAACCCGTAAATTATTATTCGCGGTTGCCGCCTTTATCGGCGCCATGCTGCTGGGCTATTTTCATTAAAAAATGCCGGGCGGTGTTAATTTATCCGCCCGGCATTTTTATATTTTCGGTTTTAATATGTCGTTAACCGCCCGCTAATTTGACGCGAAATCCTTGCTGTTCCAGCAACGATTTAAGCAGATCGCGTTTATCTCCCTGAATTTCAATGCAGCCGTTTTTTACCGCACCGCCGCAGCCGCAGCGTTTTTTTAAGCCGGCGGCCAGCGTTTTCAATTCATCATCGTTTAAATCCAAACCGCTAATCAGGCTGACGCCGCTGCCTTTGCGGCCGCTGGTTTGTCGCTGAATGCGTACGATACCATCACCTTTCGGTCTTGCCGCCGGTTTGTCCTCGGCTTTTATTCGCCCGCCCTGCGTCGAATAAACCAATACGCTGTCCGACATATTAACCTTCAATCGACGCATTGATCGCGCGTAACACTTCCGCCGGTTTATCCGCCTGTGTAATCGGACGGCCGATAACCAAATAATCGGAACCGGCCTGAATGGCTGCCGGTGGCGTCATTACCCGGCGCTGATCACCGAAATCGGCACCGATAGGACGAATGCCCGGCGTCACCAGAGTAAAATCTTTACCGCAGTGGGCGCGCAGAATTTCCACTTCCTGAGGCGAACAGACCACACCGTCCAATCCGGCACGCTGAGTTAAATTAGCCAGACGAATCACCTGTTCCATCGGCGATGCGTTAATGCCGATCTGTAATAAATCCAGATCTTCCATACTGGTCAGCACCGTCACGCCAATTAAAATCGGCGCATCTTTGCCGTAAGGTTCCAGAATTTTTTTCGCCTCTTCCATCATGCGCAACCCGCCGCTGGCATGCAAGTCCACCATCCAGACACCTAAATCCGCTGCCGAACGCACCGCTCTGGCCACCGTATTCGGAATATCATGGAATTTTAAATCCAAAAACACATCAAAATTACGCTGGTGCAATTGTTTAATAAACTGCGTGCCCAAGGTGGTAAACATTTCTTTGCCCACTTTCAGACGGCATAAACCCGGATCAATCTGATCCACCAACGCCAGCGCCTGTTGTTCTTTTTCATAATCCAATGCTACGATGACTTTACTGCTCATAACGTTTTCCTTATTAACTCAATTATGTTCAATTCCACGAATCGGTTTGATACTTTCCCACTGACGGCAGGACGGGCAGCACCATGTCAGTTTATGCGTCTGATAACCGCAGTTTATGCAGCGGTAATCAAACCCTTGTTTTATCCGCTCGCCAACCATTTTATGCAACAGAATCAGACTGTCTTTCGCCCTTCCCGGTTCCGCATTATCAATCTGATACTGAATAAAGCGGTGAAAAATAAACGTACTCGGATTTTGATTCAGTTGCTGGTACAGTTTGGTCTGGGCGGCAAACGAACCGTCTTTTTCGGCGATCAAATCCGCCAGCGCCAGATCCACCGCGCTGTTATGACAAATCTGACTGGCTTTAATTAAAAACAGCTCGAAACTATCCAGCTGGTTTAATTCCTGATAACAGTACTTCAGCGCCGGCAGCACTTCGCCCACATAATCGGCATTCTGATGCAAAATATTTTCAAAATTTTTGACCGCACTTTGGTAATCCAACCGAACCATATAGGCTTCCGCCAGCAACATGGAAGCGCGGACGCAACTCGGCGCAACATTCAGGGCCTGCTGTAGAATTTCAATCGGTTTATCTTTGCTTTGCGCATCCAGCCCCTGTGCATATTCGCAATAATAATGCGCCAGTTCGATGTTATCTTCTTTCGGGGCGATTTTGGCCAGCTTCTCGGCGACATTAATCGCTTTTTTCCATTCTTTGGTTTTTTGATAAATAATCGCCAGCTGCTGTAGCGCCCCTTCGGCGAAGTCCGGTTCATCCACCAGAGCAATGTATAAATTCTCGGCGCGATCAAAAAAACCGACCGCCATAAAATCTCTGGCAAGCTGCTGTTTTGCCAGTAATTTCTGTTCAAAACTATAATTCGGACTGCGATCCAGCGCCTGATGAATGCGCAAAGCGCGATCGACCTCCCCGCGCGAACGGAATAAATTCCCTAAAGTCAGTTCCGCTTCAAAGCGGGAGGCGCTTTCTATTTCATTCTCGGCTTCCTGCTTTTGCAGCATCGCCAAAAATAAATCCACCGCTTTATCCGGCTGGTTGGATAACAGAAAATTTACCCCGGTCACATAATCGCGGGAAAGTTTATTGCTGATATCGTCCTGATCTTTTTTCGCGCTGCGATGCCCCATGTACCAACCGTAAGCGGCGGCAATCGGCAACAGAAGAAAGAGCAGTTCAAGCATTATCAGACGGCCTTGTCTCGGCTGGTGGCCAATTCGTTAATTTGTAATGTCTGACGTTTAATCTGGCGGGCAAGAGACATATTTTTCAGCTTTAATTTCAGATAGAAGAACGCCGAGATAAGCCAGCCTAAAATTAATCCTAAACCGAATAAAATCGCAACCAGAGTGGAAAGCTGCACTTCGCTTTGCGCAACAATATAATTAAACGAAATGATTTGATCATTATTGGCGCCGACGGTAATCGCAACCAATACAACGGCGAGCAGAATAATAAAGCCGAAAATATATTTAATCATAGCGGTTCTCCCTGGAAATCTGTGCGTATCATTATGCCAAAAATAAACACAAAAAACGACACTTAAAGTGCCGTTATTTCAATTAGTTGATATATTATGCCCGAACATCTACACGTTCTCTCAGCTCTTTACCCGCTTTAAAGTGAGGTACCGATTTGGCTTCCAGTTTTACCTGATCACCGGTTTTCGGGTTACGACCTATACGCGGTTGGCGAAAATGCAATGAAAAACTGCCGAAGCCGCGAACCTCGATACGATCACCGTTTTCTAACGTCTGCGACATCTGTTCTAAAATGTCCTTCACCGCGCTTTCTACCTCTTTAACCGGTACGGAAGGATTTTTTTGAACTAAATTTTCAATAAGTTCTGACTTGGTCATAATATTCTCCTCACCTCTTATCGGCCGGCAGCTTACAACATTGCGCCGGCCGTTTTAAGGGAATGCTTAATTACTCGCCTTTCGCCGCTTTGAACGCTTCAGCAAACGCATTCGGCATTGCAATATCTTCTTGCTTGTTGTTGACGCTTGCAACCGCTGCCGCTTCTTCAGCCTGATCTTTCGCTTTTACGGATAAGTGAACGATACGGGCTTTACGATCCACACCGGTGTATTTTGCTTCAACGGTATCGCCGGCAGCAACTTCACTGGTTAAATCGCCTGCACGGATATAGCCTTCAACGCCGCCGTCCAGTTCTACTTTGGCGCCTTTCGCATCAGCTTCAACCACTTTCGCACTGACTACCGCGCCTTTTTTGTTCAGCGCAACGAAGTTATTGAACGGGTCTTCTTCAAGCTGTTTGATGCCTAAAGAAATACGTTCTTTAGCGGAATCCACCTGCAATACTACGGCGGACACTTCATCGCCTTTCTTGTAGCTGCGAACCGCTTCTTCGCCCGGTACGTTCCAGGAAATATCGGATAAATGCACTAAGCCGTCGATACCGCCTTCCAGACCGATGAAGATACCGAAATCAGTGATGGATTTGATTTTACCGGAAACTTTGTCACCTTTATTGTGAGTTTCGGCAAATTGTAACCATGGGTTAGGTTTGCATTGTTTTAAGCCCAGCGAAATACGACGACGTTCTTCATCGATTTCCAGAACCATGACTTCAACCACATCACCAAGGCTAACCACTTTAGACGGATGAATATTTTTGTTTGTCCAGTCCATTTCGGAAACGTGAACTAATCCTTCAACACCTTCTAAAATTTCCACGAAACAGCCGTAATCGGTCAGATTAGTCACTTTACCGGTTAATTTGCTGCCGACCGGATGATTTTCAGCAATCGCCACCCATGGATCCTGACCTAACTGTTTTAAGCCTAAGGATACGCGGGTACGATCTTTGTCAAATTTCAAGACTTTAACGGTGATTTCATCGCCGACATTAACGATTTCGCTCGGATGTTTAACGCGTTTCCAGGCCATATCGGTGATATGCAGTAAGCCGTCAACACCGCCCAAATCAACAAACGCACCGTAATCGGTAAGATTTTTAACGGTACCTTTGACTTCCGCGCCTTCAGACAGGCTGGCTAAAATTTCTTCGCGATCCTGACTGTTTTCAGATTCGATCACCGCACGACGGGAAACTACCACGTTGTTGCGTTTTTGATCCAGTTTAATCACCTTGAATTCCAGCTCTTTGCCTTCAAGGTGTGTAGTGTCACGCACCGGACGGGTATCCACCAGAGAACCCGGTAAGAATGCGCGCACGCCGTTCAGCTCAACTGTGAAACCGCCTTTCACTTTACCGTTGATTAAACCGGTTACGGTCGCTTGTTCTTCGTATGCTTTTTCCAATTCAATCCAGGATTCGTGACGAACGGCTTTCTCACGGGATAATTTGGTTTCACCGTAACCGTCTTCCACCGCATCCAGTGCCACATTGATGACATCGCCGACTTTAACGTCCAGCTCGCCTTGTGCATTCTGGAATTCTTCCGCCGGAATACGCGCTTCGGATTTCAAACCGGCATCGACATAAACGAAGCCTTTTTCAATCGCGACAACGGTACCGTTAACGATAGAACCCAAACGGGTTTCCAGGCCTTTTAATGATTCTTCAAAGAGTTGAGCAAAAGATTCTGACATAATTAATCTTCTAAGTTAGTTAATAACGTCCACTTCATATCCATAAAAGTGGGGCTGATAATACATATTTATTCGTTCCCTGAATAAACGGATTCCGATGATTCCGACCGCAAAACAAGCCGTTGCCGAATATAGACTAACGCACGGGCAACAACCTGATCAATACCTAATTCGGTACTGTCCAGCAGTAAGGCGTCCGGCGCGGGTTTCAGCGGCGCCACCGGACGGTTTCTGTCGCGGTTGTCGCGCGCCTTTATCTCGGCCAAAATCTGTGCAAAGTTACCATTAATCCCTTTGCTTTGCAACTGATTATAGCGTCTTTTCGCTCTTTCTTCCGCGCTGGCGTCCAAAAACAGTTTAACCTGCGCGTCAGGGAAAACCACCGTCCCCATATCCCGCCCGTCGGCAATCAAACCTTTTTCAGTGGCAAAATCGCGTTGCAGCTGCAAAAGCGCGGCGCGCACTTGCGGGAATACCGCAATTTTCGAGGCCGCTTCCGCCACGGCCTGCGTGCGGATCTGGCCACTGACATCTTCGCCTTGCAGAAAAATCGTCACCTCACCGGCCTGCGGCAAAAATTCAATCTCCAGCCCCGCCGCCAGTTCGGCAAGGGCGGTTTCATCTTCCAGCGCCACTTGCTTTTTCAGCGCCGCCAACGCAGTAACACGATAAATCGCGCCGCTGTCTAATAATGCAAACCCTAATTTCTCTGCCAGCGCATAACATAAGGTGCCTTTTCCGGCTCCGCTCGGCCCGTCCACGGTAATCACTGTATAATTTGTCATAATTTACTCTTTATATAATAAAAAATGCCTTCAATCCGACCGCACTTTCAGGCGGTAATAACCCCGGTGATTTTACCCGAAGATCCGCATAATCCATAAACAATAATTTCATACTGAAAAACCCATTATTTTTCATTATGTTATAAATTTCGGACGAGATAATCCGCAGGCAATATGCCGCGCGGGGCCGAATCGGCCTTTGCCGAGCGAGACTAACACTTGCTTTTTTGGCTGAATAGGTATAGCTTACGCACTAGATTTTGTAGCAAACACTTTCCATTTAAGGCATGTAAACTTATATAAGGAGCAAAATGTGGAAACGATAAATAAAGAATTTGAGCTGAAACGGCAAGGCAGCATTCCGCGTTTAACCAACAAAACCTTTAAGTTCGATTCCCGCATTCAAGACGGCTGGTTCTCGGCAGTTTATTTTCTGAAAACCGCTGAAATCATTAAACAACGCCGCCCGAAGCAACGGGTCACCATGCAGTTTTTCCAGAAAAAAGACGCCATTCTCTGCGGAGTGGACGAAGCCATTGCATTGCTGCACACCTTTGCCGTTAATCCCCAGCAGTTAAAAATTCATGCCCTGAACGACGGCGACAAAATCAAGCCCTTTGAAACGGTATTGATGATCGAAGGTTATTATGAAGATTTCGGCTATCTGGAGGGCTTAATCGACGGCGTACTGGCACGCCGCACATCCGTCGCCACCAATGTTTATAACGTGGTGCAGGCCGCCGGCAGCAAGCAGGTGATTTTTATGGGCGATCGCGATGATCACTTCTCGCAACAGGCCGGCGACGGTTATTCCGCGTATATCGGCGGTGTGGCGGCGCAGGCGACTCACGCGATGAACGAATGGTGGGGCAAAGAAGGCGTCGGCACCATGCCGCATGCGCTGATTCAGTTATTCGACGGCGATTTGATCAACGCCTGTGAAGCCTATTTAGCCACTTATCCCGAAGATAATCTGGTCGCGCTGGTGGATTATCACAATGATGTGATCACCGACAGCCTGAAGGTCGCCCGCCATTTCGGCGACCGTTTATACGGCGTGCGTCTGGATACCGCCGCCAATATGGTCGATCAGTATTTTTTACGCAATCAGCACGAATTCGGTCAGGAAGATCTGCGCGGCACTAATGTCTGTCTGGTGCGCCGTCTGCGCGAACAGCTGGACGCCGCCGGTTTTCCGCGGGTAAAAATTATCGTCAGCGGCGGTTTCGATGCCGACAAAATCCGCCGTTTTGAAGCGCAGAACGCCCCGGTGGATTCCTACGGCGTGGGTTCCAGTCTGCTCAAAGTCAATATCGGTTTTACCGGCGACTGCGTCCGGCTGAACGGCAAAGAACAGGCCAAACAAGGGCGTCGTTATAGCTTTAATCCGCGCCTAAGTGCGGTGGAATTTTCGCCGGTTTCCGAAGGTTGACGCGCATGACATATAATACGGTTAAAACCTTTCTGGCCGCCCGCAATATCGAATTCAGCCTGCGCCGTTATGCGATCGATGCCATGAATTTTATGGCGCTGGGATTATTCGGTTCGCTGATTATCGGGCTGATCCTGAAAAATCTGGGCGGCTGGTTGAGCCAGCCGTGGCTGACCGAACTGGGCGCACAAGCCCAGTCAAGCATGGGCGCGGCTATCGGGGTCGGCGTAGCTTATGCGTTACAAGCACCGCCGCTGGTATTGCTGACCAGCACCACCACCGGCATATTAGGCGCGACGCTCGGCGGGCCGGTCGGCTGTTTTATTGCCGCGGCAATCGGCGCCGAATGCGGCAAACTGGTCAGTAAACTCACGCCGATAGACATTTTAGTCACCCCCGCCGTCACCCTGATCGCCGGCATGAGCGCCGCAAAATTAATCGGGCCGATGCTGGCAACATTGATGCACGAAACCGGCCAGCTTATCATGTGGGCGGTAGAACTCCAGCCGATTCCCATGAGCATTATCGTATCGGTATTAATGGGCATGATTTTAACCCTGCCGATTTCCAGCGCCGCCATTGCCATCACGCTGTCATTAAGCGGCTTGGCCGGCGGGGCGGCGACCATCGGCTGCTGTGCGCAAATGGTCGGTTTCGCCGTGATGAGCTTTCGTGAAAACCGGTGGGCAGGACTGCTCAGCCAAGGGCTCGGCACCAGCATGCTGCAAATGCCGAATATCGTTAAAAACCCTAAAATCTGGCTGCCGCCGACCTTAGCCGGCGCCATTATCGCGCCCTTTGCGACGGTCTGGTTTCAGATGCAGAATATTCCTTCCGGCGCCGGCATGGGCACCAGCGGGCTGGTCGGTCAAATCGGCACGCTGAACGCCATGGGAAATACATTGCCGGTATGGTCGGCGATATTATTGCTGCATTTCGTTTTACCCGCCGTATTAACCTTATTAGTTGCCGCATTTATGCGTCGCAAAGGCTGGATTAAAGCGGGCGATTTAACACTGAATGTATAATCCGCTATACCATCTACAAGGATAAACTCATGCAAAATTACCTGAATTACTTACTGCAATGGCTGGAACAGCAACGTCTGGACTACGGCGCGGCAGGCTATGTGGTCGGCATCAGCGGCGGCATTGATTCCGCCGTGGTCGCCCATTTATTAACCCGCTGCGCTGCTCCGGTACAGGGCTTAATTCTGCCTTCCGAAACCACCTCCGAACAGGATATTGCAGACGCCTATCTGGTCGCCGAAAGCGCCGGCTGCCCCGTGCTGGAAGTGCCGATTATCGACACCTACCGCACCTTTATGCAAACCATGCAGCCGCTGTTCAATGCACAGGCGGCGCGCCAAAACGTGATTGCCGGCAATCTGCAGGCACGTTTGCGCATGATTTCGCTGTATGCTTATGCGCAAAGCCATCAGGCAATCGTGGTCGGCACCGACAACGCGGCGGAATGGCTGACCGGCTATTTCACCAAATTCGGCGACGGCGGCGTGGATATTGCGCCGCTGCTGCGGCTGCGCAAAGAACAAGTGTATGAACTGGCCGCCCTGTTAAACGTGCCGTCCGAATTATTAGTGAAATCACCCAGTGCGGGCTTGTGGCAGGGACAAACCGACGAAGACGAAATGGGCGTCAGTTATCGTGATATCGATGCCTTTCTGCGCGGTGAAAACGTATCACCGCAGGCGCTGACACAAATCGAATTCTGGCACCGACGCTCACACCACAAACGCCGCCTGCCGCCGGTACCGCAATCCGTTGAAGAGATTACGGCGGCATAATCGCCTAAAACCCCGTAAAATCCGACCGCACTTTGACTATGCCGATGCGAGGTAAAGCCAAAGTGCGGTTATTTTATGCCACGTTTTCGGCGGCAAAAAACTGCCGGATTTGCCGAGCCGTGCTGTCAAGCATGTCGTAGCGTTTGCGATACATGGAACGCTTTTTACTTGGAATCTCTGCCTCACTTTTACGCGCTAAAGTGCGCGGTAAAAGCCAGTAGCCGCGTTGCTTGTCATATACGCCGTGGTTTTCCTGCCAGAATGTGTCATAGTGAAACACTAATTTGCTCGAATCGTTCCAGCGGTATTTAGCCTGATGTTTATGCGGAATGCCGCACAATTCGCAGCCTAATGTTTCGCTCAGCAGCTGAAAGGCGTGAATCAGCATAAACATCGGGCGGATGCCGTGTAAATTTTTGGTCGCCGCCCGAATGACCGCCTGCGCCTGCGCATAATGCGGCCCCTGAATGGAGGTAATCAACAGCGTGTTGTCCGGCAAAAAGGCGAAAGACGCATCATAAATGCTCTCTTGACGGCGATCGATAATATTCAGTGAAAAAAAACCTTCGAACGGATCGATTTTGTTGATATTCAAATAAAGATCCAGCTCATCCGTCAACGTAGCCAGCAACAGGCGTTCTTCCCGTATCAGGGATTGCGCCTTGGCGTAGGTAAATTTTTGTTCCGCCAGCGTGAAATTCGCGCTAATCGCATTTAGCCGCCGCTTGACGCCAAAACGCTTATCGCAGTATTTCGCCAGCAGCGTATTGATGCGGTAAGGAGAACGGGTGAACAGGGTTTCCCATAAGGGGTGGAGGTGTAAAAAATACATTAATTCCCGGCAATAACGGGCGTAAATGAACCGATAAAGGTGATAACGAAGATAACTGCGCAGCTTTTTCTGCCAGCGTTTTTCCGTAGGATACATTTCCGCAAACGTCGGAAAATGAGAAAGTTTATACATTTTATATACCATTAATACAAAAATATTAACGGCGGCGGATTGTAGCAAAAAATAACCGCACTTTTAAGCCTAAAACTTGTTAATCGTCGAAAAAAAAGACAATTCCCGTTCAAATATTTAATGCTGTTAAATGGCAGGCTTCTTGAGATCTTAAAATTTAATCGCAATTCTCTCCTCTAAATTAGAATTTTATTTCAAAAATTTACATTACGTCGGCAAAAACGCAACCAAATTCAACACGAAGACTGATACCCTTTTTCGCGTAGTACAGGGGATATGCGATATCCGTTTAATAATCCATCCGTTGATAAGGAGAATTGATTATGGCTTTTAATCTGAAAAACCGGCATCTGCTCAGTCTGGTCAACCATTCTGAACGCGAAATAAAATATCTGCTTGATTTATCAAGAGATCTGAAACGTGCGAAATACGCCGGTACCGAACAACAGAACCTGAAAGGCAAAAACATTGCGCTGATCTTTGAAAAAACCTCAACCCGTACCCGCTGCGCCTTTGAAGTCGCCGCCTATGATCAGGGCGCGCAAGTGACTTATATCGATCCGACTTCCTCTCAGATCGGGCATAAAGAAAGCATGAAAGATACCGCGCGCGTACTGGGGCGCATGTATGACGCCATTGAATACCGCGGTTTCAAACAAAGCGTGGTGGACGAGCTGGCGCAATATGCCGGCGTGCCGGTGTTTAACGGTCTGACCGATGAATTCCACCCGACCCAAATGCTGGCCGATGTGCTGACTATGATCGAACACTGCGACAAGCCGCTCGGCGAAATCAGCTATGTGTATATCGGCGATGCGCGCAACAATATGGGCAATTCCCTGCTGCTGATCGGCGCCAAACTGGGGATGGATGTGCGGGTGTGCGGGCCGAAAGCCTTATTGCCGGATGATGAGCTGGTCAGTTTATGTCAACAATTCGCGGCACAAAGCGGCGCCAGAATGACCGTTACCGACAATATCGATGAGGCGGTAAAAGGGGTGGATTTCGTGCATACCGATGTTTGGGTATCCATGGGCGAACCGCTGGACAGCTGGGGCGAACGCATTGATCTGTTAATGCCTTATCAGGTGACACCGGCGTTGATGCAACGCAGCGGCAATCCGAAGGTGAAATTTATGCACTGCCTGCCGGCATTTCATAACAGCGAAACCAAAGTCGGTAAACAAATCGCAGAAAAATATCCGCAGCTGGCCAACGGCATTGAAGTGACCGAAGCGGTATTCGAATCACCGATGAATATCGCCTTTGAACAGGCGGAAAACCGCATGCACACCATTAAAGCGGTGATGGTCGCCAGCTTAATTTAACCGGAGGATCCGTATGAGAATCGTTATCGCTTTAGGCGGCAACGCGCTGCTGCGTCGCGGTGAGCCGTTATCCGCCGAAAATCAACGCCAGAATGTGCGTATTGCCTGTGAACAAATCGCTAAAATTTATCCGAATAATGAACTGGTTATCACCCACGGCAACGGGCCGCAGGTCGGTTTGCTCGCCTTACAGGGCGCGGCTTATAAAGAGGTGTCCACTTATCCGCTGGATGTACTGGGGGCGGAATCCGTCGGGATGATCGGCTATATGATCCAACAGGAGCTGGGCAATCTGTTGCCGTTTGAAGCGCCGTTCGCCACGTTGCTGTCACAGGTTGAGGTGGACCCGAAAGATCCGGCGTTCAAAAAGCCGACCAAACCCATCGGCCCGGTTTACACCAAAGAAGAGGCGGAAAATCTGGCCAAGGAAAAAGGCTGGTCTATCGCGCAGGACGGTGACAAATACCGCCGCGTGGTGCCAAGTCCGTTGCCGAAACGTATTTTTGAAATCCGCCCGGTAAAATGGCTGCTGGAAAAAGGCAGTATCGTGATCTGCGCCGGAGGCGGCGGCATTCCGACTTATTATGACGAACAGGGCAATCTGCAAGGGGTTGAAGCGGTCATCGATAAGGATCTCTGCTCCGCCCTGCTGGCGGAAAATCTGGATGCGGATCTGTTTATTATCGCCACCGACGTGTCTGCGGTTTTTGTGGATTGGGGCAAACCGAGCCAAAAAGCCATCGCCAAAGCCAATCCCGATGCCATCGAAAAACTGGCATTCGCCTCCGGTTCCATGGGGCCGAAAGTACAGGCGGCAGTCAATTTCGTGCGACATTCCGGACATGATGCCGTTATCGGCTCGCTGTCCGATATTGTCGAGATTGTGAAAGGTAAAGCGGGAACAAGGATAACCCCACAGGTATCCGAGATTGAATATGACTAATCCGCACCGCAAAGATGCGTCTGAACAGGCGCATCTCTGATTTTAACGTAAGCCGTATCACGAGGAGTTCATCATGGGCACAAAGAAAACATTTAAATTTCCTACGGCATTTTCGATTTTATTTATTATTTTGATTATCGCCGTCGGACTGACCTGGATTATCCCGGCGGGCTCCTATTCTAAACTGACTTACAATCCGTCCGCCGATAACTTTGTGGTTAAAACCTATCAGCAACCCGACCGGATTCTGCCCGCCACCACGGAATCACTGGACAAATTAAATATCAAAATAGCTTTAAGCAATTTCACCGAAGGCACCATTCGCAAACCGATCGCCATTCCCGGCTCTTATCAGCGGGTTGAACAAAACCCAAAAGGCATCAAAGATATCACTATCAGCATGGTAGAAGGCACCATTGAAGCGGCCGATGTGATGGTGTTTATCTTCGTACTCGGCGGAATGATTGGTGTAATCAACAAAACCGGCGCCTTTAATGCCGGACTCAGTGCACTGGCCAAACGTACCAAAGGTAACGAATTTCTGATTGTGTTCAGCGTCTGCGTATTAATGGCTATCGGCGGTACCACCTGCGGCATTGAAGAAGAGGCGGTGGCGTTCTACCCGATACTGGTGCCGGTATTTTTGGCCTTGGGCTATGATGCCATTGTCTGCGTCGGGGCGATTTTTCTGGCCTCTTCCATGGGCACCGCCTTTTCCACCGTCAACCCGTTTTCCGTGGTAATCGCCTCGAATGCCGCCGGCATTCAGTTTACCGAAGGCATCACCTTCCGTTTTATCGGATTAATCTTAGGTTCCGCCTGCGTGATCAGTTATATGTACTGGTATTGTAAAAAAATCAAAGCGGACGCCAGTTTTTCCTACACCTATGATGATCGGGAAGAATTTTACAACCGCTACATGCACAATTACGATCCGTCCACCGAACTGCAATTCAGCGCTAGAAGAAAAATTATTCTCGGTATTTTCTGCATTGCCTTTCCGATTATGATCTGGGGCGTTATGGCGGGCGGCTGGTGGTTCCCGCAAATGGCGGCATCGTTCCTGACGCTGACGATCATCATCATGTTTATTTCCGGCTTATCAGAACAGGATATTATCGACTCCTTTACCCGCGGCGCCTCGGAATTGGTCGGCGTTTCGCTGATTATCGGGCTGGCGCGCGGCGTGAATCTGGTGCTGGATGAAGGCATGATTTCCGATACCATTCTGGCTTATATGTCCGACATTGTCGCCGGCATGCCGACCACCATTTTTATTCTGACTCAGCTGGTGATTTTTATCATCCTGGGCTTGTTCGTGCCGTCTTCATCCGGCCTTGCCGTATTGTCGATGCCGATTATGGCGCCGTTGGCCGATGCGGTCGGGATTCCGCGTCATATCGTGGTTTCCGCCTATAACTGGGGGCAATATGCCATGCTGTTCCTTGCACCGACCGGTCTGGTGCTGGTTACGCTGCAAATGCTGCATATTCCGTTCGACAGATGGGTAAAATTCGTACTGCCGATGATCGGCGCGCTACTGGTAATCGGTTCCGCGTTACTCGTCATTCAGGTGCAAATGTACGCCTAAGCCCTGTAATATGAACAGGTTACTTTGTATATCGGACAATCAAAGTAACCTGTCCGTCCCTTAATTTTATATAATCAAGCAACCTTACCATAACAATATGAATTCAGCATAACCCGTTTCAGAAATGGATTTTTCCTATCCTTTATAGGGAAAGCACGATTTGAGGAGGAAAACATATGGCCAATAAAATATTGGATAACATTAATACCAGAATTTTACGCGCCTTACAGCAAAACGGTCGTTTACAGAATAATGAACTGGCACAGGAAGTCGGGCTATCCAATTCCGCCTGCCTAAGACGCGTCAACCTGCTGGAACAAAACGGATTCATCAACAAATACACGGCAATCCTCGATCCGAAAAAACTCAACTGCGGCCTGACCGTCTATGCGCTGGGCTCCTTTTTCGAGGAAGACGTTAAACAGCGGGAAAGGTTTATGTTCGAAATGAAACTGATTCCGCAAATCACCGAATGTCATTTAATGGCGGGTGATTACGACTTTATCCTGAAACTGCAGGTTGCCGATCTGGATGAATTTTATACCTGCAAAAAGAAATATCTCACCAAAGAACTCGGCATAAAAAATCTGAAAACCGAGATCATTCTCAAAACCGTCAAAAACACCACTGAACTGCCGCTCTAGCCCGCTTTTACCGTTATCATGCGCCCGGCATCATCGGGATTTATGCAAAAAAACGACCGCACTTTTATCGCCGGCCTGAGCATCGGCAAAAGTGCGGTCAAAATATCGATAGTTTTTGCTTTATTTTTTCAACTGCGGCAACAGCACATCATTACTCACGGCCAGCAAGCCGGCGTCAGAATAAACCCCCAGTTTCGCGCGCGTATCCACAATATCCAGATTCCGCATGGTCAGCTGACCGATACGGTCAATCGGATCAAACGGCGCATTTTCCACTTTTTCCATACTCAGACGTTCCGGCGCATAAGTCAGATTCGGCGATTCGGTATTCAAAATGGAATAGTCGTTACCGCGGCGCAATTCCAGCGTCACTTCGCCGCTGATTGCGCGCGCCACCCAGCGCTGCGCGGTTTCCCGCAGCATCAGCGCCTGCGGATCAAACCAGCGTCCCTGATACAGCAAACGCCCTAAACGCAACCCGTTAATGCGGTATTGTTCGATCGTATCCTCATTATGAATACCGGTGACTAAACGTTCGTAGGCGATATGCAGCAGCGCCATGCCCGGCGCTTCGTAAATACCGCGGCTTTTGGCTTCAATAATGCGGTTTTCGATTTGATCCGACATGCCTAATCCGTGACGGCCGCCGATACGGTTGGCTTCCAGAAACAGTTCCACCGCATCGGCAAAGGTTTTGCCGTTTAACGCCACCGGTACGCCTTCTTCAAAACGTACGGTTACGCTTTCGGTTTTCACTTCCACCTTTTCGTCCCAGAACGCCACGCCCATAATCGGTTTAACGATTTTAATGCCGGTGCTTAATAATTCCAGATCTTTGGCTTCGTGCGTGGCGCCGAGCATATTGGAATCGGTAGAATAGGCTTTTTCCACCGACATTTTGTAATTGAAACCGTTGGCGATTAAAAATTCGGACATTTCGTGACGTCCGCCCAGTTCATCGATAAACTGCTGATCCAGCCACGGTTTGTAAATTTTCAGCTGCGGATTGGTTAATAATCCGTAACGATAAAAACGCTCGATGTCATTGCCTTTAAAGGTGCTGCCGTCACCCCAGATATTGACATCATCTTCTTTCATCGCCGACACCAGCATGGTACCGGTTACCGCCCGCCCTAACGGCGTGGTGTTGAAATAGGTCGCGCCGCCGGTGGAAACATGAAACGCCCCGCACTGAATCGCCGCGATACCTTCGTGCGCCAGCTGGCTGCGACAGTCGATTAAGCGTGCGTTTTCCGCGCCGTATTCCATCGCTTTGCGCGGAATCGCATTATAATCCTCTTCATCGGGCTGGCCCAGATTGGCGGTATAAGCATAAGGCACCGCGCCTTTCTGACGCATCCACAGCAATGCCGCGCTGGTGTCCAGTCCGCCGGAAAAGGCAATACCGACTTTTTGACCGGCAGGAAGATGTTGTAAAATTGTGTTTGACATAAGTAATACCTTATTATTGTGGTTTAAGTAATCGTTTTCGCAAAAAAATCGGTCTATTATCAATGAAAACCCGCCCAAAGTCCACCGCACTTTAACGGCGCTATTCGCGCGGCAGCATTTGATCCGGGTCAGGATACTGATACACAAAACCCAGTTCGCGGCAGATTTTATCCGCCAGAATAATCCGCTGCGGATCCTGTGCGCTGCAAACGAATTGCGGCGGCGCTACGCCCAGTCGCTGCGCCATGCGGGCATAATATTCCGCCTTGTTCGGATGCAGCGGTGCGGATAAATGATACAAACGCTGAGAACCCGGCGTTTCCAGCAACAGCTGAATGGCGCGCGCGCAATCTTCCACATGCACCAGATTGACCGGCGTATTGCCGCCGCTCAGCGCCTGTTTGCCGGCCAGAAAACGCACCGGATGACGATCATCGCCCACCAGCCCGCTGAAGCGAACAATATCGCAGTCAATATCGGATAACTGAAACAGCCACTGTTCAATCGCTTTCAGCGCCCTCCCTGTTTCGCTGTCCGGCTGCGGCGGCACGGACTCGTCGAAACGACCGGAAACCTCGGCAAATACCGAACTGGAGCTGATAAAGATAATATGCTGCACGCCCTGCAACAGCGCCTCGTTCACCAGATTTTTGACCCCTTCTACATATTGGTTCAGTTCAAAAAAATACTGGCTCGGCGGAATATTAATCACCAGTGAACGGACGGCGAACAACGCGCTCAAATCGTCAGGATCGGCATTAATCTCAGGGGTCAGTTCAAGATGATAGGTTTCCAGCCGCAGCAGGCGCATTTGCTCGACGCCGTCGTGCGTACGCTTTGTGCCTTTTACCTCCCAGCCCAGATTTTTTAAATGACGGGCAAGGGGCAGGCCAAGCCACCCTAAGCCGACAATTGCAACCGACCTCATAATACCTCAATGAAATTACACGAAAGTGCGGTCGATTCTAGCGCAAAATCCACCGCACTTGGAAAAAATTTCGCTATTTGGTTAATAAATCCAAGGCTTCTTGATATTTATCAACCGTTTTACGGATAACCTCGGCGGGCACTCTCGGTGCCGGCGGCTGTTTGTTCCAGCCGCTTTGTTCCAGCCAGTCACGCACGAACTGTTTGTCAAAAGACGGCGGATTGGTGCCCTCGCGATAAGTCTGCACCGACCAGAAACGGCTGGAATCCGGGGTCAGCACTTCGTCCATCAGGGTCAGCACGCCGTTTTCATTCAGCCCGAACTCGAACTTGGTATCGCAGATAATAATGCCCTTGCTCAGCGCATATTCCGCCGCCGCACAATAAAGGGCGATGGCTTTTTCTCTCACCTGCGCCGCCAGTTGCGCACCGATCAGTGCTTCGCATTGCGCATAGCTGATATTAATATCGTGATTGCCCACCTCTTCCTTGCTCGACGGGGTGAAAATCGGCTGCGGCAGTTTACTCGCCTCCACCAGCCCCGGCGGCAGTTCCAGCCCGCAAATGGTGCCGGTTTGTTGATAATCTTTTAAACCGCTGCCGGTCAGATAGCCGCGCACGATAGATTCGATTTTAATCGGTTTCAACCGTTTTACCACCACCGCTCTGTTCTTCACCGCATCCGCCTCGGCTTGCGGCAGCACATCATAAACGGTTTCGCCGGTGAAATGATTCGGCATAATCGGCGCCAGTTTGTGAAACCAGAAATTGGAAATCTGGGTCAGAATTTCGCCTTTGCGCGGAATCGGATCGTCTAAAATCACATCAAATGCGGATAAACGATCCGTCGCCACCATCAACATACGCTTATCGTCAATCTCATACAGATCGCGCACTTTACCGGAATAAATTTTTTTAAGGCTGAGTTGTGTCATTGGCTATACCTTTTTGGTTATACGAAAAATCGGCGCCTATTGTACCGCACTTTTTTCACTTTTGCGCAAACGATTACTTTTTTTCTTAGGTTGGCGGCGGATGCCAAACTCAATGTCCTATCATATTGCACCAAACCCGATTTTCGGCGACAATACGAGCCAATTTTTTACACTGAACAGAAATAAATTACGATGTCATATCCGGAACAGGTCAATAAACGTCGCACGTTTGCGATTATCTCTCACCCCGACGCGGGTAAAACCACCATCACCGAAAAAGTGCTGCTGTACGGACAGGCGATTCAAACCGCCGGTTCGGTCAAAGGCAAAGGCGCCAGCCAGCATGCGAAATCCGACTGGATGGAAATGGAAAAACAACGCGGAATTTCCATTACCACTTCCGTGATGCAGTTTCCTTATCATCATTGTCTGGTCAATCTGCTGGATACGCCGGGACACGAGGATTTCTCGGAAGATACCTACCGCACGTTAACCGCGGTGGACAGCTGCCTGATGGTGATCGACAGCGCCAAAGGGGTGGAAGAACGTACCATCAAGCTGATGGAAGTCACCCGCCTGCGCGACACGCCGATTCTGACCTTTATGAACAAGCTCGACCGCGACATTCGCGATCCGATGGAACTGCTCGACGAAGTGGAAAACGTGCTGAACATTCGCTGTGCGCCCATCACTTGGCCTATCGGCTGCGGGAAATTGTTTAAAGGGGTGTATCATTTATATAAAGACGAAACCTATCTGTACCAAAGCGGACAAGGGCATACCATTCAGCCGGTGCGCATCGTCAAAGGGCTGCACAATCCGCAACTGGACAGCGCGGTCGGCGACGACTTGGCGGCACAGCTGCGTGATGAGCTGGAACTGGTGCAAGGCGCTTCTAACGAATTTGACTTACCGGCCTTTCTGAACGGTGAACTGACGCCGGTCTTTTTCGGCACGGCGCTGGGCAATTTCGGCGTGGATCATATGCTGGACGGATTGACCGAATGGGCACCGATCCCGCAGGCGCGTCAAGCGGATACCCGTTTGGTGGAAAGTGCGGAGGAAAAACTGACCGGTTTCGTATTCAAAATTCAGGCCAATATGGATCCGAAACACCGCGATCGCGTCGCCTTTATGCGCATCGTGTCCGGCAAATACGAAAAAGGCATGAAACTGCGCCATGTGCGCATCGGCAAAGAGGTGGCGATTTCCGACGCGCTGACCTTTATGGCGGGCGACCGCACTCAGGCGGAAGAAGCCTATGCCGGCGATATTATCGGCCTGCATAATCACGGCACCATTCAAATCGGCGATACCTTTACCCAGGGCGAAGAGCTGAAATTTACCGGTATTCCGAATTTCGCGCCGGAATTATTCCGCCGCATTCGCCTGAAAGATCCGTTAAAACAGAAACAATTGTTAAAAGGTCTGGTACAGCTTTCCGAGGAAGGCGCGGTGCAGGTGTTCCGCCCGGTCGCCAATAACGATCTTATCGTCGGGGCGGTCGGCGTGCTACAGTTTGACGTCGTGGTTTCCCGCCTGAAAACCGAATACAGCGTAGAAGCGATTTATGAAACGGTGAACGTCGCCACCGCCCGTTGGGTGGAATGCGGTGATGCGAAAAAATTCGAAGAATTCAAACGCAAAAACGAACAGCATCTGGCTTTAGACGGCGGCGATAATTTAACCTATATCGCGCCGACTATGGTGAATCTGAATCTGACGCAGGAACGTTATCCCGACGTCACCTTCTTTAAAACCAGAGAACATTAATCCGCAACGGGCGATTTGCCCGTTTTTTTCACCGCACTTTTCAGTTGCGGAAAACGCACCACGACAAACAACAAGATACCGGCTTGCCGACAGGCGGGCTCTCAATCAAAGGGGTAATTTATGCAATTAAAACGTCACATCATCACCATCGCTTTCATCGCCGCCGTTTCCGGCGCCGCCAGCGCCGTGCCGAAAGAACCTTATACTCAAGAAGGTACAAATGCGCGCATGCTGGAACAGCAGGCAGCGATAAAATGGGTGTCTGTTGAACAGATCCAAGAAAGCATCAAAGATCTGCCGCCGATGAATGTCAGCTTTGACATTGACGATACGGTCGCCGCCACCAGCGGCTGCTTCTACTACGGCAAACAAAAATATTCGCCGCAGGATTTCAGCTATTTGAAAAATCAGGATTTTTGGGATGAAATCAATGCCGGTTGCGATAAATACAGCATACCGAAAGACGTGGCGAAAGCATTGATCAACATGCATCAGGCGCGCGGCGATCAAATCTACCTGATTACCGGACGTACCGCCGGCAAAGATGATCAGGTAACGCCGATTCTGGCAAAAGCCTTGGATATCAAAAACATGCAGCCGGTCAATTTTATGGGCGGCAAAGCGCACAGCACCAAATATGACAAAACTCCGGCAATCATCGAACATAAAATCAGCATTCACTACGGCGACAGCGATGATGATATTTTAGCCGCCAAAGAGGCGGGCATCCGCGGCATTCGCGTATTAAGAGCGGCGAACTCCACCTACCTGCCGCTCCCGCAAGCCGGCGGTTACGGCGAAGAAGTAATTATTAACTCCGCCTATTAAACCCGCTTTGCAAAACGCACGCCGTACCGAAACGCGGATTATGCCGGTACGGCCTCTGAAACCGCAACGACATTATCGGGTTGATCAACCGACCAAATTGGGCATACAGGCTCTGAAATTATGCGGGAAAGTGATCGGCTTTCCCGTTTTTTAATTGAATAGAATACTGACTTGCAGGCCCTTTTCCTGCTTGGCATTCAGCCCGTTTTTTAACCGCACTTGATAATGATGCAGCTGTGCAATGCGATATACAATCGACAATCCCAGCCCGCTGCCCTTTTCGTTTTGCCCCGCCGGGCGGTAAAAGCGTTGTCCGAGTTTTGTCAGATCCGCTTCTTCCACACCGCCGCCGTTGTCTTCCACCACAATGCGATCGTGAGTTAAACGCACCGTCACCGTGCTGCCGGCACGACCATAACGGATGGCATTGTCGATCAGATTGCGCAGCATTAAAGACAGCAACAGCGGTTGTCCCTGCCGCTGCGGCGGCAGCGCCTGTTGTTCAAAGGCCAGCTCAATGCCGCTTTTCCGGGCGCTGAAATATAATTCACCGATCAGCGAGGGAATCAGTTTATCCCAGTGAATCGTTTCTAAATTATCCAGTTGTTGAAGGTTATCCAGACGAGAAAGAGTCAGCAGCTGTTCGACCAATTGGGTGGCGCGATCAATGCCCTGGGTCAGATGTTTCAGCGCCTGTTCGCGCACCGCATTGTCATCACCGGCAAGCTGTGCCACTTCGGTCTGAATCCGCAATGCGGCAAGCGGGCTGCGCAGCTCATGAGCGGCATCGGAGGTAAAACGGCGTTCGCGCAGCAACATGCTGGCCGTGCGGTCAAAAAAGCGGTTTAATTCGTTCACCAGCGGCAGAATTTCACGCGGCACATGTTGTACGGATAATGCCGTATTATCTGCCGGCGCACGCTGACTGAGCTGTTCACCGACCCGGCGTAAGGCGCGCAGCTCCCGGCTGATGACCCACACAATTAAACCGAGCAGAAACGGCAGGCTGGCAAACCAGATCCACATTTGGCCGAACACCATATTCTGAATCAGGTTTTCCCGATAGCCCAGCTCCTGCCCCACCGCCACGATCAGGCGATCGCCCAGCGGCAGCCAGAAAATGCGCCATTTATCCTCGCTGTCCCGGATGTTTGTCACCGAAAATCCGCGCGCCGGCGCAAAAATAAAACCGTCGCCGTTCTCACCGTCGCTGAGTACGATTTCGCCGTTAGGGGTGAAAACCGCAAAGGCCAGCGCGTTGCCGTCATAGCCTTTTTTCGGCATAAAACGGCGGCGATTTTTATACCCGTTGAAAAACTCGGGGCGGTGCCGTTCGATTAATATCGTCCGCAAGTCGGAAGACGCCAGCCGTTTGGCAAATAAAATCTGTTGCGCATCAAACACTTCATTGACTTCTTTACGCACCTGCAACCAAGCCACCGCGGTGGAGATCGCCCACACGATCAGCGCGATAAACGAGAGCATAATAATCAAGCGAAAACGCAGGCTGGCAGGTTTAGCTGTTTTCATCCGCTTTTCCCAACGCATAACCGACACCGTGCACGGTGCGGATAAACTGTTTACCCAATTTTTGCCGCAGGTTGTAAATATGCACTTCCAGCGCATTGCTGCTGACTTCGTCATCCCAAGTGTAGAGTTTTTCCTCAATGGCGGAACGTGACAGCACTCTGTCTTTATGGTGCATAAAAAGTTCCAGCAGCTTATATTCCCGGGTGGTCAGCGCCACTTCCTGCTCATGCAGAAAAACCTTATGCTGATTCGGATCGAATCTGACCGGGCCATGGGCAATAACCGGATTAGTATGACCATAACGGCGCCGGATCAGCGCCTGCAAGCGGGCAACCACTTCCGCCAGCGCAAAGGGCTTGCATAAATAATCGTCCGCGCCGCGCTGCAAACCGGTAATGCGCTCATCCAGCGTATCCCGTGCGGTCAGAATCAGCACCGGCACATCTTCACTGTCGTTGCGCCAGCGTTGCACAATATCCAGACCGTCCATTTTCGGCAAGGTCAGATCCAGCACCACGGCGTCATAAGGCGCGGCTTTCACTGCCTGCAAACCGGTGTTTCCGTCGGTAAACCAATCCACGCTGAAACCGGATTGGGTTAACCCGACTTTAATCCCGTCGCCGATTAACGGATCATCTTCAATTAATAAAATTCGCATAATTTTGACCGCACTTTTTATGATTGCATTACCGCGCCGGATCAGCTTAAATCCAGCCCCATTTGCCAGAATGCGGCTTCCATTCGGGTTGCCGTACTGAAAACGGTTCGCAGCTGCCGCCGCCGGGTGTCGCTTAACTCGGCACAAAAACTATCCAGCCTGCGAGCAAAATCTGCCGCCGCCTGCTGGAAATCCTCGCCGGCATAGGTATCGATCCACGCCTGATAAGGATTATGTGCCGTCGTTATGCCGGCCAGCCGTTTGCCAATCGCCGCATAGCCCAGCATACAAGGCGCCAGCGCAGTATAAAGTTCCGCCAGACCGCCTTTCACGCCGCAATCCAGCACATAACGGGTATATGCCACACAGGCGGGCGATTCCGCTTCGTTCATCAGCGCCTGCTCGGAAATGCCCCACTGACGGCAGAATGCAATATGCAGCTGAATTTCCTTTAACAGCAGATCATTGGCCTGATGGGCATACTGAATATGTTCGAAATTGTCCGCTTTAAAAATACCGAGCGATAAGGCGCGGCTGTAATGAAACAAATATAAATAATCCTGTTTCAGATAATGCTGAAAACAGGATTCCGGTAAGGTGCCGTCCGCCAAACGGTTAACGAACGGATGATAAATATAGGCTTCCCAATCGGTTTTTGCCGCTTCGATCAGCTGCTGTACCATAGACATAGATTCGCTCCCATAAAAAATTGATGATACGAAACTGCCGGGGAACACCGCTTGCGAAACACATCACGTTATCGATAACCGCGCGATAACCAAATTAGTTTCCTACGTCAGTATTAACTGCTTCAGGTTCACGGGTATGATCTCAGCGCGCATCCGGCACGCACCCCGACTAATTTCAGTGATTGAGTTTAGCGTAAAAAAAATAATTTGCCACCGAAAATTACGGTTTTACTTTTTCAACATGACGAATTTCGATCGTCGGTTTTTTCCAGGATTTATTCACATCACCGAATAATTTCACCTCATCGTTCGGCGTAATGTCCTGACCGTGCCATGCGCGACGGCTGATTTCCACTTCGATCTCACCGCTGGCGTCACGGAATAAGAAATCCCGTTTTCCCACCTGCTCGACAATTTTCCCCTGCAGCGCAATGAACTGATTGTCTTTCCAGCTGTCGGCATCGGCGACTTTCAGCACCGGAAAATTAAACTCCGGACGGCGCGGCTGATTGACCGTATCTGCCGCCGGTTTGCTCGGATCTTTAAAGCCGCCGCGTACTTCATCTTTGCCATTCCAATCGCCGCGGGATTTTTTATCGCCATGATGTCTGCCGTCGCGGTAATCGCAGCGGCCTTTACCGTTTTGCGGTGCCGGTTGAGTCATCTGGGTGCCGCCTTTTTGCTGTGATACGCTAATCTGTTCATTCTGTGCAACGGCAAACAGACTAACGGTTGATAATGCTAAAATTGTTGCTAAACTAAGTTTTTTCATAATAGGTCTCCAAAATAACATCGTAAGCAACAAGACGCTGTTGTCTTGTTGAGGCTTATTAAAACAATTAAATATTAAGAAAAACTTAAGACTATAAAATTTTACCCCAAGGACATGCTATGAATTGCACACCTCCGCCGGCAGCTGACGGTTCACCGTCAGTACAGGGCGCCGCCGACCGGCCTCATTCGGCCTTCAATCACAATATAGAACAATCGCTGTTAGCTATCGTCAAACGGGAAGTGGTGCCCGCACTGGGCTGCACGGAACCCATTTCGCTGGCGCTGGCGGCGGCTACCGCGCGTAAATATTTAGCCGCCGAGCCGCAAAAAATCGAAGCGAAAGTGTCACCGAATTTAATGAAAAACGGCATGGGCGTTACCGTGCCGGGAACCGGTACGCTGGGGCTGAAAATGGCGGCGGCAATCGGGGCGACGGGCGGCGATCCGGATGCGGGTTTGGAAGTGTTAAAAAATATTAACGCCGAACAGGTCGCTCATGCCAAAGCGCTGATTAGCGCCGAAAAGGTCAAAGTCTCTATGCTGCAAACCGACCATCTGTTATATTCCGAGGCGACCTTATTTTGCGGACAGGACAGCGTTTGCGTGCGGATTGCGGCGCATCATGCCAATATTATTTATATTGAAAAAAACGGCGAAACCCTGTTTGCCAAGCCCTGCGCCGTTGACAACGAAAATTCTCAAGAAATTTTCACCGCACTTAGTGCAAAGGATATTTTTGATTTTGCCATGCGTGCGGATGAAAACAGTATCGCCTTTATCGCCGAAGCGGCACGCTTGAATGAAGCGCTGTCGCAGGAGGGATTACGCCAAGATTACGGGCTGCACATCGGGCGGACATTGCAAAAACACATCCGCAACGGGCTGCTCAGCGATGATCTGATGAACCGCATCATCATCGCCACCACCGCCGCTTCCGATGCCCGAATGGGCGGCGCGAACTTACCGGCCATGAGCAATTCCGGCTCAGGCAATCAGGGCATCACCGCCACTATGCCGGTGGTTGTAGTCGCACAGCATTTGCAGGCCGATCGCCGGCACCTAATCCGCGCGCTGTTTCTCTCCCATTTAATGGCGATTTATATTCACAGCAAACTGCCCAAACTGTCCGCTTTATGCGCGGCAACCACGGCGGCAATGGGCAGCTGTGCGGGGATCGCCTGGTTATTAAGTGGCAAATTCGAGACGATCAGCATGGCCATAAGCAGTATGATCGGCGATATCAGCGGGATCATCTGCGACGGTGCAGCAAACGGCTGTGCAATGAAAGTGTCCACCAGCGTAACCTCAGGCTATAAAGCAGTGCTAATGGCGCTGGATAACATACAGGTCACCGGTGATGAAGGGATCGTCGAACACAGTATCGACCGTTCCATCAACAATCTGTGCGACATCGCCTCACGCAGTATGCAATATACCGATCGTCAGGTGATTGAAATTATGGTCAATAAACCGGCGGCCTGAGCGCAATCTCTACCGTTTACGTCAGGCAAAAAATAAGCGGCGATTAAGCTCGCCGCTTCCCATTCACAACCGTACCGATTAGGCATAAACCGGCAGGCGTTTACAGATTTCCAGCACTTTAGCTTTGGTAGAAAGTACCACTTCTTCGTGGTTGTCTTTACCCAGACTGTCCAGCACGTCGCACATCCAGCCCGCCAGTGCTTTGGCGTCCTCTTGTTTGAAACCGCGACGGGTAATCGACGGCGTACCCACACGAATACCGGAAGTAATAAACGGTTTTTGCGGGTCATTCGGCACGGAGTTTTTATTCACCGTAATATTCGCCGCACCTAATGCCGCATCCGCCGCTTTACCGGTCAATCCCTGTTTGATAAAGCTGACTAAGAACAGGTGATTTTGCGTGCCGTTGGACACCACCTCAAAACCGCGCTGTTTGAAGACTTCGACCATCGCCTGCGCATTTTTTACTACCTGCGCCTGATAAGCTTTGAATTCCGGTTCCAGCGCTTCTTTAAAACATACCGCTTTCGCCGCAATCACATGCATTAACGGCCCGCCCTGACCGGCTGGGAACACCGCACTTTGCAGTTTTTTATACATTTCCTGATCGCCGCTGGCAGAAAGAATCAGACCGCCGCGCGGGCCGGCTAAGGTTTTATGCGTGGTGGTGGTTACCACATGGGCGTGCGGCACCGGGCTCGGATAAACGCCGGCTGCGATCAACCCGGCCACATGAGCCATATCCACGAACAGATAAGCGCCCACTTCATCGGCAATTTCACGCATTTTCGCCCAATCCACCACTTGGGAATAAGCGGAGAAACCGCCGACAATCATTTTCGGTTTTACTTCCTGTGCCTGTTTACGCAAAGCATCGTAATCGATCAGCCCTTCTGCGGTAATGCCGTATTGTTCCGCATGATAAATCTTACCGGAGAAACTGACCGACGCGCCGTGCGTCAAATGACCGCCATGCGCCAGACTCATGCCTAAAATGGTATCGCCCGGATTCAGCAACGCCATATACACCGCCGCATTCGCCTGCGAACCGGAATGCGGCTGCACATTGACATAATCCGCACCGAACAGTTCTTTGGCGCGGTCAATAGCCAGCTGCTCAACAATATCCACATATTCACAACCGCCGTAATAGCGTTTACCCGGATAACCTTCCGCATATTTATTGGTTAATTGCGAACCTTGCGCCTGCATAACGCGCGGGCTGGCATAGTTTTCGGAAGCAATCAGTTCGATATGCTCTTCCTGACGGCGATCTTCATCTTGAATCGCTTCCCATAATACGGGATCATAATCGGCAATATTCATACTTCTTTTTAACATGGGGGTGTCCTCATTATTCATGTTGGTTGGAATTTATTGTACGCTATTTTTACAAAAATTTTATTGGGATTTTTTCATCAAGAAAATGAAAATTTTTCATTTTTCAAATAACCGGCGGTATATGCAAACAGCCTGAACGGATACGCCCCGACCGCTTAACCCTAATCTATTTGCGGCATCATTGCAAAACGTTGCCGAAACCGACCGCACTTTTTTATATCCGGCGCAAAAGTGCGGTCTGAATTTTAAGCGTTTTTTTCTCTTGCTACGGCACGATAGCCAATATCGCGGCGATAAAAACGCCCTGTCCATTGGATTTGTTCGGCAAGTTTTAAGGCTTTTTGTTGCGCATCAAATACGCTATCGCCTAAGGCGGTGGCGCAAAGTACCCGTCCGCCGTTGGTAACGAGTTTACCGTTTTCCTCGGCGACACCGGCAAGAAAGACTTTTTCGTCCGCCGCCGCTTGTGCGGGCAAACCGTGAATGTCATCGCCTTTGCGATAATCGCCCGGATACCCTTCCGCAGCCAGCACGATGCCCAGCGCCGCCCGGCTGTCCCATTCGGAGGTGATCTGATCCAACTTTCCGCGGCAGGCTTGCAGGCAAAGCGCCACCAAATCCGATTTCATCCGCATCATAATAGGCTGCGTTTCCGGATCGCCGAAACGGCAATTAAATTCGATCACTTTCGGCTGCCCCTGTTTGTCAATCATCAAACCGGCATACAAAAACCCTTTATACCGATTATTTTCGCTCGCCATGCCGCGCACGGTCGGATAAATAATCTGTTCCATCACCCGCTGATGAATTTCCGGCGTCACCACCGGCGCCGGCGAATACGCGCCCATACCGCCGGTGTTCAGCCCCTGATCCTGCTCGCCGACCCGTTTGTGATCCTGACTGGTGGCCATCGGTTCCACATGTTCACCGTCCACCATCACGATAAAACTGGCCTCTTCACCGTCCAGAAATTCCTCGATCACCACGCGATGCCCGGCCTCGCCGAAGGCATTACCGGCCAGCATATCGCGCACCGCATTTTCCGCTTCCTGTAGCGTCATCGCCACAATCACGCCTTTGCCGGCAGCCAGGCCGTCCGCTTTAATCACAATCGGCGCGCCTTTTTCACGCAAATAAGCCAGCGCCGGTTCAATCGCCGTAAAGTTGCGGTACTCGGCGGTGGGAATATGATGCCGCGCCAGAAAATCTTTGGTAAAGGCTTTGGAACCTTCCAGCTGCGCCGCCGCCTGACGCGGGCCGAAAATGGTCAGCCCCGCATTTTCAAACGCATCGACAATGCCGATAACCAAAGGCGCTTCCGGGCCGACAATGGTCAGCCCGATGGCATTATCCTGCGCAAATTTCACCAGCGCAGGCACATCCGTTGCGGAAATCGCCACATTTTGCACCGCACTTTCACGCGCGCTACCGGGATTACCCGGCGCCACAAAAACCTTGTCAGCCAGCGGCGATTGCGCCGCTTTCCAGGCCAGCGCATGTTCGCGCCCGCCGTTGCCGATGATCAGAATATTCATTTATTTTCCTTTTTATTCGTCAAGCGTATTGCCTACGCCCTTAACATCCGTCTGACCGGGACTGCCTGCCCCGCCGCGTTATTTTTAGTGTCTGAAATGGCGCATTTTTGTCAATACCATCACCATATTATGCTCGTTTGCCGCGTCGATCACTTCCTGATCGCGCATTGAGCCGCCCGGATGGATCACACATTCGATCCCCGCTTTAGCCGCCGCATCAATACCGTCACGGAACGGGAAGAACGCATCGGAAGCCATCACGCAGCCTTTGACTTCCAGCCCTTCGTCCTGCGCTTTAATCGCGGCGATTTTGGCCGAATATACCCGGCTCATCTGCCCGGCGCCGATGCCGACGGTTTGCTTGTCTTTGGCATACACAATGGCGTTGGATTTCACGAATTTCGCCACTTTCCAGCAAAACAGCAGATCGCTTAATTCTTTTTCTGTCGGCTGGCGTTTGCTTACCACTTGCAGATCATCAATACCGACCATCGCCAGATCCGCTTCCTGCACCAACAGGCCACCGTTGACCCGTTTAAAGTCCAAACGCGGCTGCGCGCTGTCCCACTGACCGCACGCCAGCACCCGCACATTTTTCTTTTTCGCCGTTATGTCAAGGGCTTCGGCAGAAACCGCCGGCGCAATAATCACTTCCACAAACTGACGTTCAATAATAGCCTGCGCCGTTTTGCCGTCCAGTTCGCGGTTAAAGGCGATAATGCCGCCGAAAGCCGAGGTCGGATCGGTCTGATAAGCACGCTGATAAGCCTCCAGAATATCCGCTCCCAGCGCCACGCCGCACGGATTGGCGTGTTTGACGATAACACAGGCGGGCTGCTCAAAGGATTTCACACATTCAAGGGCGGCGTCGGTATCGGTGATATTGTTATACGACAGCGCTTTGCCCTGTAACTGACGGGCGGTGGAAACACTCGCTTCTTTAACGTGATTTTCGACATAAAACGCCGCGTTTTGATGGCCGTTTTCGCCGTAACGCATGGTTTGTTTGCGCACGAAATTTAAGTTTAAAGTCCGCGGAAACTGACCGCACTTCGCTTCAGCCTCGTCTTCTTCCGCGGCAAAATACGGTTTGACCAACTGCCCGAAATAGTTAGCAATCATGCTGTCGTATTGCGCCGTATGTTCAAAGGCTTTAATCGCCAAGTCGAACCGGGTTTCAAAAGTCAGGCTGTTGTGGTGACGATCCATTTCCGCCAGAATGGCATCAAAATCACCGTTATTGACCACAATCGCCACATCTTTATGATTTTTAGCCGCGGATCGCACCATCGTCGGCCCGCCGATGTCGATATTTTCCACCGCCTCTTCCAGCGTACAACCCGCTTTTGCCACCGTTTGGGCGAAGGGGTACAGGTTCACCACCACCATATCAATCGGTTCGATATGATGTTCACGCATGATTTGATCGTCCGTACCGCGCCGTCCTAAAATGCCGCCGTGAACTTTCGGATGCAGGGTTTTGACCCGACCGTCCATCATTTCCGGAAAACCGGTATAATCCGACACTTCCGTTACCGGCAAGCCGTTGTCGGCTAATAATTTTGCCGTGCCGCCGGTGGAAAGCAGTTTCACGCCGCGCTGCACAAGACCTTGCGCAAAGCCGACGATACCTGTTTTATCCGAAACGCTTAATAATGCCTGACGAATGGGGCGATGTGATTGCATTGAAAAATTTCCTTTTTAAATTGATAACTAACCAGAAACAAAAAACCGGGGCATTATAACGCAAACGGTTGCGTTTATGTAGGGTCTGCGCGCAATTTGACATAAAAAAACCCGCATTACGCGGGTTGATTGAAACGACATTCGCAAGCGCAATATTATTTCTGCGCCCGCTTGTTATCCAAGGCAAAGGCGCCGGCGCCGGAAAACACAAAATATAAGAACACCAGCGCATATAACGCCGCCAGTTCGCCCTGATTAACCAACGGCAGCAGCAGATTATCCGCCGAGGCGTGAATAAAGAAATAGGCATATGCCATTTGACCGGACAGAATAAACGCCGCCGGGCGGGTAAACAGGCCTAAAATAAATAACACACCGCCGACAATTTCAATAATTCCGCCGATGCCGTACAACGAAAACAGCGGCACGCCGCCGTTGCCGCCGGTCATGGAAAGCGGAAATTCAAATAATTTCGCCGTGCCGTGCAGTAAAAACATATAACCGGCGATAATGCGTAATAACGCCAGAAAATAGGGGCTGTATTTGTTTAATGAATTCATAAAGTATTCCTTTGCTAAATAACCGAAAATCCCTGTTATCCGTTAACAGGTCCGAGGACTTCAGATCATAACGGAATCCGGCGGACGCCACAACCGCCGGGCAAAGAAAAGGACTTTTTCATTTCAGTTAAGAATAAAAACTACTGCCCGATATTTTTCAATAATTGGTTAAAGAACGGTTGCGCCGGCATAAATCCGGTAATCCGGGAATTGGCGATTTCCTCCCCCTGAGCATTAAAAAACAGAATGGTCGGTAAGCCGATCACCTTCAATTTTTCCGTTAATTCCGTATTTTGCGGGCTGTTTTTGGTCATATCCACCTGTAACAGCAGCACGTTTTCAAACGCTGTTCGTACCTGAGGATCAGTGAAGGTATATTGTTCAAATTCCTTGCAGGCCACACACCAATCGGCGTACAGATCAAGCATCGCAACGGTTTTCGGATTGCTACGCAAAGCCTGCTGCAATTCGGCATAACTGCTAATTCGCCGGAAGTTTACCGCCTGAGAAACGGCGGAATGTTGCACCGCACTTTCCTGCCCGTGCGGTACGGCGCCCCATACCCAATCCTGTAGCGGCTTGGCGAAAATCAGTGCGCCGATAAGCCATACGATGCGCAACACCAAACCGACTCCGTGATTTTTCATTTGCAATGCCAGCCACAGGAAAAAGACCAGTCCCCACAGCGCCCATAAACGGCTCGCCCAGCTATCCGGCAGCAAACGGGACAGCAGAAAAACCGGCAATGCCAGCATCACAAAGCCGAACGCCTGTTTGACTTTTACCATCCATGCGCCGGATTGCGGCAAAATCCGGTTACCGAACACCGTAATCAGCATTAACGGCAGCCCCATGCCTAACGCCAGTAAATACAGGGTCAGAGCGCCGGTGAGCAAATCCCCGCTTTGCGCGACATACAGCAAAGCCCCCGACAGAGGCGCAGACGTACAAGGCGAGGCGACAAGGCCTGCAATCATCCCCATCACAAAAACGCCGCCGAACGCACCGCGCTTTTGCTGCTGACTGAGCAAAGTCAGGCGGGTTTGCAGCGAACTCGGCAGCTGCAAGGTGAACAGCCCGAACATCGACAGCGCCAGCAGCACAAAAATCACCGACAGGCCAATCAAAACCGGCGGGCTTTGCAAGGCAATCTGAAACGGCAGACCAATCGCCGCCACCGCAAGGCCGAGCAAGGTGTAAGTCAGCGCCATGCCCTGCACATAAGCAAAACTCAGCCCCAGCGCGCGCGCCGTATTCGGACGCTGTTTACCGCCGCCAATCACAATCGCCGACAACAGCGGCAACATCGGCAGAACGCAAGGCGTAAACGCCAGCCCGATGCCGAGCAAAAAGAACCCGAACACCGCATAACGGCTCTCAAACAGCCTTTCCGCCAGTCTGTCCTGCTCGCTTAACGACGCCGAAAGTGCGGTGCTTTTTGGCGCTGAAATTCCGCCCTCCGCCTGCGCGCCGTGGTTATCGGCAACGGTATGCAAGGCAATTTCCCGGCTTTCCGGCGGATAACAAAAACCGTCGGTGCAACCCTGATAGGTCACCCGCAGCCATTCGCTACGGCGCTCCTGCGGTAACGGCACCTTTAAGGCTAACGCATGACGATAAATATCCGTGTCGCCGAAAAACTCGTCATGATGCCTTTCCGACGGCGGAAAATCGATCCCTTCGATGTTTCCCTGTTGATCTTCGATCAGAATTTCTTTTTTATACAGATAATAGCCGTCCGCAATTTTCCATTCTAATGCCATGGAATCCGCGTTTTGCTCGAACACAAAGCGAAAGGCGTCATCGGCTTTTAAAAAGGAGGATTTAGCGTCGAACAGCCCTGCCTGCGCGCAAAGTGCGGTGAAAATCAGGGTTAAAATTAGAATATATTTTTTCATAGCTAAACATAATCATTATCAATTGACATACCCGACGGGATTTTAACACAATCGGCCGCAAAGACAGGAAAAAAATCAGCGCGGCAAAACAAACTTACTTTATCTAAAAAAATAAGTTTGATAATTGTTCTTATTTGTTGTAGTATGCTCGGACATAGTTATTTTTCAATAAAAAATAAGAAGGTTTTAAATTATGAAAAAAGGTATTCATCCGGAAAATTACCGTACCGTATTATTTTATGACAGCAATGCCAAACAAGGGTTTCTGATTCGTTCCTGCGCGCGTACCAGCACGACCATGAAATGGGAAGACGGCAAAGAATATCCGCTGTTTATGTGCGATACCTCCTCCGCCTCTCACCCGTTTTATACCGGTAAGACCAGACAAATCGCCAATGAAGGCCGCGCCAGCGAGTTTGCTAACCGTTACGGCCGGTTCGGCGCCTTAAAATCAAAATAAGGCGGTCGGCATGCAGGTATTATCATCGTTAAAAAGCGCCAAAACCCGCCATCCGGGTTGTAAAATCGTGCGTCGTCACGGCGTGGTTTATGTTATTTGTAAAGAAAACCCGCGTTTTAAAGCTCGTCAGGGCGGTAAGAAAAAAAGATAGTTTTTATTTTGGTATCACTCCTCAACATTTCTCCCTCCTTTCGCGGAGGGAGTTTTTTTGCTTTAAAAATCAATATCCATGATATAGATCATAAAATCAAAAGTTAATTAAATAATTTCAATATTTCCCGCTTGTTACAATAATGTTGCAATTATACAATTACGAATTTAAAATACCCGAGGTTAATCATCCGGTTAAATTAGTTAAACGGACACAGAACGTCCGCGAGGAAGGAATACGATAATGGTTACTCCACAGATTTTAATTGTTGAAGATGAAGCAATTACCAGAAATACGTTAAAAAGCATCTTTGAAGCGGAAGGATACGACGTATTCGAGGCCTGCGACGGCACGCAAATGCACAAAATCCTTTCCGCACAGGAAGTGAACCTTGTGATTATGGACATCAATTTGCCGGGCAAGAACGGGTTGATGCTCGCCCGCGAACTGCGCGAAAACACCGATACGGCGTTGATGTTTTTAACCGGCAGAGACAATGAAGTGGATAAAATTTTAGGGCTGGAAATCGGTGCAGACGATTATATTACCAAGCCGTTTAACCCGCGCGAGCTGACGATCCGCGCCAGAAATCTGCTACAGCGCACCATGCAGGAACATCACAAAACCGCCAATCAGCATATTGAGCAATACCGTTTTAACGGCTGGACGCTGGATCTCAACAGCCGCTCACTGATTAATCCGGAAGGCGAAGAATATAAACTGCCGCGCAGCGAATTCCGCGCAATGCTGCATTTCTGTGAAAATCCGGGCAAAATTCAAACCCGCGAAGAATTATTAAGAAAAATGACCGGCCGCGAACTCAAACCGCAGGACAGAACCGTGGATGTCACCATTCGTCGCATCCGCAAACATTTCGAAGATCACCCCGATACGCCGGAAATCATCGCCACCATTCACGGCGAAGGCTACCGTTTCTGCGGTGATATTGAAGACTAAGATCAAATCCGGAGCAATCAAAACTAAAAAAGTGCGGTGAAATTCACCGCACTTTTCGTTTTTTCGCTGTGTTTGCCGGCTGCCGTTCGGTAGGTCAGTCGTCCTCATCGTCACTGTCCGGCGTTACCGCATCCACTACCGCACCGGTCGTTTTCACCGCCACTTTACCGGCCGTGGCGACCGTGCCGACGGCCAGTCCTACCGCGGAGGTAACGATACAACCGTTTAACAGCACACAGCAAAATCCCAGCCCTAAAAATCGGAAAAATACGTTCATCGTTGTCCTTCAAAACCTGTCATTATATGCCGTCTTTTTGCCATCAGCGCGGCGGGAAAATGCCCAAACTGTCCCACATCGCATCGATTTTTTTCACCACTTCGGGATCTTTTTTAATCGGTACGCCCCATTCACGCTGAGTTTCGCCCGGCCATTTATTGGTGGCATCAATGCCCATTTTCGAGCCTAACCCCGCCACCGGCGAAGCGAAATCCAGATAATCGATCGGCGTATGTTCCACAATTGTGCAATCGCGCGCCGGATCGCTGCGGGTGGTGATCGCCCAAATCACATCTTTCCAATCCCGCGCGTTGATATCCTCATCGCAGACGATCACGAATTTAGTGTACATAAACTGGCGCAGGAACGACCAAACCCCCATCATCACCCGTTTGGCGTGACCGGCATATTGTTTTTTAATCGTCACCACCGCCAGACGATAAGAGCAGCCTTCCGGCGGCAGATAAAAATCGACGATTTCCGGAAACTGTTTCTGCAAAATCGGAATAAACACTTCGTTCAGCGCCTCGCCCAACACCGCCGGTTCGTCAGGCGGGCGTCCGGTATAGGTGGAATGATAAATGGGATCTTTACGCATGGTAATATGCGTTACGGTAAACACCGGAAAATATTCCTGTTCGTTATAATAGCCGGTGTGATCGCCGTAAGGTCCTTCAAGGGCGGTTTCATTCGGATCAATATAACCTTCCAGCACAATTTCCGCCCCTGCCGGTACCTCCAGATCATTGCTGACCGATTTCACCACTTCCGTTTTGTTGCCGCGCAATAATCCGGCAAAGGCATATTCCGACAAACTGTCCGGCACCGGCGTCACCGCGCCCAAAATGGTGGCGGGATCCGCCCCCAGCGCCACGGAGACCGGAAACGGTTGATTCGGATACGCCGCTTTCCAGTCCTGCAAATCCAACGCACCGCCGCGATGAGAAAGCCAGCGCATAATCAGCTTATTTTTGCCGATCAGCTGCTGACGGTAAATGCCCAGATTCTGACGCGCTTTATGCGGGCCGCGGGTAATCGTCAGCCCCCAGGTCACCAGCGGCGCCACGTCTTCTTTCCAGCAATGCATAATCGGCAGTTGATATAAATCCACCTGCTCGCCGCTCAGCACCTGCTGCTGACAATCCGCCCGCCCCAGCACTTTGGTCGGCATATTCAATACCTGCTTAAACTGCGGCAGGGTCAACCACAAATCCTTAAACCCTCTCGGCGGCTGCGGCTCTTTCAAAAACGCCAGCAGTTGCCCCACTTCGCGCAGCGCAGACACCTCTTCCCGCCCCATGCCCATGGCGACGCGTTTCGGCGTACCGAACAGATTGCACAGCACCGGTATGCGAAACCCTTTCGGATTTTCAAACAGCAACGCCGGCCCGCCGGCGCGTAAAGTGCGGTCGGCAATTTCCGTCATTTCCAGATAAGGATCGATCTGCTGCGTAATCCGTTTCAGCTCGCCCTGTTGTTCTAATAACGCCAGAAAATCGCGTAAATTTTTATATTTCATAGGCTGATTATCATCCTGTTTAATGGTGTGCGCATTGTTATAAAGAATAACCGCCAATGCAAGCCTTTTTGCTATATTTTCCGTTATTAGGTAGAATGAGCGCCAACCAAATTCAGCACATCAGCAGGCAATATGACAAAGAAAAAAGCAAAAGTCGGCTCAAATACCATCGCCCTAAACAAACGGGCAAGACACGACTATTTTATTGAAGATGAAATCGAAGCGGGACTGTCGCTGCAAGGCTGGGAAGTGAAATCCATGCGCGCGGGCAAAGCCAACATCAGCGACAGCTACATTATTTTTAAACACGGCGAAGCCTATTTATTCGGCGCCAGCATCCAGCCCTTAAGCGTCGCCTCCACCCATATCGTCTGCGACCCGACCCGCACCCGCAAATTATTGTTAAACCAGCGCGAACTGGCCTCCCTGTTCGGCAAAGCTAACCGCGACGGTTTCACCATCGTCGCTCTGGCGTTATATTGGAAAGGCGCGTGGGCGAAGGTCAAAATCGGTCTGGCGAAAGGGAAAAAACAACATGATAAACGGGAAGACATCAAAGAGCGCGAATGGCGGCTGACCAAAGACCGGATCATGAAAAACGCCGCACGCGGCTAAGCAACGGTTTTGACCTTGATGCTAGGATTGACGAGGAGTGCGAAAAAAGCCGGTATAACCCTATCACAGGCCAGCGTCGAATCGTCCGAGCGGATTGATATTCGCCCTTTTCATTTGTTTTCAGCGCCGCTCTTCCGTCGCCCCGGCAAAATACATATCGATAATGCCACGACAGCAGAAGCGCAAAAAAAGCGCAATATTGACCGCACTTTTATGCCGGTTTATCGCTGACGGCTTCCACCCGGCTGAAAATCTCGCCCTGTGCCAAGCGGGTGGTCAGGCGCTCGCCGATCTTCACCTGACGGCAGTGAGTGACTGCGCAACCCGCTTCATTCTGCGCAATGGAATAGCCGCGCGCCAGCACTTTCAGCGGGCTTAATCCGTCCAGTTTGCCACATAACGCGGCGATATGATGCCGTTGCAATGCCAAATGCTTTTCTGCCGCCAGATCGAGCCGCACTTGCAGTTGACGGATCCTCTGCCCTTGCTTTTGCAGCCGGTAAGGCAGCGGATTGTTATACAGCCGATCGCAAAGTGCGGTCAGATTTTGCCGTTTTTTATCCTGCCATTGCATCATCGCCCGCTGCAACCGGTGCATAAACTGCTGCATTTCACGCTGCTGCAAACGCAGCTGAGTTTGCGGATGCCGGTTTTGCAGGCGCTGGCGCATATGCCGCAGCGCTTGCGTTTTCTGTTCGAACAGCCGATCAAACGCCAAATCCAAGCGCTGCCGTTTATCCCGCAGACGACGCAATAATTCCTGCTGATCACGGCTGACCAGTTCGGCGGCGGCGGAAGGCGTCGGCGCGCGCAAATCGGCGACAAAATCCGCAATGGTCACGTCGGTTTCATGCCCCACGGCGCTGATCACCGGCAGCGCGGAATGAAAAATCGCCCGCGCCAACGCTTCTTCATTAAAGCACCATAAATCCTCCAGCGATCCACCGCCGCGCCCGACAATCAACACATCTACTTCCTGCCGCCGATTCGCCAGTTCAAGGGTGCGTACGATTTCCGCCGTCGCTTCTTTACCCTGTACCGCGGTCGGATAAATCACCACGCGCAGGCTCGGATCGCGGCGCTGCAAAATATGCAGCATATCCTGCAGGGCGGCGCCGGTGGCCGAGGTGATAATGCCGACCGCGCGACAAAAGTGCGGTAGCGTTTTCTTCAGATTCTGCGCAAACAGCCCCTCCGCCGCCAGCTTCAGCTTTAATGCGTCAAATTGCTGTTGCAGTAATCCTTCGCCCGCCGGCTGCATGCTTTCAATAATCAGCTGATAGTCGCCGCGCGGTTCATACAGACTGACATTTGCCCGCACCAGCACCTGCATGCCGTTTTGCGGGCGAAACGCCACGCGCAGATTTTTCATCCGGAACATGGCGCAGCGCACCTGCGCATTTTCATCCTTCAGCGTCAGATACCAGTGACCGGAGACCGGCTGACTGAAATTAGAAATTTCTCCCGTCAGCCAGACCGCGCCGAATTGCCCTTCCAGCATTTGGCGTACCGACTGATTAAGCTGCGAGACGGAATAAATGTTGGCGTTACTCATCGTTATTCGTCCAGCAATACCCAGCCGTCATCCAGCCAGTTGCAAATGCTGTCCGGCAGCAGCTGAAGTGCGGTCTGTTTTTCCGCCGTTTGTGCCGCCAGCGCTAAAATATCCTGCCAGTTAAGGCGACGGCCGTCAGCCAGATGTTTTAAAATCAGCGCTTCCAGCGGGTTGAGTTCGTCCAGCCATTCGCCGTTGGCGTAAATCCGCAACGGCTGCCGCGTATAAACCAGTTTGCAGTTGTTATCCTGTACCAGCCGCGCCTTTTCCTGTGTTAAACGCAAGCGCACCTCATCCGGCTCGGCCATATCGCCGGTCGGCAGCAGTTCATAACGGCGCGTGCTGACCGCGGCGGCCACCGCCTGCTGAAACAGACGTTCAAACGGCGCCGACTGTGCCAGCGTCGCCAGCAGCTGCCGTTTCATTTCCGCAACCGTCGCCGGATCAAGTTCGCCGCTTGGCTGTACCGACGGGCGCAAACGCAGCGGTATTGCAAATTCGTTCAGATCGCAGTCAGGATGTGGCTGGCAAAGCGCTTTATTAATGTTTTCCAGCAAATCCGTCGGATTCGGATAACGCAAACCGAAAGAGAAGGTCAGACAATCATCCTGCGCCACGCCGTAATGCGACAGGCGCGACGGAATATATAACACATCGCCCGGCGCCATCACCTCGTCCAGCACCAGCTCGCCCATATCGTCAAAAATGCGGATCGGCTGATTCGGTTTGAACTCGGTAGCGGGATCGCACCACTTGCCCAGCTGCCAGCGGCGATGGCCGTAGCCCTGCACCAGAAAAACATCATATTCGTCATAATGTTTGCCTACCGAACCGCCCGGCGGCGCATAAGACACCATAATATCGTCGCGCTGCCATTGCGGAATAAAACCAAAAGCGCGCCACAATTGCCCCAGCTCCGTTGACCATTGTTCCATATTCTGTACCAGCACTGTCCAACACGGCGGCAAGTCGGCAAAATCGGCGGCCGTCAGCGGGCTGGGGGTGAACGTCCAGTTATCGTCGTCGTATTGTTTCAGCAAACGGGCGGTCACCTCTTCGCTTTGTGCCAGTTCAAGAATATCCTGCGGTTCGAAGCGGCCGACGATCTGCGGTAAACCGTTGCGGATCAGCAGCGGCTTTTGCTGCCAGTAATCACGCAAAAAAATCGCCGGCGTAATCGGTTCGGGTAAACAGAAGTCAGTCATGTTGCGTCTCCTTTTGCGCCACTTTCGCCGATTGCTTCGCCAGTTTCTCGGCCTGTTTCTGCGCCAGTTGTTCCTGTTGCTGCTGTGCCGCCCGCTTGCGGCGGATGTCTTTCGGATCGGCCAGCAGCGGACGATAAATCTCAATGCGATCGCCGTCTTGCAGCGGATCGCTCAGTTTGGCCGGCCGGCTGAAAATGCCGACTTTATTTTCACGCAGATCAATCTCGGTAAACTGCTGCAAAATGCCCGATTGTAAAATGGCGCTCTGCACCGTCGTGCCGGCCTCCACATGAAAGCCTTTTAAATAATAATGGTCGGGAAAAGCATAAGCGATTTCAATGTTTATCTGTGCCACGGCAAGCTCCTTAGTGATAGATCGCTTTCGCCCGCTGTTTGAACGCATCCACCATTTTGCCGGTTAAATGGGTGAAAATCCGTCCGAACGCCAGCGCAATAATCGGGTTGGAAAATTCAAATTCCAGATCCAGCGAAATTTTACAGCATTGTTCGTCAAGTTCGTCAAACGTCCAGCGCCCGTGCAGAAATTCAAACGGCCCTTCCGCCAACCGCATCGTAATGCTGCGATCCGGCGTCATTCGGTTGCGAGTGGTAAAGCGCTGGCTGATGCCGGCTTTGCTGATAGTCAGCTCCGCCGTCAGCTCCTGCGGGTTTGGCGTAACGGTGCGGGCGGCGACGCAGCCCGGCAAAAATTCCGGATAGCGTTCGTAATCGTTGACTAAGGCATACATTTGCGCGGCGCTGTACGGCACCAGCGCACTTTGATTCACACTTGGCATGGCAATCGCTATTATCTATTATGTGGTTAAAAAAACTTTGCTATTATAGCGAAAAAGTGCGGTCAAAAATAAGGAAAAAATATGAATTGGTTATGGTTTGCGGTCGGTTCGGCCTTTTTCGCCGGTCTGACCGCCATTTTCGGCAAACTCGGGGTTGAAGGTATCAACAGTAATCTGGCGACCTTTATCCGTACCGTCGTGGTGCTGTTCGTTGCCGGCGGCATTATCACCATGCGCAATGAATGGCAGCTGCCGCAGCATATCGCCGCCCGCCCGATGACCTTTTTACTGCTGTCCGGCGTTGCCACCGGCTTATCCTGGCTGTGTTATTACCGCGCGCTGCAAATGGCGCCCGCCTCTTGGGTCGCGCCGATCGATAAACTCAGCGTGGTGATCGCCATTGTGTTAGGCATCGTCATTTTAGGCGAGCCTATCAGCAGCAAACTGATTATCGGCGCGCTGCTAATCTTATCCGGAGTGTTAGTGCTGGCGCTGTAAGGCGTGATTGAGTCCCCGGGCATTTTCCGCTACAATAGCCCACCTTTTTTATTTCAGCGGACAACATCGGAACCATGGCAGAAATCAAATTAATCGTCGGGCTGGGCAATCCGGGCGATAAATATGCCGACACCCGCCACAACGCCGGCGAATGGCTGCTTAACCGTTTGGCGCGACAGTTTAATTTCAGCTTAAAAGAAGACGGCAAATTTTTCGGCAAAACGGCGCGCGCGCTGATCCACGGGCAGGAAGTGCGTTTTTTGCTGCCGACGACCTTTATGAATCTCAGCGGTAAAGCGGTGGGGGCGCTGGCGGCCTTTTACCGGATTAAGCCGGAGGAAATCCTGATTATTCACGATGAGCTGGATTTACCGCCCGGAGTGGCGAAAATCAAATTGGGCGGCGGACACGGCGGGCATAACGGCTTGCGCGACAGTATCGCTCAGCTCGGCAACAATAAAAATTTCTATCGGTTAAGAATCGGCATCGGCCATCCGGGCGATAAAAATCTGGTGGCCGCCTATGTTCTGAGCAAACCCGCACCGGCGGATCGCCTGCGCATCGATAAAGCGTTGGAGGAAGCCGCCGCCTGCGTGGATATTCTGCTTCGTGAGGGAATAACCAAAGCGACCAATCGGTTAAACAGTTTTAAAGCATAAATAAAAATGACAATGAAAGGAAAATATTATGGGATTTAAATGCGGTATCGTCGGCCTGCCGAATGTAGGCAAATCGACCCTTTTTAATGCGCTGACCAAAGCCGGTATTGAAGCGGCGAACTACCCGTTTTGCACGATCGAGCCGAATACCGGTGTAGTGCCGATGCCGGATCCGCGTCTGGACGCCCTGGCGAAGATCGTCAATCCTGAACGCGTGCTGCCGACCACCATGGAATTTGTGGACATTGCCGGTTTAGTGGCGGGCGCCAGCAAAGGCGAAGGGCTGGGCAATAAATTCCTCGCCAATATCCGGGAAACCGATGCCATCGGACATGTGGTGCGCTGTTTTGAAAATGACGATATCGTTCACGTCGCCGGTAAAATCGATCCGGCGGAAGATATCGACACCATCAATACCGAACTGGCGCTGGCGGATTTAGACAGCTGCGAACGCGCCATTCAGCGTTTACAAAAACGAGCCAAGGGCGGCGACAAAGAAGCGAAATTCGAGCTTTCGGTCATGGAAAAAATTCTGCCGGTACTGGAAAACGCGGGCATGATTCGCGCAATCGGGCTGGATAAAGAGGAATTGCAGGCGATCAAAAGCTATAATTTTCTGACCTTAAAACCGACCATGTATATCGCCAATGTCAATGAAGACGGTTTTGAAAATAATCCGTATCTGGATCGGGTGCGCGACATCGCCGAGCGTGAAGGCGCCGTGGTAGTGCCGGTGTGTGCGGCCATCGAGTCGGAAATCGCCGAGCTGGAAGACGATGAAAAAATCGAATTTCTACAGGATCTGGGCATTGAAGAGCCGGGGTTAAACCGTGTGATCCGCGCCGGTTACGCGCTGTTGAATCTGCAAACTTATTTCACCGCCGGGGTGAAAGAAGTGCGCGCCTGGACCGTTTCCGTCGGCGCCACCGCACCGAAAGCGGCGGCGGTGATCCATACCGATTTTGAAAAAGGCTTTATCCGCGCCGAAGTGATTTCCTATGAGGATTTTATCCGCTACAACGGCGAAAACGGTGCCAAAGAAGCGGGCAAATGGCGGCTGGAAGGCAAAGATTATATCGTACAGGACGGCGATGTGATGCATTTCCGTTTTAATGTTTAAGCAAATTGCGCAATATTCGGCATGCCATAAAACATCACCCAAAAGCACCGCACTTTTTCAGCGTAAAGTGCGGTGTTTTTTCAGCATAAATCTCAATCAACATCACCCTATACAGGAAAACCAAGCGATGACAATCACTCTTCTCGACGGCGGTATGAGCCGTGAATTAATGCGCCTTAACGCCCCTTTCCGCCAACCGGAATGGTCGGCGCTGGCGCTGTATGAACAACCCGATGCGGTGCAGCGGGTACACGAAAACTTTATCGCCACCGGCGCGCAAGTCATCACCACCAACAGCTATGCGGTGGTGCCGTTTCATATCGGCGACCGGCGCTTTCATGCCGACGGCAAAACCCTCGCCGATCTGGCCGGTCGTCTGGCGAAAAGTGCGGTGCAAAAAAGCGGTAAAGCGGTGAAAATTGCCGGCTCGCTGCCGCCGCTGTTCGGCTCTTACCGTCCGGATCTGTTCCGTCCGGGACAGGTTAAATCCATCGCTCAACCGCTGATTGATGGGCTTGCGCCCTATGTTGATCTGTGGCTGTGCGAAACCCAAAGCAGCATTATCGAGCCGCAATCCATCAAACCGTTATTGCCGGATAACCGCCCGTTGTGGGTGTCCTTTACCTTAAAAGACGACGAACCGACGCCAACGCCGCAGCTGCGTTCGGGCGAAACGGTGCAAAGTGCGGTGCAAAAAATGACGGAATTGAGCGTTGATGCCATTTTGTTCAATTGCTGCCAGCCGGAAGTGATCGGACAGGCATTGCAGATCACTCGACAAACGCTGCAACGCTTAAACGCCGGACAAATCCGCACCGGCGCCTATGCCAATGCCTTTGCTCCGCAACAGAACAATAGCGCCAATGACGGCTTGGATGAGGTGCGTAAAGATCTTGACCCGCAGGCTTACCTGAACTGGGCGCAGCAATGGGTGCAGGCGGGCGCCGGCATTATCGGCGGTTGCTGCGGCATCGGGCTTGAACACATCAAAATGCTCAGCGAAAATCTGCGATAGGAGCGAAAATGTCGAACAAAAAAATCGGTTTAATGTCGCTGACGGCGCTGGTATTAAGTTCCATGATCGGCTCCGGTATTTTCAGTCTGCCGCAGAATATGGCCGCTGTCGCCGGTGCGCAAGCCTTGCTGATCGGCTGGCTGATTACCGGCGTCGGGATTATTTTTCTCGGTCTGTCATTTTTCTATATTTCCCGTTTAAAACCGGAACTGGACGGCGGCATTTATACCTATGCACGCGAAGGATTCGGCAATTTGCTGGGCTTTATCTCCGCATGGGGCTACTGGCTGTGTGCCACTATCGGCATTGTCGGCTATCTGGTGGTGGCATTCGAAGGAATCGGCACCTTTACCGACAGCGAACAGTTCGTCTTATTCGGGCAGGGCAATACGATCGCCGCCTTTCTCGGCGCTTCGCTGATCTTATGGCTGGTACACGGCTTAATTGCGCGCGGAATTAAAGAAGCCGCCGCCGTCAATCTGATCGCCACGGCGGTTAAGGTGTTTCCGCTACTGTTATTTATTGTGCTGGCGCTGTACTTTTTTTCACCGCAAACCTTCACCCAGGATATGCCGGGCGCCGCGTTAAATGTGCCGGTTAGCGATCAGGTTAAACATACGATGCTGATCACGTTGTGGGTGTTTACCGGGGTGGAAGGCGCCGCCGTGCTGTCCGCCCATGCGAAAAAAAGAAGCGATGTGGGGCTGGCCACCGTACTGGGGATTATCATCGCCTTAGTGCTGTATATCGCAATTACCGTGCTGTCGCTCGGCATAATGCCGCGCGAGGTGATCGCCGGTATGTCGAATCCGTCCATGGCAGGCTTATTAAACGGCATGATCGGCCCACTCGGCAAAGTAATTATCACCTTTTGTCTGATCGTCTCCGTGCTGGCGTCTTATATCAGCTGGACCATGTACTGCGCCGAAGTGCCGTATCGCGGCGCCAGAAACGGCGCCTTTCCGCAGATTCTGAATAAACTCAACCGCAACGATGTGCCGATTAACGCATTATGGTTCACCGGCTTAGTGGTGCAGTTTTGTCTGCTGCTGGTATTGTTGACCGGAAAAAGCTATGAAACCCTGCTGTTGATTTCCACCTCCATGATTCTGGTGCCTTATTTATTAATCGGCGCATACCTGCTTAAACTCGCCATCCAACACCATGCCGCCTGGTATATCAAACTCACCGGTTTTATGGCGACCTTATACGGCTTGTGGATTTTATACGCGGCGGGGCTGCAATATTTGCTGCTGTCCGCAGTGCTTTATGTGCCGGGCATTGCGCTGTTTTTGTATTCCGACTATCAGTCGCACGGCCGGATAACACTGCGCGGGTTTGAAAAACTCATCCTCGCTTTTATTGCGGCGCTATTCTGTTATGCGCTGTACCGCTTACCGGAATTACTGGCGGCCTGAGCGCCGGATAAACGGCAAAAAGTGCGGTCAAAAAACCGGTATTTTTTCGACCGCACTTTTCCTTTTTAGGCAACCGTTTGCTTAAGGCGGAAATTACAGTATAATTCGCCATCTTTTTATCATCTCAAGGGAAATTATGAACACGAACCTGCTTTATTCCGTCGAGGACAAACCGCCGTTTGGCTTAAGTCTGTTATTGGCCGCTCAGCATTTATTAGCCGCACTGGGCGGTATTATCGCGGTGCCTTTGGTAATCGGCAATGTGCTGCAATTGCCGACCGAGGATACGATTACGCTGGTCAACGCCGCGCTGCTGATCTCCGGTGTGGTGACCATGATTCAATGCCGCGGTCTGGGGCCTGTCGGTATCCGCCTGCCGAGCGTCATGGGCACCAGTTTCACCTTTGTGGCGGCGGCGCTGGCGATCGGGTTCAGCGAATCCGGCGTGGCGGGCATTCTCGGCGCCTCGTTGGTCGGTTCGCTGGTCATGATTATCGGCAGTTTTTTCATGCCCTATATCCGCAAACTGTTTCCGCCGGTGGTTACCGGCACCGTCGTGATGATGATCGGGCTGAGCCTGATTCCGGTGGCGGTGGATTGGTTTGCCGGCGGTCAGCGCGGTGATGCCAATTACGCCACGCCGGAAAATCTGATGATGGCAAGTTTCGTGCTGGTGATCGTAGTGATTCTGGTGCAATGGGGCAAAGGCATTTTCTCGGCAGCGGCAATCGTTATCGGCATGCTGACCGGTTATATCGTCGCGCTGGCATTAGGCTGGGTCAGTTTTGACGGCGTCAAAAACGCTCAAACTTTCGCCCTTCCTCAACCGCTGCATTTCGGTCTGGAATTCCCTGTTGCCGGCATTATCGGTATGTCCATCGCTTATCTGGTGACGATTGTCGAATCCAGCGGCAATTTCTTAGCGCTGGGCAACGCCACTAAAACCGAAATTACCGGTAAACATCTGCGCGGCGGCGTGCTGTGCGACGGCTTGGGTTCGGCGCTGGCGGCGATTATGTCCACCACGCCTTTTTCGTCGTTCTCGCAAAATATCGGCGTCATTTCCTTAACCGGCGTGGCCAGCCGTTATGTCGTTACCATCACCGGCGCACTGCTGGCGCTGGCCGGTCTGTTTCCGGTTTTCGGCGCCCTTATCGTGTCCATTCCGCTGCCGGTGTTGGGCGGCGCCGGGTTAATGATGTTCGCCATGATTATCGCGGCGGGCATTCAGATGCTGGACAGCATTGAGCGCAGCAAACGCAACGGCTTGATTATCGCCATTTCCATCGGCTGCGGTCTGGCGGTGACTACCCGCCCGGAACTGCTGGATAAATTACCGCACTTTTTCAAAGAAGTGCTGGGCTCCGGGATCACCGTCGGCTCATTATTGGCGTTGATTTTGAACCTGATCCTGCCGCAGGATAAACCGGCCAAAAACGCGCCGTCAATCACCACAGCAGAGTAATAGCTTCAGCTGCCGCCTGACAAGGGTGAAAAGTGCAGTCAAAAAACACGCATAAATCCGCCACGGTGCATTTTGGCAACGGTGCGGATTTTTGCTATACTGCGCCGTCAATGTTATCAGCGAGGAAAAAACCATGGAACCGATGCCGAATTGTCCGCAATGTCGCGGCGAATATGTTTATCACGACGGGCTGAATTTTGTCTGCCCGGACTGCGCGCACGAATGGTCGGGCGATGAACCCGCCGCGGAGCAAGAAAAAATCGTGAAAGACAGCAACGGCAATGTACTGAACGACGGCGATGCGGTGATTCTGATCAAGGATTTAAAGGTGAAAGGCTCTTCAATTGTGCTGAAAAAAGGCACGAAAGTTAAAAGCATCCGTTTGGTGGACGGCGATCATGATGTGGATTGCAAAATCGACGGACAGAGTTTTTCATTAAAATCCGAATTTCTGAAAAAAGCCTAAATCCGAGTTTACCGCCAATGCCGGCCTTGGTGCCGGCATCGTCGCATTTAACAGCCGCCGGCGTCGGCTAACGATAAACAGGCATCCGCCAGCGTTGCGCTGAAATGCACATCGTGAGAGGCAATTAGCATCGGCAGCTGCAAGTCGCGCAAAAGTGCGGTCAGTTTGGCGATATTTTTTGCATCCAGCCCGTTGGTGGGTTCATCCAGCAATAACACCCGCGGCTGCATCGCCAGCACCCCCGCCAGCGCAGTAAAATTCTGTTCGCCGCCGGACAAGGTATTTACCGAACGATCTTTCAAGCCGAGGATATTCAGGCGCTCCAACTGCTGCAATGCGCGTTGATATGCCTGCGCTTTGTCCAGCCCCTGATTCAGCGGCCCGAACGCCACATCGTCCAGCACCGTCGGGCCGAACAGTTGATCGCCCGCATGCTGAAAACAAATGCCCACCTCCCCGCGCAGCGGCACGAAATCCGCTTCCTGCCGGCAGGTACGGCCGAACCAGCAAATCTCGCCCTGCCGATGCGGCACAAATCCCAACAGACTGTGCAGCAAAGTGGATTTACCGCTGCCGATATCGCCCTGTAAAAACAGGCGCTGCCCCGCCGGCAGCACAAAAGAAAGGTTATCAATAATCACGCGCTGACCGCGGGTGAGCCGTAGCTGTCTGACTTCAAGGACATTCATGGGGATTTATCCTGCGTTTTTTGCCCATCATGCAGTTGAAAACCGCGTGCTTTCAGCGCCATTTCCGTTTTTTCCGCCTTAACCAACGCATGAATTAATAATAAGGCGACGCGCTGTGCCGCCAGAAAAAGCGTTCTGCCGTTAAATTTCGCCCGGTATCCGCGCGCACGCATCGCCATATCCATGCTTTTATGCACCTCACTCAGCACTGCGATATAGCGCACGGTCAGCACAAACAGATGCCGCAGTTTGGCCGGCAGCGGCAAGCGGTACAGCGCTTGCAGTAAACGGCTTTCGTTCATATCGATTAACAGCAGTCGGGTCGAGCCCAGAATCAGGTTGAGGCGCAGAGTAATCAGCAGCGCCAGCTCAATTCCCGCCGGATTTGCAACTATGCCCTGCGCACCCAGCCGCCAGCTTAAGGTCAGCCAGATAAACAGCGTGAACAGATTCAGTTTCAGCCAGTGTCGGCAATAGCGCGCCGGCGATTTTCCATTTACCGCCAGCGCAATAAACAGCCCGCCGAACACCGCCAGATTCAACCCGCCAAGCGTGGGAATATGCGTCATGGCGCTGACCGTCAGCCCCCACAAAAACACATAAATCAGCCGTAAGTGCGGTTGAAAAATAACGAGAATCTTCATTTCACCGCACTGAGCACCGCCGGATACATTTTGTTCAATAACAAAATCACCCCCACGCTGACGATACTGTCAATAATAAACACCGGAATATGCGATATTATCAGCAGCATGATCAAATCGGCATATTCCCTGCCGCCGTCCAGCGCCAGCACCCCTGAGGCCAGCAACGCCGCCCCGCCCACGCCGATAACGCCGGCGCCGATACCCGCTGCGATCTGCATGCGGCGCGAATTATCTCGCTCAAGCCGCGTTGCGAACAGCCAATGCACGGCAAGCGCCGGCAACGCCATCACACATAAATTCACGCCTAACACGGCAAATCCGCCGAAGGAAAACAACAGCGCCTGCAACACCAGCGCGATTAAAAAAGCGGGAAACACCGCCCAGCCGAGAAACAAGCCCGCCATGCCGTTTAAGATCAAATGTACGCTGCCGATCCCAACCGGTACATGAATCGTGCCGGCGACAAAAAAGGCGGCGGCAAACAGCGCAGTCAGCGGCAAACGCGGCGAATCAAGACGCCGCAGGCCGATCATCACGCCAAGTAATGCGACGGCGGCAGCACCGAGCAATACCGGCGTATGCAGCACGCCTTCCGATAAATGCATCTTAGTTTCCCTTAGCCTGCGATTTACGCGTCAACTTCGCCGCGCGGGCCAGCGCCCACAAGCCGACAATGCCCACAATATAACCGATGCCGCCGAGAATATCGTGCAAATACATTTTGTCTTTCAGCTTCGCAATATCCTCGCGCACCAGCATCAGCGCATTATCGCCGGAATTTGCCGTCTGCGGCGCGATTCTGTCGGCGACCACGGCGGCTTTATGCCCTTCTTCGCCTTCCACCACCACTTTAACGCCACCTTCGGCACTGAGCGGATAGGCAAAGCGCCCTTCGCCGTCCGTTTTGCCTTCAAGAACCGGCGCTGCCTGCCCTGAGTGAAAAACCGCCAGATAGGTTTCCGCGGCGGGGGTCATATCCGAATAATAGGCCTTACCGGAAACCGTGCGCCCGTCATACTGGGCGAACAGATACAGGCTGTGCGCCAATGCCGGTTGGGCGCCAAACCATGCGAAAAGTGCGGTTAAAAATGCAACGGTTTTCATTATTTCACATCAAAGGTCAGCATATATTCGACACTGCGTTCGGTATAGTCGGGATTTTCTTCCACCGGCTCGTCGAATTCCGCCCACACTTTGTTATAACCGGCTTTCGGAGTAAACTGCGCCATGCCTTGTTCATTGGTCAGATTAAACGGATGATCTTCGCCCAAGCCCACTTTCACGCCGTGCGCCGGTTTGCCTTTCACCAGCACCAGAATATCCAGCGGCTGACCGGCTTTCGGTTCGCTTTGCGGGATCAGTTCGTAATCCATATTATGCGCCTTATCGGCCTGTTCATCCCAGCGCAGAATCGCTTTGCCGAATTTCAGCGGATTAATGCTCAGCACCGCGCCCGGCGCCTGCCGTTTGGTTTTTTCCACATATTTGCCGTTCGCCAGCTTCGACCAGACGCCGTTATCAAACCGGACGAACACTATCGCCGCATCCGGCGCGGCAAAATGCGCCTCGCCCTGTTTAAAACTCACCTCGGCGTCATGCAGCCCGCCTTTGGCATCCAGCAGGCGCACCGCTTTCAGCTTGCTTTGCGGATAACTTTCGGTTTCCTCATGACCGAATTTCACCACATACTGCCCCGGTTCGCCCTGCACCGGTTCCAGCCACACATTATGCGCGTTCGCCAGCGCGGCGGTAAAAAGTGCGGTTAAAAATAACGCTGTTTTTTTCATGCTAAGTTCTCCTTTTTTATTTTGTGGGTATTATGATAAAGTATGAAGTCACTTCAGGGTCAAGTATGATTTAACAAAAAATGAAAATCGGTCAGTTAGCCGACGCCGTCGGCTGTACGGTGGAAACCGTGCGTTTTTACGAAAAACAGGGGTTAATCGAACCGGCGGAGCGAAGCAGCGGCAATTTTCGTATTTATACGGAAGAACATTTGAAGCGGCTGTCTTTTATTTGCTATTGCCGCAGTCTGGACATTTCGCTGAAAGAAATCAAAATGCTGCTTAACCCGCAGCACGCCAGCCAAGCACAGGAACGGGAAATCAATGCGCTGCTGGACCGGCATATCCGGCAAATAGCAAAACGGATTCACGAATTGGATCACCTGAGAATTCAGCTGATTCAGCTGAAAGGCAAATGCCGCCATTTCGAACAGGACAACGATTTAATGAACACCCTGCTGCAACACAGCGGCGTTAATTTTGTGCGGTTAAAATAACCGCACTTTACAACGCCTTCAGCATGGCTAAAACCATCGCTGATGAACGCTGTGCCGCTAAGGGCAGGAATTCTTCAAACGACATACCGGCCTTGCCGTCGCCCGCATCGGAAATGGCGCGCACCACCACAAACGGTACGCCGAATGCGTGGCACACCTGTGCGATGGCGGCGGCTTCCATTTCTACCGCTACCACTTGCGGGAAATCCGCTTTAATCTGCGCCAAACGCTCACCGCCGTGAATAAAGCTGTCGCCGGAGCAAATCAGCCCGAATTTCACCCGCAGTCCTTGGCTTTCGGCCGCCTGTGCCGCCAGTGCGGTCAGTTTCGGGTCGGAAACAAACGCCGGCGGGCAGGCAGGCAGTTGGCCTTTGGCATAACCGAAGGCGGTCACATCGGCATCGTGATAGGCGGTTTCGGTGGAAATCACCACATCGCCCACCTGCAATCCCGTCGCCACACCGCCTGCCGAACCGGTATTGATCACCATATCGGGGGCAGCCAGCTGCAATAATGCGGTGGTGCCCATTGCCGCCGCCGTTTTACCGATGCCCGATTGCAGCAATGCCACGGCATTGCCCTGAATATAGCCCTGATAAATCGTACAGCTTGCCACGCGGGTTTCGGTTTTATCCGTCATCAACGCCGATAACAGTTCGACTTCCTGCGCCATAGCGCCGACAATACCGATTGTCATGGTTATTTTCCTTGTGTGAGTTTGGTCATTAAAAAATCCAGCACCGCAAAGCTGTAATCATCATTATATAGCGTACTTGCCGTCAGCACATATTTGCCACCCACGATCACATAAGGGTAGGTGAACACACCGTAGTCCTCGGTCATTTTAATCGCATCACGCACTTTGGCGCGAATTTCGGCGGAAGCATACAGTTTTTTAAATGCCTCGGTATCGACTTTCTGCGCGTTTAACCAGACAATGAGATCAGCGAAACGGGAAAGTTCGATAAAACGCTGTTTTTCCGAGCTTTCAAACAATAATAAATCCGATACCGCACCGGCCTGCAACGCCTGTAGGGTGAAAAATACCGTTGCGCCGCCACTGGCTTTTTCCGTCGCCACCGGACTTTCGAGCAAGATCACTTTATCGGCATTAATCTGGCTGTACAGGGTCAGAATATCCTGCGCCAGCGAACATACCCGGCAGTCATAATCGAAAAAGAACTGAATCAGAATTTTTTTATCGCTGCGGGCAGGCTGCGGCAGCGGTTCCTGATAAGAAAAATAATCCCGCCCGTCTTTAAACTGTGTAATCCGCAGCGTCGGAGCCGGTTTAGCCGACTCGCCGGCCGGCGCGGAAACAGCCTGTTCCTGCTCGGCATAAGCCGCGCGGCACAGGATAACCAACATCAGCAAAAGCCCAATTCGTCTCATTCCATTAACCTGCCATAGGCTCGATATAGTCCACCAGTAATTGAATCGTGCGGTTACCGCGGTATTCGTTAATATCCAGTTTATACGCCAGTTTCGCATTTTTAATAGAAAGATCGGGATAATAGCGGGTATCCACATTAAATGCAATGGCATCCAGCAACGGGCCGCCCTGCTTCGGTTCCACCATCATTTTCAAATGGCGTTCGCCGACCAAACGCTGCTGCAACACCCGAAACTCGCCGTCGAACAAGGGTTCGGGAAACGCCTGCCCCCAAGGACCGGCCTGTTTCAGGGTTTCCGCCGTTTCCAGATTCATAAACTGCACGTTTAATTCACCGTCCGTCCATACTACCCCGCGCAGCTGCTCTTCGTCCAGCAATTCGCGCACCACCTGATCGAAAGCATGCCGGAACGGTTCGAACAGCGCGGCCCGAATGCTAAGCCCCGCCGCCATGGCATGACCACCGAATTTCACAATCATCTGCGGGTGGCGGGCATGAATACGTTCCAGCGCATCGCGAATGTGCAAGCCTTCGATCGAACGAGCCGAGCCTTTCAGGATGCCGTCCTGATCCTGCGCAAAGGCGATAACCGGGCGGTGAAACTGATCTTTAATGCGTGATGCCAGTATGCCCAGCACGCCCTGATGCCAGTCGGCCTGATACAGCGCAATACCGAGGGGTAAATCCTGTTGAAGTGCGGTCAGATTACGGCAAATTTCCAGCGCTTCCAGCTTCATACCCTGTTCGATTTCTTTGCGGGTCTGGTTCAGACCGTCCAGCTCCAGCGCCAGCGCGCGCGCGGTCTGCATATCTTCCGCCAGCAGCAATTCCACCCCCACCGACATATTGTCCAGCCGTCCTGCCGCATTTAAACGCGGGCCGACGGAAAACCCCAGATCCGAGGCGCTGAAACGGGTAATATCCCGATTCGCCACTTCCGCCAGCGCGCGAATCCCGCAGCGGCAGCGTTCGGCGCGAATGCGTTGCAGCCCCTGATAGGCCAGAATCCGGTTATTCTGATCCAGCGGCACCACATCGGCAATGGTGCCTAACGCCACCAGATCCAGCAATTCGGTAAAATTCGGCTGCGACAGCGCGCTGAAAATCCCTAACTCGCGCAGCTTTGCCCGCAGCGCCAGCATCACATAAAACGCCACGCCGACGCCGGCTAAGGATTTGGAAGGAAAGCCGCATTGCGCTAAATTCGGATTCACGATAGCGTCCGCCGGCGGCAATGTCTGTGCGGGCAAATGGTGATCCGTCACAATCACCTTTACGCCCTGCTGTTTCAGAAACGCCACGCCGTCACAGGAAGAAACGCCGTTATCCACCGTGATCAGCAGCTCAACCTGCTTATCCAGCGCCGCCTGCGCCACGGCAACGCTCAGCCCGTAGCCCTGCTCAAAACGATTCGGCACCAGATAATCCACCGCGCAAAATCCCAGTCGGCGCAATGCCAGCACGGTCAGCGCGGTACTGGTGGCGCCGTCCGCATCAAAATCGCCGACTATCACAATCTTTTGTTGCGCCTCGCGCGCCCGTACCAGCAGATTTACCGCATTTTCCATACCGAGCAATAAATCCGGCGGCAGCATCGCGCTTAAAGTGCGGTCTAATTCGCGCGCGTTTTTCACCTGCCGGGCGCGATACAGCCGATCCAATAACGGATGCCCGCAGACCGGTTCGCCCTGCGGCACCAAACGACGTTGAATCACTTTATTCACAGCTTCCGTTAATCCTTGTACTACAATCTGCGTTTATGCGCTTGCGTTGCAACCCGTTTCATCGGATAACGCTTATTTGCCTTCCAGCGCGTCCAATAATTTCTGCGGTTCCAGATAGCCGCCGATCACCTCACCGTTTTCGGTGACAATGCTCGGGGTGCCGCGTACGCCGAACTGCACGCCCAGTTCATAATGTTTTTTCACTCTATTCGGGGTTTTCAGCTCCTGCGGCAGGTTGCCGTTTTCCGCTTCGTTTAACGCAAACACCGGATCTTTTGCCGTCCAGATCGCTTCCATTTGTTTGGCCGTATTGTTATTCAGCCCGCTGCGCGGAAACGCCAGATAACGCACGGTAATGCCCAAATCGTTATAGTCTTTAATCTGCTGATGCAGCAGATGACAATAATGGCAGGTGATGTCCATAAATACCGTCACCGTGTGTTTCGGATTTTTAGCCGGATACACGATCATCTCATCCTGATACGCGTTTAATTTATCCAGCAGCATTTTTCCGCTTAAATCCACCGGCCCTTTTTCCGTTAATTCGTAAAGCTGCCCCTGCAGCACATAGCGGCCGTCGTCGGTAATATAAAATACCCCTTCGTTGGTAATCACCGTTTTTAATCCGTTAACCGGAGAGGATTTAATTTCAATGTCGGACGCGCCGAGTTTGTTTAATTGCGTTTTAATCGCCGTATCGTCGGCGTTTGCACCCCAAGACAGTAACGTCAGCGAAAGTGCGGTCAATATTTTTTTCATCATTACAAATTCCCCTAAATGCAACATCTTAAAACTAAAAGGCGGCGGAATTTTATCATAATCGGATAAAACAAGCTAATTCGGTAAAGCACTTTTGCCGCCCGCTCACCGCGCACGTTAAAAGACCGCACCGCCGCCAAGGAATTCGCCACCGCCTCTATTAAATTTGCACGAAATAGCATATAATCTGGCGCTTAATTCTTTTCACGGAAATCTTTTTTTATGTTTGAAATTAACCCGGTTAAAAACAAAATTGCCGATCTCGCCGAGCGTACTCAGGTGCTCCGGGGGTATCTTTGACTTTGATGTAAAAGTCGAACGTTTGGAAGAAGTCAACGCCGAGCTGGAACAGCCCGATGTCTGGAACGAACCTGAAAAAGCGCAGGCGCTGGGCAAAGAGCGCGCCGCGCTGGAAGCGGTGGTCGAGACCATTAAACGGCTTGAACAGGGTTTGCAGGATGTGGACGGTTTACTGGAACTCGCCGTTGAAGCGGAAGATGAGGAAACCTTTAACGAAGCGGTCGCCGAACTGGACGAACTGGAACAACATCTCGCCAAGCTGGAATTTCGCCGCATGTTCAGCGGGCCGCATGATGGCGCCGATTGCTATGTAGATTTACAGGCCGGTTCCGGCGGCACGGAAGCGCAGGACTGGACGGAAATGCTGCTGCGCATGTATTTACGCTGGGCGGAAAGCAAAGGCTTTAAAACCGAACTGATGGAAGCCTCCGACGGCGATGTCGCGGGGATTAAATCCGCCACGGTGCGGATATCCGGCGAATACGCCTTCGGCTGGCTGCGCACCGAAACCGGCATTCACCGCTTAGTGCGCAAAAGCCCGTTTGATTCCAACAACCGTCGCCACACCTCTTTCAGCGCGGTTTTCGTTTATCCGGAAATCGACGACGATATCGATATCGAAATCAACCCGGCGGATTTGCGCATTGATGTGTATCGCGCTTCCGGCGCCGGCGGTCAGCATGTCAACCGAACCGAAAGTGCGGTGCGAATTACGCATATTCCGAGCGGCATTGTGGTGCAGTGCCAGAACGATCGTTCGCAGCATAAAAACAAAGATCAATGTATGAAACAGCTGAAAGCGAAGTTATACGAAATGGAGCTGCAAAAGAAAAACGCGGAAAAACAGGCGCTGGAAGATACGAAATCCGATATCGGCTGGGGCAGCCAGATTCGCTCCTATGTGCTGGATGACGCGCGGATCAAAGACTTGCGCACCGGCGTAGAAAACCGCAACACCCAAGCGGTGCTGGACGGCGATTTGGATCGTTTCATCGAAGCCAGTTTAAAAGCGGGACTATAAGCATAACGGGCAGGGTTCGCTGTGCCCTGCCGCAATAATTTAATCTCTATTTAAGGTCATCAACATGTCACAACAACAACCTTCAGAACTTGATTTGCACGGTGAAATGGCGGTTCGCCGTGAGAAATTAGCGGCGTTACGCCAAAAAGGCAATGCCTTCCCGAATACCTTCCGCCGCGACGCGCTGGCGCAGGATTTGCACCGCAACTACGACGACAGCGACGGTGAAAGCCTGAAAGCTCAGGACATCAACGTTAAAGTCGCCGGGCGAATTATGACCCGCCGCGCCATGGGCAAAGCCACCTTTATTACGCTACAGGATATGAGCGGACGCATTCAGCTGTATGTGGCGCGTGATAATCTGCCGGAAGGCGTGTATAAAGAAGAGGTCGGCAACTGGGATTTAGGCGATATTGTCGGCGTAAGCGGCACGCTGTTTAAAACCAAAACCAATGAACTGACGGTTAAAGTGCATGAGGTTCAGCTGCTGACCAAAGCGCTGCGCCCGCTGCCGGATAAATTCCACGGTTTAAGCGATCAGGAAACCCGCTACCGTCAGCGTTATCTGGATCTGATTTCCAACGAAGAATCGCGCCGCACCTTTATTATTCGCTCCAAAGTGATCGCCGGCATCCGCGAATATTTTATCCATAAAGGGTTTATCGAAGTGGAAACCCCGATGCTGCAGGTAATTCCGGGCGGCGCGGCGGCGCGGCCGTTCGTCACCCATCACAACGCGCTGGATATCGATATGTACCTGCGCATCGCCCCGGAACTGTATTTGAAACGCTTGGTGGTCGGCGGTTTTGAGCGGGTATTTGAGCTGAACCGCAACTTCCGCAACGAAGGCGTTTCCGTGCGGCATAATCCGGAATTCACCATGATCGAATACTATCAGGCTTACGCCGATTACCACGATTTAATGGATAATACGGAAGAATTATTACGCAAACTGGCGCTGGATATTCTGGGTAGCACCAAAGTGCCTTACGGCGAATACGAATTCGATTTCGGTCAACCGTTTGAACGCATTACCATGCACGATGCGGTGTTAAAATACGGCGCGGCGCACGGTATCGTGAAAGACGATTTATACGATCTGGCGCGCGCCAAAACCGTCGCCGCCAAGCTGGGCATTGAAGTTCAGAAATCCTGGGGCTTAGGCAGTCTGGTCAACGCAATCTTTGAAGAAGTGGCGGAACAGCATTTAATTCAACCGACCTTTTTAATGGCGCACCCGGCGGAAATTTCCCCGCTGGCGCGCCGTAACGATGACAATCCGGAAGTGACCGATCGGTTCGAGCTGTTTATCGGCGGTCGTGAAATCGGTAACGGTTTCTCCGAATTAAACGACGCCGAAGATCAGGCGGAACGCTTTGACGCACAGGTCGCCGCCAAAGAAGCGGGTGATGACGAGGCGATGTTTAAAGACGACGATTTCGTCACCGCACTGGAACACGGGCTTCCGCCGACTGCCGGCGAAGGGCTGGGTATCGACCGCCTGGCGATGTTATTCGCCAACGCGGCATCTATCCGCGATGTGATTTTATTCCCGGCGATGAAACACAAAGGCTAAGCGCAACCCATCTAAAAGATCGGCATCAGGGCATGCCGATTTTTTTATCCGAAGGAGGCAATCATGCACGAAATGTCCCTCTGCCAGAACATCATGGAAATTATTGAGCAGCAGCGGCAAAAACATCGGATTAGCGAAGTGACCGATATTTGGCTCGAGCTCGGTGCGCTGTCCTGTGTGGAACAAAGTGCGGTGGAATTTTGCTTTGAAATTATGCGCAAAGACACCATCGCCGAACACTGCCGGCTGCATTTTATTCATCTGCCTGCGCTTGCCTGGTGCTGGCAGTGCCAGCAGGAAGTGGAAATCGCCGCTTATCAGGATTGCTGCCCGCGTTGTCACGGCGTGCATTTACAGCGCCACAGCGGTACCGAATTCCGAATTAAGGAAATGGCGGTAAAATAGACCGCACTTAAAGATAAAACCATTCAGGCGGAGAACGGCAACCGCTCTCCGCCAGCGCTTTATCGCTGAATTAAATAGCGTAATTTGGTGCCGTCCTGTTCCACGCTCAATAACGTATAACCGTGGTTTTTGGTATCAATCGGAATATTATTAATAGACTGAGCGCAGTCGCTTAACAGTTCCAGAATCTCGCCCTGCTGCAACTGCGGCATGGTTTCCAGCATGACGATCGCCGGATAAGGACAAGGTTCGCCCAGCGTATCCAAAGTATAATCCGGTGTAATGTCTTTCGGATCTTTGTCTAATTTTTGTATAACGGTAAATGCCATCGTCAGTTCTCCTCTCAGTTAGCTAAGTTTATTGATGCGTTGGTAATTTTTGCTTTCGCTTTGGCTAAGAAACGCTTTTCCCACCACAGCACGGCGATTAAGCACACAATCAGCAAAGCATAATTCACCAGTAATCCGCCCACCGGGCCGAATTCTTTTAATAGATTCAGTTTTTCATAATCCAGTGCCAGCACCGGCGCAATATCATCCCAGACATAGGCCAGCAGCGTCGAACCCGCCACATTGCCGACGCCGACCCACATAAAATGCACCTGCCCTTCCATCGAACGATACATCCAGCCGGTTTCGCAACCGCCGGCCAGTACGATGCCGAAGCCGAATAACAGTCCGCCGATAATGGCGTTCGGCCCCGCCCACATGATTTTCGCCGGTACGCCAAGCTGAATATAGGAAAACACGCCGATGGTGCCGGCAAGGATACCGAAAATAATCGCTTTCGCCATATAGGCGCGCCCGGTCACCCATAAATCACGGAAGGCGGAGGTAAAACAAATCTGCGCCCGTTCGATCAGCAGGCCAAACGCCAGACCGCACAACATGGCAAAGCCCAGTTTGACGGAAGACTGCATGACATACAGCGAAGCGATAAAATACGCAAAGAACACCAGCATGCCGAGACGAAACCGCCGGCTCGCCCGTTTGGGATCGGTTTCCTGCAATTTCGCCGCGCCTTTTTTCAATTGTAACTTCACCCGGAACATCGGCAGCAGGGTAAATTTCACCCCGAAATAGGTGCCGACCGCCGTGGCAATCGTGAAAAACCAGGCATGCACCGAAAACTGCGGAATGCCGGTAAACAGCGACGCCAGATTACAGCCCATCGCCAAACGCGCGCCGAACCCCGCCAACGCGCCGCCGACCAGCGCTTGTGCAATACGCCGTTTATGCGGCTGATTGCGCCATTTGACATTATTTGCCCATAACGCCGCGGAAATACAGCCGGCGAACATGCCCAGAATCATCACCCCGTCGATGCGGGTAAACACCGTGCCGTCCATGCCGATGATTTGATAGTAACTCCATGATGTTACATCCACGCCCAAGGCTTGCAGCATATGCCCGCCCCAGCGGGTAAATTCACCGGTAACCGCCCAGTAAGTGCCGGTTACGCCGAAATAATAGGCCGAAATCAATCCGGCGGCGATCACCGCGGCGACCGGATTCCAGTATTTAATTAAATAATTTTGTTTGAATTGTTGCCAAATCTCTAACATAGGTTGTTAAATCCTAATAAAAGTTAACGATTTGCAAGAAAGGTATATGATGAAAAAACGGAAATCGGGTTCCACGACCCATTTGATTTGATCATTTCCTATACACAAGACTTGCGATATATCAATGAATGCTGTGAGGCAGGAGGGATTATAACCAAATTTGCGCGACGGGAAAATAACCCGTTTGGAAAAAATCGGGCGAACCCTCAAGTCCGCCCGTCACAGGTTGATCAATTGATGCCGTCAGGCCACAAGTGCGGTCTGTTTTAAGCGCGTTTTTAACTTCGCGTATTCCGTCACCACATAATGTTCCGCCCAGTGCTGATCATCAATTTTTTCGATGCGCACCGCACTGTATTTGTATTCCGGCGTTCTGGAACCCGGATTCAAATGTTCGGCGGTCAGCTCGTTGCATTTTCCGATCCACCATTGATAGGTCATATAACAGGCGCCCTTATTGGTACGGCTGCTGACATCGGCGCGGGAAATCACCTTACCGCGCGGCGAGGCGATCCACACCAGATCATGATGTTTAATGCCCAGTTCGGCGGCATCCTGATCGTTCATCTGAACAAATCCCGGCTCGTCGGCCAATGCCGCCAGCGCGCGGCAATTACCGGTCATGGAACGGCAGGAATAATGCCCCACTTCGCGCACGGTGGACAGCACCAGCGGGAATTCCGCGCTTAAATCTTCCATCGGCGGCGCCCAATCGGTCGCAAAAAATTCGGCTTTGCCGTTCGGCCGGTCGAAGATCTGCCCTTTATACAAATAGCTGGTGCCCTGATCATCCAGGCCTTCATCGGTGCAAGGCCATTGAATATAGCCCAGCCCGTCCATTTTTTCGTAAGTCGCACCTTTATAGATCGGACACAGCCCGCGCAGCTCGTCCCAGATTTCCTGAGTGTTGTTATAGTGCATCGGATAGCCCATCGCGGTGGCGATTTCGCTGATAATCACCCAGTCGTCCTTCACATCGCCGCTCGGTTCCACCGCTTTATAGAAACGCTGGAAGCCGCGATCCGCCGCACTGTAAACTCCTTCGTGCTCGGCACAGGAAGTGGCCGGTAGCAAGACGTCGGCTTCGGCGGCGGTTTGGGTCATAAAAATATCCTGAACAATCAGAAATTCCAGTTTCTCGAAAGCTTTTTTCACCGCATTCACGTCCGGTTCGGTCTGCAAGGTGTCTTCGCCCATAATATAGAAGGCTTTGATTTTATCTTCCATAATCGCTTCCGGCACTTCGCTGAGCGGCACGCCCGGTTTAGGATTCAGCGCCGGCACGCCCCACGCTTTGGCGAATTTTGCCATCGCCTGCGCATCATCCAGACGCTGATAACCCGGCAATGTGTTAAACAACGCCCCCATATCGCAGGCGCCCTGCACGTTATTCTGACCGCGCACCGGATTAATGCCCACATTCGGTTTGCCCAGATTACCGGTCAGCATGGCCAGACTTGCCAGCGCGCGTACGGTTTCCACGCCCTGCCGGAACTGGCAAACGCCCATGCCCCACAAAATAGTGGCGGTTTCCGCGTTGGCATAAGTGCGGGCGATTTCACGCAACATTGCCGGTTCGATGCCGGTAATATGCTGAGTGCTTTCCGGCGTATAGTTTTTCACTACGTCATAGAATGCGTCGAAGTTTTCCGTATGGGCATCAATAAACGCCTGATCCTGCAAGTTTTCTTGCAAAATAACATTCATCATGGCATTTAAAAACGCCACGTTGCTGCCGTTGGCCAGCGGCGCGTAAATATCCGCAATGCGTGCGGTTTCGATTTTACGCGGATCGCAAACAATGATCTTCGCCCCTTTTTGTTTCGCCAGATTAATCCGCCGCGCCACAATTGGGTGCGATGTAGAAGCGTTATAGCCGAAAATAAATACGCATTTGGTGTCTTCAATCTCCACAATGGAGTTGGACATGGCGCCGTTACCGACCGATTTGAGCAGACCTGCTACAGAAGGGCCGTGTCAGACACGCGCACAGCAATCGACATTGTTATTGCCCAATACCGCACGGGCGAATTTTTGCATGACATAATTCACCTCATTGCCCGGCCCGCGTGACGAACCGGTCACCATAATGGATTCGTTGCCGTATTGCTGTTTGATCTCCGTAAGCCGTTTGGCGCAATAGGCAATCGCTTCGTCCCAGCTTACCGGCGTAAACGCCTCGCCGCGTTGATAACGAATCATCGGTTGGGTTAAACGCGGCGTTAAGATTTTGGTATCGTGAACAAAGTCCCAGCCGTAATAGCCTTTAAGACAAAGTTCCCCCTCGTTGGTTTTGCCGTTTGCGCCTTCCGCCCCCACGATCTTGTTGTTTTCGACCAATAAATTGATCTTACAACCTGAGGCGCAATACGGACATACAGTAATCACTTTTTTCATCATCTACGTCCTTAATGGTTAAGTTTATCCGTTGGTTATTATGTTATAGCGAACCGGCGGGCGATAAACCGCATACGTTGCGGGATGAATCTCGCCGGCCGGTTTTCACAATGTTTTAAATGCGGCGAAATCTCCCTGACGCTGTAAAAAATCATAAATAAATTGCACCGCACTTTTCACTTTTTCCGTCATCGGGAAGGCAAAGGAGACGATATCCGGCTGAATCCCCACAAACAGAATCTGTTCGACATCCTCCTCCAGCTGCTCAATTAAAAAATTCAGCGGCAGATTATGCGTGCTCATCACAAACATCTCGGCGATCAGATCTTTATCGATAAGCCGAATTTCGCCCGGCGCCAGCCCCATATCCGCGGCATCGACGATCAGCAGGCGCTTCGGTTTCAGCGCGCGCACGATATGGGCGCTGTTTTCCGGCGCCGAACCGCCGTCAAGTGCGGTCCAATTTTCAATGGTTTTTTCCTGCATCAGGCGATACAGCAACGGCCCTGCGCCGTCATCGCCCATCATGGCGTTGCCGACCGCCAGCATCAGATTTTCGTTATTCGTCACGTCGTTTCACCATAATGTACATCACCGGTTCTTTCTGAATTGCCGCCAGTGCCTGCATTAACGTATCCGCCCATTGCCGGTGTAACGGGCTGAAAGCGGCGCGATTCTCATCAATCGCGCGTGCCAGTAAGTTCACATGGCTGCTGTCGATCACAATTTCGCCGAAGCGGATTAAGCCGGCAAATTTGCGTTTCGCCTCGCCGTCGGCAAAACTGTCCACAAATTGCCGATAATCGGCATAATCACACACCAACAGTTTTTTAAAACAGTCGATCACCCCGACATGATGCCCGATCGCCAGCGAGTAATACATCACTTCCTGCGCCTGCGCCGGCACCTGTTCATCGTTTTCCACAAAACGTTGGTTTAATAAATAAAAAATAACCTGCGTTGCCATAGTCTGTCCTTATTCGGAAAACGGCATACTGACGGCGTGTAAACGGTTGAAGATCTCGCTTAAGCGCGGATCGCCCTCCCGTTCCAGATATTCGCCCAGCCGCACGCCGAACGGAATCGCGCTTTTTTCCGTCATCATGCGCATAAACCGATCCGCCAGATCACCGCCCTGCCGATAACCGGCCAGCCGCCGCGCTTCGCGTTCAAGACACACCCGTAAATCATACGGAATGTCCGGAAAACGTAACTGTACCTGCGCATTCGGATCGGCATTTTCCTGTTTGCCTTTCAGTTTTTGATCCAACAGCCCCAGCGCCATGGCAAAGCCGTAAATGGTGGCGGCCGGAGTCGGCGGACAGCCCGGAATATACACATCGACCGGCACGATTTGATCGCTGCCGCCCCAGACGCAATACAGATCATGAAAAATCCCGCCGCCGCAACCGCAGGCACCGTACGAAATACAGATTTTCGGATCGGGTGCGGCCTGATAGGCGCGCATGGCCGGCGTGCGCATGGCGCGGGTCACCGCACCGGTAAACAGCAGAATATCCGCATGGCGCGGTGATGCCACCACTTTAATGCCGAAACGCTCCGCGTCAAAAGTCGGCGTGATGGTACTGAATATTTCGATTTCACAACCGTTGCAGCCGCCGCAGTCCACCCGGTACACATAGGCGGAACGCTGAATGTCTTTCAGCAGCGTCTGCTTCATTTTCGCCAGTTGTTCATCCACGCTGAACGGCGTCGATATGCCGTTGACCGGCATTGGAATGCGGGTATTCATTTTGTCCCTCCCTGATGCTTAAACATCGCCAGTTTCAGGCGCATATGGCTTTCCATTTGTGCGGTTTTCGCCAGACTGTTATGCCGTTTGCAATCCGGACAGGTGTGCAGCAGCACCAGTTTTTCTGCGATCTGTTCGGGCTTTTCGGCATTTTGTTTCATCAGTTCTGCGGTGTAATTCAGTTCTTTGTAGGAAGTGAACGGTTTTCCGCATTGCTGGCAGTTTACCGTTGCGAAGGTCGTTTCCTGATACAGATCCTGTTTATTGCGCACCGACAGCTCAAAATCCTGACTGAGGCGAATGGCTTTGGTCGGGCAGACTTCCTCGCACCGTCCGCAGAAAATACAGCGTCCCAGAAACAGCGACCAAGTACGTTCGCCGCTCTGCGCATCGGTGCGCATGGTCAGCGCATTGGCCGGGCATGCCATGGTGCAGGCGCCGCAGACGATGCACTGCGCCGCATTTAGTTCCGGCTTACCGCGAAAATCGGGATCCACCTCATAAGGTTTAAAGGGATATTTGGTGGTCGCATCGCCGGTTTTAAATACCGTTTTAAGTAACTTAAACATCCTCGACCTCCCTATTTCAGCGGTGAATTTTTACGTTCGATACCGTAGCGTTCAATGTCTTTATATTCAACGGTTTTGGCCTGCCGTTTACGCACATCCACCACGGTAACGCGGTCGGTACAGGAATAACACGGGTCCACACTGCCGATAATCAGCGGTGCGTCCGATACCGTATTGCCGCGCAGCATATACCGCAGCACCGGCCAGTTGGCATACGTCGCCGCCCGGCAGCGCCAGCGATACAGTTTCTGGTTATCCCCCAGCATCGACCAGTGAATATCTTCGCCGCGCGGCGCTTCGGTAATGCCCAGCGCAAAACGCCCCGGTTTATAGCTAAAGCCTTCCGCCAGTAATTCGCCGTTCGGTAAGTTGTCCGCCATATATTCGATAATGTTGATACTTTCGAACAATTCCTTAATCCGCACAGAAAGACGCGACATCACATCGCAGTTATCGCCGGTGAAGATCTCAAACGGCACTTCGCCGTAACCGGAAAACGGATGAGTTTTACGCACATCGCGGGCAAATCCGCTGCCTCTGACCATCGGCCCGACCGGGCTGTAATCGCGCGCGATCGACTTTTCCAGCCGGCCGACATTCACGGTGCGCTGCTCGATATTCGGCGTATGCAGCAGAATATCCACCAGTTCTTTCGCCCCGTCACGAATTTCATGGATTAAGCGGATACATTCCTGCCGCTGGCGTTTCAGCATATCGCGCCGCACCCCGCCGATAAGATTAATGCCGTAGGTTTTACGCGCGCCGGTCAAAATTTCCGCCAGCGTCATGGATTTTTCCCGCACCCGGAAAAACTGCATAAAACCGGTATCAAATCCGACAAAATGACTGGACAGTCCGATATTCAGCAAATGGCTGTGCAGCCGTTCTACTTCCAGTAAAATCGCCCGAATCCATTGCGCCCGTGGCGGCACCACCAGTCCCAACGCATTTTCCACCGAATTGGCATAGGCCACGCTATGGGTAAATCCGCAGATCCCGCATACCCGATCCGCCAGAAAGGTCACTTCATCGTAGCCCATGCGGGTTTCCGCCAGCTTTTCCATGCCGCGATGAACATAAAACAAGCGATAATCGGCATCAATAATATCCTCGCCGTCCACAAACAGGCGGAAATGCCCCGGCTCATCGGAAGTAATATGCAGCGGCCCGATCGGCACAATCCGCGCCTCGCCTTTTTCGTTAATAAATTCGTAAGTTTCGGTTGCCGTAGTCGGGTCGGGACGCAGCCGGTAATCCATGGCGTCTTTGCGCAGCGGATACAAATCCTCCGGCCAGTCATCCGGCAGCACCAAACGTCGCTGGTCAGGCAGCCCCACCGCCTTTAAGCCGTACATATCGAACAGTTCCCGCTCGCCCCATACGGCGGCAGGCACTTTCGGCGTCACCGACGGAAACTCCAGCGAAACCGGATCCACCAAGGCTTTGATCGTCACGAAGGATTTCACCTCGCCTTCCATCGACAGCACATAATACACCGCATAATTGCCGTGAATGGCGCGTTCGTCATTGCCGAATACCAACGGCAGCCAGCCTTCATGCTGATAATAAAGATAGCTCACCACATCAGGCAGCATATTGGTTTTGACGGTTAGCGTGACCTGATTTTGAGTCGACCATTGTTCATCCAGTACGGTGGCCGGAAATTTTTCCTGCAGCGCCGCAATATAATTTTTACCCTGCATTCGGCTTGCATCAATTGTGGTATTTTTGGTTAATTCCATGCTTATTTTCCCCCGCACTACTTACCTAAAGACTGCCAAGGCAATGCCAACATCTCACCGAAAGCGATATTTTCCTGCCCCAGCAGAATGCCCGCCGCATTGGTTAATAATTGTAAAACCGGCTCGGCAATATAAAGTCCCATTCCAAGCATTAAAAGCAACAATATCGCCATGACGATCAACGACATGCTATCCGTTTCCCCCGCTTCAATCTGTTCGGGCCGTTTGCCCAGCACGATTTTCAATACCATCATCGCCAAACCGGCAAGCACAATGGTCAGCAGGATCAGACACAGCACCACCAGCCAGCCTTTTTCCGCGTAAATCCCGGCCGCCACGATACTGAACTCGCTGACAAACACGTTAAACGGCGGAATACCGCCCAGCGCCAGCGCGCCGGCGGCAAACAGCACCGCACTGACCGGCGCAACCCGCCATAACCCGCTGATTCGGTTCATATCGCGCGTGTTATATTTCAGCAAAATATTGCCGGACACACAGAATAACAGCGTCTTCGCCAGACTATGATTGATCGTATGCAATAAACCGGCAAACATTCCCAGCGGCCCGCCGAGTCCGAAGGCAAAACTGATCAGCCCCATATTTTCAATACTGGAATAGGCCAGCAGGCGTTTGATATCGGACTGAATAATGATAAACAACGCCGCCACCGCAACGGACAGCAAACCGAATACCAATAACAGGGTTTGCGGATAGGCCGGCCCCACCGCTTTGGATACCAGAATGTAATAGCGCAGCACCACCAGCATCGCACAATTGAGCAAAACGGCGGATAAAATCGCGCTCACCGGGCTTGGCGCCTCACTGTGTGCATCGGGCAGCCAGGTATGCATCGGAAACAGACCGCACTTAGTGCCGAAACCGATTAAGATAAACACGAACGCCAGATGCATTAAGGTGGCGTTTAATCCGCCCGCCTGCTGATTGATTGCCGACCAGAAAATCGCTTGCGTCGGATCGCTGAGCAGACTGTTGGCATCGGAGAAGGTCAGGATTGTGCCGTATAGCCCGAACGCCACCCCGACGGAACAAATAATGATATATTTCCAGGCGGCCTCCAGCGAAGTACGCTGCTTATAAGTGCCCACCAGAAACGCCGAACTTAACGTGGTGGCTTCGATCCCCACCCACATCAGAATCAGATTATTGGTGGTAACCGAAACCAGCATGGTAAAAAAGAACAGGTGCAGAAAACCGTAATACAGCGTATAGCCTTTCGTATCAATATGCCCCCGCGCCGCTTCGGTATTGATATAACCGATGGAATAAATGCCGGCCAGCACACCGACGATACCGATCAAACCGATAAAAATCGCCGCCAGACTGTCGATATAAATCCATTGTCCGAGCGCCGTCAGCGCCCCGTAGGTCAGCACATCGGCGATCACTTTCAGTGCGAAAATAAACATCAGCGCCAAACCGGTAATATGAAGTGCGGTGCAAATTTTACGATTTTCCGCTTTTAATGTGGCAAAACAGCCGAGCGACACGCACAAAGGTGCAAGCAGTAAGCCGTAGATCCATCCTAATTCAAGCATCGTCTCACCCCTTCAATTCTGTCAGTTGTTTGGCGTCCAGCGTGTGAATTTTGCGGTAAATTTTATTCACCAGAATCACCATAATCAGCACCGCAAACACCGCGTCGGTGGCGATACCGATTTCCACCAGTTCCGGCGCTTTATTAGCCAGCAGCGCCAGCGTTAAATGGGAGCCGTTTTCCATTAAGCAATACCCGAACACCTGTTTCAGAATATTGCGCTGGCTGACGATACACAGCAGTCCCAATAAAAAATGACTGAGAGAAACGGACAGCACCGGTTTTAAATGCGCCACCAGCGGCAGCGTAATCGGCATAACCACCCAATAACACAGCACCACAATCACGGCGACAATCGGAATCAGCCAGGCACCGTTCAGCCCCGCCGGCGTGTTGCTTTCGTCCAGTTTTTTCAGCGCGTGGATTAACAACGCCGGCACCAGCAGCACTTTGGTGATAAACGCACCGATCGACCACATATACAGTTCATGCGCCTGCATTTCGTGCGCCAGACACACAAACAGCAACACCAGCACCAAAGACTGCAAAGCATAAAAGACGGCGGATTTTTTCGCCGTTTTCGCGGCGATCACACATAAAGATGTCAAAATCAGCAATCCCGCCAAGGTATTTATTATTAACATCATTCCTCCTTAACCGAGCCACCAGGCGGCAATCACGCTGGATAACACCGACATCAGCATCAGGATCACCAGCACCACGCGCATGGAAAACGGCAGCGGCTGTGCATTTATCACATCTGGTGAAGGCTCGCCTATCACGCATTGCCCGAATTTGTACAGCAGCCAGACAAATGTCGCGATACTTTCAAGCAGCGCGATAATCATCAGAATCGTCACCCAGCCGTATTCACCGCCCAATTGAAAACCCGCCGCAAACAGCGGAAACTTACTGAAAAACCCGTTAAACGGCGGCACCCCGGCAATCGCCAGAGCGGCAATGCCGAAGCCGGTACCCACCAGCGGCATAGTGCGCATAATCCCGCGCAGACGCGGCATCATGCGGCTGCCGGTGGCATAACTTAGCGAACCGGCGACCAGAAAAAACAGGCTTTTGGCAAAGGCATGGTTAAAGATATACGCAATTGCGGCGACGAACGCCAGTTTGGAGCCTAACGCCGCCAAAGACAGACCGATAAAAATATAAGCCAGCTGAGTAATGGTGGAATACGCCAGCAGACGTTTTAAATCCGTTTGCGGTAAATACATCAGAAAACCGTACACCAGCGTAATCATCGCCATCACCATACCGACTTCCCCCACCAGCGGCGGTATTTCCCCGGCGGACATCACCGCGCGGGCAAAAATATACACCCCGACTTTCACCATTGACGCGGCGTGCAAATAGGCGCTGACCGGGGTCGGCGCTTCCATCGCGTTCGGCAGCCAAATCTGCATCGGCAATTGCGCCGATTTGCCCCAGGCGGCGAACATCACACCGAATAGCACCAGCGTTTTACTGCCCGGATCCAGTTGCTCCAACGCGGCAACCGAGAAGGTGCCGGTTTTGCTGAATAAAAAGGCCGCCGCAAGGTATAAACCGATGGCGCCGATATGGGTGATAATCAACGCTTTCATAGCAGAAGCCATCGCTTTCGGCGTTTGATAATAGCTGATTAACGCCCAGGAACAGGCACCGGTAATTTCAAAAAACAGCAACTGCCCGACTAAGGTGGAAGACAGCACCACGCCTGCCATAGCGCCGATGAAAACCAGCAGCAAGGCATAAAAACGCGGTAATCCGGCGTGCGGATGTTCGCGGTTTGCCGCCGTCATATACCCGCAGGAATAAAGCATAATCAAGAAACCGAGCGCCACCACCGCCACGCAGATTAAGGTGCTGACCGCATCTAACGTAATGCCGAAAATCACCGTCTGCCCGACGCGGACTAAATCATAACTGACGCTCAGTCTGCCGTGCGCATACCATTGCTGCGCCAGTAACAGACTTGACAGCGTCGCCAGTGCGGCAATCAAGGTTGCGGTTTTGGCGAAAGATTTTTTGCTCGCCCCGACCAGCAGCGCGCCGATAAAGGGTAAAACGATGGTGATGAGTGATAAAAAGTCCATTTTTCCCCCTTATAATCCGGTCAGATAAAACACAAACGCCAGCACCGAAATGCCGAAGCCGACGACGGTAAAGCGACCGGTGAGCATAAACCGGGTACGCGCCAGACTGTTTTCAATCACACCGGCGAGTACATAGGCAATCGCTAATTTCAGCAGGAAAAAAACTGCGCCGAAAAGCACCGCACTTAGGCTCGCCTCGCGCGCCGCACCGAACGGCAGCAGCACACTGACAAAAATCGCGGCCACCACCATGGCTTTCAGGCTCAGACCAATTTTGATCAACGCCAGCGCGGGGCCGGAATATTCGGTCAGCGGCCCTTCCTGCAGTTCCTGTTCCGCTTCCGCCAGGTCAAAGGGAATTTTGCCCATTTCGATAAAAACGGCAAAGGCGCAGGCGATCAACGCCAGTATAGTGGCGACGGGCGAGACCCAGTGCCGGGTTGCCAGCGCGGTGCTGATCACGCCGAAATTGGTGGAACCGACAATCAACGCCACCACCAATAACCCCAACATTAATACCGGCTCCACCAGCACGCCCAGCGTCACTTCACGGCTGGCGCCCAGCGCGGCAAAGGTGCTGTTGCTGTCCAGACCGGCAATGGAGAAAAAGAAACGGAACAGGGCGAACAAATAAATCGCGGTAATCAAATCGCCGCCGGCACCGAACGGCGAGGCCAGCGTAAACAGCGGCAGGCTCATCGCCACCACCGATACCGAGGCGATCAACACATAAGGCATGGCTTTGGACACCAATCCCGCGTTATCCGGCAGGATATTCTGCCGTTTCATTAATTTGGCAATGTCGCGGTAATCCTGCAATATTCCCGGCCCGCGACGGGATTGAATACGCGCCCGGATCATACGGGAAATGCCGGAAAACAACGGTGCCAGCAGCAACAATAACAGCGCCTGCACGACCGCCAGCAGAAACATCGCGCCGCCGGTGGCGATTTCTGAAGGTAATGTCATCATTCTTATCTCCTTACACGAGCGCCGTCGTGAATAACAGTACGACCAGCGCCAGCACGAAATACACGCAATACACGCGGAAATCGCCGCTTTGCAGCCATTGCAGTTTGGCCGCCAGTTTCGGAATCACATGCGCTATCGGCATGGTCAGCTTCTCTTCCCAGACCGGTTCCAGTTTGCCGGAGGCGCGGATGACGGCATCAATGCCTTTTTGTCCGAGCGGAGCGGGATCAAGCGTGCGACGCAGCGTATAAAGCGGTTTGAACATCATGCGCAGCGGTCGGGTGAAACTGCCCGCAGAGGCCGCCATATCCGCTTCATAAGCATAACCGCAGGCCCAAGGATTGCCTTTCGGCCGATCGGCAAGGCGTCCTTTGCCGGTCAGCGCGTAATAGGCAAACGGCAGCAGGAAAAACGCAATCAGCATGATTGTTAGCATCGGCGTGGAAAGTGCGGTATAAGGCTGAGGAGAAGAAACCACAATCGAATTTTCCGCCAGCGGAAACGCCGGCAGCGCGGAAAGTGCGGTAGCAATGCGGGCAATAATCGGTGTCACGACCGATGCGCCCAGTCCTAACAACAGACAGCACAGCGCCAGCAGCGCCATACTCACCACCATCGGTTTCGGCACTTCACGCGCCTGCGCCGCCTTTTCGCTGCGCGGCATACCGCCGAAGCTGATGCCGTACACCTTCACAAAACACAATGCCGCCAGCGCACCGGTCAGCGCCAGCATCACGATTGCGATCGGGCCGGCTAATTTAAGTACAATGTTTTGTTCCAGACTTAAACTGAACAAAGACTGATAAGTAAACCATTCGCTGACGAAACCGTTAAACGGCGGCAAGGCGGAAATCGCCATGGTGCCGATAAGAAAACAAAACGCGGTATAAGGCATTAATTTCCCCAGACCGCCCATTAAATCCATATCTTTAGTGTGTAAGCGGTACATCACCGAACCGGCGCCGAGAAACAGCAAACCTTTAAATACCGCATGATTGAGCAAATGGTACAAACCGCCGAGCAAACCGACCACCGCCAGCACCGGCTGTTTTAGCGCAATGCCGATCATACCGACGCCGACGCCCATCATAATAATGCCGACGTTTTCCACCGTATGATAAGCAAGCAGTTTTTTAATATCGTGTTCGGCCAGGGCATACAACACCCCGAGCACCGAGGACACCGCACCGAATCCCAATACGATGACGCCGAACCACAGATTGTCGGCGCCCAGTAAATCAATGCCGACTTTGATAATGCCGAAAATACCGATTTTCACCATCACCCCCGACATCAGCGCAGAGGCGTGAGACGGCGCCGCCGGGTGTGCTTTCGGCAGCCAGCCGTGCAGCGGGATCATACCGGCTTTGGCGCCGAACCCTAAAAACGCCAGCATAAACACCGTAAAGGCCAGCGGTTGGGAAAGCTTAGTCTGACGGAACGCCTCAAATTCAAAGCTGCCGGACTCGGTATAAAAAATGAAAAAGGCGATCATAATCAACACCGAACCGGCATGAGCGATAAAGAAATACAGCAATCCCGCATTCACCGCATCGTCATCCTGTTCGGTCAGCACCAGAAAATAGGAGGCCAGCGACATCATTTCAAAAAACACCAGAAAATAAAACGCGTTGTCACACACCACCAGGGCAATCATCGAGGCGATAAACAGATTCATAAAAAAGCCCATGTAGCCTGCGCCTTTGCCTTTATATTCCTGCACATAAGAAAACGAATACAGCGCACTTACCACCACCAGCAAAGAAATCACGCACACCATAAAGGCGGCCAGACCGTCTATGCGGATAGAAAAACGGGCAAATTCAAAAGGGGTTTGAAATACGTCAATAACTGCATTGCTGCTCATTAGAACGGGGGCGCAGGCGATAATGCCCAATGCTCCACCAATGATACCGGTCACGCCGGATATATTGATTGCAAGTTGTTCGTTGCGGCTGCTAAGCAGAGAAACGAACGCACCAACGATATAAATCAACAAAGCAGTGATGAGTAAACTTATCGGATAACTCATAATTCACTCCATTGCTTAAAACGGATAATTTATTTCGCAATAGCGGGGGATGCCGTCATGGCTTGTTCCCGTTTGGCTCTATTGGCTTGCGTGATACTTTCATCACTGATTAAAAATAAGGTTTTGGTCGGACAGGTTTGTACGCAGGCCGGCCCTTCTGCGCGGAAATAGCAAAGATCGCATTTCACCGCGACGGCTCTGACGCCCGGCTGCCATGCCAGCATATTATGCACGTCGGTATTATCCGGCGCGGTGCGAATATCACGGGCAACGGCATCCTGAAAAGAAAAATGTTCATAATAAACCGGCATATCCAGCGGCGAACTGCCGTGTTGGGTGATGGCGCCGAAAGGACAGGCGATAGCGCACAGTTTACAGCCGATACAAAGACTTTCATTGAGCTGAATGGTTTGATCTTTATGCGTAATCGCATGTACCGGGCAAACAGTGGCGCAGGGCGCATCATCACAATGACGACACAGAATCGGCACGGTAATATCCTCATTGCGCATCACCTCCAAGCGCGGATGCGCCTGCAAACCGAAAGCCCTATGTACTTCGCTGCAAGCCGCCATACAGGTATTGCATCCGATACATCCTTGCGGATCACCGATTACAAAACGGTTCATATTCTCCCCCTTGTATGTAAAATATACATTTTTATAATAACCACTCAGGTTGTAAGGATACTCCCGCAAAAAATTAAAGCTCAAGCAAGAATTAGGCAAATTTTGATTTGGATCACAAAGATTTTCACTGTCGTGACAGAATCGTTACATAAACGTAAAATGAAATAATTTCATGCTAAAACAATTAGTTAAAATTTAATAAAATGTTATTTGCGGCATGCTTTCAATTTCGCCGCGCAAATTTATATGCTAAAATCGGCGTCCGACAGTGCGCGTTAGCACATTCATCGGCGCGCCGCAAACTATCCATCTCATCAACATTCCAACTAAGGACAAATTATGTGTTTAGGCATTCCGGGGCAGATCGTACAAGTGGCGGACAGCGCATTGCAGCTTGCCGTGGTCGATGTGTGCGGAGTCAAAAGAGAGGTCAATATTTCATTAATTTGTCAGGATGATCCGAAATACCTGCTCGGCAAATGGGTGCTGGTGCATGTCGGTTTTGCCATGACGATCATTGATGAACAAGAAGCGAAACAAACTCAGCAGGCGCTGATTGCCATGAGCCAGCTGGAACACGAAGTGGGCGATTTTCTCGGTCTGAATCAAAAATGACAGGACGGCATAATGCAAGGGGTTGAATTACGCATAAAAGGCAAAGTACAAGGCGTGGGATTCCGCCCTTTCGTGTGGCAGCTGGCGAATCAACACGGGTTGAACGGCGATGTGAATAACGACGGACAAGGCGTGTTGATCCGTTTTGCCGCCCCGCCCGGCGAGGTGCTCGAACGGTTTTTAGCCGACCTGCAAACCCGCCTGCCGCCGCTGGCGCAGATTAGCGAGATTATCCGGCGCGATACCAACTGGCCGACCCCGCCCGCCGCCGGCTTTCACATTCGAGAAAGCGAAAACACGCAAATGGACACGCAAATTATTCCCGACGCCGCAACCTGCCCGCATTGTCTGGCGGAGTTATTCGATCCCGACAACCGGCGCTATCACTACCCGTTTACCAACTGCACCCATTGCGGCCCGCGTTTCACCATTATCAAGGCCATTCCCTACGATCGGAAAAACACCGCGATGGCGGCTTTTCCGCTTTGCCCGCAATGCGAAAAAGAATACCGCGATCCCGCCGATCGCCGTTTTCACGCCCAGCCCAATGCCTGCCCGGCGTGCGGCCCGCATATCTGGCTGCAGGATCGGCAACAGATTCTCGCCACCCACGAAACGGCGCTGCAACACACCGCACTTTTATTACGACAGGGCAATATCATCGCCATTAAAGGGCTGGGCGGTTTTCATCTGGCCTGTGATGCCGGCAACCGAGCGGCGGTCGAGTTATTACGCCGGCGAAAACGGCGGCCGACCAAACCGCTGGCGGTTATGGTACCCGAGCTGCATTTTCTGCAAGATTTAACCGCACAGGAACGCGATTTGCTGACCGGCAGCGCCGCGCCGATTGTGCTGCTGGCCAAACATAAAGTGCCGCATCTGGCCGATAACATCGCACCATATTTACAGGAAATCGGCGTGATGCTGCCGAGTAATCCGTTGCAGCATTTGCTGCTGCGCGCGGTCGACCGCCCGCTGGTGATGACTTCCGCCAATCCGAGCGGGCAGCCGCCCGTGCTGGAGAATAAAAGTGCGGTGGAAAATCTGACCGATTTGGCGGATTTTTATCTTTGCCACAACCGTGATATTTTACAGCGCGCCGACGACAGCCTGCTTCGCGTCGCTTTCGACGGGCCGGAAACCCTGCGCCGCGCGCGCGGTTATGTGCCGGACGAAATGCCGCTTGCCACCCGCAGTACAAAAAACGTGCTGGCACTGGGCGCCGATTTGAAAAACACTTTCTGCCTGCTGCGCGGCGATAAAGCCGTACTCAGCCAGCATATCGGCGATACCGCAAACGAAAAAGTGCGGTCACAATTACGCGAGAATCTGGCTTTATTTCAACATATTTATCAGTTTACGCCGCAGGTTATCGCGGTCGATGCGCACCCGGGCTATTTTTCCTCCGCCGTCGGCAGACAACTTGCCGCACAGCAACAGGCAACGCCAGTCGAAGTGCTGCACCATCATGCCCATATTGTCAGCGTAATGGCGGAACACCATTGTAATGAGCCGGTCATCGGTCTGGCGCTGGACGGTATCGGTATGGGCGAAAACGGACGGCTTTGGGGCGGCGAATGCCTGCTGGCGGATTATCGCCACAGCCAATATTTAGGCGGCTTGCCCGCCGTTGCGCTGCCCGGCGGCGATCTGGCGGCAACACAGCCTTGGCGCAACTGGCTGGCGCACCTGCATCAATTTGTACCGCAGTGGCGGGAAATCCTCGCCGCAACCTGCACCGAACCCCATTGGCACGCATTAAGCAATGCTATTGAACGCGGGTTAAATTGCCCGCCGGCCTCCTCCGCCGGTCGCTTATTTGACGCAGTAGCCTACGGGCTGGGCATCGCACCGCCGCGCGTTTCCTGGGAGGGCGAAGCCGCCTGCCGTCTGGAAGCGCTGGCAAATCGTTCGGCCTTCGCCACAGGGGCGCAAAGTGCGGTGACTATTCCGGTCAATATGCCGCTTATCGGCAATCAGCTGGATCTCGCCGTCTTCTGGCAAAGCTGGTTGGATTACCGCGCCGCCCCCGCCGATAAAGCCTTCGCCTTCCACTATGCGCTGGCACAGGGCTTCGCCCGATTGGCGGCCGGCTGCGCGCGCCGGCATCAATGCCGCACCATCGTACTGTCCGGCGGGGTTATGCACAATCAATTGCTGCGCCGCTTATTAAAAGAAAACCTGCGCCCATTTCATCTGCTCAGCGCCCAGCAGTTCCCTATGGGCGACGGCGGGTTAAGTTTAGGTCAAGCGGTGATTGCGGCGCATAGGCAAACGGATAATACCTAATTTAGAATTTAATACGAGTAACATATGGAAGCAATAATAAGAAAATCATTTGATTCAGCATTAAACGAAGCAACATTATTATGGGGAATAACATCAACCGCATTTCCTAAAAAACATGAACTAATGGTTAATACATTAGCTGTTAAAGTACTGGAACTAGTTAGCAGTTTCTCATTAAATTGCAGAAGGATTCTTGAACAATTTCCTCGAACATGCAAATTTAACATGGAAAGTTCTCCTTGGCTTTGGGAAACCCAAAATGATACTCCCATAATTACAGATCTCTGGGAAGCTACAAACTATATAATACATGCTAAAACTCTTTGCTCTGGTATAGAATCTTTACCTGAACGTCTTTCCTTTATTCAAGGTGAAGATAACTCCGTTTTTATTCCTTATATTTTAGTTAAAACAGATAAAAAAGGGCCCGCTTATATAAATATTTTTTCAATGGTTTATTGTTTTTTGTACGACGTAGTCACCGCGTTCCAGCAATTAATAGAGAAAGATAGTGCTACCCAATAAATGTTTTAACACAAATAATGTAACACTCAAAAAATAGTTCCTGTTTTATAACGATAACAAATATATCTAATACAAAATTTAATTGCTTAAACCGATTTAATTGAAGAACAAGACGCCATCGTCAATTAAACCGGTGTTTCGCTTAACAGATTCGCGGTAAGGGTTCGTTGGACGGTAAATCCAGCAGGCGGCTTTGACCGAAAATGCCGGTGGCGCGGACTTTGCCGTCGGTGGTGACTTCGCCGATGACGGCGGCGTTTTTGCCTAACGGGTGGCGGCGAAGTGCGGTCAGAATTTGCGCGGTTTTTTGTTTATCCGCGACAATTACCAGTTTGCCCTCATTGGCGAAATTCAGCGCGTCCAATCCGAGCAATTCGCAGATCCCGCGTACTTCCCGCCGAATCGGCAGGGCATTTTCGTCAATTTGCATCCCCAGCCGCTGCGACTGGGCGAATTCGTGCAGCACGGCGTTTACTCCGCCGCGGGTGGCATCCCGCACGGCTTTCACGCCGTCGAGAGGACGCAGACAGGCGATCAGCGGCGCCAGCACCGCGCAATCGCTGCATAAATCCGTTTGAATGCCGAGCTTTTCACGCAGGTTTAAAATGGTCGCGCCGTGGTCGCCCAATGTGCCGCTGACGATGAGTTGATCGCCGGCCTGAATGCGGTGTACGCCCCAATCCAGTCCGTCGGGAATCACGCCGATGCCGGCGGTGTTGATAAAAATTTTGTCCACCGCGCCTTTCGGCACTACTTTGGTGTCGCCGGTCACCACCTCAATGCCGGCTGCGCGGCAGGTTTGCGCCATGGATTGAATCAACCGCTTTAATTCGGCCAGCGGCAGCCCTTCTTCCAACATAAACCCGCAGGATAAATATTTCGGCACGGCGCCGCACACCGCTACGTCGTTGGCCGTACCGCACACCGCCAGTTTACCGATATCCCCGCCGGGAAAAAAAATCGGGTCAATCACAAAGCTGTCGGTGGAAAACGCCAGCGTTCCGCCGCAGGCCGCCATGTTCTGCAAAGGTATGCGCGCCTGATCTTCGCCTTGGGCAAGTAGCGGGTTATCAAACGCGGCGACAAAATAATCGCGGATCAGCTGCTGCATTGCAGCGCCGCCGTTGCCGTGCGCCATAGTAATAAAATCAGTCATAAATTATTCTCGTCGGTATTGATAATAGGCGGCGCATGCGCCTTCGGAAGACACCATTAACGCACCGTAAGCATTATCGGGATGGCATTTTTGGGCAAATAACGGACAATCGGCGGGCTTACATTTGCCGATCAGCACTTCGCCGCAGCGGGAGTCGGGATCATCGGCCACTTGCTGCGGCTGAGTGGCGAAGCGGATTTCGGCGTCAAAGTTACGATACGGCGCCGTCAGTTCCACGCCGGATTCGGCGATTTCCCCCAAACCGCGCCACTCGCTGCTGGCTTTAAGACGAAAAACCTCACGCATCGCCTGTTGCGCCAATACATTGCCCTGCGGCTGCACAATGCGTTTATATTGATTTTCCACCGTACAGCGTCGTTCGACAAACTGTGTCACCAGCATGACGATCGCCTGCAGGATATCCAACGGTTCAAAGCCTGTGATCACAAAGGGTTTATGATACGCGTCGCACAGCGCCCGATAAGGATCGGAGCCGATCACCATACTGACATGACCCGGCGCGATAAAACCGTCGATTTTCACCTGTTCCTGCGCCAGCAGGCTGTGTAAAGTGGGGATAATGGTGATATTCTGGCATACTACAAAAAAATTGTCCGCCCGCTGTTTTTTCGCCTGCTGCAACGTTACCGCCGCACTCGGCATGGTGGTTTCAAAGCCGAGTGAAAAAAACACCACCTGTTTGTGCGGATGATGAAAGGCGATATTCAGCGCATCCAGCGGCGAATAGACGATACGCACATCCGCGCCCTGCGCTTTGGCTTCCAGTAAAGATCCCTGCCGTCCGCGTACCCGCATGGCATCGCCGAAGGTACAGAAAATAACATCCGGACGGCGGGCGATCTCAATACACACATCGATCCGCCCCATCGGCAACACGCACACCGGACAGCCCGGCCCGTGGATAAATTCGATACTTGGCGGCAATAGCCGATCCAGCCCGAATTTAAAGATGGTATGCGTATGCCCGCCGCAGATCTCCATCAAATATAACGGATTGTCCGGCGTAAAGTGCGGTAATTTTTCCATCAGTTTTCGCAGCCGCTGCAGCAGGCTTTTCGCCAGCACAGGATCGCGGAATTCATCAACAAACTGCATCGCACGATCCTATTTCTGCAGCCAATCCAGCCATTGCAATAATCCTTCGCCGCTCTGGGCGGACAGCGCAATGACCTGAATCGCCGGGTTGACCCGTTTGGCATACGCAATACATTTTTGCACGTCGAAATTCAAGTACGGCAGCAAATCGGTTTTATTTAAAATCATCAACTCGGCGGCGGCAAACATATGCGGATATTTCAACGGTTTATCTTCGCCTTCCGTCACCGACAGGATCACCACTTTAGCGTGTTCGCCCAAATCGAATTCCGACGGGCACACCAGATTGCCGACATTTTCAATAAACAACAGGCTGTTTGCCTGCGGCCGCAATTTCGCCAGCGCATTGCCGATCATCTGCGCATCCAGATGGCAGCCTTTGCCGGTATTGACCTGAATCGCCGGCACGCCGGTGGCGCGAATGCGATCGGCATCGTTTTCCGTTTGCTGATCGCCTTCGATCACATAGCAAGGGCGTTGATGTTTTAATGCGTTTAAGGTGGCCGTCAGCAAGGTCGTTTTGCCCGAGCCCGGGCTGGAAACCAGATTAAGCGCCAGAATATGCTGTTGTGCGAAAAAACGGCGGTTTATCTCCGCCAGCCGGTTATTTTCGCCCAGAATATCCTGCTCCACTTTCAGCAGGCGCCGGCGGCTTTCCTCTTGTTGAGGCTCGTCGGACGGACGGAAGGAAGAATGAGAAAAGTCGGGTAATTTCACCGCACTTTGCGCGGCGGAATCATCATGAGCATGCGGTAATTCGCCGATTCTGACCTGTTCAGGATGGCCGCAGCCACAGGTTGTACACATAAGTCACCTCGATAATTTTTATTTGTGCTGTCAATGCTTAGCGTCTATGATAATTCATGCACGCTAGAATAGCATATTCTCACTGTTAAATATATTTTTTCACCGGGGTTAGCGCATATGATGAATCATTTAGCTTTAGAACGTATTATCAACCAAAAACTCAGCAGCGACGCCATTTCCGACTATGCGCCCAACGGTTTGCAGGTGGAAGGCAAAACGGAGGTTAAAACAATCATCACCGGCGTCACCGCCTGTCAGGCGCTGCTAGATTATGCCGTCAGCCGCCACGCCGATGCCGTGCTGGTTCATCACGGCTATTTCTGGAAAAACGAAAATCCCTGTCTGCGCGGAATGAAAGGACGGCGGCTCAAAACGCTGCTGACCCACGACATCAATCTTTACGCTTATCATCTGCCGCTGGACGTTCACCCCGAGCTCGGCAATAACGCCCGTCTGGCACAGCTGCTCGGCATTGAAAATCTGCAACCGCTGGAGCCGGGCCCGTTCAGTATTCCGGTGTACGGCACATTATCCACACCGTTAAGCGGCGATGCTTTGGCTTACCGCATTGAACAGGTACTGCGGCGCAAACCCTTATTTTGCGGCGAAAACGCACCGCACTTAATCCGCCGCATCGGGCTTTGCAGCGGCGGCGGTCAGGGTTATATCGATCTGGCGGCGGCACAGGGGCTGGATGCCTTTATCAGCGGCGAGGCATCGGAACAAACCGTGCATTCCGCCCGAGAACAGGGCATCGCTTTTTTTGCCGCCGGACACCACGCCACCGAGCGTTACGGGGTCAAAGCTTTGGGCGAATGGCTGGCGCAGGAATACGGTTTCGAGGTGGAATTTAAGGACATCGACAACCCGGTATAAGCGCCGCAGCGCTATCCGGTGCGGCTTGACATCATGTGCAAAGCCGAGTATAAAATTTAACAGGTCTTGCATTAATAACAACACAGGAGAACCATTATGAGTGAATCATTCGAGCAAAAACGAGCAGAATTATTAGAGGAATTGAACGAGATTCTGAATAATGCTGAAGAACTCTTTAATGAAAAAACCGAAGCCGGCGCCGATGAGCTGAAAAAGCTGAAAAAACGCTTAAGCGCCCAGGTTAAAGACGCACGCGGTCAATTCGGTTCCCTGCAGGAAGAAACCGTAAAAAGAACCAAACGGGCTATCCAGCAAACCGATGAACTGGTACAGGAAAATCCGTATAAAGCCATCGGAGTCGCCGGAGTTATCGGCTTATTACTCGGCGTGCTGATCAGCAAAAAATAATCATCCGGACAGGGCTGCCCCGCGCGGCCCTTTCTTTCCGGCGTTCTTCCGACGATTAAACACGAATAAAGAGTTACAATGCAAATTATCGGCAAAATGAAACGGGCGTTTATTACCGCCGTGGAACTGGCGCAAATCCGTCTGCATATGATGAGTATCGAGCTCATCCAGCTCAAAAATTCGCTGCTCGCCATATTAAGCGCACTGCTGCTGACGTTTATTTTTTTACTCACCGGGTTAATCAGTCTGCTGTTCGGACTGGAACATTATCTGGCGCCGGAAAGCAAAGCCGCAGTGTTTTTCAGCATTACCGCCGTCGCTTGCCTGGCGGTACTGATTCTGCTTTTTATAATACTGAGATTATTCAATCGGCAACGTCGTTTTATGTCATCGACCTTAACCGAAATACAGCGCGATGTCAGCGCCTTAAAACAGGCGGCGGGCGTTTCGCGCAAAGATTAGGAGAATGTTATGCCATTAAGCCTGAACGAAGAAAAAGAACTGCTGCGACTGAAAGGCGAAATCTTACGGCTGAAATTCGGCACGCAGACCAAATCCGCCCGACAGGAGATCAGCCAGCCGATACATCATCTCAACCTAATCGGCTCGACGCTGGCACAGCCAATCATTCGCTCGTTGCTGCTTAATCTGTTAAGCCACCGTTTATTTACCGTCCGCAACCTGTTGCTTTCGGGGCTGGGCGTCGCATTGATCGGGTTGCTCGGCAAAGAACCTCCGCAAGATCGCTAACCCGCGCCGCGCCCGGCTGGTCCGACATAATTTCCCCATAATTGCCCTGTATCACAGAAACGGGTATAATTGCCGCAATTTTTATCACATCAAGGAAAACACAATGGGTTTCTTAACTGGCAAACGTATTTTAATCACCGGTTTGGCAAGCAACCGTTCCATCGCTTACGGCATTGCGGCGGCAATGAAACGCGCCGGCGCCGAACTGGCATTCACTTATTTAAACGATAAATTAAAAGCCCGCGTCGAAGAATTCGCACGGGAATTCGAATCCGATATCGTCCTGCCTTTAGATGTCGCCACCGACGAAAGCATTGAAAACTGTTTCAAACAATTAAGCGCACGCTGGGAAAAATTCGACGGCTTCGTGCATGCGATCGCATTCGCACCGGGCGACCAGCTTGACGGTGATTATGTCAACGCCGCCACCCGCGAAGGCTACCGCATGGCCCACGACATCAGCGCTTACAGCTTCGTCGCTATGGCGCAGGCGGCTCGCCCGCTGTTAACTCCGAATGCCGCGTTGCTGACTTTGACTTATCTCGGCGCGGAACGGGCGATTCCGAATTACAATGTGATGTGTCTGGCTAAAGCCTCGCTGGAAGCCGCAACCCGTGTGATGGCGGCGGATCTGGGCAAAGACGGCATTCGGGTCAACGCCATTTCGGCCGGGCCGATCCGCACGCTGGCGGCATCCGGCATTAAAAACTTTAAGAAAATGCTGGCGACCTTTGAAAATACCGCCCCGCTGCGTCGTACCGTCACCATCGACGATGTGGGCAATTCCGCCGCATTTTTATGTTCCGATTTAGCCTCCGGCATCACCGGTGAAGTTCTGCATGTGGATGCCGGATTCAGTATCACCGCCATGAGCGAACTGGGTGCGGAATAATTTTTTCGTTTCTTACCGGGCAGACCAATGTGTCTGCCCTTTTTTGTCAATAACCCGATAAAAACAGATATTATGTTGCAAAATAATCCCCTGCTGTCTCAATTAAAACAACAACTGCGCGATAGCAAACCGCACGTCGAAGGCGTCGTTAAAGGCTCGGACAAAGCCTACGGTTTTCTTGAATGTGATAAAAAAAGCTACTTTATTCCGCCGCCGGCAATGAAAAAAGTGATGCACGGCGATAAAATCAAAGCCGTCATCGACACCGTCGGTGATAAGGAACAGGCGGAACCGGACGAGCTGATCGAACCGATGCTGACCCGTTTTATCGCTAAAGTGCGGTTCAATAAAGACAAGAAATTACAGGTTTTAGCGGATCATCCGCAAATCAATCAACCCATCGGCGCCAATAAGCTGAAAACCTTGCAGACGGAATTACAGGAAGGCGACTGGGTGGTCGCCGTGTTAAAAACCCATCCGCTGCGTGACGATCGTTTTTTCTATGCGCAAATCACTGAATTTATCTGCCGCGGCGACGATGAATTCGCCCCTTGGTGGGTTACGCTGGCGCGCCACCAGCAATCCCGTTATCCGGTACGGGGCGCGGACAGTTATAGCCTGCAGGATGAGCAAACGCGCGAAGATTTGACCGCACTTCATTTCGTTACAATCGACAGCGAAAGCACGCAGGATATGGACGATGCGCTGTATATCGAAGCGGTCGAACAAAACGGCGTTCAAACCGGTTGGAAACTGGTAGTGGCGATCGCCGATCCGACCGCCTATATCGGTATGGATTCGCAAATCGAAAAAGACGCCCGCCAGCGTTGTTTCACCAACTACCTGCCGGGATTTAATATTCCGATGCTGCCGCGCGAACTCTCTGACGAGCGCTGTTCATTAATGGAAAACCAGACCCGCCCGGCGCTGGTCTGTTATATCGAAACGGATTTACAGGGCGAAATTTGCGCGAAACCGCATTTCGTTTGCGCTTATGTTCAATCCAAAGCCAAGCTGGCTTATCACACGGTTTCCGCCTATCTGGAACAGCAGCTCGACAGCTGGCGCCCGAGCGACGCGCTTACCGAGCGGCAGATTCAGCAGCTGCATCAATTTACCCTGACGCGGATTCAGTGGCGCCAAACCCATTCTTTATTATTTAAGGAAAAACCGGATTATACTTTTGTTCTGGCGGAAAACGGCAAAGTGCAAGCGATCAAAGCGGAACATCGCCGTATCGCCAACCAGATTGTCGAAGAGGCCATGATCCTCGCCAATATCTGTGCCGCGCAATATCTGGATGAAAAACTGCAATGCGGTATTTTCAATACCCATGCCGGTTTTGATAAAAAATATCTGGACGCCGCGCACAATTTTCTACTGGCAAATCTGGCCAACGATGAAAACCGCGCACAACTGACACAGCGTTATGCCGTGGAAAATCTGGCCACCTTGTCGGGTTATTGCCGGATGCGCCATGATATCGAACCGATCGAGGGCGACTATCTGGAGCTGCGCCTGCGCCGTTTTCTGACCTTCGCCGAATTTAAAGCGCAATCCGCACCGCACTTCGGGCTGGGCTTACCGGCATATGCCACTTGGACTTCGCCGATCCGCAAATATTCCGATATGGTCAACCACCGTCTGATTAAAGCCACTCTGAGCGGACAGCCTTATGAAAAACCGTCGGAAGCCGTGTTGCAGCGCCTGCAGGAAGCCCGCCGGCAAAACCGTTTGGTGGAGCGGGATGTCGCCGACTGGCTGTATTGCCGCTATCTGGCGGATAAAGCGGCGCAGCAGCCGGAATTCGAAGCGCAAGTGCTGGATGTAATGCGCGGCGGATTACGGGTGCAATTGCTGGAAAACGGCGCGTCAATGTTTATTCCCGCCTCGGCGCTGCATAATAACAAAGAGGAAATTCAGCTGAATGCCGATGAAATCGCCTTATATATTAAGGGCGAAAGACGCTATAAAATCGGCGATATTATTGCTGTCCGCCTGACCGAAGTCAGAGAAGACACCCGCAGTATTATCGGCACAATCGCCGCATAACAAAACGGGGCGCTTAAGCGCCCCGTTCGGTTTTTATCTTACCACGCTCAGCCCGCATAACGGCCGACGCCCAATTCGTCTTCCTTACGGGTACGGTTAATCACCGCCTGCGGCGATTGCAACACGCGCAGCCCCATTTGATCTTCGGTGCGGACAACCTCTCCGCGCAGAGAATTGGTAAACACATCAGTGATCTTAATATCCACGAATTTACCAATCATATCCGGCGTACCGGCAAAATTCACAATACGGTTATTTTCCGTCCGGCCGGTCAATTCCATCAAATCTTTCTTCGACGGCCCTTCCACCAGCACGCGCTGTTCCGTACCCAGCATGGCGCGGCTGTATTGCGCCGCCTGATGATTAATGCGCTGTTGCAACAGGTATAAACGCTGTTTCTTTTCCTCTTCCGTCACATCATCGGGGAAATCCGCCGCCGGCGTTCCTGGACGGGCGGAATAAATAAAGCTGAAGCTCATATCAAAATTGACCTGCGCGATCAGATTCATGGTATCTTCGAAATCCTGAGCCGTTTCGCCCGGAAAACCGACGATAAAATCCGAACTTATCTGAATTTCCGGCCGCACTTTGCGCAATTTGCGGATAATGGATTTGTATTCAAGCGCCGTATGACCGCGTTTCATCATATTCAGCACCCGATCGGAACCGCTTTGCACCGGCAAATGCAGGAAGCTGACCAATTCCGGCGTATCGGCATAAACCGCAATAATATCATCGGTAAATTCAATCGGATGGCTGGTGGTAAAACGTAAACGGTCAATACCATCGATCGCCGCCACCAAACGCAAAAGCTCGGCAAAGGTGCAGATTTCGCCGTCATGCGTCGGCCCGCGATAGGCATTCACATTCTGCCCCAGCAGGTTCACCTCGCGCACGCCCTGTTCCGCAAGCTGGGCGATTTCAAACAACACATCGTCCAGCGGACGGCTGACTTCTTCCCCGCGCGTATAAGGCACCACGCAGTAAGTACAGTATTTATTACAGCCTTCCATAATGGAAACGAACGCCGTCGGCCCTTCCGCTTTCGGTTCCGGCAGGCGGTCGAATTTTTCGATTTCCGGAAAACTGACATCCACCACCGCACTTTTTCCGCCGCGGATTTGGTTAATCATCTCCGGCAGTCGGTGCAGGGTTTGCGGCCCGAAAATAATATCCACATAAGGTGCGCGGTGGCGGATATGTTCGCCCTCCTGCGACGCCACACAACCGCCGACCCCGATCACCAGCGCCGGATTTTTTTGCTTTAATTCTTTCCAGCGTCCCAGCTGATGAAACACTTTTTCCTGCGCTTTTTCCCGAATCGAACAGGTATTGAGTAACAACACATCCGCTTCTTCCGGCACATCGGTTAATTCCAGTCCGTGCGTGCTGTTGAGTAAATCCGCCATTTTCGAACTGTCGTATTCATTCATCTGACAGCCCCAGGTTTTAATATGTAATTTGTGCATCATAGTCTATGTCAAAATGTCTTATCCGATAAAAAATTGATTGGCTATTTTACAGTCTTGCGGCAATGGTGGCTAGTTAAAATCGGATTTTCTTTTCTCTTTCGCCCATTAAGGATAAAATCACCCGAACGGAACGTGCGATGCGCCGGTACAACGAAAAACAGCCTGAAAAATCACCGCACTTATTTTTCACCACCGTGAGCGGCGCATAACAACAGCGGAGCAAATTATGACAATCACCAAAGACATTATTATTATCGGCGGCGGGATGATCGGCGCGGCCTGCGCGGCAGGCTTGGGCAAACTCGGGTTGCAGATTCAGATTATCGAACGCGCGCCGCTGCCCGAGTTTGAGCCGGATTCGCCTTATGATATCCGCATTTCCGCCATCAGCGCCGCTTCGGTTAATTTGCTCAAACGGCTCAACGCCTGGCAACATATTGAGAGAATGCGGGTTTGCCCTTATCGCGGGCTGGAAACCTGGGAAATCGACGGCTTTGCCACCCGCTTTCACTGCACAGAGCTGAATCTGCCGCAGCTCGGTTATATGGTGGAAAATCATCTGGTGCAGCGCGGTTTATGGCAGGCCGTGCGCCAGTTTGCCAATGTGCAAAGCTCGATTGGCACGGCGATTGTCGAAGCCAAAAAGTGCGGTGCGAACTGGCAGATTTTGTTAGCCGACGGGCAACGCTATGCCGCGCCGCTGATTATCGCCGCCGACGGTGCCAATTCGCAAATCCGCCGGGCTGCCGGTATCGGTCTGACCGGCTGGCAGTATCGTCAGGATTGTATGCTGATTTTAGTGGAGACCGAATCGCCGCAGCAGGACATCACCTGGCAGCAGTTTTATCCTAGCGGCCCGCGGGCGTTTTTGCCTTTATGCGGTCATCAGGCCTGCTTGGTGTGGTATGACAGCGCACAGAAAATCCGCGCCCTGCGCCAACTGTCGGCGGAAAAACTGGCACAGCAGATTCATCAGGCATTTCCGCCACGTTTAGGCCATATCCGGGTGCAGCGCGCCGCGGATTTTTCCCTGACCCGCCGTCACGCACAGGATTATTTCAAACAGGGCGTGGTGCTGGCGGGCGATGCGGCGCACACCATCAACCCGCTGGCGGGGCAAGGCGTTAATCTTGGTTTTAAAGATGTGAAAGCGCTGCTGGCGGTGATCGAAAGTGCGGTGGAAAAAAACCGCAATTTCGCCGCCGATGACGTACTGGCATGCTACCAGCGGCAACGCAAAGCAGATAATCTGCTGATGCAATCCGGCATGGATTTATTTTATAAAGCCTTTAAAGAAGAGCTGCTGCCGTTAAAGATCGCCCGCAATTTCGCCTTAGTCTTGGCCGACAAAGCCGCACCGCTGAAAAAACAGGCGTTGAAATATGCGCTGGGATTGTAATTTGTCAGACAGCATATTGGCGCGCAACTGACTGCGCGATTGGCTGCGTTTATTCCGTTTTATTTTTGCCTTTTATCACCTTCATCATTTCCATAAAGTGTGGGCGTAATTGGCGAAATAACGGATTATCGCGATTTTCCAACATAACCTCACCCAGCAATTTCAAACCGACGACAAAGCGTTGCGCCATTTCCGGCGTAAATCCTTCACGTTGTTCGGTCATTGCGATGATATTGAAGAGATTATCATGATTCGGCGCCTCAAACGTGATGTCCTGATTTACCGGCTGTCCTTCATGGTCGGATAAATATTGTACGTTAATGCGATACTGATGTTGTTTCATATGTTTTGCCTCCGATTAACCCTTTCCGCCGATGATAAAAACCGGCAAAGTGCGGTCATAAAACGCTACGTTTTTTAAATAGGCGTTAATTTTACCGCACTTTTAATAGCCGTCGCCCAACATATTCGGCAGAAAAACCGCGTGTTGGATCCGTTTTACGCGCGATACGATACGTCCGTCATCATACAGTTCAATTTCCCGCCAGCCGGGTTGCAGCGTATCAAGGGCGAAATTATTGCTGTCCGGTTTAAACTGCACGCAGGTGGAGGGCGTCGCCATCACTCGGTAGCCGTACCATTCGCCGTCCACTTCCTGATGAATATGCCCGCACAAAATGCCGCGCACGTTGCGAAACGGCGATAAAGTGTAAGCCAAATCCAGCGAATTGCGCAGATTGTGCTGATCCAGCCAAGCGGAGTGGGTGGATAAAATATGATGATGCAGCACGATCAGAGAATAACGTTCCGGGTGATCTTTCAGTTTCGATAACAGCCAATCGATCTGATATTGTCCAAGCTGACCGTGCGGCACGCCGAACACCTGACTGTCCAGCATCAGAATTTGCCAATGCTCGCCCAGCAGCACATGTTTGATCGGGCTGATATTGCCTTGCTTCTGATTTAAAATATCGAACATTTTCGGCTGAAAATCATGATTGCCCGGGATCCAGAACACCATTTTTTGCAGCGGCTTGACGCTTTCGCAAAAGCGCAGATAGCCTTCATCGCTGCTGTCCTGCACCAAATCGCCGGTGGCCAGCACCAGTTCGTAATTAAAATCGCTTTGCCGAATTTCCGTTAATACTTGGTTAAAACTCGCCTGCGTGTTTATTCCGAGTAATTCGCCGTTTTCTTCTTTAAACAAATGGGGATCAGTAATCTGGATTAACCGTATAACCTTCTCCGAGGTCTGATGTGTATAAGTGTTTACCAAGTGATCCATCCTCCCTTAATATCCTTATTTTCTCCAAACTGTGCTATAACTTACGGATTTCAAAAAAAATTGCATCAGTAAAATACAAAAAATGTTAACACTGTCATGTTTTGCTGCCGACTTTGTGCCAAAAATAAAAGCTATATCACATTTTTTAACGCCATTTTTGCTGTAACATTTGGTAATTCAACTGCAACCACAACAAACCGGTCACGGCGATGCCGTTGTCGATTTTTCCCTCGCACACCCATTGATAAGCCGTCTGCCGGCTCACCGCATGCACGCGGATATCTTCATGTTCTTCCGCCAGCCCGTGCAAGCCCGTCGCCTTGGTGCTGTCCACTTTGCCGGCAAACAGATGAATCCGTTCACGCACGCCGCCCGGGCTGTCCCACATGCTCAGCGCGTGAGTTAATTTATCCACTTTTAAGCCCGCCTCTTCCTCGCTTTCACGCAGAGCCACCTGCTCCGGCCGTTCACCCGCTTCCACCATGCCGGCGATCAATTCCAACAACCAGGGCGATTGGGTTAAGCCCGGATCATAAGCGCCGATGCGCACCTGTTCGACCAGAATCACCTTATCCGCCTGCGGATCATAGGCGATCACCGCAGAAGCCGCGCCTTTTACCAACAGCTCGCGGGTCACTACCCCGCTCATTCCGCCGGCGAATAATTTATGCTTAAACTGAATTTTTTGTAAACGGAAAAAGCCGCTGTACAGGGTTTCTTCCTTCAGAATTTCAATATCCTGCTGGGTAAACTGTTGCTCGTCTTTCATCTTGCATCCTTAGAAGCGATCGCTCTCGCCCTTGTATGAGCGGATAGCATCACGCGATCAGCGAAAATACCATGTCTGCGATCATGTTTGACTTTTTTCACAAAAAAAGGTTCACCCGCGTAAACCTTTTATTCTCATATTACATCCGGCTTATTTGTTCTCCGCCCTTGATGCTGCCGGTTGTGTTAAATAAAAAAGCGGGCGAAAATCTGCGGCATATGGGCGCTTAACACCGCATTGCCGGCAATAAATTCATTTTGCCAGGCCGCCAGCAGCACCTGCGGCCCGAATTGTGCCCGCGCCTGTTCGGCCACCGGCAGATAACTGATGTGCCAAGGCTCGCGCCCGATGGCCAAATGCGCCGGCAAATGTATAAACGGCAGCGCAAAATCAAAGCACGGCAAGTTTTCTGCCAGCCACTGACTTAAGTCGAAAAAATACCCGTTTTGTTCATATTCCCAAGGTTCCAGCTGTAGTTTTTGCTGCGCCGGCAATAAATCGGGATCAAAAATATCGATTTCCGTACCCCAGTGATGACGGCTGCCGCCCGGCAACGCCGACCAGCGCAAAATCGCCTCGCACTTTTCCCATTCTGAAAGTGCGCTCAGATTCAGCGCATTGCCCTGATCATCATGCACCTTGCGCCGACCGCAGAATTTCTCGTTCCAGATTTGCTGCTGGCGCTGAAAATCACGAAAGCTGCTGGCCGGCTGTAAATTAAAGCCGTTTTGCACCGCACTTTTCTGCAACGCCTGAAAGGCGCGCAATGCCTGCGGCTGTAGAAAATGATTGGCGGAAAACGGACAAGGCAAATGCTGCAAATGCGCACGGGATTTGCCGCTCAGCATATCGGGCGTAAAGAAAACGCGTGTCATGGTTCCTCGGTGAATATGTGGTTTCGATTAAGCGGATAACGGTCTCTGCGCACCATTTAGCCTTCGGCGCCGCTCAACAGCTTGTTCAGCATGGCGCGATAAACCTGCCCCAGCAGTGCCAGATCATGACAGCTGACGCATTCATTAACTTTATGAATGCTGGCGTTCAACGGGCCGAGTTCCACCACTTCCGCCCCCATCAAGGCGATAAAACGCCCGTCGGAAGTGCCGCCGCCGGTTTCCAGCCGCGGTTCGATATGCGCGATTTCGCGCAGACTGTCGGTTACCGCGCTGACCAGCTTGCCCGCTTCGGTTAAAAACGGTTTGCCGGACAACTGCCAGTCGATGCGATAAGTTAAACCGTATTGTTGCAGCATGGCCGCCACAGTACGTTTAATGATCTCATCAGTAACTTCAGTGCTGTAACGCAGGTTAAACTGCACGAAAAGCTCACCCGGAATAACGTTATTGCTGCCCGTTCCCGCCTGAATATTGGCAATTTGCAGGCTGGTCGGCGGAAAAAACCGATTGCCCTGATCCCATTGATAAGCGGTCAGTGCGGTTAAAAACGGCAGCGCATTATGCACCGGATTGTCCGCCAGATGCGGATAAGCCACATGCCCTTGAACGCCCTGAATAATCAGATTCGCGGTGATTGAGCCGCGGCGTCCGTTTTTCACCACATCGCCCAGACACTGTGCGCTGGACGGCTCGCCGACCAAGCAATAATCAATCCGTTCGCCGCGCGCCATTAAGGTGTCCACCACGCGCACCGTGCCGTCTTTGGCGGCCGCTTCTTCATCGGAGGTAATCAACAAGCCGATGGTACCGCGATGCTGCGGGTGGGCGTTGACATATTTCTCCGCCGCCACAATCATCGCCGCCAGCGAACCTTTCATATCCGCGGCGCCGCGTCCATACAACATATCATCGACGATCTGCGCGGAAAACGGCGGATAACGCCATTGGCTTTCATCCCCCGCCGGCACCACATCCGTATGCCCGGCAAAGGCAACCACCGGCGCGCCCTCACCGTGTTTCGCCCATAAATTCAGGGTATCGTTAAACGGCAGCCATTCAATCCTGAAACCTAACGCCTGCAACCGCTCGGCAATAATCTGCTGGCAGCCCTGATCGTCGGGGCTGACGGAAGGTCGGCGGATCAGCTGCTGCGCCAAGTCAATAATCCTGTTCTTCATATTATTTCCCGTTATGTGCGTCGGCGGTTATTTCAGCGCCGCCGCATAATCTTGTTCATTAAAGCCGATAAGCGCAATCTCATCCTGCATAATAATCGGCCGTTTAATCAGCGTCGGCTGCGCCAGCAGCAGCTCAAGTGCGGTCTGTTTTGATAATGTTTTTTTCGCCTCTTGATCCAGATTGCGCCAAGTGGTGCTGCGCTTATTCAGCAGATTCTGCCAGCCGAAGCGGCGTTCCGCATCTATCAGCCAGTCACGCGTCAGACCGTCGGTGCGATAATCGTGCAGCCGATGTGCAAGATGATTCGCCGCCAGCCATTGCAACGCTTTTTTTACCGTATCGCAATTTTTAATGCCGTAAACCGTAATCATTTAACCTTCCTGTTGTAAAAATTCGTTATCCGGCAACACGCGCAAAGGCTGCATGTCGCTGGCGCCGACAATAACACGACTCGGATCGGAACGCAAACAGCTGCCGCCGTAATGCCCGCCGACGGTAAAAGTGCAAACCTGCACATACAGCTCTTCCACCTTCGGCAAACACCAAAGCTGCTGATAAATCGCCTCCTGCTGATGAAAACGGCCGTTGGTTTCGTCCAGCACGGTTTTGCCGTCGCCGATTAAGGTCACATTATTACCGCAGCGACCGGCAATCGGTTTTTTCGCATAGCCGTTTTGCGCCAGTGCCGGCGTCAGCTCAAAGCCGGATTCCAGCAAATAGCGGTGATTCGGAAACAGCGACCATAACACCGGCAAAATCGCTTTATTGCTCGGAATGGCGGTCCACAGCGGCTCATACACCAGCACTTCCGGGCGCAGTAAAACATCGATCAGCCGCACGTTATCTTCCGCATAGCCGGTGCGGATCGGCGGCGCCACCTCCTGCCCGCCGGTTTCTTCGCGCAACTGTTCCAGCACGGTCTCCCACGCCCAGGTTTTCCACACGCTGAGTATCTGGTTATCTTCATCATCCAGCAGGCGACCGCGTTTATCCCAATGCAACCCTTCGGTGCCGTGTACAATTTTGGCGCGATATCCCGCCTGTGTCAGCGCCGACTGCATAAACAGCGCATGATAATCTTCTTCATTATCGTTATCCTGCAGAATATGCACCAAGGCGGCATGTTCGCGATGTTTCCAGCAATCGGCCAGTGCATCGCGCAAACGGGCGCCGGGATCGCTGCCCTGCCGCAAACCGCCGACCTGCGCCCAGCGTCCGAGAATGGCACCGGCTTCCGCATGGCAGGAGGCCGAATCCGCATTATATTCATACACTTTCAGCCCGCGTTCGCTCAAACAGAAATCAAGCCGCCCGGAAACGGTTTGATAACGGCGATTCTGCCAGGATAAACGCAGGCGCGGCCATAACAGTTTCGGAATATTGAAATACCGCAATAAACCGTCGTCTTTCAACACTTTATCGGTGGCATGCAGATACATCAGATGCAGTTCATTGGTGGCGCGGATCAGTTCATGCTGCGCACTTTCGGAAATCGTGAAATAGCGGTATGGATCGGAAAAATTGATCCGATGTCCTTTCATCGCAGCGATATAACGGCTTTCCAGCGGATCCGTTGCATTCAGCCATTCGGCGTCGAATTGACCGTGATTGTCCAGTCTGCGGGCTAAAATCCGCAAGGTTTCCGGCGCCGGCATCGGCTGCGGCAGGCTGTATGCGGTATCCTCCGTTTGGATCATCCAACCCAGAATTTCCGTATCGGTAAAAGTATCCTGTAAACGATAACCCGCTTCGCTGACCGTCATCGGCAGCTCGCGCGTCCATTGCTGACCGCTCGGCAGACGGTAATGAATCACATTCTGTTCCGCGATCCGGATTCTGTCCGCCAGCACTTCGGTGATGATCGCCACATGACCGGTTTCTTTAAACTCGCCGCCCTCCTGCCAAACCAACAACGCGCCCGCTTCCGGCGCTTTTTTGCTGCCGTTGGCAAAAGCCTGCAACGGCACCAGCGCATCGTTGACGACCTGACGCAAAAAACGCAGGGAAAAAATTTCATAAGCCATGCCCACATCGCTGAACACCATGCCGTAATTTAAATACAGATAACGGCGGGCGAATTCCACGCATTGCCATTTATAGCCCATATACTCGCGCCCCAAATAGCTGCGAAACGCCGCATCGTCGGGAAACTCCTTGGGATCCGCCGTATCGTAATCGGACGAATAAATCGCAATCCCGCCCGGCGCATAACCGAGCAGACTACCGAAAGGGTCATGGGTGGGAATATTGGGTGAAATTTCTGATGAGGACAGTTCAGACATGGCAAACTCCGAGTAAAGGCAAATAACGGCGTAGTATAGATCCAATCGGTGCCAAAAACAAAAGTGCGGTCGTTTTTTTGCCGGTTTTTAAAACCTGCGTTAAACGGACCGCACTTTTTTCGTTGTCGTTTATTTATGTAATAAATATGCCTTCAACGCGGCGAAATCGTTTTCCATTGTATCGGATAATAACGGCAGTCTGTTATGTTTATCCAGCGCCGCCGGCAGTTGAAGCTGAATCGACAGAATCCGTTCTACGCTTTCCTTAAATTTTGCCGGATGTGCGGTGCACAGGAACAGTCCGCTTTCACCCGGTTGCAGATCCTGTTGCAGTACGCGATAGGCCACCGCACCGTGCGGTTCGCACAAATAGCCTGCGGCGTACATGGCGCGTAAGGTGTCTTCCGTCTGCCCATCGCTCACCGCAGCAGAATGCAGGTCGGACAGCGGCCAGCCGTTACGTCGGAACAATTCTTCCACCCGCGGCCAGTTATTCGGGCGGCTGACATCCATGGCATTGGATAAGGTCGCTTGTGTCGCGTGCGGCGCCCAGTTGCCGTCGGCTAAATAGCGCGGTACGGTATCATTGGCGTTGGTGGCGGCGATAAAGCGTTTAATCGGCAAGCCTAAGGTTTTGGCGATCAAGCCGGCGGTTAAGTTGCCGAAATTGCCGCTCGGCACGGACACCACCAGATTGTCTCGAGCCTGCGGCGGCAGTTGCGCGACCGCTTCAAAATAATAACACACCTGCGCCAGTAAGCGGCTGATATTAATTGAGTTGGCCGAGTTCAGCCCGATTGCCTGACGTAATGCGTCATCATCAAAAGCCTGTTTGACCAGCGCCTGACAGGCGTCGAAATCCGCTTTCACCGCCACGGTGCGGATATTGCCGCCCAGCGTACAGAACAGTTTTTCCTGTAGCGGGCTGATTTTGCCCTGCGGATATAAAATCACGACGTCAATATTTTGCAGACCGTAAAAGGCATGCGCCACCGCCGCACCGGTATCGCCGGAAGTGGCGGTTAAAATGGTGATTTTGCCGTCGCCGCGCACCGCCGCCAGTGCCTGCGCCATAAAACGGCCGCCGAAATCTTTAAATGCCAGCGTCGGGCCATGAAACAGTTCCAGCGCATAAATTCCTTCCTCCACCTTTACCACCGGGGCAGGAAATGTGAACGCATTTTGCACCATTTGATTCAGCTGTTCGCGCGGAATTTCCTCACCGATTAACGCGCTTAAAATTGCCTGGCTGCGTTCCACCAGCGGCAGCGCCAGTAATTGTTCGATATTATCCAATTGCGGGATCTGAGCCGGGAAAAAAAGTCCCTGATCTTTCCCTAAGCCCTGACGTACCGCCTGAGCGAAATTAACCCGTTGTGTCGGGTGCTTGATATTGTATAAGTTCATAGTTTGTCCTGTTCGGTTAAATGTGTCAGCCCTAATTCAATCAGCTTAATTCGCGCGCGCCCTGATTATCCACTTTACAGATATGCACGAAGCCCTCGTTATTCTGTAGATAATACTGTTCCAGATAAGCGGACAGGCGGGTGGCGGTGGCCAGATCCGGCGCAATGGCGAAAATCGTCGGGCCGGAGCCGGAAATGCCCGAGGCCAGCGCACCTAAATCGCGCACCGCCTGTTTCACTTCGGCAAAATTCGGCAGCAGCGCCTCGCGGTAAGGTTCGGCGACTACGTCTTTCATCATGTATGCCGCCAAGGCTTCCTGATGCGTATGACAGGCATGAACGAAGCTGCCGAGATGACGGCCGTGCGTAATCACATCCTGACGGGTATAGCTTTTCGGCAAAATCGCGCGCGCTTCGGAGGTCGACACTTCAATGCCGGGATAAGCCAGCACCCAATACCAGTTGTCGAAAAACGGCAGCTGCTGACAAATATTGCCGAGCGATTGCACCATCAACTGTACGCCGCCCAAATAACAGGGCGCGACATTATCATAATGAATGGAGCCGGAAATCCGACCTTCCAGTTCGCCCATCATTTCCAGCAACTCCATTTTTGAAAAGGGTTCCTGATGAAAGCGGTTCAACGCCACCAGCGCGGCGACAATCGAACAGGCGCTGGAACCCAGCCCGGAACCGATAGGCATATTTTTTTCCAGCGTCAGGCGCAGGGCTTTAACGTTACTGTTGCGCAGTTTCAGGCGTTCGCGAAATAACACATAAGCCTGATATACAATATTTTTGTGCGGCTCTTTCGGTAATTTACGCACAAAATAGCCCGCACTTTCCAGCTCGAAACCGCTGTCTATGTCATCAATCTGAACCACATCGCCCAGCAAGGAACCGTCAATCGGGGAAACCGCCGCGCCCAAGGTGTCAAATCCCACACTGATATTGGCACTGGATGCCGGCGCATAAATTCTTAACATTGCCATTCTCCGTTAATGATGTACCGTTCTTAAAATATCGGCGAAAATACCGGCGGCAGTTACCGCATTGCCGGCACCGTAACCGCGTAATAATAGCGGAATCGGCTGATAGTAGCGAGTATAAAATGCAAGTGCGTTTTCGCCGTTTTTCACTTTATACAGCGGATCGTCGCCATCCACTTCAAGCACGGACACTTTACACTGTCCGTTTTCGATCTGACCGACATAACGCAGCACTTTTCCTTGCGCGCGGGCATTTTCTACCCGAGCGCGGAATTCGTCATCCAGCTGCGGCAGCAGCGCCATAAATTCTTCCGTCGATTTGCCCGCGGCGAACCCTTGCGGCAGCACGCTTTCCACGTTAATATCCGCCAGTTCAAGCGGCAGACCGGTTTCGCGCGCCAGAATCAATAATTTGCGCGCCACATCCTGACCGGACAGATCATCACGCGGATCCGGTTCGGTAAAGCCTTTTTCGCGCGCCAGTGCGGTGGCTTCCGATAAGGATAAGCCCTCTTCCAGCTTGCCGAAAATAAAGGATAACGAACCGGATAAAATCCCGTTAAAGCGGATCACTTCATCGCCGGCGGCAAGCAGGTTCTGCAAATTTTCAATCACCGGCAACCCGGCGCCCACATTGGTATCATACAGAAAATTACGCTGATTTTTACGCGCATTTTCGCGCAGCAGATTATAATATTCAATCTCGCGAGTGTTGGCTTTTTTGTTCGGCGTCACTACATGAAAACCTTCGCTTAGCGCGCGCGCATACAAACCGGATACGCTTTCCGCCGAGGTGCAGTCCACAAACACCGGATTGACTACATGATGCAGTTTAATAAAGGATAACAATACGTCGAAATCCGACGGTTGCGTGGCATTTTCCAGATCCGCCTGCCAGTTATCTAAATTTAATCCGTTTTCATCCAACAGCATTTTGTTTGAGTTGGCTAATGCACAAACACGGATTTCAATGTCCTTTTTTGCCAGATACTCCTTTTGGTTTTTTACCTGCTCAATTAATTCGCCGCCCACACCGCCGACGCCGACCAGAAACATATCGACGATTTTTTTATTATTAAATAACGCCTGATGGGTGGATCTCACCGCTTCAATGGCTTTATTCTGCGCCACCACGGCGGAAATGGAGCGTTCGGAGGAGCCTTGCGCAATGGCCACGATACTAATATTTGCCTGCGCCAGCGCCGAGAAGAAACGCGCCGCAATGCCTTTTGCCTGTCGCATGCCGTCGCCGACCACGGAAATAATGGATAAATCCTTGATGACTTCAATCGGCTCCAGTGCGGCGGATTTCAGTTCCTGCGCGAATTCGTTTTCCAGCGCGCAACGTGCGGTGTCGATCGCTTTAACCGGTACGCAAAAACTGATGCTGTATTCCGATGAGGATTGAGTAATCAGAATCACCGACACTCCGGCTTTCGACATGGCGGAAAATACCCGTGATGCCATACCGACCATGCCCTGCATGCCCGGCCCGGAAACATTAAACATCGCCAGATTATCCAGATTGGTGATGCCTTTTACCTGCAATCCTTCCGCTTTAACTTCGCCGTCAATAACGGAACCCGGTGCGTCCGGATTGCCGGTATTTTTAATCAGACAGGGAATATTGGCCTGTACCAGCGGCCCGATGGTACGCGGGTGAATCACCTTGGCGCCGAAATAAGACAATTCCATCGCTTCACGATAAGACAGGCTCGGCAGCAAACGCGCATCCGGCACCAAACGCGGATCACAGGTATAAACGCCGTCCACATCCGTCCAGATCTCACAGACTTTCGCCTTCAGGCAGGCGGCAAGACAAGCGGCGGAATAATCGGAACCGTTGCGCCCCAGCAACACCAGTTCGCCTTTATCATTACCGGCGGTAAAGCCGGCCATTAACACAACATGGTCTTTCGGAATCGCGCCGGCATTCACCCGTGCGGCGGAAGCGTCAATATCTACGGAGGATTCCAGATAACCGCCCTGCGCCAACAATTTTTCCACCGGATTGATTAACGTTACGCGATAACCGCGCGCCTCAAACCAGGCTTTCATCATGGCAATGGATAATTTCTCACCGCGTGAATCAATGGTGGCTTTTACCGCGTCTTCAACACGGCCGTTTTGTCTGATATTGTCCAGCAATCCCTGAATCTGCGCAAATTCGGCATCAATGAACGCTTTTGTCGCGGCTAAAGCAAAATTTGTATTTTCCGCATGTAATCCATTGATGATATTATAAAAAATCTCTAAAGCTTGATTAAAATCGGTTTCGGTAGGTTGGTTTTGAGCGGCTTTCTCGGAAAGGGCGACCAGATAGTTGGTAATTTTGGCCGGTGCGGACAACACGCCGGCCGCCTGATCGTCTAAATGGGCCTGTTCAATAAGCCGTGCCGCCTGTGAAAACCGTTCGGGATTAGCCAAAGAGGTACCGCCGAATTTAAGTACGCGCATAATAATCTCCTGAATGTTGTGTATAAAGTTAATCTGAAAAACTGCGATAAAAAAACCCGCACTTTGTATGCGGGTTTTATCAATTCTGTTTTTAACGCACTAACCCGCCCCATTAGTCATCGTAATGGTCATCATAATAATGGTGGTGGTCATAGCGAAAGTGCGGTGTGTCATTGCGTTATTTTCTTCATAAAAACGAATGCGTTAGAAATACCGAAATTTTCGTCGCTTGTCAAACGGAAAATGAATAAATAAGATAAATTTCCCTTCTTTATTGTAAATCCTGTAAAATAGCGCCTGATTCTCTATTTAACCGATAAAACGTCTATGATGAATATTCAGCAAAATCTTAATCAAATCCGACAACAAATTACACAGCATTGCCGGCTGGCGCAGCGCAGTGCCGACGAGGTGCGTTTACTGGCGGTGAGCAAAACCAAACCGGTTGAGGCGATTTTAGCCGCCTATCAGGCCGGACAAACCGCATTCGGCGAAAACTATGTACAGGAAGGCGTGGAGAAAATCCTGTTTTTCGAACGGCAGAATATCCCGCTGGAATGGCATTTTATCGGCCCGCTGCAATCCAATAAAACCCGGCTGGTGGCCGAGCATTTCGACTGGATGCAAACGCTGGATCGGGCAAAAACTGCCGAGCGCCTGAATGCGCAGCGCCCGCACTTTAAAGCGCCGTTAAACGTTTTAATTCAAATTAATATCAGCGATGAAAGCAGTAAATCCGGTATTCAACCGGCAGAGATGCTCACGCTGGCAAAACAGGTGCAAAACTTACCGCACTTATGCCTGCGCGGTTTAATGGCGATTCCGGCGCCGACGGACAATATCGCCTTGCAGGAACAGGCTTTCGCTAAAATGCACGCGCTGTTTTTGCAATTGCAACAAGCGTTGCCCGACGCGCCGATCGATACACTGTCGATGGGTATGAGTGATGATATGCCGAGCGCCATAAAGTGCGGTTCCACCATGGTCAGAATCGGCACCGCTATTTTCGGTAAACGCGGCTGATCGGCTGTAAAACCTCAAAAACCGGAACGGCAAGGTTTTTTATTTCCAAAAAATAAGTTGTCACGAAATGCTGCCGTAATAGCCGTTATTTTTAGGCAAAAATAAAGCCGCTCATTGAGCGGCTTAGTTATTATCACAAGTTTAAGCGATTAGAAGTAAACGCGTAAACCTACACCGTAGAAGTTTTCGTTGTCTTTAACCGGTTCGCTAGTACTCGCTTTGGTGACTTTCACACGGCTGTGCGCATATTCAACATAGCTGACCACATTTTTAGTGAACGCATAATCAGCACCAACTAAGTAAACATTCTGCAATGCTTTATCGCCACTCTGTAAAGGATGCTGTTTAAGCACTGCGCCTAGTGCCGCATCAGATAAGCTATAGTCATCAACTTCAAAATGAGTCGTTGTCTTACCTTTAAATTCATTACGCTGCCATTGCAGGTAAACTTTTGATTCCGGCAATACCTGATACTGTGCGCCCACTTCTAAGAAACGCGCTTTACCGTCAGTTGAATCGGTATCTACATCATTAAGGTTTTTATAAGTCGATTGACCGTATTCCGCACCTAATGCAGCCGGGCCGTAATGTAATAATGAAGCGACACGCCAGGATTTTTTCTCTCTAGCACCGGAAGTGTCAACACCGTTATCAAATTTATCAAAGGTTGCACCGGCATTTAATTCTAAGCTCAGATCATCTGTGTACTGACCGTTATAGAATAACGCCGAACCATAACCATATTTCAATTTAGATTTTGCTAAATTATTTTTATCAGATTGACCGAATAGGTAATCCAGCCCGAAAGTTAAGGTCTGACCCTGTGCCAGCTCAAAATCGGCGGAACGGAATGTGACCACTTTTTTACCGCCGTCGGTTAAGTTGTTGTTGCCGCCGAACAGATAAGTCGGGTCATTCAGCTGTACATCATCACCGCTGGTATTCTGACGACCGAAAGTTAAACGACCGATATTATCCGCCTGTAAACCGGCCCATAATTTATTGGTTGTCGGGTTGTTAAAGCTATTATTGCTGTCCCAACGGTCAACAGTGTCACCATCTTTATCATTAAAACGGATACGCAAATGCGCTAATGCTTTAACGCCGTCTGTGATCTGATGTTCTGCATGGAAATCAATACGAGATTCATTATTACGTAAATCACCACGTTGGTTGTCACCGAATTTACCTAATGCAACATCAACACGACCACCGATATCGAAGGTTGTACCTTCATTACTATAAACTGTTGTCGCGCTTGCTGATACTGCTGCAGCTGCCACTGCTAATGCTACTAATGTCTTTTTCATAATACAATTCCTTTCAGAATTAAGTTGTTATAACAATTAAAGCTGAAACTTTTCGTTAAAAGAAATGTCAAAGCCCACCTCGTTTGAAGCAGCTGTATATTGGCAAAGAAATATAGCGGTGTCAATGCTGTCGATAAAAAGTTCACTTAATTTAGTGATCAGGATCACAATTCTAAAAAGAACTCGCGCTTTTCAGGATAAAAACCAATCAATTCCCCCAAAACTTAATAATTATTTATTTTTAACCGCCGATTAGCCGAAAAAGAGCCCGTAACCAAGCACAGTTACGGGCAGAATCGGACATTGATAGCAAATGCGAAAATTAGAATAAGATACGAGTACCTAATGCAATACGTTTTTCTTTTTCAACCGTTTCGCCGGCATTTTTGGTTTTAAACGAACCGCCTTCCACATACAGAATAACATGTTTGTTGAAGTGGTGATCCGCACCTAAGAACCAGCCTTTGAATTTATCGTTTTCCTCTCCTTGAGTTTTACCGATACCCCATAGATATTCCGCATAAACTTTATTTTGCGGTGTGACATGATATTTGAAACCGACTTCAAATTGATCAACTTTTTCATTTTTGACTTCACCGACACGGAATTTATGATCGGAATGTCCTACCGGAGATTTTGCCTGCGACCAGTCGAACGCTAATGCCGCCGGGCCGTAAGACAGTTCGATTGCCGCACCGGCGCCTTTTGCCTTATATTCATTCGCCTTGAAATCGCCTTTTGTCAATTCACTATAACCGCCTTCTACCGCAAAGCCGAATTCATCAATTTTGGTTTTATAGAATGCGCCTAAACCGAAGCCCTGACCGTCATCTGCGAGGTGATTACCGTTATCATCATCTTTCTTGGCATTACCAAAGTAATAATCGGCGCCGAAACGGAAGCCGTTAAATTCAGCGGACATAAAATGCGCCGCTTTGTTATGGGCGTCCACGACTTTCACAATGGAGCCTAATTCATAGGTGTAATCCGATAAACCGATGTGGTCACCGACGGTTAACTGACGACCGAAAGTCAATGAACCGATATCCGCATGGGTTAAACCGGCAAATAAACGTTTGGTGTGAATGCCGTCGCCGACAGTACCGTTTTGCGTAAAGCGGATTTCAGCCGCGCCCAATGCGGTAAAACCATTACCGATTTCCTGGAACGCACGGACACGGAGGCGTGAGCCTTTATCAAGTAAATCAGTACGTTTACCGGTTTGATTCGCGATTTGTAATGCAACACGACCGTCCAAATCAATTTTAGTCCCGTCTTGTGAATAAATTACCGTCGCATTGGCTGCGGTTGAGGCGACGGCTGCGATTGCTAGTGCGATAAGCGTCTTTTTCATAACTTACTTCCTTAATTTTCAGAGGAGTGTTTTTATTTTTGATTGAATCATAAAATTCAACCGACTGATAAAACTAAGTTCCAGAATAATTTCTGTCGGAAATAATATAAGTAAGTTATTTTCCAATGTCAAAAGTGCGGGAACTTTTTGCCATTTTTATAAACACTATTTAAAACAATAAGTTATAAAAATTTAAGGCTAAAAAAATATATTTTAAAATGTTATCTCGATCACATTTTTTATTATTAATTTTCCTCAAGCCATATAACAGAAATTATTTATCTTATTGATATATAATTAAATTTATATTTAGACGGATAATTTAATGAAATTAAATTTCAAAACAACTTATTTTTATAAATGTTTAATTCATTTTTGTGAGACGGATCACATTTTAATTGTGCGGATAACAGGTTGAAAAATAAGCAATATTCTATGCCGTGTCAGAATAAAATTTCATCAGAAATTTATTTTATTGATAAAAAATAAACCGCACTTAGATTCCGTGAACTGCGTCACAGTTTCGCCGCTCATTTGATTGGATTTTTAAAAGAAAGGTACTGATAAGAAAAAAAACAACATACGGGCTGAAAACGAACCGCACTTTTATCCCGCCAAAACTGTTAAAAAGTGCGGTCGGTTTTTCGTTAGAATCCGCTGCCGGCAAATTACGCATTATCAATGCCGAACGCGATGACCTCGCTGATTTTCTCGGCGCCTAATGCCAACATTACCAGCCGGTCAACCCCCAATGCGACGCCGGAACAATTCGGCACGCCGGCCTGCAAGGCGGCGAGAAAGCGTTCGTCAGCTTTATGCGGCGGTAAACCGGCTTTTTCTCTTAACCGGTTATCCTGCTCAAACCGCCGCTGCTGCTCGCCGGCATCAGTTAATTCGTTAAAGCCGTTCGCCAGCTCCAGCCCTTTATAATAGAATTCAAACCGTTCGGCCACGCGGTGATCCTCCGAACTGATTTGCGCAAGCGCCGCCTGTGTCGCCGGGAAATGATAAACCGCCACCGGTCTTTGCAGACCGATTTTCGGCTCGACCACCGTGCTGAACAAAAACTGCAATAAGGTATCGCGATCTTCATTTTCAGCACCGGCTAAATGAAACGCTTTGGCTTTTTCAACCAGCTCGTGCTGTTCGGCAGACAACGGATCAAGACCGACATATTCCTGAAAAATAAACTGATAGCTGAAATTTTCCGCCGCTTCACAATCCAGAATCTGCTGTAGCAAATCATCCACTTCGTCAATCAGGCGATACATATCGAAATACGGCCGATACCATTCCAGCATAGTAAATTCGGGATTGTGCTTACGCCCCGCTTCTTCGTTGCGAAACACCTTGCATAACTGAAAAATCGCTCCGCTGCCCGCTGCCAGCAACCGTTTCATATGATATTCGGGGCTGGTCGAAAGCCATAAGGTTTTGGATTGATCATGAAACGGCGAAATAAATTCCGTACAGAAAGATGCCAGATGCACATCGGTGACGCCAAACTCGCTTAATACCGGTGTGTCCACTTCCAATAATCCGCGATCGGTAAAAAAGCGGCGGATTTCGGCGATAATTTTAGCCCGGGCAAGCAGATTTTTGATGGATGCCGACGGACGCCATTGAGGTTCTAAAAGCATAATTGATGTGTTCCGTGTAAAAATGACGTGCGTTATTTTACCCGAAATCAGGCAGGCTAAAAACCAATGATTTAATGTGCCGCCGGTATTTTAGGCATTCAAATGATATCAGTTATCATCTGTCATAAAATCGGCTATTAACAAATTTCTAACTTTTTGAGTTAGATCACGAAACTGAACTTTTCTTCTGCCATTTTGTAAAAAAACAGTTAGCGCTCGCCCAAAAGCATGGCAGAATATTTTCACCCGTTATTGATTTCGCTCGGTTCGAAATCTTTATTTTTTACTCTCATCATTTATTGGAGGAATATCGTGCAAACTGTTAATGTCGATATTGCGATTGTCGGTGCCGGCGGCGGCGGCTTACGTGCAGCGATTGCGGCGGCACAAGCCAATCCTAATTTAAAAATCGCATTAGTATCAAAAGTTTATCCTATGCGCAGCCATACTGTAGCAGCAGAAGGCGGTGCCGCAGCGGTGATTAAGGAAGAAGATTCTTACGATAAACATTTTCACGACACGGTTGCCGGCGGCGACTGGCTGTGCGAACAGGATGTGGTTGACTATTTCGTTCAGCATTCTCCGGTTGAAATGACTCAATTAGAACGCTGGGGTTGCCCTTGGAGCCGTAAAACGGACGGCGATGTAAACGTGCGCCGTTTCGGCGGGATGAAAATCGAACGCACTTGGTTCGCCGCGGATAAAACCGGCTTCCACTTATTGCATACCCTTTTCCAGACCTCTATTCAATACCCTCAGATTCAGCGTTTCGACGAACATTTTGTATTAGATATTCTGGTCGATGACGGTCATGCCCGCGGTATGGTTGCGATGAATATGATGGAAGGCACCTTAGTGCAAATCAATGCCAATGCTGTGGTGATCGCTACCGGCGGCGGTTGTCGCGCATTCCGCTTCAATACCAACGGCGGTATCGTTACCGGCGACGGTTTATCCATGGCTTACCGCCACGGCGTACCGCTGCGTGATATGGAATTCGTTCAGTATCACCCGACCGGTCTGCCGAACACCGGTATTTTGATGACCGAAGGCTGCCGCGGCGAAGGCGGTATTCTGGTTAATAAAGACGGCTACCGTTACTTGCAGGATTACGGTCTGGGCCCGGAAACGCCGATCGGCAAACCGGAAAACAAATATATGGAATTAGGTCCTCGCGATAAAGTCTCGCAGGCATTCTGGCAGGAATGGCGTAAAGGCAATACCCTGAAAACCGAAAAAGGCGTGGATGTCGTCCACCTTGACCTGCGCCACTTGGGTGAAAAATATTTGCATGAACGTTTACCGTTTATCTGTGAACTGGCCAGCGCTTATGAAGGCGTCGATCCGGCAAAAGCGCCGATTCCGGTGCGCCCGGTGGTGCACTATACCATGGGCGGTATTGAAGTGGATTTCAACAGCGAAACCCGTATTAAAGGCTTATTTGCGGTGGGCGAATGTGCCTCCTCCGGTTTACACGGTGCCAACCGTTTAGGTTCCAACTCGCTGGCGGAACTGGTGGTATTAGGCCGCGTTGCCGGCGAATATGCCGCACAACGCGCCGCCGAAGCCGCACCGGCTAACCAAAGTGCGGTCGATGCGCAGGCAAAAGATGTCGTCCGCCGATTAGAGGATTTGTACAATCAGGAAGGTAATGAATCCTGGTCGCAAATTCGTGACGAAATGGGCGATTCCATGGAAGAAGGCTGCGGTATTTACCGTACTCAGGAAAGCATGCAGCAGACCGTCGATAAAATCGCCGAACTGAAAGAACGTTATAAACATATCCGTATTGCCGACCGTTCAAGCGTCTTTAACACGAATGTGCTGTACACCGTCGAATTGGGTTATATTCTGGATGTTGCGCAGTCTATCGCCAATTCTGCGATCGAGCGTAAAGAATCCCGCGGTGCGCATCAACGCTTAGACTATACCGAACGCGACGATGTCAATTACTTAAAACACACGCTGGCATTTTATAATGAAGGCGGTGCGCCGCGTATCGAATACAGCGATGTGAAGATTACCAAATCTCAACCGGCAAAACGTGTTTACGGTGCGGAAGCAGAAGCTGAGGAAGCGGCTGCGAAAGCTAAGGAGCAAGCAAATGGCTAATCAAGCAATTATGAATGTCGAAGTATTGCGTTACAATCCTGAAACGGACAAAGAACCGTACTTGAGAACCTATCAGGTCCCTTATGACAGCCAGACTTCGTTATTGGATGCGTTGGGGTATATTAAAGATAAACTGGAACCGGAATTATCCTATCGCTGGTCATGCCGTATGGCGATTTGCGGTTCCTGCGGTATGATGGTCAATGACAAACCGAAACTGGCCTGTAAAACTTTCCTGCGCGATTACAGCGGACATATGCGGATCGAGCCGTTGGCCAACTTCCCGATCGAACGCGATTTGGTGGTGGATCTCAGTCACTTTATCGAAAGTCTGGAAAGCATTAAACCTTATATTATCGGCAATCAGGCGCCAGAGCTGGACGGCAAACCGCATCCGTCCGCTGAGCTTGCCAAAAGCCGAACCAAACAAACACCGGCGCAGCTGGAAAAATACCGCCAGTTCTCAATGTGCATTAACTGCGGTCTGTGTTATGCGGCCTGCCCGCAATTCGGTTTGAATCCGGAATTCGTCGGCCCGGCGGCACTGACGCTTGCGCTGCGTTACAACCTTGACAACCGCGATCACGGTAAAGCGGAACGTATGAAAATCCTTAACGGTAAAAACGGCGTATGGAGCTGTACTTTCGTCGGTTATTGTTCCGAGGTATGCCCGAAACATGTCGGCCCGGCCTCCGGAGTTAACCAAGGTAAAATCGAAAGTGCGAAAGACTATGTTTTTGCAATGTTAAAACCGCAAAGCTAAGGAGACAGTAAAATGACAACAACAGTAGCAAGCAAACGCAAAAAATATGTGCGTGAAGTCAAAGCGACATGGTGGAAAAAGTTAGATTTTTACAAATTCTATGTCTTGCGTGAAAGCACTTCCGTGCCGACCGTATGGTTCTGTTTAGAACTCTTCTACGGATTAGTCTGTTTAAGCAACGGCACATTCGGTACGACGTTCATCGCGTTCTTACAAAATCCGGTCGTCGTGATTTTAAATATCATTACCTTAGGTGCGGCATTACTGCACAGTTTCACCTTCTTTAATATGGCGCCGCAGATGATGAACGTCATCGTCAAAAACGAACGCCTTGATGCGAAACTGGTATCCCGTATTTTCTGGGGTGTGACGGCATTAGTCAGTATCATCGCCTTAATTCTGGTGTAGGGAGAAATAACATGGACAAACTCACTCCAAAACGTTCAAATGAACCGGTCGTCTGGCTGCTATTCGGTGCCGGCGGTGCCATAAGTGCGGTATTTTTTCCTGTTTTAGTCTTAATTATCGGTTTTCTGCTACCGTTCGGCTTAGCCACACCGGATAATATTATTGCTTTCGCCCACACTTGGATCGGCAAACTCGCGATTCTCGCGCTGTTAATTTTCCCGGCATGGTGCGGCATTCACCGTATCCATTTAGGGCTGCATGATTTCAAAGTGCATGTTCCTGCCGGCGGTGTGATTTTCTACGGACTGGCGACGCTGTATTCGGTATTAACGCTGTTCGCAGTATTTAATATTTAAGACAGTCCCAAAATGACAAACCCTTTCAACAATGAAAGGGTTTTTTATTATAGCTAGACAACGTCTAGCTATAAAAACCACACGCTATGCGTGTGGAATCAAAGAGCTTAAGCGGTGAGTAAAATAAAAATCCTCCTATAATGAATAAGGCTGACAACCAAAA